>Ga0335074_10002047_pt1 | contig 27471 bp, 27 predicted proteins | sample Lox_Sample_23_FD_206715 | JGI IMG/M metagenome (GOLD analysis project Ga0335074, IMG submission 206715) | Soil microbial communities from Loxahatchee National Wildlife Refuge, Florida, United States - Lox_Sample_2.3 | ecosystem: Environmental > Terrestrial > Soil > Wetlands | place: USA...
ACACCCCTTTCGGGGCTCTGATCTGGCCGGTGATATAGCCTCCTTCCGCTCCGTTCGGGAGCGAGTCTGCGGTCGTGGTGCGTCGGCGGCCTGAGAGGTGGCTAGGCAGCGTCGCCACTGCGTTCGGCTGCCTGATAGGTGCGGGCGGCAGCGGGGTCGACGCCTCGATCGCGCGCAGATCCGGGGTGCCCGCAGCCCGCCGGTTGGTTCCGCGGAGCCAGTTGACGTACGCGACGGGATTGTCGATGACCTCGTCCGGCGGCTCGGGATGCGGCGCGCGGGTGATCCGTTCGTTGCGGAGTGCCTTGACGCGGCTGCGTACGTGCTTAGGCATGATCCAGGTGTCGGTTTCGCTGTAGTGTGCGATGACCGCCGCTTCGCAGTCGGCGTAGTCGAGGTGGCCGAGCGCACCGGCCCAGGCGATGACGTCGGTCTCGCCGGTCTTCCGCCGGTCGAACGCGGCGCAGACCGAGAGCAGTTTGCCGATCTCGATCGCGTTCATGACGCTGCCCGGCCGTCTATCCGTGCCTGGACTCGCTCGCCGGCCTGCCGCGCCATGGCGACCCTGTCGTCGGTGGTGGATCGGTGACCTATCGACCGGTGCCCGCTGCCAACCAAGGCTGGCGTGTTGATCGCCTCGTTCATCAGCGACGGCAGCAGTTTGTGGCCCAGATGGGGCTTGGCCCGCCATCTCGCGAGCCCCGCTCGTATCTGGTCGTCGGTGAACGTCGCCTCGTCGGCGATGAGGTTCTCGATCGCGCTGGCGGCCTGCCGGATGAGGTCACGCGGCGGCCGGTGCTGATGCGCCTTGATGTGCTCGTCCAGGAGCTTGCTCCCGCGTTCTGTTGCCAAAGGAGCCTGAGCCTCACGCGTGCGCGCGAAGCGCGCCTGAGGAGATATCTCTTCTGAGGGAACCTGAGGAATAGGGGGCGGACCACCGTCCGCCCTATGGCGGACCGCCGTCCGCCCTTTGGCCCTATTGACCGGACTACGGTCTGCCCTTTGGCGCTCGGAGGCCGGACTCTCGTCCTCCCTTTCAGAGGCCGGACGGTGGTCCGCCCTATGCGGGATGGCGGGCACCACGAAATCCAGCGCGTGACCCTTCGCGGCGAAGACCGTCCGGCCGTCTTTGCCGAAGACCGTCCGGCCGTCGGCCGACATCGGGACGCGGAACTCGAATCCGCGGCCGGCGAGCCGCTGGAGAGCTTTGCTCACTCCGGCCGCGCTCATGCCGGTGCGGTCCGTCAGGCCGTCCACCCATCTGCCGTCACGCTCACGCCGGTATCCGACCACGGGCAGACAGATCGCCTTGCGGGTGTCGTCGTTGGCGTGGTCAGCGATCATCAGCGCTACCAGTCGCTCCCCGGGCGTCCAGTGGGCCGGGGCCCGATCGCGGATCTCGCGGTAGAGCCGGTAGCCCATCATGCGAACCTGGCGAGCAACTCGGGACCGTCCCGATAGCCGCTCGGATGGAGCCCGGTCGACAGCCGGCAGCCGCTCACCGGATCGACCTTGATGCGGACCGTGATGTGGCAGGGCTGCTCACCGGGGGCATGGAGCCGGGCACGCGTCGGCGGAACCCGGCGGTCGTCAACCCGGCGGGCCACAATGGTCGTGGCGATGGTGGCGCTATTAGCGTCTGGACGGTCCCCAGTGGCTAGCTGGGGGCCGTCGTTTTTACTGGGCATCGAGGTACTCCTTGATGATCGCGATGATCGTGATCTCGGAGACCGTTGCCGCTCGTGGCACCAGGGGGCTTGCCGCTGGCGGTCTGGTTAGGCGGGCTAGGACGGGCTGCCGGCGTCCTGATGACTGCACCTTGCGGCCCGATGCGGGCACCAGCGGCACGCTGGCGTGAGGGATCAAGAGCGGAGGCGACTGTGCGGTCGCGGGTCACGGCGTCGGGCTCAGGCAGCGTCGGGGGATAGCGTTGGCCGACGGCGCGTCTTCCTGGAGATGTACGCGTCGACGTGATCGCCGCGGACTCGCGTCTTTGAGCGCCGCGAGCCCGGCTGCGAGATGTCGACGGCCGGGAGCTCACCAACCCCGATGAGCCGGTACACGTGCATGTCGGAGCACCCAAGCCGCGCGGCGACCTCGGCAATCCGCAGCAGTTCCGGCGTGCTTGTCACACGCTCGGCCATGACCACCTCCCAGTGTCTACACGACACGTCCTGTGTCTCGGATACATCTTGGCTTGAGCGTTGATCGTGTGTCAATCTGCGGTGTAGTGTGTCAATCAGGCACAAGAAAGAGAGGCGCTCGCCGTGACCGGGGTCGCACATGTAGCGTGTCGATATGACACCCGTTCGGGCGAGTGACTTCATCGGTCAGCGCGTGAAGGAGGTCCGCGAACGGCTCGGGTGGACGGCTGAGCAACTCGCTGCGCGGTGCGCGGAGATCGGCGCACCGGAGATCACCCGCTCAGTGATCGCGAACATCGAAAGTGGCCGGCGTGACGAGACCGGCAGGCGAAGGCGGGAGGTGACCGTGGACGAGTTGCTGACGCTGAGCTACGCGCTCAGCGTTCCTCCTGTGTACCTGTTCCTGCCGATCCAGGGCACCGAGCGGCTCCGGGTAACCGGGGGAGTTGACATGATCCCAACGCAAGCGCCGCCCTGGGTGACCGGCGACGACACGGTGAATTCCGAAGAGATCTTCCTGGACGACGACATCAAGAAGTGGGCGCACTGGCGCCGCCACGGGCTGCCGATCAACTACCTACGCGTGATATGGGCGCTCGCCAGCCGGTTCGATGATCTGTCGAGGGAGCCCGGCGATAGCCAGACGGACAGTGCGCGCCGCGCGATCCTGGGTGAGATCGCCACGATGATCGGGTGGTTCATGAACGTTGGCCTTACGCCGCCAGCGATGCCCCGCAGCGTGGTCAGCGGTCTTCGCGAGCTCATGGCCGACGACCCCTCTTTCCCGGCTGAGATGCTGGTCACCGCAGAGGATGCCTGATGTACATCCGCAAGCTGCCGTCCGGCATGTGGCAGGTCACTGTGCGCGACCGGTCCGGGAAGCGCCATACGCACACGGACAAGCTCAAGGGCGTGGCGAAGCATTGGGGGACGGAGCAGGAGGCGCTCCTTGCGCGCGGCGACTTCCGCGACCCCCGCCTCGGCGAGATCAAGGTCGGTACCTGGTACGCGCGGGTGGCCCGCGCCCGCGGCATCGAAGAGGTGACCAAGACCAAGAACGCATCGCTCTGGCGGACGCACTGCGAAGAGCAGTGGGGCGCGTGGCCGATGGCGGCTGTCGCGCGGCTCGAAGCTCAGGCCTGGGTCGACAAGCTCTCGGTAACGCGCCGGGCCCGCCATCGGGGCAAGCCAGCCGACATCGGTGACGAGACGGTGCCAGCCCTGAGCGCGGCCACGATCCGCGACATCGTGCACCTGATGACGCAGCTCTACAAGGCGGCGATGAAGGAGCATCCGCCGCTCGTGGTCGCGAACCCGTTCGCGGACCTGGAACTGCCCGTGATCGAGCCCCGGGCGGTCGAGTTCTACGAGCACGACGAGGCCGAGGTGCTGTACGCGGCCGTCGAGGCCCTGGTCGGCCCCGGCTGGCGCACGCTGACCGAGCTGGGCATGGAGGTCGGGCTGAGGCCCGGCGAAATCTACGGCCTGCACGGCCACCGCGTCGACTGGCTACGCGCGCAGATCCAGGTCATCGACGTAATAACGCGGCTCGGCCTGCGGCAGCACCCGAAGTCGGAGAAGTCGCACCGGTTCGTCCCGGTCCCGGCCCGCATCCTCGAAGGCATGTCGGTTCTCATGGCGGGTCGGCCGCGGGACGCGCTAGTGTTCACCGCGCCCGAGGGCGGCCCGGTCAGCGACGGGCATTTCCGCAACCGGGTGTGGTACCCGGCTGTGGCTGCGGCCCGGTTGTGCGGCAACCCGGCGCCGAAGCTGGGCGAGGAGTTCCGCGAGGCCTCGTGCACCGCGCAAGCGTGTGACGACTCTGAGCACAAGATCCGCCGGTTCGCCCCGAGGATCATGCGGCACACCGCCGCGAGTTGGCTCGTGCAGGACGGGGTGCCGCTGTACGACGTTCAGGCCCTTCTCGGCCACGAGGATTACGCCACGACGCAGCGGTACGCGCACCTGGCTCCCGGCGCGCACGACAAGGTGCTTGAATCGTGGGCAAGGCGTCGTGACGCATCTGTGACGCACGGAAGGAAGGAGGCCCGCCCCTCATGATGAGAAACGGGCTTCTGACCTGGGTCGGGGTGGCCGGATTTGAACCGGCGGCCTCTTCGTCCCGAACGAAGCGCGCTGCCAAGCTGCGCTACACCCCGGCGACCGCCCACGCAGTCTAGCGGACGATCTCAGTTAGTGCTTTCAGCTATCTGGTCCCTCTCGCCGCTCCACAAGCGTCAGCAGTGATGCTTCGGGTCGGCAGCAGAACCGGAACGGGGCCCACGGCGAAGTGCCCAGGCCTGCCGACACATGGAGCCATGGGCGCGCCGGGTCAGCACCGAGGTCACCAGCGGGGTGTCGGCTCAGCCCCTTGGCCCGGGGGCGGTCAATGCCGCAGTTGGTTACCAGCGTCCCGTACCACGGCAGGCACACCTGTCCGCCGTGAGTGTGCCCGGCTAGCAGCAGGTCATAGCCGTCGCCGGCGAACCGGTCGAGCAGTGCGGGCTCGGGCGCATGGAGCACGCCTAGGCGCAGGTCGGCGGCGGGGTCCGTGGGCCGCGCGATCTCGTCGTACCGATCCCGGTGGATGTGCGCGTCGTGCACGCCGCCGACCTCGATGTCCAGGTCGTCGGCCTTGATCCGCCCTCGCTTGTTGTTCGCGTCCATCCAGCCGGCCGCCGCCATGCCCGCGCCCAGTTCGGCCCACGGCAGGTCGGGCAGAGTGCGCCGCCGGTAGCCTTTCGACGAGCTGGCCCACAGGTACCGCGCCGGGTTCCTCGGTGTTGGCGAGTACAGATCGTTGGATCCGTAGACGAACACGCCAGGCCGGTCAAGCAGGGGCCCAAGGGCCTCCAGAAACGGCAGAACAGACTCAGTGTGGGCAATCGAGTCACCCGTATTGACCACGAGATCAGGTTCCAGAGCGTCCAGCGACCTGATCCAGGCGAGCAGGCGGTGGCGGCCTGGGGTCAGGTGCGCATCGGAGATGTGCAGGATTCGCAGCGGCCTGGCTCCAGCAGGGAGTACGGGAACATCGAAGCGCCGAAGCGCGAACCAGTTGCGCTCGATGACCGACGCGTAACCGAACACGCCAGCACCGATCGCCGCAGCCGTCCCGAGGAGAGCTTGTCGTCGCACCTACATATGGTGCCACGCGCGCCGACCTGGATACGCCGCGGCCGTTATCCCATTGACGCCAGCGAGGTCACGGCACTGGGAAGACCGTGAACGGGCAGAAACGTCACTGCGCGGGGACGGCCGTGATTGGGAGAGACCGGCCAGCCGAGGCCTTGAGAGTGGACCTGATCGTCGTAGCCACCTGCCGCGGCTGAGTCCGGATCTGGTTCGGAGTGAAATGCAGCACGTTGATGCCGTGTGAGCTCATTCTCGACCGTCTGCTCATCGTCCGCTCCCAGTCCTCAGGCGACAGGTGCCACTCGCGGGAGTCGACCTCTGCGGCCACCCCAGCGTCAGGCCACCAGCAGTCCGGTGCGCCGATGAAGGTGCTTCCGGCATAGAGACGCGCGTTGAACATGGGCTCAGGCAGGCGGAATCGCTTGATCAGGATCCGCAGGTCGGCCTCGGCTGGTGACCGGATCCCGGCCACGATGTCGTCAAGCGCTAAGCGCAGGAGGGCCGAGTGTTGCACTGGCCCTTCATTGAGTTCGTCGAACAGACTGCCGGGCACGCACTTGCCGCGCTGAACCGCATCGGCTACCACCGCGCGCACGTCCCTGGCGCTGGTCAGCAGGCGTGCGGTATCGGCGATTGCCCGGGCTTCGGGTGCATAGCGCAAAATGCCGTCAATAAAGAACTGGGAGGGCATTCGTTTTGTGCGGTGCACCCGCACAAAACCGCTGTCGGTGCGTCTGCGCTGCGCCGGGACCAGGACATCCGTAGCGCGGCTGTCGGACGCGCGGATTCCGAAGCGCCGCAGCGCCGCTGGCCCAGTGATCATGCTTCCGGGTCCCGCATACAGAATCGCTGCCACCTCTAGCTGACGGACGGTGCTGGCTCCGTTTGACGTCAGATAGACACCCGGCAATATCACCCGCCACGGTCCGCCTTCGCGTAACCGGTGCCGGAGCATCCCGACGGTCATTCCCGCATCTAACAACTGGGAGCGAGCGATAACTCGGTGCTGCTTTGCCAGCAGCTCATCAAGGGAGGGCTCCCGCCCGTCGTCAGGTCTGCGTTCCATGCCCGGAGCGTGTCATGAGGGTCTGACAATCCTGGCAAACCGCCTGCTCCGCGGCCACCTCACTCGCGTCGACGGCCGATCCACGCCGCGGGGGCCTGTAGGGCCGACACGGCTGGCCCATCCATGCCGCGGGTTCCGTTGGAGCGATATGGGCGGCCCATCCATGTTGTTGCGGCGCTCCGAGAGCGACATGGGTGGCCCTTCCATGCTGTGGGGGCGACATGGGTGGCCCACCGATGTTGTGGCGGCGCCGGGTGAGCGACATGGGGGGCCCATCCATGCTGTTGGGGGTGTGGTGGTGGGGTCGGGGTGGGCTGGTGCGGTGCGAGAGGCGGGATGGCGGGGGGCAGAAGTACGGCAGGATGTTCTTATGGCTGACCTGAAGGCGCGGCTGCGGGCCGACCTCACCGCTGCGATGAAGGCGCGCGACGAAGTAACGACGCGGACGCTGCGCATGGCACTGACCTCGGTCACGAACGAGGAGGTGGCAGGAAAGGCGGCCCGCGAGCTCAGCGATGACGAGGTGCTCAAGGTGCTCACCAGGGAGGCGAAGCGGCGCCGCGAGGCGGCTGAGGCGTTCGAGGGCGCAGGACGGGCCGAGCAGGCAGCCTCCGAGCGCGCCGAGGGCGAGGTTCTGGCGGGCTACCTTCCCGCGCAGCTTGATGACGTGGAGTTGGCTGCGATCGTGTCCGACGCAGTCAAGGAGACTGGCGCTTCAGGCATGTCGGCGATGGGCCAGGTGATGAAGGTAGTCACGCCGCGCGTCGCGGGCCGGGCCGAAGGCGGCCGGGTAGCGGCCGAGGTCCGCCGCGTGCTCGCAGGCTGAGCCAGGAGGGGTCCACAACCAGGCCTAGCTTGGAGCAGGCCTGGCCGAGCCGTGCTGAGACGGACCCAACGCAGCCTGGGGCAGGAGCAAGCCCGCCCTAGTTGTACCTGGTTGGCTGGCACCAACTGCTTTAGCGAGGCGCTCTGCTGGTTAGCGGCCGCCTCGTCAGTTAGTGGCCACCTCGCCGGTCAGCGGGCCGCCTCGCCAGCTCACGGGCTAACTGGCCCGCTAGCTGGCTGGGTTTAGACACCCCAGGGCTTAAGTTGTCAAGTCGGAGCGTGCTGGACTTTGCGGTGCCTGCTGATGTGCGGGCACGCTGACGCTGCCGTGAAGCTGGGTGCGGTGCCCGGAAAGCCTGGGGCCAGGGGCGGGTTACCTGGTGGTTATGCGGCCTGCGCGGGTGTGCTGCGGTGGGGCCACGCGGTGGCGTCGTCGTATTCGCGCCCGGTCGTCACGCATCCGTGCAGGACACCGGTGAGCCGGCCTGCGACGCGGCGCAGCGCGGCTTCGTGGCCGATCTCCCGGGCTCGCAGCTGGTCGTAGTAGGCGCGGGCACCGGGTGATGCGGTGAGTGCAGCGAACGCCTGGGTATGCAGGGCGTCGATGAGATGCCGGTTGCGGATGTAGCGGGCGTGCACGGTTTTCTTCTTGCCGGACTGGATGGTCAGCGGGGAGGTGCCGGCGTAGTTCTTGCGGGCCTTGGCCGAGGCGTACCGGCCGGGTGCGTCCCCGAACTCGCCGAGCATCCTGGCTCCGGTGATGTCCCCGATGCCGGGCTGGGATAGGCAGATTCCGGCATCAGGGTGACGGTGAAAAAGCTCACTCACCCTGGCTTCCATGATCTTGATCTGCTCGTTGAGTGCCGTGATCATGGCGGCGCCGGCCTGGACCGACGCGCCGTATGCCTCGGCGATCACGGCGGGCTGGGCAAGGTGCGGCACCCGCAGCACGTCCTGGATGTCCCGGGCTCTCTGCGCGAGGTCACCGCGCCGCCGGGCCCGCCGCAGCGCCGCGGCGATCTGCGTGACGGTCAGCCGGGCCGCCAACACCGGCTCCGGGGCCTTGCCCAGCAGTTCCAGGGTGTCCGCCCCGGTCAGGGTCAGGTCCGCGCAGGCCTCCAGCGCGGCCGGGAAATACTCCCGCAGCGCTGACCGTATCCGCAGCAGGTGCCGGGTCCGCTCCCAGACCAGCTTCTGGTGCGCGCGGGCAGCGACCTTGACCGCCTCGGCAACGTCGCTGTCCGCAGCCAGCTCACGGATCTGGTGCCGTCGCGTACGGCCCATGTCCGCCAGGCCCGCCGCGTCGAAGAAGTCATCCTTCTTCCCCGGCACCGCGACCGTCTCCTTATGCCGCGCCGCCTGCTCAGGGTTCACCGGGAACACCCGGTACCCGGCCGCGGCCAGCGCGTTCACCCACGGCCCGCGATCGGTCTCGATCACCATCATTACCTGCGCCGCGTCCGGCTCGCCGTCCTCACCCAGACAGGACGCCACCACCTCGTGGAACCGGGCGAGCCCGTCCACGCCCTCCGGCAGCCGCCGCCGCGCCAGCGTATCGCCGGCCTCGTCCTGCACGACTACATCATGGTGGCCCTCAGCCCAGTCATCGCCGATGAACAGCAACCCTCATCCTTCCCCTACTCCCCGCCAGCATCAGGCAGCATCAGGGAGAACCGCCAGCACCCTAATGGAAACAGTGCTCACGGCCTGTGCCGGGCACGTCACCCCATCAGCAGTCCGTCCTCCCCGGTGAGCTGGCAAGGGCACGGTCTAACCCTGGGACTTCACGTCCGGGTGGGCGAATCAGTGCTCACCTGCCAGCTGCTACCGGTAACAAGTCTCCTGCACCAGGAATCTCACCTCGTCCAGGTGACCTGCTAGTTCCCATTAGGTGGGCGGGCCGCCGCCGTTTCCGCCGCCACCGCCGTTTCCGCCACCGGGGAACGGCGGGAAGGTGAAGGTCGGGGTCGGGGTCGGGTTCGGATTGGGGTTGTTCTTCCCCGGTTTGGCGGGTGCGGGGGAGTTGAAGCCGTTGCCCTCAGAGAAGTACGGGCTGTCGGTGGGCACGCCGACGAACTGGGCTGGCGGGTTGCCCAGGTCGGCGCGCAGGAAGCTCATCTGCCAGGTAGCTGCCGGGGCGTTGTCGCCGAACATCTGGCCTGGGCAGGTGGTGCCCCCGCCGCTGGCAGGGTCCTCTCGGTAACAGGCGTTCTGATTGATCATCGCGCCTGAGGTGGTGGGGTTATTCGGGTTGAAGACCGACACATACCCGGCCAGCCGGGGGGTGTAGCCGCCGAATGCCGCGTAGAAGCCACCGTTGGCGGTACCAGTCTTCCCGGCGGCGGGGACGCCGATCCCACGGCCGTCCGCCGTAGCGTTAGGAGCCGTCAGAACGCCCTGCAGAACGAAGTTCGCAGCGTCGGCGACCTGGGTGGTCAGCACCCGGTGGCAGTTCGCGGACTCCACAGGAAGCTGGCCTCCGCTGCTGTCGACGATCTGGCTGACCGGGATCGGAGCGCAGTACACGCCCCGCGCGGCCACGGTCGCGTAGGCAGAGGCCATGCTCATCGGCGAGACCGGAACGGCGCCCAGGGTGAACGACGGGATGTTGTCAGCCGAGACGTCCTGGCCGAGTGCCGGATCCGGCTTGAGGAGCGAACTGCCGTTGGCGTAGGTCATGCCCATGCTGGCTGCGGTCTGGACCACGCTGCACAGGCCGACCTTCTGCTCCAGGTGGGCGTAGAACACGTTGATGGACTGTGTGGTCCCGTTGTAGAGCGTGAACGTGCCCTTGCCGGCACCTTCTGCGTTCTGGACCTGGAACGGGGCCGTCGGCGTACCTTCACAGTTTTGGTACCCGGAGATGGTGCTCGGCGAGGTGATCGCCTGGCTGTACCCGAAAGGCACGCCATCCTTCAGGGCTGTGACCAAGGTGAAGAGCTTGCTCGACGAGCCCGTCTGGACGCCGAGGCCGCCGCCATACTGGCTCTCGACCGCATAGTCGATGTTGGTCTGCCCAGGCCCGGTGCCGTATGGGTAGTTGACAGCGATCGCCCGGATGTAACCGGTCCCCGGCGTGACCATCACCTCGGTGTCGACGTTGTTGCCGGGGTTGTTGTTGGGGTCACCCACCGGTTGCACCCAGTCCACCGAGGACTGCGCGGCAGACTGGTCCATCGGGTCCAGCGTGGTGTAGATCTTCAGGCCGCCTGTGCTGTTCATGGCCGAGTAGGCCTTGGCGTACGCCGGGTCCTTCTGCATGACCGCCATCACGTACCAGCAGAAGAACACCTCGTCCGAAGACGTGGCGCCGTTGCATCCCTGTTCCACCGGAATCGTGGACGGGTTCAGTCCCAGCGGCATCTTCTCGGTCGCGTTGGCCGTCGCGTTCGAGATGTAGCCGAGCTGGGCCATGCGGGAGAGGACGACGTTGCGCCGCGCGACCGCGTCCTTGGAGCCGGCGGCGCTGAGCGGATCGAACTGCGTCGGGTTCTCCACCAGTCCGGCCAGCATCGCCGCCTGCGGGAGAGTCAGGTCGCCGGAGCTGGTGCTGTAGTAGCGCTCCGCGGCAACCTGGATCCCGTAGGCGTTGTTGTTGAAGAACGCGACGTTGAGGTACGCGGCCAGCAGTTGCTGCTTGGTCATCTCGTGCTCGACGTCGGCAGCCATCCGCAGTTCGCGGATCTTACGCGTGGTCGTCTGCGCTGCCGCGGCTTCCTGCCCCGCCTTGGTAGTCGCGGTCAGGATCAGAGCGTTCTTGACGTACTGCTGCGCGAGCGTGGAGCCACCCTCGGTCGGCTGGCCGCTGAGGTCGTTGGTCAGGGCACGCAGGGTGCCGCGCAGGTCAAACGCCCCGTGCAGGTAGAACCTCGAGTCCTCGATCGCGACGATCGCGCTCCGCATCACCGGCGCTATCTGGTCGTAGCTGACCGGCACCCGGTAGATGTTGTTCGGGTAGTAGTACGCGATGAGGTTGCCGTCGGAGTCAAGGATCTCTGACCTCGAAGGCACCTGGCCGATGCTGGGCACCGAGAGCGTATTGAAGCTGTTAGCCGCGTCGCGCACAGCGACGCCGGTCGCGCCGATGACGGGGATAAGAACCGCCGCCACCAGCAGCCCGGCTCCGACAGCTACTACCGTGAGCAAGGCTGCGGCGCTCGCAGCGAAGTGTCCGGTGCGGCGTCCAGAGTTCAGCACCCAAACAGGTTACGCTGACCGTCATAATCAGCGCGCGGACGAAGAGAAAGTGGATCCAGCGGCTGGCTGCGGGCTAGCGGGGGATCCTGGTGCGCCGCCGCCTCCGCCATGCCGGAGGTCTCGCCTGATTGGCTGGCCTGCGAGGGCGGCGAACAGCATCCTGACTAGTCGCTTCTGCCCGCATAGCTCAGGAGGGCTATTTTAGAAATGGGCCCACCAGGGTCTAGCGCGGCGCGCCGGACTTCCGTAAGTTACTCTTCCGCAACCATCAATACCGACGGCTAGGTGCCCCTGTGTGCCCGGGCCGTAAACCAGACGCCACCCGGCGTGACGACCCATGTGGGCGTGACGATCAGGAGGAGTGGGCCAGATGTGGATCACGGACTGGACCGCGCGTGCTGCGTGCAAAGGAACGGATCCTGACGAACTCTTCGTCCAGGGCGCGGCACAGAATCGGGCCAAACTGATCTGCAGGGGATGCCCCGTCCGGACCGAGTGCCTCGCAGACGCACTCGACAACCGGATCGAGTTCGGAGTCTGGGGCGGTATGACCGAGCGTGAGCGGCGGGCACTGCTTCGCCGCCGCCCGGACGTCACCTCGTGGCGTGAGCTCCTGGAGAGCGCTCGCAACCAGTACGAGCGGACCGGGGACGAGCTCGTCGCGAGCTGATCACGGTCGGCTGCGCCCAGCGCGGCCACCGAGGGGTACCGCGAGCGTAGAGAGCGCAGCCGCTGCTGCTGCCTGGAGCGACCCCGCGTAGCCCCAGCGTTGCTTTTCTGGCCCGCCAGGAGCGCCCCCTTAGTCCCAGCGATGTTTCTGGTCCGGGGGGAAGGTTGCTTGGCTGGTTGTTCCTGGTCCGCGGGTCGGCTGTTTGATTGCTAGCCTGCGGGAGCGGCTGCCTGTGCGCTGGTGCGCGGGGACGGCTGCCTGATTGCTAGCCCGCGGGGACGGCCGCTTGTGGTCCGCCCGCGTTGTCGAAGCTTTCCCCCACAGTCCGCAGCCCGATGAGGTCATGAACGTCATCGGGCTGAGCCGGTATCTCGGCCACCGGAACGTGCGGATGGGCGGCCGTAAAGTGCTCCGCCACCCGGCGTTCAGCAGCTGACTGCTGCATCCGCTCGGCGTGCAGCCGCAGGGCCGCGATCGCAAGCCCGTGCGGCCCGGCGGACGTCAGCGGCCCGTCGCCAAGGCCCCGGTCACCGATTCGCTCGTTCAGGCCCTTATCGCCAAGCAGAGTCTCGGCGGCAGCCATGCTGCGAGCGCCTGACAGCCGCGCGGCGGGCGAGTGGTGCACCTTGTTGAGGATCAGGCCCGCCAGCGGCATGCCCTCCTGGGCCAGCCGCTCCACAAAGTACGAGGCCTCACGCAGCGCGTCTGGCTCCGGTGCGGCGATCACCAGGAACGCGGTCCCCGGCGCGCGCAGCAGGCGGTAGGTGTACTCCGCACGCTCCCTGAACCCGCCGAACATGGTGTCCAGCGCGGACACGAACGTCTGCACGTCCCTGAGGACCTGAGCGCCGAGCACCCGGGTCAGCACGCCAGTCACGGCACCAGTGGCGGCGTTCAGCACCTTCAGGTACGCACGACCGCCGACCTTCGCCGGGACCACAAGCATCCGGATCAGCCGGCCGTCCAGGAACCGGCCGAGCCGCTGGGGCGCGTCAAGGAAGTCCAGCGCCGACCGGCTCGGCGGGGTGTCCACGACGATCAGGTCCCACTCGTCGGCGCGCCGAAGCTGGCCGAGCTTCTCCATGGCCATGTACTCCTGCGTGCCGGAGAATCCCGATGACAGCGACTCGTAGAACGGGTTGGCGAGTATCTGGGCCGCGCGGTCGGGGTCGGCGTGGGCCTCGACGATCTCGTCGAAGGTCCGCTTCATGTCCAGCATCATCGCGTGCAGGCTGCCACCCGGGACCGCGCCTGTTGCCGCCTCTGGCAGCGGGACCGGGCGCGGGGTGTTGTCTAGCGAGTTCAGGCCCATTGACTGAGCCATCCGGCGCGCCGGGTCCACGGTGAGCACGACCACGTGCCTGCCGCGGTCCGCCGCTCGGACGCCCAGGGCGGCCGCCGTGGTGGTCTTCCCGACGCCCCCGGACCCGCAGCAGACGATCACCCGGGTCCGCCGGTCGTCGATCAGGCGGTCGACGTCTAGCTGCGGCGGCGCGGATGCCTCGGCCGGCCGCTGGCGCACTGGCCCGGTCATCAGGCGGCCCCCTGCTCGCGCAGCGTGGCCGCCAGCCGGTAAAGCCCCGCAAGATCGATACCGTCGGAGATCACCGGCAGGTCGTAGCGCGGCTGGCCCGGCTCGGCGAGCCGGCCCCGCTGCTGCTTCTCGCGGCTGACAGCGACAGCGTGCTCGGTTAGCTCGGCCGCCAGGTCGGCCGCCAGACGCAGGCTGTCGTCGATGCCCGCGGCCTTCAGGCCGAGCGCGAGTTCGTCCTCGTCGATGGAGCCAGCGACCGCCGCGCTGAGCTGATCCGGCGTCAGCTCCACCGGGCGCACCATGTTGACCATGATGCCGCCGACCTGAATGCCGCCCCCGGCCACCTCGCGCAGCTCAGCTATCCCATCCAAAGTTTCCTGAACGGGCATTTCCTCCAGCGTGGTCACAAAGTGAACGGCTGTCTCGGGCGAGTGGATCACCTTCTGGACTGTGTCGGCGTGATTGCGGATCGGGCCTACCCGGGCAAGCCCCGACACCTCGGACGTGACGTTCAGGAACCTGGCGATCCGGCCGGTCGGCGGGGCGTCCATGACGACAGCGTCATAGACCGGCCTGTTGCCGGACTTCCGGCGGACCGCCTCGGCCGCCTTCCCGGTCAGCAGGACGTCACGCAGCCCCGGCGCGATCGTCGTCACGAAGTCCATGACACCGAGCTTGGTCAGCGCCCTGCCCGCCTGCCTGAGGTTGTAGAACATCTCGAGATACTCAAGTAGTGCCGACTCCGGGTCGGCTACCAGCGCGTATACCTCGCCGCCTGGCTGCGTCGCCGTGGCCGGGGCCACCGCGATCCTTCGCTCGGCATAAGGGAGCGGCGGGCAGTCGAAGACCTGAGCGATCCCCTGCCGGCCCTCGACCTCTATGAGCAGCACCCGCTTCCCGCCGGACGCCAGCGCCAGCGCAAGTGCACTCGCTACGGTCGTTTTGCCGGTTCCGCCCTTTCCGGTGACCACATGCAGCCTGACGCCGTCCCAGTCGGTGTCCCGTGTACCCACGTCTTGGAGGCTATCCGCGCTGGCCTACCTGGTGATCCCCGGGCACCGTGATCCGGGGAGTGCCGGGCGGAGATCTCGACGCGGCAACGGTCCTTCCGCCCAGGGAAAAATTGCCACTAGTCTTGAGACCGAGTCAGTGGCGTAACCGTGACCGACCGGAGAAGAGGTGGTGGTGATGGTTGCCGCCATAGTGATCCTCGTCATTCTGATCGTGCTTCTCGGCAGTATTACGACCGGGCGCGCGATCAAGATCGTGCAGCAGTACGAGCAGGGCATCATCTACCGGTGGGGCCGGGTGCTCCCGGGCACACGCGGCCCGGGGTTGACGATTATCCGGCCGATCGGCGACCGGATGCAGAAAGTCAACATGCAGATCGTCGCCATGGCGGTTCCTGCTCAGGAAGGCATCACCAAGGACAACGTCAGCGTGCGGGTGGACGCGGTGGTCTACTTCCGGGTGGTCGACCCGATCAAGGCGACCATCAACGTGCAGAACTACATGTTCGCGGTCTCGCAGCAGGCGCAAACCTCGCTGCGGTCGATCATCGGCCAGTCGGAGATGGACCAGCTGCTCGCCGAGCGGGACACAGTGAACCGGGAGCTGCGCCGGATCATCGATGAGCCCACCGAGGGCCCGTGGGGCATCCGGGTTGAGCGGGTCGAGATCAAGGACGTCTCCCTTCCCGAGGGCATGAAGCGGTCGATGTCGCGGCAGGCAGAGGCCGAGCGTGAACGCCGCGCCCGGATCATCACGGCCGACGGCGAGTACCAGGCATCCAAGCGGCTGGCCGCCGCGGCCAACGTCATGGCCCGCGACCCTGCGGCCCTGCAGTTGCGGCTGCTGCAGACGGTGGTCGAGGTCGCCTCGGAACGCAACAGCACGCTGGTCATGCCGGTGCCGGTCGAGCTGCTCAGGTTCTTCGACAAGTTCGGCGGGAACCAGCGGAGCGGCGGCGGTGACGACGGGGGTGGCTCGCTGGCCGACTTCGGCGGCGACGACGTGGAAAAGGAAGAGGCTGAGATCGAGAGCGGGAAACCGGTCGAGATACCCGAGATCCCTTCGATCCCTGAGCTGCCCCAGGAGGCCGCGGACGGCCATGCAGACGTCCCGGCCGTTGAGGCGCCCGCAGCGGCCGACGGGACGGCTGCGGGCGAGACTGACGGCGCTTCTGCTTCCCCGGCGCCCGATCAGCCAACAATGCAGCTGCGCCACCAGCCTGGCTCGACGGACTAGTCGGCCGGACTGGACCGGGCGCCGCCATCCCGGGGCGGCGCCCGGCGCGGCCGTGTTGTCTCGGCCCGGTTGTCTCGAGGGGAGACGTCCCGGCGTTCCGCGTTCCCCACTAGGGTTTCGGCTATGGCGAAGTGGGAGTATGCGACGGTTCCGCTGCTGGTCCACGCGACCAAGCAGATTCTCGACAATTGGGGCGAAGACGGCTGGGAGCTCGTGGCGGTCATCCCGGGACCTAACCCCGAGCAGCTCGTCGCCTACATGAAGCGAGAACGCACGTGAGCGAGCCGACGGGCGCGGTGCCGCGCTGTACTGAGGAGCGAGGGAGCTTGCGACCGAGTGACGAGGGAAGCGCGGTGCCTTCATGCGCCCGGAGGTGAGCGAACCATGAGCGCAGTGACCGGCGACGAGAACTCGCCGGAGGCGAGGCTGGCCGCGCTCGGCCTGACGCTGCCGACGGTGGTGCCACCGGTCGCCGCTTACGTCCCTGCGGTCCGCACCGGCAACTACGTGTACACCGCGGGCCAGCTGCCGGTCGTCAACGGCGAGCTGACCGTCACCGGCAAGGTCGGCGCCGGTGTCGGGGTCGCCGAGGCGAGCGCGCTGGCCCGGACCTGTGCGCTCAACGCGCTGGCGGCGGCGGCGTCGGTCGCTGGCGGGCTCGGTGCCATCCGCCGCATCGTCAAGGTCACCGGGTTCGTCGCCAGCGCCCCTGACTTCACCCAGCAGGCTCAAGTGATCAACGGCGCCAGCGAGCTGCTGATCGCTGTCTTCGGCGAGGCCGGCCGGCACGCCAGGAGCGCGGTCGGGATGGCGGTGCTGCCGCTGGACGCACCGGTCGAGGTCGAGCTCATCGCCGAGGTCGCAGACCCGGGTGACTGACGGCCGGATCCGGCTCGACGGCTGGCCGGGCGAGCGAATCAGCGACGTGCTCGCCGGCCGGCTTCCCCCGGTGCGGCCACGCGACGCGGCCACGGTCATGCTGCTGCGTCCGGGGACGCCGGGAGAGGGCGGGGATCCGCAGGCGCGGGAAGAGGCCAGACCGCAGCGTGGCGGGCTGGAGGTGTACATGCTGCGGCGCAAGGCGTCGATGGCGTTCGCCCCGGGTGCTTTCGTTTTTCCGGGCGGGTCGGTCGACGCCAGGGACGCCGAGCAGCAGATCGCCTGGGCCGGGCCTGAGCCTGCTGAGTGGGGCGCGACCCTCGACGCCCCGGCGGAACTCGCGCGTGCGTTGCTGTGCGCCGCGGTCCGCGAGACCTTCGAGGAATCCGGTGTCCTGCTGGCAGGCGGAACTGACGAGTCGGTCGTCGTCGACACAACCGACGCGAGCTGGGAAGCCGACCGTCTGGCGTTGCTCGACCGTTCGCTGTCGCTGGCCGAGCTGCTGCGCCGGCGTGGGCTTGTGCTCCGCTCCGACCTGCTCCGCCCCTGGTCGCGCTGGATCACGCCGGCCGTCGAGGTACACCGCTACGACACCAGGTTCTTTGCCGCGCTGCTGCCAAGCCAGCAGCGCACCAGGGACGTCGGTGGCGAGGCCGACCAGGTGGCATGGGTACGCCCGGACGACGCGATAGCGATGGCTCGCCGGGGGGAGATCATGCTGATGCCGCCGACCGCGGTGACCCTGGCCGAGCTCGCGGCCTGCCCCGACGTGACAGCCGCGGTCACCGCGCCACGAGTCGTCCGGCCGCTGCAGCCAGAGGTCAGCATGGCCGACGGGGTGTGCTGGCTGACCCTGCCGGCCGGCCTGGAGTACCCGCTGTGAGTATTGACGGGACCGGGACCGGCCGCGCCCGCTGCGTGCTCGCGCCTAACCCGTCGCTGATGACGCTGGACGGCACCAACACCTGGCTGGTCGCCGAACCCGGATCGGAGGCGGCGATCGTGGTGGACCCCGGTCCCGACGACTCCGGTCACCTGGACCGGATCGTCGCGACGGCGGACCAGGCGGGCCAGCGGATCGAGCAGATCGTGCTCACACACGGCCACGCCGACCACTCGGCCGGTGCCCGGCGGCTGGCCGGGCTCACCGGCGCCCCGGTGCTGGCCGCCGACCCCACATACCAGCTGGGCGATGACGGCCTCAGGCCCGGCGACGCCGTCCGGGCCGGCCACTGCGAGCTGGCCGTCATCGCGACACCCGGCCACACCAGCGACTCGGTGTGCCTCCTGCTCGAGGCCGACGGCGCGCTGCTGACCGGGGACACCGTGCTCGGCCGCGGCACCACGGTGATCGCCGGCGACGGCAGCCTCAGCGACTACCTGCGGTCACTGGACCGGCTGCGCGCCCTGGCCGACGAAGCCGGACTGCGGGCCCTGCTGCCCGGCCACGGGCCGGTGCTCGCCGACCCCGCTGGCACGCTCGACTACTACCTGGCTCACAGAGCCCAGCGTCTGGCGGCGGTCCGCACCGCGCTTGACGCCGGGGCCACCACGGTGCCTGACATCGTGACCCGCGTGTACACGGACGTAGACCCGGCGCTGTGGCCGTTCGCCGAGTGGTCGGTCCGGGCCACGCTGGCCTACCTGGCCGAGCGCGAAGAACTGCCGCCCGGGGTAGCGCGCTGAGTTCCTTGCCTTAGCGGGCGCGGCGCCGCATGCGTTCAGGATCTATCAACAGAACGGACTTCGGGTGGAGCTGAATCCAGCCGCGCGCCACGAAGTCGGCGAGAGCTTTGTTGACGGTCTCCCGCGAAGCGCCGACGAGCTGAGCCAGCTCCTCCTGGGTCAGGTCGTGGTTGACCTGCAGGCCGTCCTCCCGCTGGGTGCCGAACCGAGCGGCCAGATCGAGCAGGGCCTTGGCCACCCGGCCCGGAACGTCGGTGAACACCAGGTCGGACATGACCTCGTTGGTCCGCCGCAGCCGCCGTGCCAGCGCGGCGAGCAGATGCATGGCCACGTCGGGCCGCCCGGTGAGCCAGGTCCGCAGGTAGTCGTGGGCCACCCCGGCCAGACGGACATCGGTGATCGCTGACGCGCTCATCGTCCGGGGCCGCGGGTCAAACAGTGAAAGCTCGCCGAACATCTCGCCCGGCCCGATCACGCTGATCAGGTTCTCCCGGCCGTCCACCGACGCCCGGGTGAGCTTGATCTTGCCGTCGAGCACCACGTACAGCCGGTCCCCGTCGTCGCCCTCGTCGAACAGCCGCTCACTGCGGGCAAGCTGCACTTCGACGGCACCGGCCTGCAACTCGCGTGTCGCCTCATCGTCCAGGGCCTCGAACAGCGGGGCCCGTCTGAGCATGGCCTCGGCGTGTTCCACGGCACCTCCTCGCCTGCCTCCCGGCGGTCCCACCTCAGTGTCGCTCATGTGTGACCAGGCGCGCGACGCAGGACTCGATCTCTGCGAGCGCCTCGTCCCGGCCTACCCACCGGGCTGTCTCCACCTCCTTCCCGGGCTCGAGTTCCTTGTAGACCTCGAAGAAGTGCTTGATTTCCAGAAGGTCGAACTCTGGGACGTCCTGGATGTCGCTCAGGTGCGCCATCCGCGGGTCGGTGGCGGGCACGGTGAGGACCTTGTCGTCCCTGCCCTTCTCATCGCGCATCCGGAACATGCCGATCGCCCGGCACCGGATCAGGCAGCCGGGGAACGTCGGCTCCTCGAGCAGGACGAGCGCGTCAAGCGGGTCGCCGTCATCGGCCAGCGTGCCCTCGATAAACCCGTAGTCGGCGGGGTATCGGGTAGACGTGAACAACATCCTGTCCAGCCGGATCCTGCCGGTCTCGTGATCCATCTCGTACTTATTGCGCTGCCCCTTGGGTATCTCGATGGTCACGTCGAATTCCACGGTCACGCCCTCCAGGCCCCAGTTGTCATGACGCTGCCGCCAGATGTCTACCCGGGTCCGGCTCCGGCAGCGCGCTGCGACCCCTAGCATTCCGCGAGTGACGGTGAGCGCGCCGACAAGATCCAGGATCCAGCGACGTTTGTGGCTGCTGCTGGCTCTGCTCACCGTGTTCACCCTGGTCGCCGGGCTTGCCGTGGCTCGCATGCTTCCGGGGCGGCTGGCGCTGTGGCAGCCCGCGTCGGTGGCCAGCAGCCCGGTTGCCAGCGCTGGCCCGGTGCTTGGCGCGGTGAGTGACCCGGCGGCCAGCCAGGCCGCCACAAGCGCGGGCGTCAGCGCAGCGGTGTCTGGCCTGCTGGGGTCGGCCGCGTTCGGCCCGCACGTCGGCGCGCTTGTAGGCGACCTGGCCACCGGGCAGGTTCTGTTCTCCAGCCAGTCCAGCGCCGGATTCGCCCCGGCATCCACGGCGAAGCTCGCCACCGCGGTCGCCGCGCTTGACGTGCTCGGTCCCGACGCCAGGCTCACCACCCGGGTGGTGGCCGGCCAGACCCCTTCGTCGATCATCCTCGTGGGCGGCGGCGACCCGACGCTGGCCGCTGGCCCTTACCCCGCCTCGAACTACCCGCAGCCGGCGACGCTGGAGTCTCTGGCTGCCTCCACCGCGGGCTCGCTGCGGGCCAAGGGCATCCAGACGGTGACGCTCGGCTACGACACCTCCCTGTACACCGGGCCGGAGATGGCGCCGGGCTGGACCCAGAGCTACGTCACCACGGGCAACGTCACCCCGATCGAGTCGCTCGAGGTGGACCAGGGCCGGCTGACAGCCGCCGGCACGCCTGACGACGCCGACAACGTGGAAGTCACCCGCTCACAGACCCCGGCGGCGGACGCGGCCCACGCGTTCGCCTCGTTCCTGGCCAGCGACGGGATCACGGTCAGCGGCGGGCCCGCGCCTGCGCAGGCCCCGGCGGGGAGTGCCGCGCTGGCCTCGGTCTCGTCCCCCCCGCTGTCAGAGATCGTCTTGCAGATGCTCACAGAGAGCAACAACGTCGACGCCGAGAACCTGGCCAGGCAGGTAGCGATCGCCACCGGCCAGCCCGCGTCGTTCGCTGGCGCAGCCGCGGCCGTGACGGCTGTGCTCGCCCGGCTCGGCATTCACGGCGTCAGCCTGGTCGACGGCAGCGGGCTGTCGCCGATGGACCGGATCACCCCAGACACCCTGGTCCAGCTGGTCCGGCTGGCTGCGGCACCGAGCAAGCCGAACCTGCGCCCGGTGATCACCGGCCTGCCGGTGGCCGGCTTCTCCGGCACCCTGGTGGCCGGCGCCAGCGTGTTCGGGGCACTGGGGCAGCCGGCGCTTGGTGTCGTGCGGGCCAAGACAGGCAACCTGTCGACCGTGGTGGCGCTGGCCGGGATTGCGCAGGACAAAAACGGGCAGTTGCTGGTATTCGCATTCATGGCGGACCAGCTTGCTGCCACAAGCCTGGTCCCAGCCGCCGACCAGATGACCCGGCTCGCCACCGCGCTCGCCGCCTGCGGGTGTCACTGAAGGGGCCGGTGCGGCGCGGGTGTTTACCCGCACGTCACCAGGCGGCCGGCCGGCAACGTACGGTGGTGGGGTGAGCAGCGTGCAGATGATCGACTGGAATGTCGCCACGTCCACTGGCGTGAGGTGGGCCCGGCCCGGCCCGCCAGTGAGCATCGCCGAGGCCCGGAAGGTGGTCGCGGAGTTGCGCAAGCTCGCGGCCACAGTCCAGGAGCCGGTACGCGAGGTCACTGGCCTCGCCGGTTCACCCGACGGCGGCCGGATCGCGGTCGTCGACCGGCCCGGCTGGATCCGCGCCAACGTCGACGGATTCCGGGTGGTGCTCGACCCGCTGGTCGAGCACATGCAGCAGCGGGGGACCGCGCCGCCGGCCGGATCGGTGATCACCGCCGTGGGCTCGCGGGTCACCGGCATGCAGGCTGGCCTGATTCTCGCCTACCTGGCGGGCCGGGTCCTGGGCCAGTACGAGCTCTTCCTGCCCCCCGATCCCGACGCTCCGCAGGCAGCGGCCGAGGAGGCACCAGCAGGCCGGCTCACGCTCGTGGCGCCGAACATCGTCATGGTAGAGCGCGAGCTCAAGGTCGACCCGCACGACTTCAGGCGCTGGGTGTGCCTGCACGAAGAGACTCACCGGACCCAGTTCACCTCGGTTAACTGGCTCCGCCCGTACGTGCAGCAGCAGATGACAGAGTTCCTGCTCGCATCCGACCTGGACCCAGCGTCGATCCTCGACCGCCTGCGGTCAGCGGCCGACGCGGTGGCCGGGGCCGTCCGCGGCAACGGCGAGAGCCTGATCGAGGCGATCCAGAGCCCGCGCCAGCGCGAGATCCTGGACCGGCTGACATCGGTGATGACGCTGGTCGAGGGGCACGGGGACTACGTCATGGACGCGGTAGGCCCGAGCGTGGTGCCGTCGGTGGCCGAGATCCGGGCCAAGTTCTCAGCCCGGCGGGTCAGCGGCGGCCGGATCGAGCAGGCCATCCGCAGGATCCTGGGCATCGATCTGAAGAACAAGCAGTACGAGCAGGGGTCGCGCTTCGTCAAGGCAATCGTCGACGAAGCGGGCATGGCGACGTTCAACAAGGTCTGGACCTCGCCCGAGACGCTGCCCACCAGAGACGAGATCACCAACCCGCAGTCCTGGCTGGCCCGGGTGGACAGGCAGGACAGCGGCCATCCGAGCCTCGGGCCAGCCGGCAACGGGGACAGCGCCGACTGAGCTGGCAGCGCGGAGTGAGCGGAGTGACGAGCGATGGCTGGCCCGCACCCCGCGGTCGCGCAGGTGCGCCAGGCCGTGCGCGGGTGCCTGTCTGCCCGTGGTAGTGAGCCCCGTGGTAGTGAGTACAGCGGCTTCGAGCCCGGTGACCTGGTGCTCGCCGCCTGCTCTGGCGGCGGCGACTCGCTGGCCCTGGCGGCCGCGCTGGCGTTCGAGGCCCCCAGGCTGGGGCTGCGCGCCGGGGGTGTGACCGTCGACCACGGGCTGCAGCCGGGATCGGCGCAGCAGGCGCAGGCGGCGGTCGCGGCCATGGCCAAGCTTGGCCTCGACCCGGTCCAGAGCATCGGCGTCGTGGTGCCCAGGGCCGGGACGCCGGGCTACCCAGGCCCCGAGGCGGCCGCCCGCACGGCCAGGTACCAGGCCCTTGAGCGCGCGGCCGGCGAGACAGGCGCGGTGGCGATCTTGCTCGCGCACACCAGCGACGACCAGGCCGAGAGCGTGCTGCTCGGGCTGGCGCGCGGTTCAGGCACGCGCTCGCTGGCCGGCATGCCCGAGCGCAGCGGCCGCTGCCTGCGCCCGCTGCTCGGGATCAGCCGCGCCCAGACCCAGGCAGCGTGCGCAGCCCAGAACCTGCAGCCGTGGGACGACCCGCAGAACGCCGACCCGGCGTTCGCCCGTGCCCGGGTTCGGCACCGGCTGATGCCCGCCCTGGAAGCCGAGCTTGGCCCGGGCGTCGCCCAGGCGCTGGCGCGCACCGCGCGTCAGCTGCGCGCGGACGCCGACTACCTGGACTCGCAAGCGAAAATCGCTACGGAACGGATGTCGACGGGCGAGCCTGGCCTGCCGCTGGATGTGGTCGCGGCTCTGCCTGAGGCGATCCGGTCGCGAGTGCTCAGGGACGCCGCTGTGGCCGCGGGCTGCCCGGCGGGCGGGCTGACCGCCCGCCACGTGGCCGCGCTCGACGCCCTCGTGACCGGCTGGCACGGGCAGCGCTGGACGGACCTGCCAGGCGGGGTACGCGGTTTGCGGCGATATGGCAGGCTGCTGCTGCGCAAGGATCGTCGTGACGAGGGCGACGCTGGTGGCCCCGGTGACGAGCCACGCTGGGAGGGGACGAGTGGACGCGGCTGACATGGGCGCGGACCTGCAGGGCGTTCTGATCACCCCGGAGCAGCTGCAGCAGCGCGTCGCCGAACTCGCAGCTCAGATCGACGCTGATTACGCCGATCGCGAACTTTTGCTGGTCGGTGTGCTCAAGGGCGCGGTGATGGTGATGGCCGACCTCGCCCGGGCGATCCGGCTGCCGGTCAAGATGGACTGGATGGCGGTTTCCTCGTACGGCTCGGGAACCAAGTCATCCGGCGTTGTACGCATTCTTAAGGACCTCGACACGGACATCACCAATCGTCACGTGCTGGTCATTGAGGACATCATCGATTCCGGTCTGACCCTGTCCTGGCTGATGCGCAACCTTCAGTCACGCGGCCCGGCGTCGCTGCGGGTCTGTGCGCTGCTCCGGAAGCCTGGATCGGCGCAGATAGACGTTGATGTGGCCTATACCGGCTTCGACATCGCTGATGCCTTCGTGATCGGCTATGGGCTCGACTACGCCGAGCGCTACCGGAACCTGCCGTTCATCGGCACTCTGGCACCGCATGTGTATGGCGGCGAGGCCCTATCCGCGCCGAATCCGGGCTCCGGGGAAACCCTGGAAACACCAGCCTGGGTGGGAAACAAACAGCGGTGACATACGTTCACTCGGTTGGGAAGGCCGACGCGTCGGCCGCCGGGGTGACTCCGGCGTGCCAGCAGCGGTCTACGCGGTGTACCGTCGAATATCCCCGTGTTTCAGGCGGGCCCCGTGGTAACGAGCACTGTGGTACGAGCACCGTGGTACGAAACCGGCACCGAGGCCGTGCGGTCAGGCGGTGTCCGGGGGCAGAGAGGAAACTGCGCATGGGCGCTGGGACGTATGGCAATCCCGCCGAGGGCCGGCGGGATCATGAGGTTGGTCAGGAGGGTCGGCCCGCCCCGGGCGAGGCCGGTAGCTGATGGACGTGAGGCGCTACTTCCGCGGGCCGCTCATCGTCGTCCTAGTCGTGATCTTCTGTTTGTTCTTCCTGATCCGCTGGGCCAGTGGCGGCACCACCTACAAGGCGGCCGACACTTCACAGGTGGTCGCTCTGATCGACAGCGGCCAGGTGAAGGAAGCCACGCTGATCCAGTCGAGCCAGACGATCGAGGTCACCCCCTACAAGGGCGAGCCCCTGCAGGCGTCCTGGGTTGGCAACCAGGGCCAGACGCTCGCCAACACCCTGCAGGCCAACTACAAGGCGGGCAAGCTCCCGCTGGGCTACAGCGTGCAGGCGCCCAAGGGCAGCTCGATCTTTGACGACATCCTCAGCTACCTGCCGTTCATCCTGATCCTGGTGCTCTTCTTCCTGTTCATGAACCAGATGCAGGGCGGCGGCTCCCGGGTCATGAACTTCGGCAAGTCCAAAGCGAAACTGATCACCAAGGACACGCCGAAGACAACGTTCGCCGACGTGGCCGGGGCTGATGAGGCCATCGAGGAACTCCAGGAGATCAAGGAGTTCCTGCAGAGCCCGGGCAAGTTCCAGGCCATCGGCGCGAAGATCCCCAAGGGTGTGCTGCTCTACGGCCCGCCAGGCACAGGCAAGACGCTGCTGGCGCGGGCCGTCGCCGGCGAGGCCGGGGTTCCGTTCTACTCGATTTCCGGTTCCGACTTCGTTGAGATGTTCGTCGGTGTCGGCGCCTCCCGGGTGCGCGACCTGTTCGAGCAGGCCAAGGCCAACGCGCCCGCGATCGTGTTCGTTGACGAGATCGACGCGGTCGGCCGCCACCGCGGGGCCGGCTTTGGCGGCGGCCACGACGAGCGCGAGCAGACCCTGAACCAGTTGCTGGTCGAGCTGGACGGCTTCGACACCAAGGGCGGCGTGATCGTGATCGCGGCGACGAACCGCCCGGACATCCTGGACCCGGCGCTGCTGCGCCCGGGCCGGTTCGACCGGCAGATCGTCGTGGCGCAGCCCGACCTGGCCGGCCGCAAGGGCATCCTGCGGGTGCACGCCCGGGGCAAGCCGCTCGGACCCGACGTCGAACTCGATCTGATCGCCCGCCGGACCCCGGGGTTCACCGGGGCGGACCTGGCCAACGTGATCAACGAGGGTGCGCTGCTCACCGCGCGCGCGAACCAGACCCAGATCGCGATGGCCTCGCTGGAAGAGGCGATCGACCGGGTGACGGCCGGCCCCAAGCGCAAGAGCGTGCTGCTGTCGGAGAAGGAACGCAAGATCATCGCCTACCACGAGGGCGGCCACGCCCTGGTGGGGCACGCGCTGCCGAACGCCGACCCGGTACACAAGATCACGATCATCCCGCGCGGCCGGGCTCTCGGTTACACCGCCTCCGCCCCGGCCGAGGACAAGTTCCTGGTCAGCCGGGTCGAAATGATGGACCAGCTGGCGATGCTGCTCGGCGGGCGCACGGCCGAGGAGCTTGTCTTCCACGAGCCGACCACAGGCGCGGCCAACGACATCGAGAAGGCCAGCCAGATCGCCCGGGGCATGGTCACCGAGTACGGGATGAGCGAGCGGCTCGGCGCACGCAAGTTCGGCTCGGGCGATGGCGAGCCGTTCCTTGGCCGCGAGATGTCGCACAGCCGGGACTACTCCGAGGAGATCGCCTCCGCGATCGACGAGGAGGTGCGCCGTCTCATCGAGTCGGCCCACGACGAGGCCTGGGAGATCCTGGTCCAGTACCGCGACGTGCTCGACAACCTCGTGCTGCAGCTAATGGAGCACGAGACGCTGACCGCCGGCCAGGTGCTGGAAATCTTCAGCCCGATCCACGAGCGCCCCACGCGCGGCTCTTACACGGGCTACGGCAAGCGGCTGCCCTCCGACAGGCCGCCGGTGCTGACGCCCAAGGAGCTGGCCCTCACCCACTCCACCGACCGCTCCGACCAGACCAGGTCCGGCAACGGCCAGGCGGTGAGTTCAAGCGGCGACGGTGCCCAGCAGGCGCTCGGCCCCGGCCCTGCTGATGGCCTCGGCGGGACCGGCGGCTTCGGCTTCGGTTCAAGCGCCAGCGGGGAGCTTGGCGGCTCAGGCAGCCTTGGCTACAGCACGCCGCACGACTCCATCCCGCACGACTCTGGTGAGGGGGGATCCGGCACCCCGCCCCCGGGCACGCCGAAGTGACCGACCAGCCAGATCGGCCCGACCAGTCCGCGGCCGCGCGTGTCGACCATGCCCGTATCGAGCGCGCGGTCCGCGAGATCCTGCTGGCCATCGGCGAGGATCCGGAACGTGACGGCTTGGCCGACACCCCGGCGCGGGTGGCCCGGGCCTATGCCGAGCAGTTCGCCGGGATGCGGCAGCAGCCCGAGGACGTTCTCACCACGCTGTTTGACGCTGACCACGACGAGATGGTCCTCGTCCGCGACATCGAGATGTACAGCACCTGTGAGCATCACCTGGTGCCGTTTTTCGGCTTCGCCCACGTGGGTTACATTCCCAACGAAAAAGGGCAGATCACCGGCTTGTCCAAGCTGGCCAGATTGGTGGACGTCTATGCCAGGCGCCCCCAGGTCCAGGAACGGATGACAAGCCAGATTGCTGACGCGCTGATGAGCGTGCTCGAGCCTCGTGGCGTTATCGTGGTCATAGAGGCTGAGCACCTGTGCATGTCCATGCGCGGGGTACGCAAGCCGGGAGCCAAAACCGTGACGTCTGCGGTCCGCGGGATGTTCCTCGACTCCGACCGGACGCGCGCAGAAGCAATGAGCCTGTTGCTTGGACATCGCTGAGAATTTCCGGGGTAGGAACCTCATGCATGCCCAGAACGTCTCAAAGATGCCTGAGAGTAACGGCAGAGCACTGGCCGCGATCGTCTTACAATCAGACGCGGCCACCCCGCGGGAGGTGGGCGGCTGTGTTCCTGGTTTGCCCGCATTCCGTGCGGGCGGTGACTACCCTGGAGCCCCGTGTCCCGAGGGTTGACCTACGTGTCCGAGATGACTGACCGCAGCGGGCCAGGTCCGGCAGATCCAGCAGCAGAGCCCAAACCTGGGCTCGGATCCGGGCC
>Ga0335074_10002048_pt1 | contig 27465 bp, 29 predicted proteins | sample Lox_Sample_23_FD_206715 | JGI IMG/M metagenome (GOLD analysis project Ga0335074, IMG submission 206715) | Soil microbial communities from Loxahatchee National Wildlife Refuge, Florida, United States - Lox_Sample_2.3 | ecosystem: Environmental > Terrestrial > Soil > Wetlands | place: USA...
GATCAAGGTGGGTCTTGGCGAGGAAGCCCTCGAGCAGGCCGGGCCGGTACTGCATCCGGCGGAGCCGGGTCTTGACCAGTGCGGTCAGCTGGCCGATGTCGTGCTTGGTGAGGTTGGCCAGCGAAGATCGTTAGCACGAGCCCGACTCACGTGGCGGCGAATGCCCCATGTTTGCGGACCGAAAGCACGCGCTGCTCCAGGTGGTGTTCCTCGGCACGCTGCGGCCGTCCGGCTTCGTGCACGGCTGGTCTCGGCTGGCGGCCAATACCGACTTTGAGCTCGGCCCGCTGGCGTTCCTGGCCGGCGGACCTGGGCTGGTTCGCGATCATCCTGCGGGTCGACGCGTTCGCCTCCCCTTCCGGCACTGGGCTGGTCAACCAGACCTCGACCTCGCGAGAAAGCTACGGCCTGGCCCGCAACCGTTATGTCCCAGGGCCCTTCGCCTGGGTCGATAAGAACGGCGTGCCGTGGTTCAGCCTGATCATGACGTTCGTGTTCTTGCTGGCGTTTCCGAGCTGGAGCACCCTGGTCGGCTTCATCACCTCCGCCGGCGTGCTGATGTACGCCGCCGGTCCGCTGTCGCTGAGCGCCTTCCGCAGGAGGTTGCCCGAAGCGGACCGACCCTACCGGCTGCGGCTTCACGTGGATCAGCCCGCTCGCGCTCATCATCGCAGGCCTTCGTCGTGCCCGTCCCTGTTCCTAGTCGGCCCAGTTGTGCGGTCGTGGGCGCCAGTAGCGGAGCCGGACCCGGCCCTCGATAAGAGCCTCGGGCACCGGGCCGAAGCGCCGGCTGTCAACCGCCGCAGCCTCCTGGTTGTCCGACTCGAGCCACCAGCCGCCGTCCACTCGGCGGGCGGCGCGCTTGACGATGAGCATGTCCGGCCGGTCCGGATGGCGGGCCAGTACGATCTGGCCTGGGCTGATCCGCCGCGTGCGGCGGACAAGCAGCCAGTCGCCGGGGCGCAGCCCGGGCTCCATAGAGTGCTCGGCGACCCTGACGCGGAGCAACGGCAGCTTCGGGGCGGTCCAGTGCACGGATCCCTCCGGTGTATGGCCAGGCGAGCGGGGTAGTGTCGGGTCTGCAAGTTAACGAGTCGGAGAAAGGGAATCGATGAGGCTGCTTACCCGCCTGCTCGAGCCGAAGGCCGTCGCCTACGCCCACTGCGACCTGCCCTGCGGAGTCTATGACCCGGCGCAGGCCAGGATCGAGGCAGAATCCGTCAAGGCGATCGAGGAGAAGTACCAGGCGAACACGGACCCCGAGTTCCGGACCCGCTGCCTGATCATCAAGGAACAGCGGTCCGAGCTGGTCAAGCACCACCTGTGGGTGCTGTGGACCGACTACTTCAAGCCGCCGCACTTCGAGAAGTACCCGCAGCTGAACCAGCTGTTCAACGAGGCAACGAAGCTGGCCGGCGCGGCCGGCACCAAGGGCAGCTCCGATCCCGCCGTAGGAGACCAGCTGCTCGGCAAGATCGACGAGATCAGCAAGATCTTCTGGGAGACCAAGCAGGCCTAAGCCCCTGGCTCCGGCATCATCGCGGGTCGTTATACCTGTCCTGGCTTGTCCTGGCCGGCGTGACGGCCCGCGATGGTTTCGTAGCGGGTGCCGGTCACTGTGGGTGACGGCGCGTCGGGTTTCTTGGACGGGTTCGGGGCGGTAGGTTGCTTGCAAGGGGCGGCGAACAAGCAAGCGCCGGGGCAGGAGAGACGTGACTGAGGACACCGCGGCGGCCACCGCCGTGCCAGGGCAGCGGGATGCTGGCGCGCTGCACGCGGAGCGCGAGGCGAGCGACCGGGTGCAGGTGTGCCTGCCCGCCGAGGGTGCGTACCTGTCCGTGCTCCGCACCGCGACCGCGGGTCTGGCGGCGAGGCTCGACTTCACCCTTGATGAGATCGAGGACCTGCGTATCGCCGTGGACGAGGCCTGCGCGATGCTCCTCCCCCAGGCGATACCCGGCACCAACCTGAAATGCGCCTTCGACCTGGGCGCGGACGAGATGACGATCACCGTGTCCGTCATCGCCGCCCAGCCGCGGATGCCTGCCAGGGACACCTTCGCCTGGACCGTGTTGTCCGCCCTGGCCGGTACCGTCGACTCTCAGCTCGGCCCCGATGACCAGGTGGCCATCGTGCTGTGCAAGCGGAGGGAAACGCCCAGGTCCGGGGCGATATTCGGGTCGAGGTCCGGGTGAGCAGCGAATACGAGCTCCAGGTGTCCGACGAGTTCGACGTAATCCAGGCCACCGAACCGCCGGTCCGGATCGAGCACGGATCGCCTGACCGGGCACGCGCGCGAGAGCTGTTCGAGCGGCTCGCCGTGCTTCCCGTCGGCGACCCGGAACGCGCCCGGATCAGGGGCTACCTGGTCGAGCTGCACCTTCCGCTGGTGGAGTACCTGGCCAGGCGGTTCAGGAACCGCGGCGAGTGGCTTGACGACCTGACGCAGGTCGCGACGATCGGGCTGATCAAGTCCATCGACCGCTTCGACCTGGAGCGCGGCGTGGAGTTCTCCACCTACGCCACCCCGACCATCGTCGGCGAGATCAAGCGGCACTTCAGGGACAAGGGCTGGGCGGTCCGGGTACCGCGGCGCCTGCAGGAACTCAAGCTCTCCCTGACCAAGGCCATCGGCGAACTGGCCCAGCGGGAGGGGCGCGCGCCCACGGTGAGCGAACTGGCCGCGCACCTGCAGATGAGCGAGGAGGACGTGCTTGAGGGGCTGGAGTCGGCCAACGCCTACTCCACCGTGTCACTCGACGCGCCGGACTCGGGCGACGAGGACGCGCCTGCCGTGTCGGATTCGCTGGGCATGGTCGACGACGCGCTCGAGGGTGTCGAGTACCGGGAGTCGCTCAAGCCGCTTCTCGAGCAGCTTCCGCCGCGCGAGAAGAAGATCCTCCTGCTCCGGTTCTTCGGCAACATGACCCAGTCGCAGATCGCCGCGGAGCTCGGCATCTCCCAGATGCACGTATCCAGGCTGCTCGCCCGCACGCTGACCCAGCTGCGGGAGGGGCTCACCACCGAGGACTGAGCCGCTACCGGCCTTCCTGGCCCTTGGCGGCGGTCGGCGGCTTGACGGGCGGCCGGTTGAGCGCCCGGATGGTGGCCGGGGTCGCCAGTCCGGCCACGCACGCGACCGCGAGCACCAGGGCGGGGGCGCCCCACTCGGGCCGGTGCCCCTGCAGGAGGGTGATCCCGACGATGATTATGAACAGCTGGGTCATGACGGTGGGGATGCGGGTCCACGGCTTAGCCATGGCCAGGCATGTCGCGAGGCCCGCGAGCCCGGCGGCCGTCCCGAGCGCGATCAGCGTCGCCGCGATCCCGCCGACTAGCTGGTAGGACCGCCCGTCGGCCGTGGACACGGCGGCGAACACGGCCGCCACGCCGAGGCCAGCGGCCTCGATCGCCTCGGTGGCCGCAGCTACGCGCAGTCCGACCAGGCGGGGGAAAACCGGGCGCGGGGCCGCAGCTTCGGCGAAGCGCTCAGGGGTGGCAGGCTGGCCTCTGGCCGCGGGTTTCCCGTTCGCGGCGGGCTTGCCTCTGGCCGCGGGTTTCCCGGTCGCGGCGGGCTTGCCGTTCGCGGCGGGCTTGCCGTTCGCGGCGGGCTTGCCGGTCGCGGCCGGCCTCCTGGTCGCGGGGGGCCGGGCAGGAACCTTCGGCTCCGCGATCGGGCTATTTCCCGCACGCGCCTTCGGCCCGGTCGGTCGCCTCGCCATAGTCCTTACACCATCCCACGAGATCCGGGGGCCACACAGGCTCTCAGCTTAGGCGGCGGCTAGCCTGGGCGAGTGCGCGGCCTCCTGATCGTCAACCCGCGGGCGACCACGACCGAGGCCGGCGCCGCGGACCTGGTGATGCGCTCGCTCGCCGGAGTGGTCGACCTGGACGTCGAACATACCCGCTATCGCGGTCATGCGCGTGACCTCGGGGCCGCAGCCTTGGCGGGGGCGGATCTCGTGCTCGTGATGGGCGGGGATGGTGCGCTGAACGAGGCCGTGAACGGGGTCATGGCCGCCTCGGGCTCCGGGGACGCTACGGGGTCCACTAGGTCCAGGCCGCCGCCGGTCGGGGTCATTCCCGGTGGGGGCGGCAACGTCTTCGCGAAGGCCATGGGGCTTCCGCTGGACACGGCGGGAGCGGTCAGCAGGATCCGGCAGGCGATCGAGGCCGAGCGGTACCGGACCATCGGCCTCGGGATGGCCGGAGACCGGTACTTCATGTTCACCGCGGATCTCGGCTTGGACGCCGCGGTAGTGCGCGAAGTGGACCACCTGCGCGCCAAGGGCAGCCGCGAGAGCGCAGCGTTGTACCTGCGGACCTTCGTGCGGCAGTACTACAGCAATCAAGACCGCCGGGTACCGGCCCTGACCGCGGAACTCGACGGGCAGCCGCCCATCGCCGACCTGTTCCTGGCCATCGTCACCAACCGCTCGCCCTGGACGTACCTCGGCGGCCGCGCGCTGCTGCCCGTTCCCGACCCGGATTTCAACTCCGGCCTGGACCTGCTGGCGCTGCGCCGGCTTCGCGTCGGCACCATCCTGAACGCGGTGGGCCAGATGCTGTGGGTCAGGAACCGTCCGGTGCGGGGACGGCACCTGCTGTCCGAGGCAGGCCGTGACGCGCTCGCCATCCGCTCGGCGCGGCCGATCGCGTTCCAGGTCGACGGCGAGTATCTGGGCGAGACCCGGGCGGTTGATTTCCGGTTTGTCCCCCGCGCGCTTCGCGTCGTTGTCTGACATTCCGGGCGTGATGCGGCGGCGCGAGCAAAATGTGATCGATCTGACATTAAATTGAGCTGAGGGTTGGCTGTGCCCTCTTGCGCATGTCAACCGACGTTGAGAGGCTTGTCGTGATACCTGGCGCGGGGGCGCCACGCACATGCCATCAGCACAGGTGGCAGGTACGTCGCCTTCGGGGCGCGTTCGGGTCGCCAGTTGGCTCGCACGGGTTTCTGCTCGGCATCATAACCGTCCCGGGAAACTTGGACAGTACGGAACAGTACGGCAATGCTCGTGAAATCCTTCACAAGCTCGATGGCGACGCAACCGGGCGCATCCGCTGGCGCCCGGTAGCCGAGAAGGAGTGGACATCATGGACTGGCGCCACGTAGCGGCCTGCCGTGAGGTGGACCCTGAGCTGTTCTTCCCCATCGGGAACAGCGGTCCAGCGCTACTCCAGATCGAGGAAGCCAAGCAGGTATGCCGGCGGTGCTCCGTGATGGACGAATGCCTACGCTGGGCTATCGACAGCGGTCAGGATGCCGGCGTCTGGGGCGGGATGAGCGAGGATGAGCGGCGCGCGCTCAAGCGCCGCACGATCCGGCTGCGCGCCCGCGCGCACGTCTGACCGATCCGGCCTCCAGGGGTCACCCGCGGGCTGGGGGAGCACCCGCCCCGTCCCGCGGGGATTCCATACCGACAGGGAAATCCACTACCGCCTCCGTACCGCCGCCCGGCCTCGGCGTGATCCGCAGCCGCCCGCCGAGTTCACTTTCTACCAGCGTGCGCACGATCTGCAGGCCCAGGCCGGCGGCCGAATCCAGGTCGAACTCCGGTAGCAGGCCTACCCCGCTGTCCGCCACGGTCACCGTCAGGCGCTCCGGCTCGCGGACCGCGTGAACCTCGAGCATCCCGCGCTCCCTGGCGCCGTGCGGGAAGCCGTGCTGCAGGGCATTCTGGAGCAGTTCGGCCAGGACCATGGCGAGCGGTGTCGCCACCGCGGCAGACAGCGGCCCGAATGACCCGGTGATCTTCGGGGTCACCCCGGCCTCCGCGGCCGACACCTCACCGGTCATCATCGCGACCCGGCCCGCGATGTCGTCGAAGTCCACGGCCTCTTCCGGCGCGTGCGACAGCGTCTCGTGCACCACCGCGATCGAGCCGACCCGGCGCACCGCCTCGTCGAGCGCCGCCCGCGCCTCGGGCGCGCGCAGCCGACGGGCCTGCAGCCGGAGGAGCGCAGCCACGGTCTGCAGGTTGTTCTTCACCCGGTGGTGGATCTCCCTGATGGTGGCGTCCTTGGTCATCAGCTCGCGTTCCCGGCTGCGCAGCTCGGTGACGTCCCGGACCAGGATCAGGGCCCCGTTCTTCGTCCCGTCCACGATCACCGGAATCGCGCGCAGCTGGACCACCGAGCCGTTTCCCGACACCTCGGCCGCGCGTGCCGCGCGACCCGCGGCCACCACCATCAAGGTCTCGTCCATCGGCTCGTCGGAACTGCACAGCCCGGCGGTGATCTGGCCAAGCTCCGCCCCGATGAGGTCGGCGGTCAGGCCCAGGCGGCGGTAAGCCGACTGAGCGTTCGGGCTGGCGTAAGTGACGCGGCCTGACTTGCCGAGCCGGAGCAGCCCGTCTCCCACCCGCGGCGATCTGACCGGCTCCGCCTCGTCCGGGAAGGGGAACGTGCCCTCGGCCACCATCCTGGCCAGGTCGTCGGCACCCCGCAGGTAGGTGAGCTCCAGCCGGCTTGGAGTGCGCGCCGAGTTCAGGTTGGTACACCGTTCGATGACGGCGATCACCCGGCCCGCCCGCAGCACCGGAATGCCCTCGGTTCGTACGGGGACGCCGTTGGTCCAGTCGGGGTCGGTCTCCCGCGAGATGCGCCGCTCGTCCCTGACCGCCTCGAGCAGGCGCTGCTCGTCGGGTCCGGCCATCGTCCCGACGACGTCATTCTGCAGTGACGTCGGCCCGGTGGTCGGCCGCATCTGGGCGACCGCCAGCCAGCCGCGCCCGTCGCGGGCCGGCGCCCACAAGATCAGGTCGGCGAACGACAGGTCCGCCAGGAGCTGCCAGTCCGACACCAGCGCGTGCAGCCAGACCACGTCCTGGTCATCGAGATTGGTCCGGCTCCTGGCCAGGTCGTCCAGCGTGGGCACCACCCCATCATCGCACCAGCGCCTGACGAGATTCCCGGTGCGGGCACTGGCATGAGTGCGGGACCATGGCAGAGTTGACGTTAACCCTTCATTAAGGCAATGATTCCGGATGACCGCTTCTCTCCTGCCGGCCGCTGAATCCGCTCCCGGATCCCCAGCGGACGTGGCGCCGAAGCTGCCCAAGTACTACCAAGTGAAACGGCAGCTGCTCGAGCTGACTGCCGCCCTGGAAGCCGGCAGCCCCGTCCCGCCGGAGCGAGAGCTCGCGCGCGCCTACGGAACCTCACGCACCACGGTCAGGCAGGCGCTGGCCGAGCTGGTCATCGAGGGCCGGCTGCTGCGCATGCAGGGCAAGGGCACGTTCGTCGCCAAGCCCAAGGTCGCCCAGGTGCTCGAGCTCGCCAGCTACACCGAGGGGATGCGGGCGCACGGGCTGCACCCGCTGACCAAGATCCTCGACATCGGCTACGTCACCGCGGACGAACAGCTCGCCTCCATGCTCGGCATCCGCGCAGGCGGACGCGCGCTGCGTATCCACCGGCTCAGGCTCGCCGACGGGGAACCCATGTCGATCGACACCTCGCACCTGCCCGCCCGGCGCTTCCCCGGCCTGCGCAGGAACCTGGAGCGGCACACGTCCCTGTACGAGACGCTGCGCATCGCGTACGACATCCAGCTCGCGGAGGCGGAGGAGACGATCGAGACGGTACTGGCTGACCCGCACGACGCCGCGCTGCTCGGGGTGGACGCCGGGCTCCCGCTGCTGCTGCTGTCCAGGCACGCCTTCGACGTCACCGGTGAGCCGGTCGAGTGGGCGCAATCGTGGTACCGCGGCGACCGGTACAAGTTCGTCACCAGACTGCGCAGGTGAGGGCGCGGGCCCACTGGCCCTGATGATTCCACCGTGCGTGCGGGCGCAGGACCACGGCGTTTTGTGGGCCATTGCTTTATTCCCCCGCCGAAATCCTCATTAAGTGAGAATCGCTGGCGTACACCGCCCCTGACCAGGCCTGATTGGTATCGGCAGCCGCGCGTCAATGGGTGACAATTAGTCCTTTCTGTTTACCGGGCATTGCCGGCTGGCGGTATTTGGGCGCACGATTGATAAAACCTCGCGACACCCGTGATACCGCGCGAGGCTTCCTCTGGCGAGAGGGAAACGATGACTCAGCCCGTAAAGCACAAAAGCTCCATTGCGGCCCATCCGGTCACCTCGGCCATCATTGCCATCATCCTGATCGCGGCCGTCTTCTTCGTGCTGTGGGTGCCGCTCTACGCCCGGGCCACCCCGAAGGTCGGTGACTTCCCCTTCTTCTACTTCTACCTGCTCGTCTACATGCCCGTGCTCGGGATCGCGCTCTGGATCGTCGTGATGCTGCAGCGCAGGCTGAGGCCGGCGCCGGATCCGGACGCCGCGGCCGTCGCGGGCGCCGACCCAGGTGAGGTGGCGCAGTGAGCCACGTCAACTACGTCACGTTCACGATCGTGCTGGTCCTCTTCCTCGTCGTCACGCTGGTCGGCTTCGCGGCCGCGCGGTGGCGCCGGGCGGAGGACATGATGCACCTGAACGAGTGGGGACTCGGCGGGCGCGGCTTCGGCACGTTCGTCTCCTGGTTCCTGCTCGGGGGCGACCTGTACACCGCGTACACCTTCATCGCCGTGCCGGCCGCCGTGTTCGGCGCCGGGGCGGTCACCGGCTTCTTCGCGGTCTCGTACACGATCATGGTGTTCCCGATCGTGCTGATCTTCCTGCCCCGGCTTTGGTCGGTTGCCCGCGCGCATAACTACATCACGCCGGCCGACTTCGTCCGCGGCCGGTACGGTTCGCGCGGCCTTTCGCTCGCCGTGGCGTTCACCGGCATCCTCGCGCTGATGCCTTACATCGCCCTCCAGCTCGTGGGCATCCAGGCCGTGCTCACCGTGATGGGCGTCGGCACCACCTCGACCAACACGTTCCTCAAGGACCTGCCGCTGATCATCGCGTTCCTCGTGCTCGCGGTGTTCACCTACGTGTCCGGGCTGCGCGCGCCCGCGCTGATCGCGTTCATCAAGGACACCCTGGTCTACCTCGTGATCATTGTCGCGATCTTCTACATCCCGACCAGGATCGGCGGCTGGGGGCACATCTTCGCGGCCGGGCAGGCGCACCTGAAGGCGATCAGCCCGACCACGCACAAGCCCAACGGCGTGTTCATCCCCATCTCGGGCAACAGCCAGCTCGCGTTCTCCACCCTGGCCCTCGGCTCGGCGCTCGCCCTGTTCTGCTACCCGCACGCGGTCACCGGCGTCCTGTCCACCAAGAGCCGCGACGTCATCAAGCGCAACATGTCGCTGCTGCCGCTGTACTCGGTCATGCTCGCCTTCATCGCGCTACTCGGCTACGCGGCGCTGGCCGACAAGACGACGGCCGCGCACGTCAAGAAGGCGGGCAACGCCCAGCTCGCGGTGCCGTACCTGTTCCAGCACCTGTTCCCGAGCTGGTTTGTCGGCGTCGCCTTCGCGGCCATCGTGATCGGCGCGCTGGTCCCGGCCGCGATCATGTCCATCGCCGCGGCTAACCTGTTCACCCGCAACATCTTCAGGGAGTTCTTCAAGCCCGACGCCAGCCCCCAGCTGCAGACCAGGATGTCGCGGTGGGTCTCGCTGGTGATCAAGCTGGGCGCGCTGCTGTTCGCGATCGAGCTGCATCCCTCCTTCTCCATCGACCTGCAGCTGCTCGGCGGGATATGGATCCTGCAGACCTTCCCGTCGCTGGTGTCCGGACTGTTCACGCGCTGGTTCCACCGGTGGGCGCTGCTCGCGGGGTGGCTGGGCGGCATGGTGTTCGGCACGATCGCGGCCTACAAGGTGGCGACGCCGACGACCTCGCACTGGGCGGGATCGGTGGACATCGAGTTCGGCCATACCGTGTACATCGGCCTGGCCGCGGTCATCCTCAACATCGCAATCTCGCTGGTGCTGACCGTCATCCTCAACGCGACCAGGGTCCCCTCCGGCGCCGACGAGACCCTGCCGGATCAGTACACCGCCGACCCGGCCGCGGCCCCGGCCCCCGTCCCGGCCGCGCCAGGCCTCGGCCTGGGTGCCCCCGGCGCTGCGGGAGATCAAAACCTCGGGATGACCTGAACGAACGGCGGTCCCCGGCCCGGGCACGCGCACCGGGCCGGGGTGTGGCCCCAGCGGGCTTCCGCGGGTCCCTGATGGCCTGGCCGGCCTCCCGGGGGCCGCACGGCCGGTCGGGCTACTGGCTGGTAGCGTCGGGTGCGTGGTGCGGATATCTGGTCACGGCGGCGTGCACGCCCTCGCGGTGGCACGGGAGTATGGCGTGCAGACCATGTTCACGCTGTCGGGCGGGCACGTGTTCCCGCTCTACGACGCGGCGGTCAAAGGCGGGCAGCCGCTGCGGCTGCTCGACGTCAGGCACGAGCAGACCGCCGTCTTCGCGGCCGAGGCGACCGCCCGGCTGACCCGGACACCTGGCCTGGCCGTGGTGACCGCGGGACCCGGCGTCACCAACTCGGTCAGCGGGATCACGACCGCCTGGCTGAACGGGTCGCCGGTGGTCGTGCTGGCCGGGCGCGCGCCGGATTACCGCTGGGGCGCGGGCAGCTTGCAGGAGATCGACCACCCGCCGCTGGTCGCGCCGGTCACCAAGCGGGCCTGGACGGAGCACGAGACGGCGAACCTGGCCCGGTCGGTGGATGACGCCTTCCGGCTGGCGATGAGCCCGCACCGCGGGCCGGTGTTCCTTGACATCTCGCTCGAGGCGATCTACGGGCAGGCCGAGGCGGACCTTCCCGCGGTGGAGCCGGCGCGGGCGGCCGCACCTGACGCGGAGGACGTCGGCCGAATCGCGGCGCTGCTGCGGGCGGCGCGGCGGCCGGTCCTGGTGCTGGGATCGGACGTGTGGCTGGGGCACGCCGAGGACGCGGCGCGGCGGGCCGCCGAGGAACTGCGCCTGCCGGTGATCGCCAACGGGCAGGCCCGCGGGATCCTGCCCGCCGGGCACGAACTGCTGGCGACCCGCGCGCGGAGCCTGGCCCTGCGCGAGGCCGACCTGGTCATCGTGGCCGGGACGCCGCTCGACTTCCGCCTCGGGTACGGCTCGTTCGGCCCGGCCGACGCCCCGGCGCAGGTCGTGCACGTGGCCGACTCGCCGGGCGGGATCGCTGCGCATCACCCGCTGGCGGCCAGCGCATCCGGCGACCTGGCCGCGTTCTTCACTGACCTGGTGGCGCACGTCGGCGGTCACCCGGCCGGGATGGCCGAAGACTGGCTGGCGCAGCTGGCCGGGGCGGTCCACGCCGCGCACGCGCTGGACGCTCCGCTCCTGACCAGTGGCGCCGTTCCCGTCCATCCGGCGCGCGTCTACGGCGAGCTGCTCACCGTGCTCGATGACGACGCGGTGGTCATCGGGGACGGCGGCGACTTCGTGTCCTTCGCCGGCAAGTACGTCGAGCCCGCGCGGCCTGGCGGGTGGCTGGACCCGGGCCCGTTCGGCTGCCTGGGCACCGGGCTCGGCTACGCCATCGCGGCCAGGCTGGCGCACCCGGCCGCGCAGGTCGTCCTGCTGCTCGGCGACGGGGCGGCCGGATTCTCGCTGATGGACGCCGACACGCTGGTCCGGCACAGGCTCCCGGTCGTCATCGTCTGCGGGAACAACGGCGCGTGGGGCCTCGAAAAGCACCCGATGCGCGCCCTGTACGGCTACGACGTCCTCGCCGACCTGCAGCCCGGCTGCCGGTACGACGAGGTGGTCCGGGCCCTGGGCGGCGCGGGCGAGCTGGTCACCTCGCCCGGCCAGATCGCCCCCGCCCTGCGCCGCGCCTTCGCCTCGAACTGCCCCTACCTGGTCAACGTGGTCACCGACCCCGAGATCGCCTACCCGCGGTCCACAACAGGCGTCTAGAGCGCTTGATTACGGAAACGGGAGCTGCCTGGCCCGGTCAGCTGATGACGGCGATGAGGTCGCCTTCCTGGATTACATCGCCTTCTGCGACGTGCATGGCGGTGACCACGCCGGGGCCTTCGGCCAGGACCGGGATCTCCATCTTCATCGACTCGAGGATCACCAGGGTGTCGCCGTCATCGACTTGATCACCTTCTGCCGCGACAACCTTCCACACGTTCGCGACCATCTCGGCGCGGATCTCGGCCACCGGCGACTCTCCTGTCTGTCCTACCTGGGACGCAGCTTGCTTACCAGGGACGTATCGTAGTCCCCGCGGACGAAATCGGGGCTCGCCAGCAGCTCCGCGTGAAACGGCAGGTTCGTCTTGAGCCCCTCGACGGCGAAGGCGGCGACCGCCTCCCGCGCCCGCGCCAGGGCCTGCGCGCGGTCGGCGCCGAGGACGCATAGCTTGGCCAGCAGCGGGTCGTAGAACGGCGTCACGGTGTTGCCCGCCTGATAGCCGGAGTCCACCCTGACGCCCTCGCCGGATGGTTCGTCCCACCTGGTGATCGGGCCCGGCGCCGGCAGGAACCGGACCGGGTCCTCGGCGTAGACCCGGAGCTCAAGCGCGTGCCCGGCGGGCCGGACCGCGGCCGGGTCGAAGGAGGGCGAACCGCCCGCGGCGATGAGGAACTGCTGCTCCACCAGGTCGATGCCGGTGACGAGCTCGGTGACGGGGTGCTCGACCTGAAGGCGGGTGTTCATCTCCAGGAAGACGAACGAGCCGGCGTCGGTGTCCACCAGGCACTCGACCGTCCCCGCGCCCCGATATCCGACGGCCTGGCCGACCCGGACCGCGGCGCCCAGCATCTGCTCGCGCAGCGCGGGCGAGACGCCAGGGGACGGGGTCTCCTCGGCGACCTTCTGGTGACGCCGCTGCACCGAGCAGTCGCGCTCGCCGAGCGCCAGCACCTGCCCGTCGGGCAGGCCGAGGATCTGCACCTCGACGTGCCGGGCGCGCTCGACGTAGCGCTCGATCAGGATCTCCGGCGAGCCGAAGAAGCGCTCCGCGCGCGAACGGGCCGTGGCGAAGGCGGCGCGCAGTCCGGCCTCGTCGGCGGCCACGCCCATGCCGATCCCGCCGCCGCCCGCGGCGGCCTTGGCCATGACGGGATAGCCGATCCTGTCCGCCTCGGCCAGCGCAGCGGCCTCGTCGGTGACCGGGGCACGGCTGCCCGGCGCCACCGGGACCCCGGCCTGCTCCATCAGGTTCCTGGCGCGGATCTTGTCGCCCATCTGCTCGATCGCGGCCGGGTCCGGGCCGACCCAGACGAGTCCGGCCGCGATGACCTGCCGCGCGAAGTCCGCGTTCTCGGCGAGGAAGCCGTAGCCCGGGTGGACTGACGCCGCCCCGGTCTTGCGGGCCGCGTCGATGATCGCCGCCGCGTTCAGGTAGCTGAGGGCCGGCTGGGCCGGGCCGATGTGCACCGCCTGGTCGGCTTCGGATACGTACGGCAGTTCAGCGTCGGCGTCGGAGTACACCGCGACCGCCCTGATCCCCATCACGCGGGCCGTGCGTATCACCCGCCTCGCGATCTCGCCCCGGTTGGCGATGAGCACCGAATCGAGCATCCCGCCAGCCTACTGGGGGGTTGGTGGCGCCGGCTGGCGGGAGGGTGGCGCTCCCGGCGGAGGCTGGGGCCCGGCAGGCGGGAGGGTGGCGCTCCCGGCGGAGGCTGGGGCCCGGCAGGCGAATGGTGGTGACAGTGACCGCTGGCCCTATTCAGAGCTGGATGACCGAACGGCGGTTCACGACGCGGCTCAGGGCCTCGATCGCGTCTGGGTCGTACTCGCTGACCGTGTCCAGCCGGAGCTGCTCCACGGCGGCGGCGGAGCGGTCGGGATCCAGCGAGCTGCCCACCAGGTCATCGAAGGCGTTGGCGGCCTTGATGATCCGGCTGCCCATCGGCGGCCCGGAGGGCCCGGCCGATGCGGGCGGGGCCGCGTGGCGCCCGCGTCGGCCCTCGTGCGCCACCTCAATACCGCGGTACGGCTCGTTCTGCCTGCGGACGATCTCCGCCACGGACCCGAGGACCTGCGCCTTCTCGATCACCTCGGCACCCAGCTCGGCGATGCGCTGCTGGTCGTGCGGAGCGGCCAGGACCGTGGCGCCGCCCGGAATCGGGTCGTGCAGCGAGAGCTGGCCGATGTCGTGCATGAGCGCGGCGTACTCGAGCTCGAGCAGTTCCGGCTCGTGGATGCCGAGTTCCCGGCCGACAGCGACGGCAAGCTTGCTGACCCGTTCGGAGTGGCCGGGCTCCACGTACCCGCCGATCTCGGTGACCTTGGCCAGCGCCCGCACGGTCTGCAGGTAGGTCGCCCGGATCCCGGCGTAGCGGCGGAAGGCCACCTGGGTGAGGAGCAGCGGTGCGGTGAACACGGCCAGCGCGGCCAGCCCCATCGTCTCGGCGGCGAACGCGATGAGCAGGGCCGAAGCCCCGACCGCCGCGCCCAGCGGCAGCTGGACGCGCATCTCGTCCACCAGCGCCACCTTGAACCTGGCGCGCTGCTCCTCCACGCGCATCAGGGCGGTGAGCACCGCTTCGAGCAGCAGGGCGAGCAGCACCAGGGAGGTCATCAGCGAGAACGCCAGGCCCCAGTGGCTGGTGATGGCGCGGCTACCCGCCAGCGGGCGGTAGATGAACGCGACGGCCGCTACGCAGAGCAGGCGCGTGGCCATGCTGCTGACCTTGGCCGGCCGGCCGACGGCCAGGTGCGGGAGCGCGCCGACGATCATCCCGATCGCCGTGATCGTGATCACCTGCTCGGCGCTGGTGTGAACCTGCTCACCGCCCACCTGGATGAGCAGGGCGTAGGCGAGCGCGCCGGCGATCCCGATCGGCGCCGACTCGCGGTCCCCCGGCAGGTTCAGCCGCAAGACCTCGCCGAACGCGATCAGCACGCCGAACGCGACCGCGATGCGGTCATCCTGCACGCCTTCGGTCGCGGTCTGCGCCACCGAGGCCACGAGGACCACCCCGGCCGCCGCGATGAGCAGCAGCTGCCCGGAGTTCCGTACCGGCCAGAAGGGCCTGCGCGGCTCGTGTCGTCGCTCGCCCATCACGGCCTCGACGGTGAAGACCAGGGGTCGCTCTTGGGTTCCGCCGGTTCGGTATGACGCGGACGGGCGATCACCCGCAGCGGCGAGCCCGGATCGTCGTGGTCCAGCGACGGGACCGCCGGCAGGTCACGGGCGTGGGCGCCGGGCTCGGAACGCTGCCAGCCCTCCCGCATGATCGCGGACACGAAGGCGTCCACGAACGCCGGGTCGAACTGCGTACCCGACCACTTCCTCAGCTCCGCGACCGCCTCCTCGACGGGGCGCGCGCCGCGGTAGGACCGCGTGGACGTCATGGAGTCGAACGCGTCGGCAACCGCGAGGATCCTGGCGAACTCGGGGATCTCGTCGCCGGCCAGGCCCATCGGGTAGCCGCGGCCGTCGATCCGCTCGTGGTGGTGCATGATCCCGGCCAGCGCCTCGTCCAGGAACCCGATCTCCCTGACGATGTCGAGCCCGCGCATCGGGTGCAGCTGGATCGCCGCGTACTCCTCCTCGGTCAGCTTCCCCGTCTTCTGCAGGACCCTGGTCGGCACGCCGAGCTTGCCGACGTCGTGCAGCATGCCCGCGTACCTGATCGCCTCGACCCGCTCGCCCCGCATGCCGATCTCGCGCGCGATCATGACCGACCCGCGGGACACCCGGTCGCTGTGACCGCGGGTATAGAGGTCCTTGGTCTCCACCGCCTGGCACAGCGCCCCGACCGCGGCCTGGTACGCCCGCTGCTGCTCCACGAGCTGCGCCACGGCCCAGCGAGCGACGGCGACGGGAATCAGGACGAGCACCGGCGCGAAGAGCCCGGTCACGTTCCAGAGCGCGGCGATGAGCAGCCCGAACGCCCCGTATCCGAGGTCGGATACGACCAGCTCGACGCTCATGCCCGGGGAGGTACGGCGTCCCGGTGCCTCGCGGCCGTTGGTCAGCCAGAGCACGCCGCCCAGCAGCCCGTGGTTCGACACCGCGTGGACCACGGCCGCGACCGCGAAGGGCCCGATGATCCCGGGGAACGATCCCGACATCGGCATGCCGACGTGCCCGTGCGCGGCGGTGAAGGCCTCTCCAGCCAGGTACGCGGACAGGGCGAGCATCCCGCTGTTGAACACCCGCTGGACGGCCGAGGGACCGCGCCGCAGCCCGAACGCGGTGCAGGCGCCGACCAGCGCCGCGCCGACCGGGCCGACCAGGACCACGGCCGCCAGCGTCGCGATGGGGCTGGGCGACCACGCCAGTTCCTTCGGCCGCAGCAGCGTGGCCGTCGACTCGAAGACCACCAGGAGCACGCCGAGCACCGCGACCTCGCGCCACCAGGCGAGGTCGCCGAACGGGCCGCGGATGAGCAGCACGGCGGCCGCGACGACGATCGCTCCGATATACAGCCGCGCGGGCCACGAGAGCCTAGCCAAGCCTCCACCCCCCGGGTAGGAGCGTGGAACGCGGGCTAGGATCCAAGGCTGTTACCCCCACGTGATCCCGGAGAAGGCAGCCGCACAGGCCGAGCCCGCGGGTACCTCATCCGTCGCAGGAGTAATTCTGCCGGGACGCATGGAGCTGACCTCCCTAACGTGCAACTACCTACAGCTCAGTAGATATCGCCCAGAGTCAAGGATAACGTGGCCACAACGCATCTCGCAGGCCCAAAATCCCATCGTGAACAAATCGTGAGAGCGTTCGTCACAATGGGCAATCAAATATGGCACTTGCGCCGCAATTTGCACTTTCCCGGCTAAATCGGGCCGCGAAAGCCGGCGTGCCGCTACTCAGCGAACTCGATGGAGGCCCGGACCTCCCTGATCCGGACGAGGATCTTCGCGCGCAGTTCGGCGGGCGCCGGATCGCAGCCGCAGCCCTTGGCCACGATCCGCTTCACCGCCTCTTCCAGGCCGTATTCGCGCAGGCAGGGGCCACACTCGTCCAGGTGCTGGCGGATCTTCGCGATGTCGGTGTGGCCAAGTTCGCCGTCGAGGTAGCCGTAGACCCGGTCCAGCACCTCGGTACACGGGGTCTCGTGCGGCTTTCCGCAGCTCATCGCGCTTCCTCTCCGGGCAGGGAGGCGTCGGAACCGGCCTTGACCAGGCCTCGTTCCGCGGCGTAATCCTGGAGCAGTTCGCGCAGCTGCCGGCGACCGCGGTGCAAGCGAGACATCACGGTGCCGATCGGAGTCTCCATGATGTCGGCGATCTCCTTGTAGGCAAACCCCTCTACGTCGGCGAGGTAGACCGCGATCCTGAATTCCTCGGGGAGCGCCTGGAGCGCTTCCTTTATGTCAGAATCGGGCAGCCGTTCCAGCGCTTCGGCTTCGGCCGACTTCAATCCCCCGGACGTGTGCGATGCCGCGCGCGCCAGCTGCCAGTCCTCGACGTCCTCCGCGCCCGATCGCTGCGGCTCGCGCTGCCGTTTCCGGTAACTGTTGATGAAGGTGTTCGTCAGGATCCGGAACAGCCAGGCCTTCAGGTTCGTGCCCGGCTGGAACTGGTGGAAAGACGCGTAGGCCTTGGCGAACGTCTCCTGCACCAGGTCTTCGGCGTCCGCCGGGTTGCGGGTCATCCGGAGTCCTGCGGAGTACAGCTGATCCAGGTACGGCAGCACCTCCTGCTCGAAGCGCTCGCCGCGCTGTTCGAGAGTCTCAGGAACGGGACCCACCTCCTTCGGGTAGCGCCGGGCCGGGCTGGTCGGCTGCAGACCATATGAGCGGGAGGATACCGTGCCCGGGGAGAGAGCTACCGTCGGCGTGGCGCGAGGTGGCGCTGCGACTGCGACTGCCATGCCGCGTTCAACACGTTGGTGCAGGCTGTCATTCCAGGGCGTGCTCAATCCCCGCGGATAGGTGACGAAGAGCGCGTGAATGGGAAGGCTGAGGAGTGCGCGCCGGTTCGCGAGGCGCGCAGTCAGGAGCTCGGGGCCCGTGCAGCAGGCGGCCAGCGCGACCACCACGCCAGATGCCGGTCATCCGCCGGGGTACCGGCATTTCTGCGAGGCGGTGGCGCGGGCGCAGCTCGCCGCGTGGCTCCCGCCGGGCCGGCAGGTCCTGGTCGACGTCTCGGGACCGCGCGTGCCGAGCGCCGAACTGGCCGCCAGGGCCGGGCACACGGTGCTGCGCGTGCTCGACGAACAGGCGGCCTGGCGCGCGCCGGGCGGGGCGGCGCGCGGCGCCGGAAACGGAACGGGCGCCATCCCGCCGGGCCGGATCTTCCCGGTGATCGCCGACGCCTCGCGGCTGTCCTTCCTGCCCGGCGGATGCGCGGACGGCGTGATCGCCGAAGGCCGGGCGCTGTCCACCCACCTGGGCGCCGAGGACCTGGTCGCCGAGATCGCCCGGGTGCTCCGCCCGGCCGGCCGGGTGCTGGCCTGCGTCGACTCACTCGCGCTCGGCATGGCGGTGCTCGCGGGCCAGCACCACTGGCCGCACCTGGTCGACCTGCCGCACGCCGATGTGGTGCTCGTGCCCTGGCCGGACGGGGCGATTACCCGGTGCTACGGCCCCGACCAGGCACGCGAGCTGTTCGGCGGCGCCGGCCTGCTGGTGAACTGGATCAGGCCGCGCACCGTGTTCTCCGAGTCAATGGTGACGCACGCGCTGGCCGAAGACCCGTCGAGCATGGCCAGGCTGGTCCGCGCCGAACTCGCCGCCGCCTGCGACGACTCGCTGGGCGCGCAGCTGGTGATCTCGGCCTGCAAGCCGTGATGAGGGCGGGAGCTAGCGACGACGGGCGTGCTTGCCCTGGCAGCCGACGCAGCGGGCGGCGTCGGGCCGCGCGTCCAGCCGGCCTTCGGGGATCTCCTGCCCGCAGTCGACGCACCTGCCGTAGCTGTTCTCCTCGATGCGGCCAAGCGCGGCCTCCACTTCGGCCCGCTGGGCGCGGGCCGAGTGCAGTATCGCCTCGGTGCGATCGGCTTCAGACAGGGTGGATCCCGCGTCGGCCGGGTCCTGCGGGTAGCCCGGGCCGGCCAGCGGCGCCGGGCTCTGCCCCTCCAGGATGGATATCGACCGGTCAAGGCCGTCGCGCATCTCCTCGAGGCGCTTACGGGCGACGGTAAGCTCCACTGGTGTCCTCGCCTCCCGTCCGCGTGCGATAGGCAGCCCAGGCTCGCCCGAGCTGCGGCCGCGCCGCGGACTCAGAACAACTCGCCGGGCGGCCGCTCCTCATCGGCGGAATCGGGCAGCGGCTTGATGAGCTCGGGTCCGTTGTTCCGCACGGAATTGACGGCCATAGATACGGGATATGACGTCAGGCCGCCGGCCATGGCCGGCACCATCGTCGCTTGCAGCCGGGCAAGGTCGCTGGTCGCGGGGTCCAGCCAGTCGGCCCAGGCCCGCGGCGCGATGGTCATGGGCATGCGATCGTGAATCTGGCCCACATCGTCGGATGCCTGGGTCGTGATGATCGCAGCCGTCCACAGCCACGCGCGCTCGTGATCGTCAGGGAGTGCCTCATCTCGCCAGAGGTCATAGATCCCGGCGAAGGCGAGCTCACCACCGTCCTTCCGGTAGATGAAGTAGGGCTGCTTGCGCGTCTTGGCGTCCTGCTCCACCGCCTGCCACTCGTAATAGCCGTCGGCGGGCAGGATGCAGCGGCGCTTGGCGAAGGCGCGGCGGAACGCCGGCTTGGTCGCCACGGTCTCGGCGCGGGCGTTGATCAGCCGGCCGCCGCCCGAGGCGTCCTTCGCCCAGAAGGGAACCAGGCCCCAGCGGACCACGCGCAGCTCGCGGGCCGGCGGCTCGCCGTCGCCCGCGGAGCGCTCCATGACCGCGAAGACCCGCTTGGTCGGGGCCACGTTGTAGTCAGGCTCGGGCTCTGCGTCTGGCCCTTCGGGCACGCGGTCCCGTTCGATCTCGAACTCCTCGAGGAGCTCGAGGCGCTTACGCGCCGATACGAACCGACCGCACATGAAAGTCTTCCCACGTGATGGAATCCGGACACGTCCCGTTAAGCCTGGATTGGCATTTCATAACCAGAAACCAGGTGCGCCAAACCCCGGGCGGGGACGGGGGCTGGGAAGTCCCGGTGCCGGGGGAGTCTGGAGGGTCGTCCCCCCGAGGCCGGCACACTACGCTCAAGCGTATGCACACCGGCGACGACCAGGACCGGACCTGGCTTGCGCCCGTCGCGGCCGGGCCGGTCCGCGCGCGAATCGCGCTGCCTGCGTCCAAGTCCATCACCAACCGCGCCCTGGTCCTGGCCGCGCTCAGCGACTCGGTATCGGCGATCGCGAACCCGCTGCGCGCCAGGGACACCGCGCTCGCGGCCGACGGGCTGCGCGCCATGGGGACGCAGATCGCCGGCGATGGGCCGGACGACAACCCCGATGGCCGAACGAACTGGCGTGTCACCCCTGGGCAGCCCGCCGCGGGCTCGCTGGTCGCCGTCGACGTGGGCAACGCCGGCACCGTCATGCGCTTCCTGCCCGCGGTCGCGGCGCTCACGCGGGCGACGGTCCGCTTCGACGGGGACGCGCGGGCTAGCCTGCGCCCTGTCGGTGCGATCCTCGCCGCACTGCACCAGCTGGGGGCGGACATCGACGATGAGGGTCGCGGCGCGGTCCCGTTTACCGTGCGCGGCCGCGGCACGGTCCGCGGCGGCACCGTCACCCTGGACGCCTCGGCGTCTTCGCAGCTGATCTCGGGCCTGCTGCTGGCGGCACCGAGGTTCGGCGAGGGCGTCGAGATCAGGCACGCGGGCCCGCCGGTTCCTTCGGCCCCGCACATCGCGATGAGCGTCAGAATGCTCCGCGCCGCGGGCGCGGAGGTGACGGCCTCCTCCGCCGCGGGGGGCCCAGCCGAGCGTCCCGACGCGTGGCGGGTCCGGCCCGGGCCGCTCAACCTGGGCGCGATCGCGGTCGAGCCTGACCTGTCCAACGCGGGCCCGTTCCTGGCCGCGGCGCTGGTGACCGGGGGGACGGTCACCGTGCCCGGCTGGCCGCGGGACAGCCTGCAGGCGGCCGGGCCGATCCTGGACGTGCTCGCCCGGATGGGCGCGCGGCACGAGACGGGCGAGGAGGGGCTGACCATCTCCGGTACCGGCGCCGTCCACGGCATCAGCGCGGACCTGCGCGACGTCGCAGAGCTCGCGCCCGTGCTGGCCGCGGTGGCGGCGCTGGCCGACGCGCCGTCGACCTTCACCGGGCTGGCGCACACCCGCGGCCACGAGACCGACCGGCTGGCCGCGCTGGCCAAGGAGATCAACGCGCTCGGGGGCGACGTCGCCGAGCTGCCCGACGGGCTGGCGATCACGCCGAGGCCGCTGAACGCGGCCGGCGAGCCGTTCGGCAGCTACGACGACCACCGGATGGTGATGGCCGCGGCCGTGCTCGGCCTGGTGGTGCCGGGCCTGCGCGTGTCCGGCGCGGAAACCGTGGCCAAGACGTTCCCCGCCTTCACCGGTCTCTGGGCGCAGACGGTGGGGCTGGCACCCTGAGCCCGCGGCCTGGCTACGCGCGGCTCGACGAGGACGACGTCCGGGTCAGGCCCGGGCGTGGCTCCCGGCCGCGGACCAGGCGGCGTCCCGCGCACGAGGCCGCGGTCCAGGGCTTCGTGACCAGCGTGGACCGCGGCCGCTACGGGTGCATGGCCGACAACGGGCTGATCATCGCCATGAAGGCGCGTGAACTTGGCCGCGGCTCCGTGGTGGTCGGCGACCGGGTCGCGCTGGCGGGCGACACCTCGGGCGCCGAGGGGTCGCTGGCCAGGATCGTCCGGGTCGAGCCGCGCACGAGCGTGCTGCGGCGTTCGGCCGACGACACCGACCCGGCCGAGCAGATCATCGTCGCCAACGCCGACCAGATGGTGATCGTCTGCGCGCTGGCCCAGCCACCGCCGCGGCTCCGCTTCGTGGACCGCTGCCTGGTCGCGGCCTACGACGCCGACATCGACCCGCTGATCCTGCTGACCAAGGCGGACCTGGGCAGCTCGCGTAAGGTCCGCGCGTTGTACGCGCCGCTCGGCCTGCCCACGGTAACCACGAGGCGGCCGCTGCCGCCGCGCACGCTGTCCCGGCTGCGCACCGCGCTGGCCGGGCGGGTGAGCGTCATGATCGGCCAGTCGGGGGTCGGCAAGTCCACGCTGGTGAACCTCCTGGTCCCCGAGGCGCTCCGGACGACGGGGATAGTCAATCCGGTCACCGGCCGGGGCCGGCACACCTCGTCCTCGGTGGTGGCCCTGCCGCTGCCGCCCGCGCGCGGCAGGCCGGACGGCGGGTGGCTCATCGACACGCCGGGGCTGCGCGGGTTCGGGCTCGGGCACGTGAGCGAGGAGCGGGTGGTCGAGGCGTTCGGGGACCTGGCCGAAGGCGCCGTAGCGTGCTCGCCGGGGTGCGATCACCTCTCCCCCGGTTGCGGGCTTGAGGAGTGGGCGCGCACCCACCACGCGGTGGCGCGGCTTGACTCGCTGCGCCGGCTGCTGCGCAGCCGCGAGGGCGCTCCGGACTAGCGGGGCGGGATCAGGCGGTCGAAGGGCCGGCGCCGGCCGCGCGACGGGCTTCCGGGGAAGCAGCCCTGGTCGTCCCGATCCTTTGCTGGCACGCGCTCGGGGAAGCACTTGTCCTGGTCAGCCACCCCGGACGAGGGCGGGCTTTCCGGGTAGCACCACGGATCGTTCGGCGGGAAAAGCCTCTTACGCATCGACGGTGCCCCCTATGCGCCAGTAGATGCCGGCGGCGGTCCTGGACAGGAACGCCTCGTCTACAAGGTACCTGCGCAGCGTGCAATGGTCGTCCGCGACGGTCTTGAGGATCGCGTCGACGGCTGACTCGGGGTACCGGCGGCCCGGCTCGAACGCCTGGGCCACCTGGTCGAGCAGCAGCCGGCGCCGGGTGCGCTTGGCCGGGACCACGGCGATCCGGCCGTCGCGGATGAACAGTCTCAACTGGTCCGGCGGGTCGGCGAGCAGCCCTCGGGGGTCATAGCCCACGAGGACCAGTATGACCCGCGGGGACCTGGCTGGCCAGCCTGATGTCAGAGGCGATACCGTTCGCGGGTGGCCCGTTACGACGATGACCTGCGCTTCGCGCACGTGCTCGCGGACGCCGCCGATGACGTCACGACCAGGCGGTTCCGGGCGCTCGACCTGCGGGTCGAGACCAAGCCCGACCTCACGCCGGTCTCCGATGCCGACCGGGCGGCCGAGGAGTCGCTGCGCCAGCTGCTGCGGCGGGGGCGGCCGCGCGACGCGGTGCTCGGCGAGGAATTCGGGCGGGCCGGCGTCGGGCCGCGGTGCTGGGTGCTCGACCCGATCGACGGGACGAAGAACTACGTCCGCGGCGTCCCGGTCTGGGCCACCCTGATCGGGCTGATGGACGGCGAGGACGTGGTGGTGGGCGTGGTTTCTGCGCCGGCCCTCGGCCGGCGCTGGTGGGGCGCGCTGGGCGGCGGCGCGTGGACGGGGCGCAGCCTGACCAAGGCGTCACCGTGCCGCGTGTCCGCGGTGACCAAGCTCGGCGACGCCTCGATGTCCTACTCGGGCCTGGGCGGGTGGGCGAAGTGCGGGCTGCTCGACAACTTCATGGGGCTGGCCAAGTCGGTGTGGCGGACGCGGGCCTTCGGGGACTTCTGGTCGCACATGCTGGTCGCCGAGGGCGCCTGCGACATCGCGGCGGAGCCCGAGGTGTCGCTGTGGGACCTGGCCGCGCTCCAGATCATCGTCACCGAGGCCGGCGGGCAGTTCACCTCGCTTGAGGGCGAGGCCAGGCCCGACGGCGGCAGCGCCGTCTCCACCAACGGCCACCTCCACGACGAGGTGCTGGCCCAGCTTTACGGGTAACAGGGCCTTGCCCTGGGCCGGGTTATCACGGATGCTTGTGGTCTGTCACAAATTCACAAGCACCTGAACCAGGGGGGTGTGTTACCCGTGAAGGTTGCAGACGGCATGTCCCGCAGTGTCCTCACCATCGGGCCGGCGCACACGCTGCGGCAGGCGGCGCGGATGATGTCGGCGCGGCGCATCGGCGCGGCGGTGGTCATCGACCCGGAGCACGCGGGCATCGGCATCCTCACCGAACGTGACCTGCTCGACTCGGTCGCCGCAGGCGAGGACCCGGACGCGGAGCTCGTCGCCCAGCACCGGACGGAAGACCTGGTGTACGCCTCGCCCGAGTGGACCCTGGAGGAGGCCGCCGCGGCGATGGTCCGCGGCGGGTTCCGGCACCTGGTCGTGATCGACGGCCACGACGTGGCCGGGCTGCTCTCCATGCGCGACATCGTCCGGTGCTGGACGCCCGCGCAGGCGCCCCCGCCGCAGCCGGCGGTCGCCTCCGCCTGAAGCCTCCGCGGCCCGGCCGGACCGCCCCGCCGGAGGGGCCACACTGGAGGGCATGAACCGGGAGCGCGCGGAGACGTTCCTGCGGCTGCTGGCCGAGAAGGTACTGCGCGAGGCGGCCGCCGGGCCGCCCGTCTCCCTCGGGGCGTGGTCCGCCGACAGCCCCGCCCCCGGCTTCCCCCGGCTCGGGCGGGTGGCGCAGGCGCTGACCGCGGTGCACGCGCTCGACGTCGCGACCGCCCAGGACATCCTGGCTGACTTCGCGATCGCCGTGGGCGTCCGGCAGCACTCCGACCAGGGCTTGCTGCTGCTGGCGCACTCGGGGTACGCGTCGGGTATGCGCGCGCGGGCCTGGTCGTGGGCGGCCGGCGGCCGGGGCTGGCCGGCCGGCCGGGGCCGGGCGGCCCTCACCAGCGGGCCGTCACGGCCCGGTCCGGGGCCGAGCCGGACCGGGCCTGACCGCTTCCTGCCGCTCGGGGTGACCGCATCGTTCCGCGACGGGGACGTCAGCGGCGAGCTGATCCTGCTCTCCTACGTGCACACCGGCGCGGGCGCGCGGTTCACCGTCACGTGGCGGACCAGCGGCGCGGATAACCCCGCGCGGCCCGGCCGCGCCACGCCCGGCCCGGGTTTCCCCATGGTGTTCACGGTGAAGGACGACAAGGGCGCCAGCTACCGGCTTGAGTTCAGGTTCACCGGCGGGCCCGACTGGGCCGGCGAGATGCGCGTGCTTCCCGACCCCCCCGAGCGGGTGCGCTGGCTCGAGTTTTCCGCGCCGGGCGAGCCCGCGGTGCGGATCAGCCTGGAGGACGGCGATGAGGGAACCAGCGGGCCGGCCGGGCAGGCCGGCCGCAGCACCGGGGAGCACCTGCTGAACGCGGTTGCGGACCGGATGCTGGTGATCGCGGCCGAATACCCGCAGGATCTGCGGCTGCGGCTGGCCGCGACGGCCCAGGGGCCGCTGTCCGGCGTGGCCAGCGGGCTCGGCGACGTGGTGGCGGCGCTTGAGGCCGCCGAGGTCCTGTCGCCGCTCAGCACGCTCCCCGGCCAGCTCGTCTCGCTCTGCGCGAGCCTGCGCGTCGGCGGGCACGGCCTGGCCGCTCCCCCGGCCGACCTGCCCGAGAGATGGCTCAGCGTGCTCGCGCACTACCAGCGCAGGAGACCGCACACGGCGCCGGCCCGCGACGGCCACGCCGCCGTCGCCGCGGCCTTCCCCGGCCTGGACGGCGTCCGGCTGGCCCTGCTCGGCCTGCACAACACCGACGGGGAGACCAGGGCGAACCTGCTGCTCAGCGGGCTCGCCGAGGACGAGTCCTGGCTGCCGGGGCTGGAGAGCGTTCCGCTGTCGGTGTGGGTCCGCGACGGCATCGGCCGGTGGCACGTGGGGAGCGTGGCCGGCTCGGACTACGCCGACGGCGAGTACCTGCTGAGGATGAAGCTCGTCCCGCCGCTGGCCCGCTCCACGGCCTGGATCGAGGTGGTGGCCGCCTGGCGTTCGGCCGAGGTCAGCGCCACCGTTCCGCTGCGCTGGGGGTTCCCGCCGTGACCGACATGCCGAACGAACCGTGGTACGCCTGCCTGCCCGGCTGCGACGTCCGCGTGCCCTGCGGGGCGGGCACGCACGCGATCTTCTGGGAGGCCGGGTCGCTCCGGCTGCCCGACCATCCCGACCCCGAGGCCGAGCTCGTGCTCGCCGCCCTGGGCGGGGAGAAGGCCAGGTGCGTCGAGCTCGCGGAAACCTGGGGCCGGCACGCCGACGACCTGTCCGTGCTGGCCATCGGCCCGCGCGACGCCGACGACACGATCAGCGTCAGCTGGGACGAGGTGACCGCCGCGCAGGCGGGCCCGCCGGGCGGTGCGGTCGGGGGCGGGCCCATGATGCGACCCGGGCCCATGATGCGGCCCGTTCCGGCCGGCCTGCCGCCTTCGGTGCCCGCGGCGGTGCTACGCCGGCGGCAGGGCATCCAGCAGGAGCTTGAGCAGGTGCGCCGGCGCCGGACCGACATGCTGTCGCTGCTCGCGCTCGGTTACGACTTCCAGGTCCGGCTGGCCGGGCAGGTGGCCGCGGCCCACGCGGGCGCGGCCGGTGACCACCAGGGGCGGGCCCGGCCCGCCCTGACCGCCGCGGTGACCAGCCGGCTGGCCCCCGTCGCCGAGCGGTGGCTCGGGATCGATCCCGATCAGGTCGTGGTGTCGCTGCACACGGGGCCGGGGTGGGGTTCGGTCGAGCTGACCGGGCGGGGCGAGGAGCGGCGGCTGCGGTTCACCCTGCCCGCCTGGTGGCTGGCCCGGGTGTGGGCGTGCGGGCTCGCCCTGGCGGGCCGGCACCTGGTCGTGGCCGTGGAGCAGGCCGGCTGGCCCGACGCCCGGGTGCTGGGGTTGCGCGCTCCCGGCGCGGACCCCACGCCGCTCGCCGTCCACGATGGCGGCGACGGTGCCGGCCATGCCCCACACTGGGAGGTGTGAGCGGCATCCCTGGCTCGAATCCGGCGGCCGAGGCGCTCGGCGTCGCGGTCGCGGCCCGGGTGCCCGTCTTGTTGTGGGGTGCGCCCGGCACCGGGAAGACATCCGCGATCCGGGCCATGGCGAAGACCATGGGCCTGCCCTGCGAGACGGTCATCGCCTCGATCAGGGAGCCTTCCGACTTCGCCGGGCTGCCGATCGTGGTGGGCGACGCGGTCAGGTTCGCTCCCCCGGCGTGGGCGCGGCGCCTCGCCGAGGCCGGGCGCGGCCTGCTGTTCCTCGACGAGCTTTCCACCGCGCCGCCCGCCGTGCAGGCCGCCCTGCTGCGGGTCGTGCTCGAGCGGGCGGTCGGCGACCTCACGCTCCCGGACGAGGTCGCGGTCGTGGCCGCGGCCAACCCGCCCGAGCAGGCCGCCGACGGGTGGGACCTGTCCGCTCCGCTCGCCAACCGGCTGTGCCACCTGGCCTGGCAGGCCGACCCGCGGGCGGTGGCCGACGGGCTCGCGGGCGGCTGGGCGGCGCCCGTCGTCCCGCTGCTGCCCGACGGCTGGGAGGCGGAACAGATCATGGCCCGCGGCCTGGTCGCCGCGTTCCTGCACGTCAGGCCCGCGCTGGCCATCGCCCCTCCGTCCGACGCCGCGTCGGCGGGACGCGGCTGGCCCTCCCCGAGGACCTGGGAGATGGCGGCCCGCCTGATGGCCGCCGCGGGCGCGGCGGGCGCGTCGGACGAGGCGCGCTCGGTCCTGATCGCGGGCGCCGTGGGCGACGGGGCCGGCGTGGAGTTCCTGGCCTGGCTGGTGCAGATGGACCTGCCCGACCCGGAGGCGGTCCTCGCCGACCCGGCCTCGTTCCGGCTGCCGGAACGA
>Ga0335074_10002049_pt1 | contig 27464 bp, 17 predicted proteins | sample Lox_Sample_23_FD_206715 | JGI IMG/M metagenome (GOLD analysis project Ga0335074, IMG submission 206715) | Soil microbial communities from Loxahatchee National Wildlife Refuge, Florida, United States - Lox_Sample_2.3 | ecosystem: Environmental > Terrestrial > Soil > Wetlands | place: USA...
GCCCTGAAGTTCTTCATTGGTGGCGCTGGAGTATGCTGAAGCGCGAATGTGCGCCAGCGCCGGCAGAAGAATGCCGGCAAGAATGGCGATAATGGCAATGACCACGAGCAGTTCGGCGAGGGAGAAAGCTGCGCGGCGCTGACGCGCCGCGACGGGAGACGGGAGACGGGAGACGGGAGTAGTTTTCAGATTTTTCACCACAGGGGACACAGGGTCCCGACGATTTTTCACCGCAAAGATGCGAAGATCGTAAAGATATTTAGTAGAAATTTTTATATTACTTTTATCCATTTCTTTGCGTCCTTGGCGCTCTTTGGGCCTTTGCGGTCGCAATTTTCCCGGCGTTAGCTGCCACTGGTGCCGCCGCCGCCGATGCTCTGGAGCAGTTTGACGTAGGGCAGGAAGACGGCCAGGACGATAAAGCCGACGATGCCGCCTAATACGACAATCATGATCGGTTCAAGAATGCTGACCATGGAGCTGACCAGCACGTCGACCTCTTCGTCGTAGTTGTCGGCGATTTTCATGAGCATTTTGTCCATATCGCCGGTTTCCTCGCCGACGTCGATCATGTTCACGACAATCGCGTCGCAGACGCGGGCGTTGCGCAGCGGCGTAGAGAAGCCTTCGCCTTCGCGGATCGCGTCGTGTACTTTCTGAAGCGCGCGTTCGTAAATCATGTTGCCGCAGGTGTCGCGGGTAATGCTGATGGCCTCGAGGATCGGAACGCCGGCGGCGAGCAGAGTTCCCAGCGTGCGCGTGAAGCGGGCGATGGTGCTCTTGGTGACGATTTTGCCCATGACCGGGATTTTGAGCCTGATGTAATCAAGCACCAGGCGCCCGGGCTTGGTTTTGCCGGTGGCCTTCAGCAGAATCCATATGACAAACGGCGCGGAGATAATGTACGCCCAGCCGTATTCATTGGCCATCCAGTTGGAAAACATCATCAGGTCGACGGTAATGGTCGGCAGGCCGGTTTTGAATTGGGCGAAAAGGGTCTCGAACTTGGGGATCACGAAGACCATAATGCCGGTGACCATGAGGATGGCGAACGAGACCACGACGCAGGGATAAATCATGGCGCCCTTAAGCCGGCGTTTGAGCTTCTGGGCTTTTTCCATGAATTCGGCCAGGCGCTGCAGGATGATATCCAGCACGCCGCCGGTTTCGCCCGCCTGGACCATGTTGCAGTAGAGCTTGTCGAAAACCTTGGGGTGCCGGCTCATGGCTTCGCTGAGGGTGGAACCGCCTTCGACGGCTTCGCAGATGCTGTCGAGCGTGTCTTTCATCATGCCGGGTTTTTGCTGCTGGAAAAGCACCTTAAGCGAACGCAGAATCGGCAGGCCGGCGTCCTGTAACGTGGAAAGCTGGCGCGTAAACTGGGTCAGCAGCTTTTGTGAGACGCGGCCGATGTTAATGGAAATTTCGCCAAACCCCTTTTTCTTTTTCTTGCCGGAGGAAGTGGCGGCGGCGGCCATGGCTTCGGGCGTGTCGGCGCCTTTTTTGCGCTTGACCGATTTTTCCCGGATCTTCATGGGGAAGTAGCCCTGGGATTTAATTTTAGAGATGGCTTCGTCGGAGCTGCCGGCGTCGAGTTCGGCTTTAATGGATTGTCCGGCCGCGTTGAGCGCTTCATACTGAAAGGTGGGCATGGTCAGGTTCTCCTAAAGGCTCCGGCAGGCAACACGCGGCGTTGGTTATCTCCGCATCCTTGGTTTATCGTGTTGTCCTATCCATACATATAACTGGAGGCATATTATCCGCCATCTCCGTGAGCGTCCCAATCCATCAGGAAGCGATTATCTGTAATATATATAGGGATTAATTCGTGAAAGGGAAAGAGGGAATTTCGATTCCCAGGGTTATTGGCCAATATAAAACAGCGACGCGCCGCTACTCCTCCATCATGGTTTGTTTGACGACTTCTTCCACCGTGGTCAGACCTTCATAGATGCCCATTAATCCAGCCTCGCGCAGGGTTCTCATGCCGCGCTTACGGGCGGCGTTGCGCAACAGGTTGGTCGAAGCGTGGTTCATCACCATATCGCGCATTTCATCGTCGAAAACCATGATTTCGCAGATGGCCAGCCGGCCTTTATATCCCGTGTTGTTGCACAAGCCACAGCCGCGGCCGCGATAGAAGGTTTTGCCTTTTACGTCTTCGGGCAAAAGCTCGAGTTCCATGAGCTGTTCTTCCGTTGGTTTATATTCCTCTTTGCAGCTGACACAAATTCGGCGGCAAAGCCGCTGAGCCAGAATGCCTTCGAGCGTGGCGGTAATGAGGAAGGGTTCGACGCCCAAATCGAGCAAACGAGCAATGGCGGATGGTGCATCGTTGGTGTGAAGTGTACTGAAAACCAAGTGTCCAGTTAAAGAAGCCTGTGTAGCGATCTCCGCTGTTTCCTTATCACGAATTTCGCCGACTAAAACGATGTCCGGGTCCTGACGCAGGATGGCGCGAAGGGCCCTGGCGAAGGTCAGTTCGATTTCAGGCCGAATCTGGACCTGAAGGATGCCGTCGATGTCGTATTCGACCGGGTCTTCAGTGGTAATGAGTTTGTCTTCAATGCTGTTGAGTTCGTTAAGGGCGGCGTAGAGGGTGGTGGTTTTGCCCGAGCCGGTGGGGCCGGTAACCAGAACAATGCCGTTGGGTTTTTCAATGAGCTGGCGGAACTGCCGCATGTCGTCTTCGCGCATGCCGAGCTTGTCCAGATCCAACGAGACATTCGAGCGGTCGAGCACGCGAAGCACGATGCTTTCGCCGAAGATCGTGGGCAGCACGGCAACACGCAGGTCCACGGGATTGCCGCCAATGACCAGAGGAATGCGCCCATCCTGGGGAATGCGGCGTTCGGCGATGTCGAGGTTGGCCATAACCTTCACGCGGCTGGCGATGGCCATGGCAATATATTTGGGCGGCGGGACCATTTCATAAAGCACGCCGTCGATGCGGTAGCGCATCTTGAATTCTTCTTCAAAGGGTTCGAAGTGGATGTCCGAAGCGCGTTCCTTGATGGCCTGCATGAGCACGGTGTTGAGGAGCCGCTTGACGGGATTGGACTCGGCGAGGTCCTTGAGCGTTTCCAGGTCGATCGAATCGCTGCGGTTTTGCAACTGTTGGAGCGTCGCGTCCGTTCCGATTTCATTCATGAGCTGAGCGAGGGATTCCTGCTTGGTTTCATAATGGCGCGCCAGAAGCTTGGCCAGCGCTTCGGGGTCGGCGATGGTGGTGATGACTTTGAAGCCCATGAGCGTCTGGAGGTCGTCGACGACGCGGAAATTGTCCACCGAATCCAGGGCGATGGACAGCGTGTTGGTTTTGGAATCCAAAGAGAGCGGAATCACGCGGTAAACGGTGGCCATCTGCGCGGGAATAAGTTTGATGACCTCGGGAGAAATTTCCCGTTTTTCAATATCGACGACTTCGTAGCCGCGCTGCGCGGCCAGCGCGAAATTCAAATCCTTCGCCGTGATCATGCCCAGTTCAATGAGTATTTGCCCGATAGGCGTATTGATTTTTTTTGTTTTCTGCTGCTGCTGGACGGCGAGGGCCTGGTGAATCTGTTCGCGCGTCAGCCGGCCCATTTTGATGAGCACGCGTCCCAGGGGCCGATCCTTTAATTGATCGATGGGCGGCATGTTGAATCCGCCGCCGGTCGGCCCGGAAGAGCCGCCTGCTCCGGAAGACCCTCCACTGCCGGGCGGCTTGCCGGGGCCGGAAGAACCGCCGGCGCCGCCAGGTCCGCCTGCCGGAGGTTTGGGACCGGAAATGGAATTTCCCGGCGCACGGGGCGCGGTGGATGGACCGGGGGGGACGGAAGTTTTGACTGTTGGCGCCTGCTCAGCCATGGTTTTGCTTTCTACTTTCCTTTACTCTGTTCTCTCCCGGCTATCACTCGTTCGTTGCGGTCACGCCGGCATGGTTTTCGCCGGTTTGGCCGCCGATCCGCCGCCGGCGAGTGTGCCGGTGTCCTTTTCCGTATCGGGACGATCAAGCCGTTTACCCATGCGTTCGGCCAGGTCGGCGGGATTACGGGCTTTATCAATAACATCTTCGGCGGATACCTTGCCGGCCCGGAAAATTTCCAGCAGGTGGTCGTCCAGAAGCTGCATGCCGAATTTTTTGCCGGTTTGAATGGCCGAGTCGATGCGGAACGTTTTATTTTCACGGATGAGGTTGGCGATGGCGGGCGTAACCACGAGAAATTCGTAGGCGGCCATGACGCTTTCAATGTCGCAGCGGGGCAATAGCGCCTGGCTGAGCACGGCCAGCAGCGTGGTGGAAAGCTGCACGCGAATCTGTTCCTGCTGGTCAACGGGAAACGCGTCGATGACGCGGTTAATGGTTCCCTGGCAACCCGTGGTGTGCAATGTGCCGAAAACCAGGTGGCCGGTTTCCGCGGCGCGGATGGCGGCGCTGATGGTTTCCAGGTCGCGCATTTCGCCGACGAGAATCACATCGGGATCCTGCCGCAGGGCGCGGCGCAGGGCTTCGGCGAATGTGGGCACGTCGTTGCCTTCGCCGACTTCGCGCTGGGAAATAATGCTCTTCTTATGGTCGTGGTAATACTCCACCGGGTCTTCAACCGTGATAATGTGACGTTCAAAGTTCATGTTGATGTAGTCGATCATGGTGGCCAGCGAAGTCGTTTTTCCCGACCCGGTGGGGCCGGTGACCAGAAACAGACCGCGCGGCCGGCGGCAGAGTTCGGCACATATAGGCGGCAGGCCGATTTGTTCGAAGGAAAGCAGTTTGTAGGGAATTTTACGCAGGACGATCGAAACATGGCCCTTCTGGCGGAACACCGCGACGCGGAAACGCGACTTGGCCGATCCGTCCGGCGTGGAAAAGGCGAAGCCGAAGTCGGTCGAGCCGTGTTCCTGAAATTCCTGCTGGCCGCGGGCCGGCGTGATGGACTTCATCAGGGCCATGGTATCGTCTGGTTCGAGCACCTTGGTGGCCAGATCCCGCAAATGACCGTTGAGCCGCAGCGTGGGCGGGCGGCCGACATGAATGTGCAGATCCGAAGCGCCGCGCTTGATGGCTGTTTCGAGCAAACGATCAATAAGTAACTGCGACATAGCTGCTCACGATTATATGGTTTGACGGGCCCATTTGGTAACACGCCGGCATTAAACCATTGTTTTTATCCATCCATAGAAAGCCGGAACCGTTTTCGCCTCTTTAATTTCGACATTTTCCCCGGTCCAATCCTTAGTTTTCCGGGTCTTTTAACCATATTAATCAGGTTATTCCACGAGGAGGCCCTCGGCCTGCGTTACCCGGGCGACTTCGCGCGGCGTGGTAAGCCCGTGAAGAATCTTGACCTTGCCGTCATCCAGCAGGGTTTTCATGCCCGAGGCCTTGGCGGCTTTGCGAACGGCCGTGGAACTGGCGCGTTTGAAAGCCAGCTCGCGGATTTCGCTGTTCATGCTCATCAATTCAAAAATACCGATGCGGCCCCGATAACCGGTTCCGTTGCAGGCGGCGCAGCCGACGGGTTTAAAAATGCGCGCCCCCACGAGCTCCTGTTCCGTAAAGCCCAGCAGATTCAGCAGGCGCCTGTCGATTTGTGTATCGGGCGCTTTGCACTGATCGCAAAGCGTGCGCACGAGGCGCTGGGCCATGATGGCCTGAATTGACGAAGCCACCAGGAACGGTTTGATGCCCATGTCGATCAGACGGGTGATGGCCAGCGGAGCGTCGTTGGTGTGCAGCGTGCTGAAAACCAGGTGGCCGGTCAGAGCGGCCTGAATGGCCACTTCGGCGACTTCGTGATCACGGATTTCACCGACGAGAATGATGTTGGGCGCCTGACGCAACATGGAGCGGAGAATTTTGGCAAACGACAGACCGATGTTTTCGCGCACCTGACACTGGTTAATGCCCGGAAAATTGTATTCCACCGGGTCTTCGGCGGTGATGATTTTGCGGTCGGGCGTGTTGAGTTCTGAAAGCGCGCCATAAAGCGTGGTCGTTTTGCCCGATCCGGTGGGGCCGGTGACCAGAAAAATTCCGTTGGGCCGGCTGATGATTTTTTTGAAACGGTTGTAATCATCCTCTTCGAAGCCCATGCGCTGGATGCCGATCTTGACGCTGTCCGGACGCAGAATACGCATGACAACCGATTCACCATGATACGCGGGCAGCGAACTGACGCGAAAGTCGATGTTGGCGCCGTCGATGAGCATCTTAATGCGGCCGTCCTGGGGCAAGCGGCGTTCGGCAATATCCATGCCGCCCATGATTTTGATACGGGCGATTACTGAATTCTGCATCTGCTTGCGCAGGTTGTCGCGCTGCAGACATACGCCGTCGACGCGGTAGCGCACGCGCACGCGGTCTTTCATCGGCTCGATGTGAATATCGCTGGCGCGGGATTTGACGGCTTCGGAAATAATCGCGCTGACCAGGCGGATGATCGGAGCCTCGTCGCCTTCCTTGGTTTCGGCGGCGGCGACATCGATCGATGTTCCCCGGTCGACGCTGATTTTGCGGACCATCTCGTCGATGGAGCGTTGCTCTTCGGCGAAAAGGCGGTCGATGTGCGCCTTGATTTTGCTTTTAACCGCCAGGCAGGTTTCCAGCGGTTTATTGAGCCGGAAGCGCAAGGCCTCGAGCGTTTCCAGATCGTTCGGATCGCCCATGACGATTTTGAGCCGGCCGTTATCTTCGCCGAGCGGCAGCACCTGGTGGCGTTTGATGATGTCGGCCGGAAGCAGGCGGAAATCGCTCACGGCCAGGATGTTTTTGTCCAGGTCGATGAATTCCATGTCGTTCTGAATGGCCATGGCTTTGGTGACGTCTTCCTCGGAGGCCAGTTTGAGATCGACCAACACCTGTTCGACGGGCCGGCGGGCTTTACGCGATTCTTCCTCGGCTTTGGAGGCGTCGGACGGTTTTAGAGCGCCCATTTCGGTGAGTATTTCTGTAAGGGCTTTGCGTTTATGCGCCATCTGTGAGACTCAATAAAAAGTGGAGCAGGTTTTCCAGAAAGTCCGGAAACAACTCCATAGCCCTATTATGGTACGGTTTATATATAAATGTCGTCAAGAAATTTCCGTAAATTAAATATAGCCGTCCACATGGGTTCGCAAATTGATATCCGTTGTTGTCTGATAAAGAAAAGCAAAAAAACGGAAATCGGTTTCAATCCGGCGCGTGCGCTGCGGCCCGGAGCCCGTGGTTAAACCTGCGTAATATCTTTCTGCTTAACGGCGATGAGTTCGTCGATTTTGGCTTCGAATTTTTTCAGCAGCTCCTGTACGTCGTCGCGGGCGCTTTTGGCCTGATCTTCGGAAAGGCCGGCGTTTTTTTCCTCCAGATCGACGTGCTTGTTGGCGTCGCGCCGCAGATTTCTTAGCGCCACGCGGCAATGTTCCGCGGCCTGGCTTACCTTGGTTAAAAGCTGCTGGCGACGTTCGCCGGAGAGCGGCGGAAGGATCAGGCGAATCTGCTTGCCGTCGTTCTGGGGATTGATGCCCAGATTGGCGGTTTCGATCGCTTTGACAATTTCCTTCAGGCTGCCGGGGTCGAATGGCTTGATCAGAATCGAAGTCGCATCCGGCGTGGTCAGCGAGGCCAGCGATCTTAAATCCGTAGGCGCACCGTAATAATCGACCTTGATGAATTCAACGAGTGAAGTGCTGGCCCTTCCTGTGCGCAACCCGCGCAGCTCGTGGCGCAGATGATCCAGCGCCTTTTCCATGTGTTCTTCGGCTTCAAAAAGGATTTCATCGAGCGGCATGGGCTTTACTCCCGTTGGCGCGCTTCGCGGTGCGTCCGGAGTTCCTGGCGGATGGTTCGGCGGTAATCAACGTTCCTATCGGCTCGCCGGCGACAGCGCGGGCGATGTTTCCCTTTTTCTTGAGGTTGAAAACCAGGATGGGAATGCCGGTTTCCATCGCCATGCTCACCGCCGTCATGTCCATAATGCGCAGATTTTCGTCGATGATCTGGCGGTATGTGAGCCGGTCATAAGCCCTGGCGTTCGGATTCTCCACGGGATCGGAGTCACAAACTTTGTCGACTTTGGTGGCCTTGAGCAGAATGTCGGCTTGAATTTCCGCAGCGCGCAGCGCCGCGCAGGTGTCGGTTGTGAAAAAGGGGCTGCCTACGCCCGCCGCGAGTATGACCACGCGGCCGCGTTCCAGGTCGCTGATGACTTTTTTGCGTATAAACGGCTCGCAGATTTGCACCATCGTCAGGGCGCTGGTAACGCGGGTGGGCTGGCCAAGATGTTCCAGCACGTCCTGCAGGGCCAGGGCGTTGATGATTGTTGCCAGCATGCCCATGTAATCGGCGGTGGCGCGCTGCACGCCGCCACCGGCGGAAAGCACTTCGCCGCGCAAAAAATTTCCGCCGCCCACCACAACCGCGACCTGAGCGCCGGTTTTAACCACGTCGACGATTTGCTCGGAAATATTGCGAATTTCTTCCACGTCAATGCCGTCCCCTCCCGCACGGCAAAGGCCTTCGCCGGAAATTTTCAGCACCACTCTTTTGTAGCGGATGACCATTTTTTAGAGCCTCAACAAAATGTGGAGCAGTTCCGATGCGTCGGGACTGCTTTGTACAGGGAACGGCTGGAGAGCCTGTTCCCCATTGGCAAATCAGGCTTCTCCGACCTGAAACCGGGCGAAGTTCACGATTTCCAGTTTCGCCGACGTTGCCTTTGATGCGTCCTGGACCAGGTCGCGAATGCGCTTTTCCGGGTCCTTGATAAACGGTTGCTCCAACAGCACCTGTTCGGCGAAAAATTTGTCCAGTTTGCCGGAAACGATTTTCTCAACGATCTGCGGCGGCTTGCCGGTGATTCCTTCGGCGGCGATTTTCTTTTCCTGTTCCACCACATCGGCCGGAACTTTATCGCGGCTTACGGCTACGGGCACAACCGGAATGCCGGCGGTGATATGCATGGCGATTTCCCCCAGCAGAACGCGCACGGCGTCGTCCGTGGAACCTTCCACCTGCACGAGTGTGCCGACCTTGGCGTTGTGATGAATGTATTTTCCGACCTGTCCACCGGTGGATTTGAAACGCGCCAACCCGGTGATTGCAATGTTCTCCTTGATGCTGCCGCCGATGAGTTCCTTGACAACAGTTTCCACGGTCCGCCCTGAGTTATCAGGGTATTTGAGGTTATTTAAATCCGCCGGGGAACCAACATCATTGCTGTATGCCAGCTCAACGAGATCGGCGAGCAATTTCTGAAAACCGTCATTGCGCGCCACGAAGTCGGTCTGGCATCCGAGGCGAAGCAGAACGCCGAGTTTGCCGTCCTGGCTGATTTTTCCGCCGATCAGCCCTTCCTTCATTTCGTTGGACATTTTTGCATCGGCGCGTCCGGCGCCCCATTTACGCAAAAGTTCCGCGGCCTGATCCATATTTCCATTGGCTTCGGCGAGCGCCTTTTTCGCCTCCATCATTCCCGCATGGGTGCGGGCACGAAGTGTCATAACATCTTTAGCACTGATTTGGGCCATTGATTGGTTCGCCATAGTGTAAATTCCCTCTTATCTAAGAAGCTCTCGCAACTTCACAAACACGATCCGCCGCTGGTCGCCGAGACACAGGGGCGACGATTGCATAATCCATTAAGTTTAGGGGCATAACCTCAAAACGTCCAGACGGCGGATTATGATGGTTTTATGGATTACCGCGCCGCACACCATTTGCGCCACATGTCGCGATAGGCGGATTCGACATTTCCGGCGAAGCGCCTGGCGTCCATGAGCGGCGAGCTTTCCATTCGCTGCCGCAGGGTCTGGCGCAGTTCCGACAATCGTGGTAAATCGCCGGCTAATTTGGCTGCAATTTCAACAAATTCCTCCGGGGTCTGAGCTGCAAGCTCCTTTAAGCCGAGATTGTGCAACTGGCTTAATCCCGCTCTTCCCACTACTGTTGGACCAACCAGCGTTACCACCGGCACACCCATCCAGAATGAATCCAGGCTGGTGGTGTGGCCGTTGTAGGGAAAAGTGTCCAGCATCAGATCGATTCGGTTAAAAAGTTTTAAATAGTCCCCACGGGGCAAAAATTCGGTGAACTCTACACGCCGCGGCGTGATGCCGTTTTGGGCCAACTGGGCAAGCACTTCTTCGCGCACCGCTCCGAGAGGCGCCAGTAGAACAAGTCGCGAATCAGGCAGCACGGCTAGAACTTTCGCCCAAAGTTTGAGTACCTCGGAACTGAGTTTGCAGAAATTATTCAGACAGCCGAAGGTGAGAAATCCGTTTTTCAGTGCCGGTAATTCATTGACCTTCGGTTTGTCGGTCAAAGGATCGTAACACCAGAATGTATCCGGCAGACGGAATGATTTTTCGGAATAAAACGCGTCGAATAGACCGGGGGGATCCAACCGTGGATCGGTTAAACGATAGTCCATTGTGGTCAGGCCTGTTGTACCCGGATACGCCAGCCATGCGACCTGAATGGGGGCCGGCTTGCGGGCAAATAAAAGAGGAGTGCTGTCGGCCATGTGCATGGCCAGGTCCACAAGGATGTCGATCTGGTCCTGCTGGATCAGATCGGCGGTTTGCTGATCTTTTAAACCGACTGTGTTGCGCCAAACGTCGGCATAAGAGCGCAAACGCCGGGTAAGTGCATCGGGACTTATCACATCGGAATAACAATAAATTTCAAATTGTTTGTGGTCGTGATTGGATAAAAGCGGGACCGTGAAAAATGACTGACAATGTTCGCGAAAATCCGGCGACGCATAACCGACGCGCAGTCTGCGATCAGGATTGCGATCGTTGGCGTGCGGCTTGAGAAGCTCCGTCAGCGGCCGGGCCTGGCGGAGATTCCACCGGGCATGTTCATCATAAATGGTTTTAGCGTCTGAAGTGTGGAAATATAAGTTATACAGATAGTTGCTGGCGGCGCCGGTATAATCCGGTTTAATTTCCACGGCCCGGCGGAATTCTTCGATTGCCCGATCAACGTAACCTTGCGCCTGCAGAACGGTTCCGAGGTTATTGTGTGTTTCAGCAAGGTCATCTCTGATGTTCAAAGCCGCGCGATAAGCCTGGGCCGCATCTTCCAGACGCCTTAGATCACGGAGCGCGTTGCCCAGATTGTTGTAGGCTTCGAAATAGTCAGGCTTTAGTTTGATGGCGGCATGAAAAACTTTTTCGGCTTCTTCGGCTTTGCGCTGCTGCCGCAGAGCGATCCCCAGGCTGTTAAATGTTGAGAAATCCCCGGGGTTAATCGCAATCGCTTTACGCAGCGCGGCAATGGCCTGATCAAGCCGGCCGCATTCGGTGAGAAGCCGGCCCAGATTAGATAATGCCCCGTCGAAGTCCGGCTTTAATTCCGCCGCCTTTTGATACGACTTGACCGCCTCGTCAAGTCGCCCCAGGTCCTTAAGGACCATTCCGAGATTGTTGTGATAAATCGCAACCGCCGGGTTAATCGTTATCGCTTTGCCGATAAGCTCGAGTGCGGCCTGGTTTTGCTTTCGCTGATGGGCGATGACGCCTAATAAATGCATGGCGTCGGCGTGATTTGGTTGCACGGCAAGTATCTGCTGATACAGAGTCTGGGCATCCTGCAATCTGCCGGATTGGTGATGTTGGACCGCCAGTTTCAGCGCTTGTTGAATCGTTGCCTGCACCATGACCGGATCATAATATCGAGCCGGTCTGGCATCATCATGATTTACAGGTTGTTTCTCGTGCGAATTATGCAATGGGTCCCTTGACCGGCAGTCGGAATGCATTTAGATTTCATAGAGCCTCTTAGAGGCTCTCAAAATAAGCACGATTTAGAAACCCGATTCGAACCTGCAGTACCGTGGTAAGTCTAGAGGCTCTTGATGAAAGCTGAGGAAATTCCGAATCCCGCCGTTTACCGGTTGAGTTTTTATCTGCGCCAATTGGAAGCATTCAATCGGATGGAGCGGCACACCATCAGCAGCAAGCAACTTGGTGAAGCGTTGGGATATACCGACGCCCAGGTGCGCAAGGACCTGGCATATTTCGGCCAGTTCGGACATCCCGGCATCGGCTACCGCGTGGATGAACTGATCCAGCAACTAAAAAAAATCATGGGGACCGACAAAGTCTGGAATGTACTGCTGGTCGGTGCGGGTAATCTCGGCCGTGCTCTGATGACGTACAAAGGTTTTCTGCGAAAGGGATTTCGCCTGGCGGCGGTTTTTGATTCCGACCCGACGAAAATCGGCAAACGATTCGGTGAACTGGAAATTAAACCCATTACGGATTTACCGCCGGTTATACAGGAGCTTCAAATTCGCATGGCCATCGTGGCGGTTCCGACGGAGTCGGCTCAGATTGTCGCCGAACAACTTGCGGCCGCGGGCATTCAGGGCATATTGAACTTCGCGCCGGTTTCCCTGACCGCACCGGAAAATATTTTTGTCCAGAGCGTGGATCTGGCGCTGCAACTCGAACAGCTTTCATTCAAAATGAGCCTGGGTCAGCTAGGTCCGGCACAAGTCCCGACGCCTGCGACGTAATCAGGTAAAAATAAAAAAAAACAGCGCGTACCGCGGATAAGCTTGCAACAACTGTCCCATAAAAGGGCTGCTGAGCAGGTTAACCAAGATATGTTTCTGACGGACACATGCCGTTGGGCATCGATTCGGCACCAAGTGTTACAACTCGATCAAACTTCAGCGCCAGCGCGCTTTTGGTGAACGGCACATTGGTGAGCGTTTGATCGTGAGCTGCGGTAGTGTGAGATGTTGGCGTGTTCCTGGATTTTTCGACGCCCCGTTTGCCTGTGTGTTTATTCGGATCCGTTACAGTCACAGCAAACTCCTTGCAGCATTGTGCGAGATCGGCCATCTCGCACTTACTCTAAAGTTTCAGGCCACCGCCGGGCCTTTAGCTGGCAAAGCTGTCACGAAATCCGTGTTCTCTGACCTGGGTCTATTATAACACACGGATATTCGTCAATCACCGCAAACAAGCGATGCGATAATCTTTTTTGCTTTCGGACTGCGCCGTTGCAGGAAAAACCGCGGGTATAAACCTCTCGATCCCTCCAAAGCATAAATATAAACTCCGCCAAGTTACTTTATCGACAAGGTTGTATTAATTTATTAAAAATTTATCCCTCTTGGAGAAAATTTGACAAAATAATGATTTATTGAGGCATATGATAGGACGTTTGAGAATCGCCAAATTCGCGATTCTGTATTGATTCGCCATCATGGGATCGTCGCCAATGCTTTTCAGAGCGGCGGCAGCGAGAGTTCGGGCGGTTGCCATAGCCATTTTATCCCGCTACGCTTACTCGGTAATAAAAACCCTTTTGAGGAGCAATTCATGAGGTTTTCCGATAATCTGTCCGGCCTGATCCAGCAGGCCCGCGTCGACAATCCCAACGCAAATTTGGTTCCTATTGTGGTTGAAAAGAGCGGGCGTGGGGAACGTTCATATGACATTTTTTCCCGTCTGTTGCGGGACCGTGTTATTTTTCTCGCCGGCGCCATTGATGATGAACTGGCCAACCTGGTCATAGCCCAGCTTTTGTTTTTATCCAATGAGGATTCCAAAACCGACATCAATTTTTATATCAACAGCCCCGGCGGTTCAGTTACAGCGGGTTTAGCCATCTACGATACCATGCAGTTTCTTCGCTGCGATGTGGCAACCACCTGCGTGGGACTGGCCGCGAGTATGGGCGCATGGCTATTGGCTGCGGGAAAAAAGGGTAAACGTTTCGCTTTGCCCAACAGCCGCGTCATGCTGCACCAGCCGCTAATTTCCGGCGTGATGCAGGGTACGGCGACGGATCTGTCCATCGAAGCCAAGGAGATGATCCGCCTGCGCCAGCGGATGTTTGAAATTCTCTCCACGCATACCGGCCAAAGCGTGGAAAAAGTTCACAAGGACTGCGATCGTAATCTGTGGCTGGAGGCCGATGAAGCCATCGCCTATGGCGTAGTGGACAAGAAACTCTCGCGCCAGCTCGACGTTGTTCCCGGTCGCGGCGGCGATCTGGCGCCCCCGGGCGGTGAAACCGACGTCGCCGATCAGTAATTGCTTTATATTGTATATATGGCCAATCGATTAAGCATTTTTTTGCGGCTCGTCGAGCCCTTAGTAGTCGCCGTCGCGGGTTGCTGGCTGCTTTTGGCTGGGGGTTGCGCCGATTACAGCAAGAATGCCCCGGTTTATCGTGAAAACGTGGCGCTGAGCAATCAAAACGCCCAGCTTCAGGAGCAGGTCAAAACGCTGCGGCAACAGGTCAGCGATCTCAAAGAGCAGCTTGCCGCACAGATGCCGCGAATTCCCACGCTGGAACCCGATCGGCTCGCCGAACTGTTCACGGTGGATTCCATCAACATCACCGGCGATACGCGGTCCACACACATTGGCGGCGCGGAGAAACTCAATGGGTTCAGGGTGTTTGTCAAAACCCTGATGTCGGACGGCCAGGCGCTACCGGCTTCCGGCACGTTCACCATAGAGGCCTTCGATCTGGCGCTCCAGAACGGCACACAACGCATTGGCCGATGGGTCTTTACACCGGAGGAATCCAAACAGGATTGGTACGGCATGTTTGGGCTTAATTGCTTTGCGTTTGATTGTCCCTGGCAAATTCCACCGGCGCATCGCGATATTACCTTTCACGTGCGGTTCGTTGATGCGCTCACCGGCCGGGTATTTACCAGCCAGATGCCGGTCAAAATCGATCTTACAGATCCCAGCGATTCTGAATAAACAGGAGTGATTCGAGGATGTCCGATTCATCCGGATTCCGCGTTAAAAAGATTCCCTGCTGGAATCGATTTCGCTCTTAGGTGCTGCGAGCGCCAACTTCGCGCTCCAATGCGTGTATGGCATTAAACCCACTAAACGTGGACCGGAATTGGTCGAATCCGCCCTGATGTTGGCTACGGTGCCAGCGCCGGTGATCGGTTATGAAAATGCCGCCGCTATCGCCAAATAAGCCGCGGTAACCGGCAAAACCATCTGCGAGATTGCACTGGTTAAAACCAAGCTTGCCGCTCAATAACTCAACGAACTGCTTGACCCGGCAAAAATGGTTGACAATAAGTAACGAAATTGTTTTTTATCATGACGACACAACGATAAGACGATAAAGTGAACCTGCACTTATAATGCGGCAAAGTAAGCTCAGTTGATAATTGCTATGCCATACGTCACATTCTTCGAAATCACGCAAAAGCCTTATCAATGGTGGTTTCCAGCGTTCGGTCTTATTTTCGTCTTGATTGGCACGATCTTGGTCTGGAATGGACGGAGAAAAAAAACAGAGACGACAAAAAAATTGGTGGGTTACTTTATACTCTTGTTCGCCTCCCTTTGGGTATTTTGCGCGTTCGTTTTAACCTTCTTCGAGTATCGGCAATGTATAAACGCATACCGTAATGGGAATTACGCAGTTGTCGAAGGCCGAGTCGAAAATTTTCACCCCATGCCATACGAAGGCCATTCTGACGAAACCTTCACCGTTGGGAATGAGAGTTTTTCTTATTCGGATTATGATATCCAACCCGGTTTTAATCAGGCGGCCTCACATGGTGGTCCCATTCGAGATGGCCTGCAAGTCCGAATCGCATATTACGACGGTCAGATACTTAGATTGGAGATACGCGCCGATAGTGTGCCGTCCACAGAAGCGCGTTCTACATACGCTTCCAAGGCAGAAGCCAAATGGAACCAGTGGATGAAAACGGATCCGAATATTGACCATATGACTCTGGGTTTTTCCTTTGCAGCTTTTCTAATCATCCTGTGCTGGAACCTGGATTGGCGGCATTTCATTCGCTATTGGCTCAGGCGAGAACCACCCTACACGCGCTATTGGGAGATTGGGTTTAGGGTATTTTTCGCCGCATGCCTTATAGGCACTGTCATTCAGCTAGTACTAGAAATCTCGGAAAGGCCAAGAACTGCTGGAGACTATGGAGCGGCAGGCCTGGATAGCCTGATATATATTGGGTTCTTCGTCCTCGCCGATATATTCTTTCGATGGCGCAAGCAAAAGTCTTTCTCTGTCAATCCCTCACATCCGACAGGCGATGCGTAACGTGGTCTGGCTGGTTCCAATATGCCCAATCCCAGTCCAAACAGGCGAACACCGAAACACAGCGGCCTTCTGATCGAAATTTGTGCTTCGCGTTCTGCGGCGATGCTGTAGGAGATTAACACATAAAAGCACGACTGTTCACACCTGAAGATAGCCGTTTTTACTCACCCACCATCTTCTTTCTCCATCCCCAGCCCCTATGCCCTGTCCCCTATAAGTGCTACAATACCCTGTTTATCGGTATGCGGGAAAGTCGCAATAAGACTCTGTATTCCCGCGGCCGGAGAGCACGATGGCCTCAAAGCATATACGAATCACAGGCGCCCGCGAGCACAATCTTAAGAACATCAGCCTGGATATACCGCGCGACCGATTGGTTGTGATCACCGGCCTTTCCGGTTCGGGTAAAAGCTCGCTGGCTTTTGACACGATTTACGCCGAAGGTCAGCGCAAATACGTCGAATCGCTTTCCGCTTATGCCCGTCAATTCCTGCAGCAGATGCAGAAACCTGAATGCGACGAAATTGAGGGGTTGCCTCCCACCATAGCCATCGAGCAGCGCAGCGGTTCGAGCAATCCGCGTTCGACGGTCGCGACCACCACCGAAATTTATGATTATCTGCGCGTGCTTTTTGCCCGCGCGGGAAAACCGCACTGCTGGGTATGCGGCAAACCGATCAGCACACAATCGGCTTCGCAAATCGTGCAGAACATCATGCAACTGCCCGAAGGCAAAAAAATTATGATCCTTTCGCCGCTGGTCCGCGGCCAGAAAGGGGCGCAGAAGGAAATTCTCGAAGCCATGACCCGGCAGGGTTTCGTCCGCTGTCGCATCGACGGCGAAATTATGGAAATTAAATCCGTTCCCGTTCTAGATAAGAATCTCAAGCATTCCGTTGACGCGGTGGTTGATCGCCTGGTGATTAAGCCCGAAATTCGCATGCGTCTGGCGGATTCGGTGGAACTTTCGCTCAAACTTGCCGAAGGGCTGGTGATCGTCGCTGTCGAAGACGGCGGTAAATGGACGGATCAGACGTATTCCTCGCGCTATGCCTGCCCGCAACATCCTGAATGTTCTCTGGAAGAACTTTCACCGCGGCTGTTTTCGTTCAACAGCCCATACGGCGCCTGCGACGAATGCGACGGTCTGGGGACCATTCTGGAATTTGATGAGGAGTTGATCGTCCCCGATCCCACGGTTTCCCTGGGCGACGGCGCCATTGAGGCTTTCCGCCGCAACGGCAAGCGAATGAACATCTATTATAACCGGCTGCTCCGGCAGTTTTGCCAGACGTTCGATGTTCCGGAAGATCAGCCTTTTTCAGATTTGCCGGCGAAAATTCGCGATATTCTCATGCACGGAACCAAGCTCAAAGACAAAGCTAAATACGGCGTCAGCTTCGAGGGTGTTGTTCCCAACCTGCAGCGCCGCTGGGAAAACACCGAAAGTGAATTCGTGAAGGAACGCCTGCATCGTTACCTGAGCGAACAAGCGTGTGAAAAATGCAAGGGCGACCGGCTCAAACCCGCAGCGCTGGCCGTCAAAATCGGCCCATACAATATCCGCCGGATCACCGCCATGACCATCGGGGCGGCCATGGAGTTTTTTGGGGCGCTGAATTTTCATGGCGAACAGGAAATGATTGCAGCGCCGATACTCAAGGAAATCCGCTCTCGCCTGGGATTCATGAATGACGTGGGGCTGGGGTATCTGACGCTGGACCGGCAGACCGGATCGCTTTCCGGCGGCGAAGCGCAGAGAATCCGGCTGGCTACACAAGTCGGCTCCGGACTCGTCGGCGTTTGTTACGTACTCGACGAACCGACCATCGGCCTGCATCAGCGGGACAACGATCGGCTTATACGCACCCTGCGCCACTTAACCGACATCGGCAACACCACCATCGTCGTCGAACACGATGAAGATACCATCCGCTCCGCCGACTGGCTGATCGACGTGGGACCCGGCGCCGGCTCGCACGGCGGACGGATCATAGCTCAGGGAACCGTATCGGAAGTACTGGCCTCGCAGGAAAGCATTACCGGTAAGTATCTCACGGGCGAATATCAGATTCCACTGCCTGCGGAGCGCCGCAAAGTCGATCTGAACCGGTCGCTGGAAGTGATTGGCGCGGCGGAAAATAACCTGCGCGGCATCAATGTGAGCTTTCCGCTGGGCGCGATGATCTGCGTCACGGGCGTTTCCGGTTCCGGCAAGTCTTCGCTGGTGAATCATATTTTGCTTAAGGCGCTTAAGCGTTATCTCTACAGCGCCAAGGAGCATCCGGGGAAGCACAAAAAAATCCTCGGCATGCCGCAGGTGGATAAAGTCATTGAAATCGATCAGTCACCCATCGGGCGCACGCCGCGCAGCAACCCCGCGACCTATACCGGCGTTTTTGACCTGATTCGCCAGCTATACGCCCGCACGCGCGAGGCGCGCATGCGTGGCTATCAGATCGGGCGCTTCAGCTTCAACGTCAAAGGCGGGCGCTGCGAAAGCTGCCAGGGCCAGGGCATCAAGTGCATTGAAATGCATTTTCTGCCGGATGTTTATGTTACCTGCGAGGAATGCCGAGGGACGCGCTACAATCGCGAGACGCTGGAAATAAAATACCGCGGCAAATCGATCGCGGACGTTTTATCCATGCGCGTCGAAGAAGCGCTGGAATTTTTTGAGAGCTTTTCGCATATCCGCCAGTTGCTTCAGGCGCTTAACGATGTTGGACTTTCCTACGTCGAACTGGGCCAGTCCAGCACCACGCTTTCCGGCGGCGAAGCCCAGAGAGTTAAATTAGCCACGGAACTGGGCAAACCCGCGACCGGTCACACGCTTTATGTGCTCGATGAGCCGACCACGGGCCTGCATTTCGCGGATATTCACAACCTGCTCAACGTGCTCAATCGGCTCACCAACGCCGGAAATACCGTGGTGATCATCGAGCACAATCTGGACGTGATTAAGTGCGCCGACTGGATCATCGACTTGGGTCCGGAAGGCGGCAGCGGCGGCGGAAAAGTAGTCGCCGTCGGCACGCCCGAGGACATCGCCGAACATCCCACCAGCCATACCGGGCGGTATTTGAAACCGAAATTGCACGCGCCGAGTTTAGCCGCGGCGGTGTGAAAGACTTTTCATACGTTTATCTCGGTGCAACCGCCGAAGCAAGAAATTCTCTCGCATGACGTTGGACTCAAGATCGGGCCGGGCGGTCCCGTTTGATTTGCCAGAGAGTTTTCACTCACCGGGGAGATCGTGAACAATCCAGAGAAAATTGGCGACGTCAATCGCCGCGATTTTATGGCCATGGTTTTAAGCGCCGTGGTTTTTTCCTCCCGACAATCGGTGGAAGCACAAACGTTGCCGGCGACTGCACCATCGGCATCGGTTGTCCCTGCGCCCGTTGGGAATATTTCACCGGAAAATTTCGCCGCTGCCCGGCGGCGGGCGGCGCAAATTGTGTCCCAAATGACCCTGACTGACAAAATCGGGCAACTGGGAATTAATCCGCTGCCGGCGCCCAGCGTTGGCCTGAAGGCCTATTCCATAATGAATCATGAGGCTCTGCATGGTTTAACCCATCCAGGCGCGACGTCGTTCCCGGTGCCGCTGGCCCTGTCCCAAACGTGGAATACGGAATTGATAACGGATGTTTATACCGCGGTTTCCGATGAAGCCCGCGCCGGTCATGAAAAATACAACGGTGCGCTGGTCTTTCATTCGCCACCGACGCTGAATTTGGCGCAGGATTTGCGCTGGGGCCGGGTTCAGGAAACGCTGGGCGAAGACCCGCTGTTAGCTTCCCGGTTGGGCGTTAAGATCATCCGCGCCATGCAGGGTTCGGATGCCAAATACCTGAAAACCATTCCCTGCGCCAAACATTTTATCTGTAATGGAACTGAAAAAGACCGGCTCACGGTTTCCGCCGATCCGGATGCGCGCAGCCTGCGCGAGTACTATCTGCCGCCGTTTTACGCCGGCGTGGTTGAGGCCGGATGCTTTTCCGTGCTGGCGGCTTACAACGCTTTGAATGAAACTCCGTGTTCGGCGAATAAAATGCTGCTGACGGACATTCTTCGTGACGAATGGGGATTCCAGGGATTCGTGGTTTCCGATCGACGCGCGGTCATCGGGCTTGTGAAATTCCGTCATTACAGCAAAACGTATCCGGAAGCCGCCGCGGCCGCCATGCAGGCCGGTCTGGACGTGGACGGGTGGAATGTGTACCAGAAATATCTGGGCCAGGCTCTGCAACTCAAACTCGTGACTGAAGAGGACATCAATCGAGCCGCAATCCATTTATATACGGGTCTGGTTCTTCTGGGACTTTTGGACAAGCCCGAAAGCGGGATTTTTAGCGCTATACCTGAAAGCACGCTGGACTGCCCGGCGCACCGGGCATTGGCGCTGCAGGCGGCGCGGGAATCCATTGTCTTGTTAAAGAATCAAAATCATTTTCTGCCCCTGGACTTTAGTAAAATCGGGATCATTGCCCTGATCGGTCCGACCGCCGCGACCTGCGAACTCGGCGGTTACAGCGGCAAGCCGGTGGTGAACATTTCACCTTTGAACGGAATCGCCGCGGCCCTGGGGATTGATGCGTCACAAGTCAAACCGAAAAGCACTTCCGAGGATTTATCCGGTGCCAACGGACGCAAACTCATTTACCGCCAGGGGTGCAGCGTCGCGGGAGTCAAAAATAATGAGGCGTTGTTTGCGGCCGCAGTGGATGCCGCGGGCAAGGCGGACCTCGTCATTTTTGCCGCGGGTACGGATCAAACCACCAATGGCGAGGGTAAGGATCGCGCCAGTTTGGCGCTGCCCGGCATGCAGCATGAGTTGATTCAGGCGGTTTTTAAAGTCAATCCAAAAACTGTATTGATTTTAAACTCCGGCGCGCCGGTCGCGATAAACTGGGAACAGGAGAATCTGCCGGCGATCCTGGCGGCCCTTTGCGCCGGACAGGCCCAGGGGACGGCCATTGCGGATGTATTGACCGGCGTTTTTAACCCCGGTGGCAAGCTCACGTGCACCTGGTATCGCAGTGAAACAGATCAGCCCGATTTCCATGATTATGACATCAAGAAGGGACGTACTTACTTATACTTTCAAAAGGATCCCCTGTATCCCTTCGGTTACGGCCTGAGCTACACAACGTTTGAATATGCCGATCTTGAACTTAGCGGCAACGTGCTTATGCCGGGTAACCCGATCGCGGTAAGTCTGACGGTCAAAAACACCGGCGAGAGCGATGGCCGTGAAATCGTCCAGCTTTACGTCACCGCTCCTCATTGGCCGGTCAAACAGCCCGACAAACAGCTTGCCGACTTTTGTCGCGTGGATGTGAGGGCCGGCCAAAGTGAACGAATCAAGCTGACGCTTGAGGCTCAAAGTCCGGCTTTGCGTTACTGGGACCAAAGTAAAGCACAATTTGTGATGGTTGGTGGTACAGTGCGGCTGCTGGTGGGCGCTTCATCCGCGGATATCAAGCTGAAAAGTCAGGTGCAATTGCAGTTGGCGTAATCCGAATGGCGCCCAATCGCTTTTATTTCGCCGCGGTTTTGCGCGACAGGGCCAGCCGGTGGGCATGGGCGTAATGCGACACCAGATTTTGCCAGTCGAAATACTCTGAGAGTCGTTCCACGCGGTTGCGCGTCTCAACACGGCTGCGGCGATCCTTGAGCGAATAATTGAAAAGAATTTCCGTCAACTGATGCGCCGCTTGATCGAACGACGCGAAACGCCGGCCGACGACGAAGAGGCCATTCTCCGGCGGGTCCTGAAGGTGCTTGAGTACATATGACCCGAAACCCGCCAGGTCGCTGGTGATCGCGGGTACGCCGCTGGCCACGCATTCCATGGGCGTGTAGCCCCATGGCTCGTAGTAGCTGGGAAAAACGCCCATGTGACAGCCCCGGACAAACTGGTCGTAATCCAGACCGATCAGGGGCGAAGTGGCGGTGAGAAAATCAGGATGGAAAACGACCTTGACCGCATCGTCCCTGGCGTTAAAGAGTCGGCAAAAACGAAGCTGTTGGAGAATCGAATCATTGGCGTCGTCCCAGAGATCGTGGGTGATGATGGAGGGTTGGCGCCAGGTTTTCCAGGCGTGCACGCCGCGCTTCAGGCGCACGAGCGACTGTTCAGAGAGCAATTCGCCGCGCTCCGGCATGCGGCCGGCGCTGACTATGGAAAGCAGGCGCTGGCTCATTTCCTCGGAAATGCTCCGGCAACTGAGCTTGAGTTCGTCGAACATGGCCTGGCTTTTGAGTACGTCCACGTTGATGGATTTGTATGGCGCCCGCGTAATGATAAATGCCACAACGGTCACCGGAATATTGCCTGACTTAAGCCAGTGGTTGAGTCGCGCCAGCGACTCGATAAAAAGATTGATGCCTTTGTTGGTGTATTCATAGCGGCCCGCGGTAAATAGATACAGCGTGCGGTCGAGGTCGAAGGTATAAGACGGAAAAAAGTGCCCGGCCACAAAACTGTGAATGGCCTCCTTGTATTGCTTGTGCAAATTCTGGAATTCATGCAAAGCGGCGAACTTGTTGACGTTCAGGCCGTTGGGCGTGACGACGTCGGGCTTGCGATGCAGAAGTTTTTCCGCTTCCAAAGCGGTTATATCGGAAACGGTGGTGAATACGTCGGCCAGATGGGCGGCGCCGCGTTCGATGCAGTAACGGGCGTAAATGTTGTAATGGCCCGCGGCATGATCGGGATTAATCGAATCAAGCTTGGAGTAAAAATCAGGATTGTCGGTGCATAAATACCTGCCCAGCAGCGTGGCGTGGGTGGTAAAGACGGTGGCGACCGGCAGTTTGAGAAACGCGAGGCGCATCAGGCCCAGACCGGACATCCATTCGTGGAAATGGGCGACGATGGGTCGGGGGCCCGCGGCACGGCAGAATTCCTGGAAGAATAAACCCAGCAGAAAGCCGAACATGGTAACGTTGTTGGTGTCAATATCGTGATCCGGAGCCTGGATGCTGTGGTCTTTCCAGAGCATGTATTTAAACTCGCCGAGACGGTTAAACGCGGCGAGGTAATCCAGCAGAATAACCCGTGGCCGGCCTTCAATAAGCCAGTAGCCGTAATAAACTTTGATGCCATATTCAGAAAGCCGTTTGATGGTCCCAACGAGCGGGCCGGTCGGTTCGGCAGCTTCGAATTCGATGGCGGCGGTGTCAGCGTTATAAGGACCGATCAGGCAATAACGATCGCCCCACGCGCGAACCATGGAAGGCGCTTTGGTGCGAATGACGGTATAAATTCCGCCCAGTTGCCAACATACTTCCCAGGCAATTTCAAAGAGCAGCGCCTCGCTGGTGGAACTTCCATCGAAAGAAACTTTGACCTGACCCACGGCGGGAGTTTGAGCTTCGGCCGGTTTTTGAGGCATGGACGAATAGCGGGATACATCGGGAATCTGATAGGTCGGCGGTGCGGCGGGGGCGCTGAGTTTACTTACCGCGGCGCTGCGGCTCTGATGTTCCATGGTGGTCGCGTCGTGGCCGGTGGTGGATGGGGGCACAAAACCTCCGCCAGTGAATGAACGACGTTTGGTTTCGCTGAGCTGTTCAGGCCCAGCCGGCGGCGCTTGAGTCTGCAGAGCAGGAGTTGGCGCGGCTGGTGGAGGAACAGTTACAGGAGATGGGTTTAAAGAGGCATCGGTTTTAGAAAGAGCGGGTTTAGAAACAGCGGGATCACTGGAAATAGCCGGCTTGTTGGAAACAGGGGCAACGACGGTCGCCACCGGGGTGGACCGTTTGGGGCTCTTTTTGCCGTTGTTTTTGCTATCCGCCATGACGCCAGGAGCTCCGGACTACGCAATTAGTTCCATCATTATAGTGTAGCAGGCGGCAAGGTACAGGGTATCGTGTACATTGGCTTTGTCGCTGTTTCCGGCTTATTTTGTTGGAGGCTCTGAGCGTTATTCCCGGAAAATGCGGCTAACGCCGTTTTAGAGACACAGGAGTCATGGTTTTGTCTGATACAAAAATAACACCAAACATTTCCCATCCGGCTGGAGATTTCTGGCGTCACAGTCCGCATCCTTTGCGTAGTTTTTTTTCTCCATCCCGAGTGGCGATCATCGGCGCCAGCGAGCGGCCCGGCAGCGTGGGCCAGGCGGTGCTGAGCAACCTGATCGCATCGCCCGGCGGCGCAACGTTGTATCCCATTAATCCCAACCGTCCTGCGGTAATGGGCGTCAAAGCCTATTCGAACGTTGACCAATTGCCTCAACCTGCTGATTTGGCGGTAATCGTTACGCCGGCGGCGAGCGTTCCGGGAATCGTGGATCAATGCGGGACCGCGGGCATCCGCTGCGCTGTCGTTATTTCCGCGGGCTTCAAAGAAACCGGACCGGATGGAGTGCGGCTGGAACAGGAACTGCTGGCGGCGGCGCGGCGTCACCGCATGCGCGTGATCGGGCCGAACTGTCTGGGCGTGATGTGTCCGGTGACCAATTTAAACGCCACCTTCGCGCACGGGATAGCACGCAAAGGATCAGTGGGGTTCGTCAGCCAGAGCGGAGCTTTGTGCACCGCCGTATTGGACTGGAGTCTGCAGGAAAAGGTCGGGTTCAGTGCGTTTGTGAGCATCGGTTCGATGGCGGACGTGGACTTCGGTGATTTGATTGATTATCTCGGCGATGACCCCGAAACGCACAGCATCGTGATTTACATGGAAAGCATCGGCGATGCGCGGTCGTTTCTTTCCGCGGCGCGGCAAGTGGCCCTATCCAAACCGATTATTGTGATCAAGGCCGGGCGCACGGACGCCGCGGCCAAGGCCGCCGCGTCGCACACAGGCACACTGGCGGGAAGCGATGATGCAGTGGACGCGGCGTTTCGGCGCGTGGGTGTTTTGCGTGTGGACAGCATCGCGGATTTGTTCGGCATGGCGGACGTATTGGGTAAACAGCCGCGACCGGCAGGTCGGCGATTGACGGTGCTGACCAACGCGGGAGGGCCAGGCGTACTGGCGACGGACGCCCTGATTCGCGGCGGAGGCGAACTGACGAAACTTTCCCAGCAGACAATTGTGGAGCTGAATAAAATTCTGCCGCCGCAGTGGAGTCATGCCAATCCCGTCGACGTATTGGGCGACGCCGACCCCGCTCGCTACGCCGCGGCTTTGAAAATCGCTGCGGCCGATCCGGCCAGCGAAGGCATCCTGGTGATTTTGACTCCCCAGGCCATGACCGATCCCACGCAAACCGCGCAGAATTTATGCGTCGCGTGCGCGAATTTAACCAAACCGGTTCTGGCCAGTTGGATGGGAGGCGCGGAAGTCGAGCAGGGGGCGGGCCTTTTGGCGCAGGCGCGCATTCCGAATTTTGCATATCCCGATAGCGCAGCGCGGGCGTTTAATTTCATGTGGCAATATACCTATAACCTGCGCGGCCTTTATGAAACGCCGTCGCTTGCCTCGGGTGGCGAAAATGTGCAGCAGAGTCGGGCGTCTGTAGATGGACTTTTGCAAAAAGCGCTTGTCGAAAATCGCACGCTGCTCACTGAAGCGGAGGCCAAGGAAATTCTGGCAGCTTATGGCATCCCTGTGGCGCAAACACTGACCGCGGGAACTGCACAAGAGGCACTCGCGGCTGCAAAAAAAATCGGTTATCCCGTGGTGCTTAAACTGCACTCGCGCACCATCACACACAAAACTGACGTCGGCGGCGTGAAGCTCGATCTGAAAAACGCGGACGCCGTCACGGCGGCGTTCGAAGCCATTCGCGATTCGGTGAACCAGAAAGCCGGGCCGGGACATTTTGATGGCGTGAGCGTACAACCGATGATTCACGGCGACGGATACGAAATTATTCTCGGTTCAACGGTGGATCCGCAGTTAGGGCCGGTGATATTGTTTGGCGCGGGCGGGCAACTGGTGGAAATTTTCAAGGATCGCGCATTGGGGCTGCCGCCGCTGACGAGCACGCTGGCCCGCCGAATGATGGAGCAGACACACATTTTTAGTGCGTTTGCCGGCGTTCGCGGGCGCGGACCAGTGAACAAGGCCAAGCTGGAAGAATTGATCGTGAATTTCAGCCGGTTGGTGACCCAGCATCCGCGGATCAGCGAAATCGACATCAACCCGCTTATGGTTTCAGATAAACAGATCATTGCTCTGGACGCGAGAGTTATGCTGCATCCGGCTTCGATGACCGATGAGAAACTCCCGCGCACCGCGATCCGTCCATATCCCGATCAGTACGTGTGGAGACTCAAAACCAGGGACGGCCTGGAGCTTAACGTCAGACCCATCCGGCCGGAGGATGAGCCGATGATGGTTGGATTTCATCACCGGCTTTCGGAGCAGACCGTACGCCAGCGCTTCATGGGGATGATCGGATTAAGTGAGCGGGTGGAACACGACAGGCTGGTTCGGCGGTGTTTCAACGATTATGACAGAGAAATCGCCCTTGTCGTTGAATACGTTGATCCGACGGAAGGAACACAGATTGTCGGCGTGGGGCGCTTGAATAAAATTCCCGGAATCAATGAAGCGTCGTTCTCCATGCTGATTGAAGATCGCCTTCAGAACCGGGGACTCGGAGAAGAATTGTTCCAAAAGATGATTGACCTTGCCCGGAAAGAAAATGTGGCGCGGTTATCGGCGCAGATGCTCGCATCGAATTATCCGATGCAACATTTGTGCGCCAAGGCGGGTTTTAAACTATCCCCGCCGGAAGGCGATAATCTGGTGAATGCGGTGATAAATTTAGGCGATGATCAAGACGGGAGTCGGGAGACCGGAGAAACTTAAATGCGGAGCACAGAGAAAAATTAATTTTCAATTTTCAGTTTTCAATTTTCAGATAATATGGAATCAGAATAATACGGAGTCAATATGAATCGTGAACTGACGCTTAAAGAGCTTACCGATTGCGGCGTGGTGGCGGTGATTCGCGCACCAGATCCCAAACAGGTCCTGCCGCTGGTTGGTGTATTGCTGGAAGGGGGCGTCACCGGAATCGAAGTGACGATGAGCACGCCTAATGCGATAGGGGTGATCGGCGAGTTGAGCCGGTCGCTTTCAGGATCGGCGATGTGTCTGGGCGCGGGGACGGTGCTCGATGCGGATACCTGCGCCGCGGTTATTCACGCCGGAGCGCGATTTGTGGTTTCACCGGTGCTTGAACCAACGGTGGTGGAAACGACCCGCCGCCTGGGTGCGATATGCATTCCCGGGGCCTATACGCCTACGGAAATTTTTCAGGCATGGAACATGGGCGCGGACGTGGTGAAGGTTTTCCCGGCAAATGGATTGGGGCCGGGCTATTTCAAGGATTTGCTCACGGTGATGCCGCAACTCAAACTCACGCCCAGCGGCGGCGTGGACGTTAAAACAACGGGCGCGTGGCTCGCCGCCGGAGCGGTGATGGTGGGCGCGGGTTCATCGCTGATCGACAAAGCGGCGCTG
>Ga0335074_10002050_pt1 | contig 27453 bp, 19 predicted proteins | sample Lox_Sample_23_FD_206715 | JGI IMG/M metagenome (GOLD analysis project Ga0335074, IMG submission 206715) | Soil microbial communities from Loxahatchee National Wildlife Refuge, Florida, United States - Lox_Sample_2.3 | ecosystem: Environmental > Terrestrial > Soil > Wetlands | place: USA...
CGAGCTGGCCATAAGCCGCGGTCACCACGTCCGAATTCTCGCCGAGATTGGCCGCGAGCAGGGCGCCCTCCTCGAAGGTGACGCTGCGGTCGAAGCTCCACAGCGCCGCCTCGAGCGCCTCGACGCTCGTGCTGCCGGTGCGAATCTGGCCGCGCTCCTTGTGCCGATAGCGGCCGCGCAGCAGGGAGCGAATGCGCGGGCGCACCACCCCCGTGCCGGGCAGGCCGCTCACCTCGGGGGGCGCGAGGATCTCCTCCTTGGTGCGCCCGGACAGGGCAGCGTGCAACATGGCGGCGAACGTGCGGCAGACCTCGACCGTCAGAGGCGCCTGGCAGGTGATGCGCGCAGCGTCGCCCGCCGACCGCACCGCCTCATCGAGGGACGGGAACGTGAACATCACGACGGGCGCGACCCGGGAGAGCGGCTCAGGATCTTGGTGGCTCGGCTCATGCGATCCCGGGAAGACCTGCCGGCGCCACTGCGCCACGGCGAGCGCCCGGGCCACGCCCGCGCGGACCCCGACACATTCGCCGGTCGCCGACAGATAGCCCTCGCGCAGCCAGCGCGTGTAGCGCTCGACCTGATCGCGCGCATCGAACCCCCCGCTCACGAGGAGGCTCTCGGCGAGACACAGGCTCATCGCCGTGTCGTCGGTCCAGGCGCCGGGCGGCAGCTCGAAGGGACCGCCACCCGTCATCTCCGCGACCGGGTCGAAGGTACCCGGCTCGCGCTGCTGGGTGGCCGTCGCGAGCGCATCCCCGGTCGCGAGCCCGAGCAGCGCCCCGACAAACCTTTGGCGCAGCGCGGCGGGGCCCTCGGCCGCAGCGGACATCCGATCGAGCGAGCCTCGCGGCAGCCACTGGCGAACGTACTCGACCTGACCATCCGTTTCCGGGACCGACGGCCAGTCGGTCGCCCGGGCGCTCTGCTGCCAGGCGCGGTTGAGCGTCTCGAGCGCCGCATCTCCGCTCGCGCCGCGCTCGGCGAGGAAGCACCCGAGCACGGTGCCCGTGCGCCCGATGCCGGCGCGGCAGTGCACATAGACGTGCCGCCCCGCCCGCAGCGCGCGCTCGATGAGCTCGAGAATATCCTGCATGTGCTCCGGCAGGGCCGGAACGTCGTGGTCGCGGATCGGACGGCGATGGTATGGGACGCTCGCCGGGAGCAAATCGCCATAGGGGGGCAGCTCATCCGGCGCCGTCAGGTCGACGAAGCAGTCGATGCCCGCGGCGAGCAGGCGGCCGATGCGTTCGCGCGAGCTGTCGAGGCTATGAGCGCCCGGATACTCGCCCGCGAGCAGCTGTCCCGGCAGCACCCAGTAGCTATTGGCGAGCGGCACCGGCGGCGAGGAGCTCATGCTCGTCGGTCTCGAGTCCGTCCGTAACGCAGGCCATGGCCGCAAGGCGCAGCGCCTCGAGTCCGGCAAAATCCTGCCAGCGCGCGTCGGCGAGATGCTGCGGCTCGAGCCTGCGCAGCGCCGCGAAGATCGTGTCCGTTCGTCCGGGATTCAGGCGCTCCCACTCGCAGAGCATGCGCTTCACGGCCGTGCGCTGGAGATTCTGTTGGGAACCGCACAGGCGGCAGGGAATGATGGGGAAGGCGCAACTGCGGGCGTAGCGCGCGATGTCGCGCTCGCACACATAGGCGAGCGGGCGGATCACGATGTGCCTGCGATCTTCGGAGAGCAGCTTGGGGGCCATGGCCTTGAGGCGCCCGCCGAAGAACAGATTGAGAAAGAACGTCTCGACGATGTCGTCGCGATGGTGGCCGAGGGCGATCTTGGTGATGCCGTGCTCGGCGGCGAAGCGGTACAGAGCGCCGCGGCGCAGCCGGGAGCACAGCCCGCACATCGTCTTGCCCTCGGGGATCAGCCGCTTGACGACGCGGTAAGTGTCCTGCTCGATGATGTGATAGCGCACGCCGCGCGAGGCGAGGTACTCGGGCAGCACGGCTTTCGGAAAGCCGGGTTGCTGCTGGTCGAGATTGACCGCGAGCAAGCTGAAGTCGATCGGCGCGCCGCGCTGAAGCGAGAGCAGCAGGTCGAGCAGCGTGTGGGAGTCCTTGCCGCCGGAGAGGCACACCATCACGCGATCGCCGTCGGCGATCATCGCGTAATCGTGAATGGCCTTGCCGACGAGTCCGCGCAGGTGCGCTTGCAGGCGCTTGACCGTTCGCGAGCTTGCGGCGCGCCGGGGCTCCCCGTTCATGACAGGCGCCTTATCTCAGGCGGCCGCGATGCTCTGAGCGCCCTCGAGGTACTTTCCTTCCAGATACCGCACGAAGGGCGCCGCGGAAAGCGACTTGCCCGTCGCCTTGTTGAGCAGCTCCTGCACGGACACCTTGGCGCCGACGCCGTGAACCTGCTTGCGCAGCCAGCCGTAGAGGCCCGAGAACTCGCCGCGGGCGATCTCCAGGTCGACTCCGGCGAGCTCCGCGCGCAGGCTGTCGTAGAGCTGCACGGCGATGACCGCGCCGAGCGCATACGAGGGAAAGTAGCCGAACGAGCCGACGGCCCAGTGGATGTCCTGCAGGCATCCCTCCGCATCGTTCTGGGGACGGATGCCGAGTCGCTGCTCCATCCCGAGGTTCCACGCCTCCGGCAGGTCGCGCACGGCGAGCTCGCCGTTCAGTAGCTTTCGCTCCAGGTCGTGGCGCAGCAGGATGTGCAGCGGATACGTGAGCTCATCCGCATCGACACGGATCAGGCTGCGCCGCACCCGCGTGATGTGTGCGTAGATATTCTCCGGCTCCCACTCCGGGCCCGACACCCCGAAATGCTTCACGAGGAGCGGGCAGAGGAACGTCACGAAGGGGCGACCCCGGCACACCAGCATCTCGAGCAGCAGCGACTGGCTCTCCTCGAGAGCCATGCCGCGATCGCGTCCCACCGGCTGGTCGCGCCACTCCGGCGGCAGCCCGAGGTCGTACATGGCATGACCGGTCTCGTGCAATGCCCCGAGGAGCCCCGAGAACAGGTCCGCGCTATCGAAGCGCGTCGTGACGCGGATGTCGCCCGGCACCCCTTCGGTGAACGGGTGCTCGCTTTCGTCGAGCCGCCCGCGGTCGAAGGGGAAACCCACGGCCTTCATGATCTCGACGGCGAGGGCGCGCTGCTTGCCGGGCGGAAACTTGCCGGCCACCGGCAGGGCGGCACGCGAATCCTGCAAGCCGATCACCTCGCGAATGAGGGACGGCAAGCGCCGCGAGAGCGTCTTGAAGACCGCCTCGATGTCCGCCGTCGTGATGCCTGGACTGAACTCATCGACCAGGGCGTCATAAGGGGCGAGATTCAACGCCTGACCGAGGAGCGCGGCCTTGTCGCGCACGAGGTTGACGACCTCCTCCAGATGCGGGGCGAACAGATCGAAGCGATTCTGGTGCCGCGCCTCGAGCCACTGGACCTCCGCGCGTGAGGTCGCGCGTGCCAGGCGCGAGATGAGCGAGACCGGCGTCGCGATGGCATGGTCGCGCTGGCGGCGCATCTCGCGAAGATTGGCCACCTGCCAGTCGGTGAGTCCCTGGGCGTTGGCCTGCGCTCGATCGAGCAGCCGAGTGATCCGGGGCGCGGTGAGGAGCGCGTGATATTCGGTCTCGAGCGCCGCGAGCTGCTCGCCGCGCACGTCCGCGCTCCCGCGCGGCATCATCACCGCGGCGTCCCAGCGCAGGAGCGACAGCGCTCCACGGAACGCGTGGAGGCGCTTGAATTCTTGCTCGAGTTGCTTGTAAGGCGAGGCTGACATGATTCTTCCGCTACCGGTTCTGCCTCGACCCATGGACGCCTCGAAGGCGGACTGCGCTCGGGTAAGGAGCGCCGTCCTAGGAGGACCCGCGACGAAGGTGCGGGAGGCCGGGGAACAACAGGTATTTTACCCCCGAGAGAGGCGCCTGCCCCGTCTCAAAGTTTTTTGTCTTTTAATTCAGAAGCTTACGAGACCGTAACACGGTTGACAGGCGCATGACCGGGGCCGTTCATACTGCGTTGCAGCAAACACTCATCGGCGCGTCTGAAAGTGGTGCAGGTACTCCGGTCCGTTCGCGATGATGAGGCCGATCAGCGCCGACAGTGCGATCAGCGCGACCAGCGTCACTCCGATCCATACACGGCGCATCACGGCACGCGCGACCCCGCAATCAACGACTCGACCCCCTCAACCATCATCAACAGTCTACCGGCGTTGTGGCGCTCGTGAACGTGTCGCACGCTGCCGCGCCCATCGGCACGGTAGACTGCCGCGGCGCATGCTTCTGCGGATCTGCTCCATCGCATCGGAGGTCACCCCTCTCGCCAAGACCGGCGGTCTCGCCGATGTGACGAGCGCCCTGCTCGGGTATCTGCACCGGGAGGGGCACGAGGTGCGCGGCTTCCTGCCGCTTTACGCGAGCATCGATCGCGAGGCCTTCGAGAGCCAACCCGTAGACGGGTTGGGAGATCTCCCCCTCGAGATCGGACCGCATCGCCTGCGCTACTCCGTACTCAAGGCCCACCTGCCGGGCTCGCGCGCGGACATCTACCTCATCGACTGCCCGGCGCTCTACGCGCGTCCGCGGATCTACACCCACGACGCGGACGAGCACGTGCGGTTCCTCGCGCTGACGAGGGCGGCGCTCGAGTGCTGCCAGCGCACGCTCTGGAGCCCGCACATCGTGCACTGCCACGACTGGCACGCCGCCTTCGGACCGCTCTATCTCAAGACGCTCTATAGCTGGGACCGGCTGTTCCAATCCACCCGCTCGGTCCTGACGATCCACAACATCGGCTATCAGGGCACCTTCAGCGCCGCGGCGGCGGGCGACCTGCAGCTTGGCTGGAGCAGTCATCTCCTGCACCAGGATGACCTGCGCAGTGGCGTCATCAATCCGCTGAAGCACGGGATCCTGTATGCCGATGCGGTGACGACCGTGAGCCCGACGTACGCTGAGGAGATCCGCACGCCCGAGTACGGGATGGGCCTCGAGGACACCCTTGCGGCACGGGCTGACTCGGTGGTCGGCATCCTGAACGGCGTGGATTACGCCGAGTGGGATCCGCGGACGGATCGGTACCTCGAGCATCACTACGATGCGACGCGGCTCGATTCGAAGATGAAGCTCAAGACCGAGCTCGCCGCGCGACTCGGGCTCTCCTTGGGTCCACGGACGGCGCTCGCCGGCATCGTCACGCGCCTCGCGACCCAGAAGGGGATCGACCTTCTGATCGATGTGTTGCCGGGGATCCTCGCTGGCGGGCAGCTCGTGTGCACCGTGCTCGGCCGCGGCGAGGAGCGTTACGAGCGAGCGCTCGCGGAGTTGCAGGACGCCTTTCCCGGGCGGCTCGCCTTCCATCGCGGCTACGACGAGGCGCTCGCCCACTGGATCGAGGGGGCGAGCGATCTGTACCTCATGCCATCCCGGTACGAGCCCTGCGGTCTCAATCAGATGTATAGCTTGCGGTACGGAACCGTGCCCGTGGTACGCGAGACGGGCGGCCTCGCCGACTCGGTCGAGCGCTACGACCCTGCGAGCGGCAGAGGCACGGGCATCGTCTTCAAGGAGTACAGCGCGGCGGCGCTCACCGAGGCCCTGCACCTGGCGCTCGATCTCTACGCGGCTCCGGCGCACTGGACGCGCATCGTCCGCAACGGCATGGCGAAGGATTTCTCGTGGACCCGACAGGGCACTCACTACGTCGAGCTCTACGAGCGCCTCGCGCGCATCGCCGCGGCGGTCAGCGCAGGCTGAAGGAGCCGTGCTCGTCGAAGGCGATGGAGCGCAGCAGCCCGCTCGCGAGCTCGACCTTCCCCGTAAGGTGATAGTCGATACGATCGCCGGCCGCGCCGCCGCGGTGGAACAGCAGCCGCAGCAGGACGCCCGCCATGTTCGCGGTGACCTCCGTGTCGAACTCCGCCTCCCCGAGCGGCGGCACCGTGAAACTCGCGCTGGAGATGCCGCGCGCCGCCTCCTCTCCGGCCACCGTGAGCGTGTACGAGAGACCCTTGATGGACAGTGCACGATCGTTCGGATTCGCGACGCGCAGGCGCAGCGTGAGGTGCTGTGTGAGCAAGTCGCTCCTGCCGAGCTGGACGCTGACGACCGAGAGCCGCGGTGCTGCGAGCTTCGGCATGAACAGAGCGCAACCGGCCGCAAGGATCGAGGCGGCGGCGATCGTCGTCGCTCGTAGGCACGTTCGGCGCATTCCGCATACGCTCATCGGGTGTCGCTCTCGCAAGCTCACGAGGTGCGGCCGTAGATGCGGTTCAGGTGCAGGTAACGCCCCGCGAGCTCCGGGGTGAGCGCGCCGGCTGGCAATTGCCAGCTCCAGTTTCCACGGCTCGTCGCCGGTGTGTTGAATCTCGCCTCCGAGCCGAGCGCGAGGAGATCCTGCATGGGCGCCACGGCGAGCACACAGACGGACGCGAGCGCCGCGCGGACGAGCGCCTCGACGCGCGCCTCGGACGGCTCGGCCGGTCCGACGCGCAGGTACGCATCGACGCGCCGCGCGGTCTCGGGATCGAGGCTCGAGTACCAGCCGAGCGCCGTGTCGTTGTCGTGCGTTCCCGTGAAGACCACACCCGCGCGCTCGTGCATATGCGGGAGATGCGGATTGTCGCTCGCGCCGTCGAAGCCGAACTGCAGGACGCGCATGCCCGGCAAGGCGAAGCCGCGCCGCAAATCCACGACATCGGGTGTGATCACACCCAGGTCCTCGGCGATGACGGGCAGCTCGCCGAGCTCCTCGCGCAGCGACCTGAGCAGAGCCCAGCCCGGGGTGCGCTTCCAGGCGCCGCTGCGCGCATCGGGCGCACCGGCCGGCACGGCCCAGTGGGCGGCGAGCGCGCGGAAATGATCGATGCGCACCAGATCCACGCGCTCCAGCTGGCCTCGCAAGCGGCCACGCCAGAAGGTGAATCCATCGTTTCGCATCACGTCCCAGTCGTAAAGCGGATTGCCCCAGAGCTGCCCGAGTCGCGAGAAGTAATCGGGCGGCACGCCGGCGACCGCCGTCGGCGCTCCGTGCGCGTCGAGCTGGAACTGCGCGCGGTGCGCCCACGTCTCCGCGGAGTCGGGTGCCACATAGAACGGCAGGTCGCCGAGGAGCAGCACGCCGTGCGAGCGTGCGTATTCGCGCAGACGGCGCCACTGCCACGCGAAGGCGAACTGCGCGGTTTCGATCTGCCGGATCTGGTCGGCCTCCGTGCGCCGCACGCGCTCGAGCGCCTGCGGATCGCGGTCGCGGTATTCGGGCGCCCAGCCCCACCACGGAGCCCCGCCCGACAGGCGCGAGATGACCTCGTAGCACGCGTAGTCGTCGAGCCAGCCGCGCGCCGCCTGGAGGAAGGCCGCGTGCTCTCCCGTCTCGAGCGGCGGTTGCTCCTCGGGATCGATGAGCGCGGGATTGCCCGCGGAGTCGGCGCGCGCTTGATAGGGTGAGCCCGCCGCGCCCGTCGGGCCGACCGGCAAGAACTGCCACACGGAGAATCCGGCCTGGGCCAGCCAGTCGACGAATGCGCGACCCCCTCGACCGAGCGGCGCGCCGAGGCAGGTGAGGTGTAGCAGAACGCCGGCACGCCGGCGGCTGAGAGCCCGGGGAAGCATCGGCCGTCTTACCCTCCTCTACCCCCGCGCGCCGTGCATCAGGTCCTCGAGACGCGCGCGCCGCAGCCGCCACTGGCGCAGGAACTGCTTGCGCAGCCGGACGATCACCTTGAGCCGCTCGAACAGGCGCCAGACGAGCGGCGCGAGGCTGCGCGGGATCCCGGCGCGAAACACGTGTCCATCCGCGAGTGTGCGCGCGCCGACGAAGTCGGGAAACATCCGCCGCACGCGACTCAGCTCCTCGGCGGGATCGACGCCCATCGCCGACAGCTTCTGGTAGAAGGCGCCGGGACGCCCGTCGCCCGTGCGCGTGTGCTCCATGACGATCGCATCGACGACATACAGCGGCTGTTCCCCTTGCAGGAGGCACCCCCAGGCCCAGTCGGTTCCCCAGGTGCTCTTGGTCCAGTCGAACGTGTGAATCAGCCGCTCGAGCGCGGGCGTCGAGAAGCACGGCGCCATCACCTCGACGAAGCTCACCCGGCGCAGAATGCAGACGGGGTTGCGCACCAGGGAATTGAGCGTCGTGTGCGTGAACCAGCGCAGCGCGGGCTGGGAGACGTACGTCGAGTAGCGCTCGCAGAAGTCGAAGAAGCGCGAGACGTCCCCCGGCGGCAGGTAGACGTCATCATCCATGATCCAGACGTAGCGGTACGGCCAGGGCTCGGGCCGGCGCCTCCAGAACTCGAGAAACCCCTCGAGCTTGTTGTCGCCGCCATCGCAGTAGTACTCGGCGAGGTGCTCCTCGCGCGGTGGCGCATACCAGCTCACGCAGCAGTCCCAGTTGCGCGCGCGATCCTCCCGGATCAGCCGCTCGTGCAGGGAATCGGTCCCCGCTCGCACGAACAGCAAATGCGGCCGAGCCATCAGCGCGCGCCTGCCCGCTCGCCTCGCTCCAGGCGCGGCGGCGGGCACGGGTCCGGTCGCAGGAGCGCGCGGAGCCTCTCCCAGTCGTTCGGGAACAGATTGAGCGCCTCGGCCTTCGAGCGCTCGATGGCACGGAAGTCGAGCGCGAGTCCCTCCGCGATGAGCGCCGGCAGCCGCTCGCGGAGCACGCGCGAGGCCGGATCGAGCCGGGTGATGAGGCCGAGTCCGGTCGGCGGCGCACCGATCGTGTGAATCGCGAGATCGGGTCGGTAGCGCTTGAGCAGGACGATGAGCCGCCAGATATCGCCGCTCCAGAACGTGGTCCGCTGCTCGCGTGCCGCCGTCTGCTCGTCGAGCGGGTAGCAGTCGTGCACGAAGATCAGGGCGTCCGGCGCGCACAGCGGCTCGAGGTGCACGAAATCGCGCAGCGCGTAGTCGAAGTGGTGCATGCCGTCGATGAAGGCCATGCGCACGCGCTCCCCGCCGAGCTCCGCGACCGCATCGCGCTGCGCGAAGAACTCATCGCTCGTCTGCGCGAACACCTTCTGCCGCGGTCCGGGCGGGCGCCGCAGGGCCGGCGCCGGGTCGATCCCGATCGCACGGGTCGCGGGCGTCACGAGCTCGAGCGAGTGACCCCGGGCGACACCGATCTCGAGGTACGTCGGTGGCTGCAACTCTCGGTGAACGCGGGCGAGCACGCGCAGATAGTCCTCGCCGGGCAGCTCGAGCTCCGCCAGCAACCGGTAGGCCCGACCGTAATCGCACCAGGTGAGCGCACGTCGGCACAGGGCGGCTGCGGCGCCTGGACGCCCCATCCAGCGATTGAGGCGCGCGCGATAGTAGAGATGTCGCGCCCGGGCGCGCTGGTCAGCGGCTCGCATGAGCGTCGTCGCGCTCGGCCGCAAAGGCGCGCCTCATCACGCCGCCATGCTCCATGGCGCCGCGGCCGGTCGAGATCGGTTGCGAAAGCGCCGCGGGTACGGGCCGATCGAGCAGCCGATACAGCGATGCGAGCTGGCGTCGATAGAGCTCATCGAACTGTCTCACCGCCTCCGCGGGATTGTAATCGCCGAACCACCAGAACCAGTCCGAGCTCTCGCAGAGTGCGAGCTGGCGCTCGGCGGCCGCGCGACGCTCCGGGGAGGGTTGCGATTCCCCGAGCGCCTGGTCGAACGCGAGCTTGGCGTCACAGAGCAGATCCCACGCGGCGTTCTTCGCGGCATCGCCCATCCAGGTCCCGAGCGTGCCGTGAACCCAGCTGCCGGCGACCACCCGCGAGAGCGGGCGCGGCTCGAGACCGCGCGCGAGGCATTCCGAGAGCGTCGTGAGCTCGAGCGAGGCATGATCGCTCAGCGCGGCATACAGCGCGCCGAGGAAATAGTACGCGTTGAAGGGGTAATACTCCCAGGCGTTCTCGCCGTCGAGCGCGATCAGCACGGCGCGACCCGCTTCCCCGGTCCGGGCGATCTGCTCGAGCTCGTGCACGAGATTGCGCGCGGCGTCATCGCCGTGCCAGGTCGCGTATGTGAAGCCGATGAGATCGGACAGGCGGTCGTCGCGGAAGAAGCCGCTCAAGCGGCCATGCGTCGGGCGATACGGCCGGTACAGCGCGTCCGGTTCGTCGGCCGGCGCGCCGCTCGCTGCCAGGCTCGCCCGCAGCACGTTCCCGCTCGATGCCGCCCAGTGAAATCCTTGCGCGTCGAGCAGCTCGAGGGCGGCCGCGCTCACGGCACCCTCGGAGGGCCAGCACCCGGACGGCGGCGCCCCGAAGCAACGTGTGAAGACGCGAATCCCCTCGGCGAGGTGCCACGCCGCGCGTTCGGCCCCGCCGGGATAGCCGGCATGCTGCGGAAGAGGCGCATCGGGGGTGGATTCCCGCGCCGCGCGGAAATCCACGAGCAGCGGCAGGATCGGATGACTGTAGGGGGTGACCGACAGCTCGCAGCGGCCCTGATCGCGGAGCGCCTTGAAGCGCGGAATGACGCTCGCGACCAGATCGCCCACGATCCCGAGCAGCTCGCGGCGCTGCGCGGGGGTGAAGGCGCGGCCTTGCTCCGTGAGCGCCGCGATGCGCAGGTCGGCGCGGCGCACCGTCTCCGCGATCCAGGCGATGTGGTACCACACGGCGAGATCGCGGATGAGCTGGTCCGAGGCGTACGCCGCGCGCTCGTCCGTCGCGAGTGATTCGGCGAGCGTCGCAAGCTCCAGATACACGCCGAACCGCTCGATCATGTTCTTGCGATTTGCTCGCAGACAGGCGCGCAGCAGCGCGACCCGCTCCGAACCGCGCTCGGGGAGCGGTGCCGGTCCGAGCAGGGCGAGCACCGGGTCGGGCAGCGGCTCTCCGGCGCCGAGATGTCGGCCGATGCGTCGCGCGATGTCCTCGAGCTGCTCGAGCAGGATCGGCGAGAAGTTCACGACGGCGCGGGCGCGCGGCTGCGCCTCGAGGTGCGCAGCCATGTCCGTGTAGTCCTTGATCGCGTGCAGATACGTCCAGGGCAAGACGTACTGGCCGGTGAGGGCGTCGCGATATTGCGGCTGGTGCATGTGCCACAGCAGCACGATGGGAAGTCGATGCGGTGGAGTCATCCGGGGTCAGCCCGCGAGCTTGCGCAGCATGTCCGACGTGGTGAGCACGACGCCCTTGTCCGTGACGTGAAAGCGCCGTGCGTCGGCCTCGCGGTCGACCCCGATGCGCATGCCGTCGGGGATCTGGCAGCCCTCGTCGATGATCGCGTGACGCACGTGGCAGTCCTTGCCGATCTCGACGCGCGGGAGGATCACGGCGTCCTCGACGCTGGAGCGGTCGTCGATCCGTACGTCGGAGAAGAGCAGCGAGCCCCGTACGGTCGCGCCCGAAATGATGCACCCGCCCGACACCATGGAATTGATGGCGAGGCCGCGCCGGCCGTCCTCATCCAGGACGAACTTGGCGGGCGGCGAGTGGACCTGGTAGGTCCAGATCGGCCACTCCCGATCGTAGATGTTGAGCTCCGGGTCGACGTGCACGAGCTCGACGTTGGCCTCGTAGTAGGCATCGATCGTCCCCACGTCGCGCCAGTAGCTCTGCGCGCGCGTCTTCACGTCCTGGAACGGATAGGCGAACACCTGACGGGCGCCGATCGCCTGCGGAATCACGTTCTTGCCGAAATCGTGCTGCGAATTCCCATCCCCGGCGTCGTCGACCAGCAGCCGCTCGAGCAGCCGGGTATTGAAGACGTAGATGCCCATCGAGGCGAGAATCGAGTCCGGACGATTGGGCAGCGTGTCGGGCGTCAAGGGCTTCTCGGTGAACTTGGTCACGCGGTTCCACTCGGTCGCGGTGAGCACGCCGAAACTGCGCGACTCGCGCGCCGGCAGCGCCACCACCCCGACGGTCACATCGGCGCCCTTCTCCACGTGATAGGCGATCATCGGACCGTAATCCATCTTGTAGATGTGATCGCCCGCGAGCACCAGCACGTGCTTCGGTCGGTGCGAGAGGATGAGGTCGAGGTTCTGATAGAGCGCATCGGCCGTGCCGCGGTACCAGCTCGCCCCGATCTGCTGCTGTGCCGGCACGACCTCGACGAACTCGCCGAATTCGCCGCGCAGATAGCTCCAGCCCTGATGCACGTGCTGGATGAGCGACTGCGCCTTGTACTGCGTGAGGATCGAGATCTGTCGAATGCCGGAATTGACGCAGTTCGAGAGCACGAAATCGATGATGCGGAACTTGCCGCCGAACGGCGTCGCCGGTTTGCAACGGTGCTCCGTCAAGTCCTTGAGACGCTCGCCGCGCCCGCCCGCCATGATGACCGCCAGCGTGCCGCTCGTAAGTCGGCTCACGTAGCGTCCGGAGGATGCGCGCGGTGGAGCTCTCGACATGACCGTTACGCTCTCGACATCGCCGCTACGATACCAACTGCGCGTTACCGTCGCACGCGAGCCCTTCCGACTACAGCCATTTCATCAGCCCGAGCTCGAAGGGATGTGACAGCAGCTCGTGGCAGGGATAGATGCGAACCTCGGTCGCGAACTGGCCGCAGCCCGGCGGCTGCGCGTCGAGCGCGAAGATCTCGGCCCCGTCCGGCAGACGCTCGCCCGTCGGGGCGAGCGGCGCGCTCCACAAGCCGGGGGGGCTGCCGCCGCGGTACGACGATAGCGGGGGAGGCTCGAAGCTTGCTTTGGGAAGCTGCCGCCGCGCGACGAACTCCACCCGCACATCGCCCGGGGACAGCCCGGCGAGGGCTGCCGCGACCCGTATCTCCAGACGCTCGCGATGCGGCAGCTCGCTCGGCACGTTGGAGAGCCACCGCAGATCGACTTTCGACCACACCTGTCGCACGCGTTGCTTCCAGTCGGCGAGCAAGCGGGCGCCCGCAAAATCCTGGCCGGCGAGCCGCTGGTACTGGTGCACCGCCGGATCGTAGAGCCCCTCGGTGTAGTCCTGGAGCATGCGCCGCGTGCTGAACTGCGGGATGACCGTCATCATCGCGCGCTTGCTGCGCCTCACCCATTCCGAGGAATAGCCCTCGCCGTTGCGGTCGTAGTAGAGGCGGACGACCTCCTCCTCGAGCGTATCGAGGATCAGCTCCGCCTCGAGCGCATCGCGCCGCTCCGGATCTTGCACGCTGACCGGCGGTATGCCCCAGCCGTTGTCGTACGCCCAGCCCTCCGCCCACCAGCCGTCGAGCACGCTCAAATTGAGCCGGCCGTTGATGGCGGCCTTCATGCCGGAGGTGCCGCTCGCCTCGAGCGGGGCGATGGGGTTGTTGAGCCAGACATCGACGCCCGAGACGAGCCAGCGGGCGAGCTGCATATCGTAATCCTCGACGAACACCACGCGACCCATCAGCTCGGGGTCGAGCATGAGCTGCATGATCTCGCGCAGGACCTGCTTGCCGGGCTCGTCGGCCGGATGAGCCTTGCCGGCGAACAGGAAGACGACGGGGCGGCTTTCCTTGTTGATGAGCCGCGCGAGGCGCCGGCGATCCTTGAGCAGCAGCGCCGCGCGCTTGTAGGTCGCGAAGCGGCGGGCAAAGCCGATCGTGAGGATATTCGGCTCGTGCGGGTCGAGCCAGCGCGTGACGTGACGCCATTGCGCCGCGCTCAAGCCCTTGCGCGCGTAGGAGCGCTGCAAGCGCTCGCGAATCCCCGCGAGCATGCGCGACTTGACCGACTGCGCCGTGGTCCAGTAAACCTCGTCGGGCACCGGCTCGAGCCGCCGCCAGAATGCGGGGTCTTTCAAATGCTCGCGCCAATCCGGCCCGACCCGCTCGTCGAAGAACGACGCCCAGCTGTGATGCAGAAACGTGGGGACGTGCACGCCGTTGGTCACGAACCCGACCGGGTTGTCCTCCGGCCGGACCTCGGGCCACTCGTCGGCGCAGAGCCGGGCCGACACCAGACCGTGGATGCGGCTGACGCCGTTCACGCGCCGCGCGCCGTTCAGCGCGAGGCGCGTCATGTTGAACAGACCGGGTGCGCTCGGCGCGCGACCGAGCTCGAGCAGCCGCTCGACCGGCACGCCCAGCTCGCGGATGAAGTCGCCGAAATGCGCGATCAGCAGATCGTGGCTGAACGCGTCGTGGCCCGCCGCGACCGGCGTGTGCGTGGTGAAGACGCACTCGGAGGCGACGGCCTCCAGCGCGACCGGCAGCGGCAGCCCCGCCGCGAGGTGCTCGCGCAGCAGCTCGAGAATCAGGAACGCGGCATGCCCCTCGTTGAGGTGCCACACGGCCGGCTGCAGCCCGAGCGCACGCAGCGCGCGCCCTCCCCCGATCCCGAGAATCATCTCCTGACGGATCCGCGTCGACTCATCGCCTCCGTAGAGGCGGTGCGTGATGTCGCGGTCGGAAGGTGAGTTCTCGGGGCAGTTGGTGTCGAGGAGGTAGACCGACACGCGACCGGCCTGGGCCTTCCACAGCCGCGCGACCACATCGCGCCCCGCGATGCGGACGCTCACGGTGAGCGGCGCGCCCGTCGCGAGGGTCACCGCCTCGACCGGCAGATCACGCGGGTCGTGCTCCTCGTACTCGGCGTGCTGCACACCGTCGTTATCGACGGTCTGCGTGAAATAGCCCTGACCGTAGAGCAGCCCGACGGCGACGAACGGGATGCGGTCGTCGCTCGCGGCCTTGCAGTAGTCGCCGGCGAGGACGCCGAGACCTCCCGAATACACCGGAAAACTCTCATGGAATCCGTACTCGGCGCAGAAGTACGCGATGAGCGGAGTCGTCTGCGAGCGCATCGGCGCCTCGAGGTACCCATCGAAGGTCTTGAGCACCTCCGTGTACCGGGCGAGATAGACCGGGTCCTCGGACGCGCGGTCGAGTTTCCCCTGATCGATGCAGCGGAGCAGCAGGCGTGGGTTGCCGCCCGCCTGTTCCCAGAGCTCGGGATCGAGATCCTCGAACAGCGCGCGCGTGGGACGGTGCCAGCTGAAGAACAGATTGCCCGCGAGCTGCGGCAGCCGCACGAGCGCAGCCGGCACGACCGGCGTCACCTCCAACAACGCATGTCGCATGAGCGATCGGAAAGCCGCAGCCACCAAAAAAGGCGCGCAGTCTAGCATCACCCGCCGCGTACCGCAGTGCAGCATGCATGCGCCGGCGCTCGCGCGGGGGCGTCCAGGTAGACTTCGCCCGATGAGCTCGAAGTCGCTGGCGTTGACCTCGTTGATGCTTGCGTTCGTTCCCCTCGCCGCCTCCGTCCAGGGCAGCCCGTTACGCGGGTCACCGGGTTGCCTCGCGGACGGCAGCGGCTATTTCCGCGCGCGCATCCGGGGCGCCATGAGCTTGGACCTCGACTGGCACAACGCCGAGCTCGAGTGTGCGGGCGGCGCCCGTCCAGACGAAGGCGGCATTCGCGTGAGTTTCGCAGGACCGCTGCCCGGGCCCGGGCGGCGGTTGCGCATCGTCTTCGGAATCGCCAAGACCCGCGAGGGCGAAAACGGCCACGCCTTGCCGACGAATCTGACCGTGATCGTGGAGGGGGCGCAGCGGCTCTTCTCCACCCGCGGGGACGACAAGTGCACCGTGGATAGTCTGCGCCAGGAGCCGCTTGGCGCCGCGTACGCTCCCGTGCGCACATACCGTGTCGTGGGGCGCGGATTCTGCACCGAGCCGGCGAGCGGCATCACGCGCAACGAGCGTATCGTCGTCACCCGGTTCGACTTCGCCGGTCGCATCGCATTCGAGCAGACCTTGAGGAGTCCCAAGTGAACCAGCGCTCACGATCCGTTCTCGCCACCGCCGTGGCCCTCGCCGCGCTTGCCGCGCTCCCCGAGGCGCCTCCCGGCTGGGCCCAAACCGAGCCCGTGCAGGACCTGGCGACGTTCCCGCGCACGACGGTCGAGATCCGCAGCGGCTCGACGACGCACCGTTTCAAGGTCTGGGTGGCGGACACCGACGGCCGCAAGACTCAAGGTCTGATGTTCGTGCGCGATCTTCCCGATGACGAGGGAATGCTCTTCACCGATTGCTGTGCCGGAATCTGGATGAAGAACACCTATATCTCGCTCGACATCGTGTTCGTCGGCACGGATGGCCGCATTGCGAAGATCGCCGAGCACGCCCAGCCGTTCGACCTGAGGACGGTGAGCGCCGGGCAACCGGTCGAGGCCGTCGTCGAGCTGAAGGGGGGCGAGGCCGCACAACTCAAGCTCAAGGTAGGCGATCGCGTCTCATGGCAGCGACCTATGTCGCGCTAAAACAACAACTCGATTGTGGCTGGCAGAAGCGGGTCTCGAGTTAACCAACTCTTTCGCAACAGCCATCGATCTGTTAGTGTTTTTTACATTAGGGGTGCTCGGACCCAATCCGAGCGCCGATTCCATAAATCACAATCCGGCAGACTTGGGGGAGGCTGGGCGACACTCGAAGCGCCCATCAGAAAGCGTTCCCCGGGGAGGAGACCTTTATGACGTTCAAGAGTCCAGAGCTACGTGCCGTGCGGCGCGCGCTCGCGATCAGCGTGCTCGCAGCGAGCGCGCTCGCAGGTGTCACCGCGCAGGCGCAGCAGCCGCCGCCTCAAGCGCAATCCGATCAGGCGCCGATACAGGAAGTCGTCGTCACCGGCACCCTGATCAAGCGCACCGACACCGAAACGCCGAGCCCCGTGCAGGTGCTGTCGGCAGAGGACATCCAGCAATCGGGCTACACCAACATCGCTCAGATCCTGAACAACATCTCCGCCAACGGGGCCAATACGCTGAGTCAATCGTTCAGCCAGGCCTTTGCGGCCGGCGCCTCCGGCGTCTCGTTGCGCGGCCTGACGGTCGCCGACACGCTGGTCCTGATCGACGGGCAGCGGACGGTGCCCTATCCGCTCGATGACGACAATCAACGCAGCTTCGTCGACACGAGCGCCATTCCCTACAATGCGATCGACCACATCGACGTGCTGAAGGACAGCGCTTCGGCGCTCTACGGCGCGGACGCGATCGGCGGTGTCGTCAACGTCGTGCTGAAGAAAACCTATGTCGGTACGGATGCGCTCGCCGAGTACGGCGTCTCCGAGCACGATGACGGCAACACCCTGCACGCCGCCTTCATCACGGGCGGCGGCCAGCTGAGCTCGGACGGCTACAATGCCTACCTGGCCGTGGATTTCCACAAGGCGGACCAGATCCTCGCCTCCAACCGCTCCGGTCTGTGGACGACCACCAACTGGACCCCCTACGGCGGCGTCGACACGAACCCGGGTGCGAGCACCGCGGCGGACCCCACGGTCGCGTTCCCGTCGAGCACCACGGGCTATCTGATCAACCCCGGTGCGCAAAACCCGACGACTGGCGCGTATCTGAACGGACTGCCTGGCGAGGCCTTCCTCCCTGGCTGCAACGCCACCGCGCAGGCCAACAACCTCTGCGAGTACCACATGCCGTACACGCAGATTCAACCACCGACCGAGCAGTTCAACGCGCTCTCGAAGATCACCTTCAAGATCGGGGACAACTTCGAGGACTCGACGCAGCTCTCCTGGTTCAACAGCAAAGCCGAGCAGGTCGCCTTCAACTACACGTCCACGGCCTATCCGACCGGCCTGTTCAACATCGTGTTCACGCCGGCGGACCCGACGCCGAGGCTGGTTCCGAGCACACCGCTCGTGGTCACGGTTCCGTCCACCTATCCCGGAAATCCGTACGGGGCGGCTGCGCCCCTGGTCTACAACTTCTCGGAGCTGGGCGAGCCCACGCTGACGACCAATACGAACACCTATCGCTTTCTGACGGACCTCACGGGTGATATCGGGGGCTGGGACATCGATGCGGCGGCCGGCATCATGTATTCACGGATGGACTACGACCTGTACGGCAACATCGAGTGGCAGCAGCTGCAGAACGCCCTGAACGACGGCTTCGTCCTCGGGCAAACACCCAACGCAATCGGTACGTTCGGACCGGAGGAGGAGACCAATCCGACGAGCACGCTCGATCTCATCAACGCCACGGCCTCGAAGGACCTGTTCGATCTGCCGGGTGGACCGCTGTCGCTCGGCCTCGGCGTGCACTTCCATCGCAAGGTCATCGACGAGACGGCGCCGCCGCTCGCAGCCGAAGGTGTCGAGAGCGAGGCGGGCGGTCCGATCTACGTGATCGGTACCGAGACGGACTACGCCGGCTTCATGCAGCTCGAGGCCTTGCCGGTGAAGGGGCTCGAGGTCGATGGCTCGCTGCGGTTCGACCATTACGATGTCTTCGGTAACGCGACGACGCCGAAGTTCGCCGTCAAGTGGCAGCCGCTCGAGATGCTGGCCTTGCGCGGTACCTGGGGTAAGGGCTTCCGCGCGCCGTCGGCCGCCGAGGGCGTGGAGTCGGGAGAGCTGTTCGGGGGCGGCGTCTATCAGGATCCCATCCTGTGCAAGAATCCGACTTCGAGTGGTGGCGTGACCCCGTACGGCACCTTCCCGAGCCAGTGCGCCGTCGGTATCACGGGCGTGCAGGTCGCCAATCCGGACCTGAAGCCGGTCACCTCGATTAGCTACACCGGAGGCTTCATCTTCGAGCCGCTGCGGCAGTTCAACGTCTCCGTGGACTACTACCACATCAAGCTCGAGAACGACATCATCTCGGCGTTCGAGGCCGGCGGCTTCGACGACTTCTCCGAGCTGGTGCGCGGGCCGCAGGTCGCCATTCCGTATTGCAATATCCCGACGGGTTGTACCTCGAGCCAGCTCGTCAATGCGCTGACTCCGGTCGGTACGGCGCTGTTCGCGCTCTACCCGTACCTCAACGCCGGCCAGACGGTCACGAGCGGCGTCGATATCGATCTGCGCACCTTCGTGGAATTCGACAACGTCGGTAAGTTCACCTTCCGGGGAAGCTGGACTCATCTGATCGACTACTCGTACTACGCGGACGGTCAGACCTTCGAGCTGGCCGGGACACACGGGCCGTCGGGCATCTCGGGCGACACGGGCAACCCGAAGGACCGCGCGGTATTCACGCTCGACTGGGACCGGGGACCCTGGGACGTGACCGGGACATTGAACTACACGAGCTCCTTCTCGATCCTCGATCCGTCGGCGGGCGAGACCAGCTGTTTCGTGGCGGCGGCCTCTGGGTTCACCTCGCTCTACGGCGAGCGCTGGACCGGCGACAACGCCTTCATCGACAGTCATTGCAGTGTCAATTCCTTCGTCGATGTGGATCTGTACACGCGCTACGAGTTCACCAAGAACTTCGAGGTCCATCTCTCCGTGCTCAACGTCTTCAACAAGCAGCCGCCGCTCGATCTCGAGACCTATGGCGGCGGCGCGGAGCTCGCCTACGATCAGTCCTTCGAGCAGATCGGAGCGATCGGCCGGTACTTCACGGTCGGCGCGAGCTACAAGTTCTGACCAGCTGCACGGATCTCATCCACTTGAATCGGCCCTTCGGGGCCGATTTTTTTGGGAGGCCCGCCAATAAGGGCCAATCGCCGCTGCGCCTCGCGTTGCCCGAGCGCAACACACGGTCGGGCGTGCGCCGAGCGCTCTGCATGATCTTCCCCAAAGCTGTTGCGCACTCGCCAAGCCTATCTTCCGCTCCGCTGCAGCCGCTGCTAACATCGATCGCATAGGGATCGCGGTCTGGACCCCAAGCTGGGCCGTGGTACGAGAACGAACGTTGCCGACCGATGCGAGGGGTGGTCGGCCCAACCGAGACGGCGCGAGCCGTCTGCAGGAGGAACCCATGACTCGCAGCAACCTATTGGTGCGTGCCTTCGGGCGCGCGCTTGCCGCAGGCATTCTCGTTGTCCTCGGCGTCGCAAGCCTCGCCGCCTACGCCCAAGAGCAAACACAGGCTCAAGCGCAGGCCGAACAGGCCCCCCTTCAAGAAGTCGTGGTCACCGGTACGATGATCAAGCGCAGCGACTTCGAGACGCCGAGCCCGGTGCAATTGATCACGGCCGAGGACATGCAGAACTCGGGCTTCACGAGCGTTTCGCAGGTGCTGAGCAACCTCGCCGCCAACGGGCAGGGAACGCTCTCACAGTCGTTCGCCGGAGCCTTCGCGAGCGGCGCATCGGGCATCGCGCTGCGCGGTTTGACGGTCGGGGCGACCCTCACGCTGATCGACGGCGAGCGCATGGTCGCCTACCCCCTCTCGGACGATGGCGAGCGCAGCTTCGTCGACACGAGCGCCATCCCCCTCGTGGCCGTGGACCACATCGATGTGGAGAAGGATGGCGCCTCGTCGGAGTACGGATCGGATGCCATCGCGGGTGTCGTCAACGTCATCCTCAAGAAGACCTTCACCGGGTTCGAGTTCTCGGCAGAAGGCGGCACGACCAACCACGCCGATGGCACGACCGAGCGCATCACCGGAATCGCCGGCATCGGCGACCTCACCGACGACGGCTACAACGCGTACCTGGCCCTCGAGTACCGGCATCAGGACGAGATCTGGATCACGAGCCGGAGCGGCCCGTGGGACCAGCTCAACTGGATCCCGGAGGGCGGCACGAATGCCAACTTCGGTGCGGGTAGTCTTTATACCCAGACCGGCTTTTCCCCGTTTCCGACCGCCTCGGGCCCGTATCTCGTCTCTCCCAGTGCGACCTCGTACCAATCATCGCCCGGCGTCTATTTCACGAGCCCCGCCTGTGCCAACGAGGCGGCACTGGCCGCGGACGAGTGCACCTACGCGCAGAACCGCGAGCAGATTCAGCCGCAAACCGGAAATTTGAATGTCATCGGCCGCCTCACGAAGAGCCTGGTCGGCGACTGGCAGTTCGTCCTGACCACCTCGCTCTTTCGCAGCGAAGCCGAGCAGTTCGGCGCGTATCCGACGACCACGCCGTCTCCGTTTACCCCGGGCGCGCCGATGTCGTTCGCCAATTACGGGCCGGGCTTTCTGAATGTGACCTCGCCCATCACGCTCACCGTGCCCGTGGGCAATCCGATGAATCCGACCACCTCGGCTCTTTATCCCGTCGCGACGCTGTTCGAATTCGGGGCCTTCAACGACCAGATCATCACGAATACCTACCGCGTGTTCGCGGATTTCAAGGGCACGGCCGGCGGATGGGACCTCGACTTCAACCTGGGCGACATGTACGCCCTGACCGAGCAGCATTACCTCGGTCTCATCAACTACTCCGCCCTGCAGGATGCCCTGAACGCAGGCGAGGTCTTCGGTGAGATGCAGGACTACGCCTCCGAGATCTCGCCCGTGGTCCAGAGCGAGATGTCCAACACGCTGACGGTCGCAGACTTCCGCGGCACGCGGGAGCTCATCAACCTCCCGGGCGGACCCCTGGCCCTCGGTCTGGGTGTCGGCTACTTTCACCGTTACCTGGATGCGACCCAGTCTCCCCTCGCCACGACCGGGAACTATCAGGTCATCAGTAACGCGTACGCGACCGGTGGGCAGACCGACTACAACGCCTACGGTGAATTGGTCGCCCCGATCCTGCCGGGTCTCGAGGTGGATGCCTCCGGACGCTACGACCATTACACCCCGGTCGGCGGCGGTGCTGCCGTTCCGAAGTTCGGCGTCAAATATGCCCCCATCAAGCTGATCACGTTCCGCGGCACGTGGGGCCAGGGATTCCGGGCACCCAATCCGGCCGAGTACGGACACTCCGCCTCCGCCTTCCTGCTCGGAGATCTCGCCGATTCGCTGCTCTGCCCCAGCTCGAACTCGAGCCCGTATATTCCGGCGTACAACCTGAATCTTCCGGTCACGCCGGCGGCCGGCGACGTGGCGGAGTATTGCAACTACCCCGCCGTCTTCGTTCAGGGCACGAACCCGAACCTCAAGCCCGAGACGTCGCGCAACTGGACCGCGGGCTTCATTCTCACGCCCGTGGAGCAGGTGAATCTCTCGGTCGACTACTGGGCCGTGAAGGTGAACAACCTCATCGTGAGCCCCTCCGAGTTTCCGGCGCTCCCCTTTCCCCCCGCCCCGCTCTCGAACGTGCGCACCGGTCCGGTGACGTTGCCCGTGCTGCTGGCGAATGGAACGACCGAGAACATGGTGTTTCCGGAGGGTGAGCCGATCTACACGCTCGCCTCGTACGAGAATGCGGGTGAGATCGTCGTGGAAGGCCTCGACGCCGATCTGGTCTCGCATTTCGACCTCGGTAATTTCGGGCGGATCAGCCCGCAGCTCAACTACTCGCACGAGTTCGAGTGGAACATGAGCAGCTGCTACGCCGGCGTGTGCGACACGGTATATCTCGCGGGAACCCATGGTCCGACCGGAATCTCGGGCGACACCGGCAACCCGAAGGACCGCGCCGTGTTCACCTTCGCCTGGGATCGCGGTCCGTGGGACGTGACCTGGACCGTCAACTACGTCGGTCACTACAGCCTGACGGATCCTTCGACCGGGATCACCACCTGCGCGGAGGCCGTCGCCGCATCGTTCAACTCCGCAAAGTTCCTGAACGGGGTGTACCCGCAGCAGTTCTGCAACGTCCCGCACTTCACCTACGTGAACCTCTACGCCTCGTACAACTTCACGAAGGATGTGCAGCTGTACGGGGCCATCGTGAATCTGTTCAACGCGGCGCCGCCGGTCGATGTCCAGACGTACGGCGGCGGGGAGCTCGCCTACAACCCCTCGCTCGCGCAGCAGGGCGCCGTCGGCATGTTCTTCAACCTCGGTGTGAGCATCAAGCTCTAGAGGCGCGCAACATCAACGGCCGATTTTTTTCAGTGCGTCCCGAACTCCACGCCCTCGAGCGAGGGCACGAACTTCGGCGGTCCGATCCCGGGCGAATGCAGGCTGAAGGCGTAGCCGCACGCGAGCAGTAATGCTTCCGACCACGCCGGGCCGATGAAGGATAGCCCGACCGGCAGACCCTGGACGGCTCCCATCGGCACGGTGAGATGTGGATATCCGGCCACGGCCGGCAGCGTCGCCGATGCATCGGCATTGGGATCACCGAAGACCATATCGACTCGCCACGCGGGCGTCGTGGTCGGCGCGACGAGTAGATCGAGCCGCTGCTCGCGCAGCAGTCGATCGATGCCATCGCTCCCGGCGAGCCGCTTCGCCTGCACGAGCGCGGACCGGTAGCTCGGATCGTCGAGCCCCGAGGTGCCCTCCGCCTGCAGGAAGACGTCCTGGCCGAAGAGCTCGAGCTCGTAGAGCGAGGCGCGATCGTAGGCGATCAGCTGAGCGAGGCTGCGTACCTTGACCGCCGGATTCGCACCCGCGAGATACCGATCGAGGTCCACCTTGAACTCGGTGAGAAGCACCTTGAGCTCAGCGGTCTCAATCGGTACGAGGTCGGGAGACTTCACCTCGATCAGTGTCGCTCCCGCCGCCCTCAGCTGGTTGAGCGCGTTGTTGTAGACCACATCGAGCTCCGGATACTTGCCCGGCTCGAAGCGCAGCACGCCGATGCGCTTGCCCTGCAGGGCGTTCGCGTCGAGCGCCTTCACATAGTCGACCACGGGCGCCTTGCCGGCGAGCGCGGTCTTGTCGACCATCGCGGTGAGCAGCAGCGCCACGTCGGCGACGCTTCGGCCCATCGGTCCGGCGGTATCCTGGCTGTGCGCGACTGGCACGATGCCTCTCTGGGAGATGAGGCCGACGGTTGGTTTCAGACCCACGATCCCGTTCATCGACGCCGGACACGTGACGGATCCGTCCGTCTCGGTCCCGACGGCGGCCGGCGCAAGATCGGCCGCGACCGCGGCGGCGCTCCCCGAGCTCGAGCCGCAGGCCGTGCGATCGAGCACGTACGGGTTGCGCGCGAGGCCGCCGACCGCGCTCCAGCCGCTGATCGAATGATTCGAGCGGAAGTTGGCCCACTCGCTCAGATTGGTCTTGCCGAGGATGACGGCGCCCGCGGCGCGCAGCGCGGCCACGACGGGCGCGTCGCGCTCCGCGAAGTTATTGGCGAGCGCGAAGGAGCCGGCCGTCGTCGGCACTCGGTCCTGCGTCTCGATGTTGTCCTTGATCAACACCGGAATACCGTGCAGCGGTCCGCGCGGCCCGCGCTCGCGCCGCTCCTGATCGAGCGCACGAGCCTCGTCGACGGCGTCCGGATTGAGGGCGATGATCGCATGCAGCGCGGGTCCTTGCCGATCGAGCTCCTCGATGCGGTCGAGGTAGGAATGGACCAGCGCCTCGGACGTGAGCTGTCCGCTCGCCATCGCCTGCTGCAGATCTTGAATGGACCGAAACGGGGTCGCGGCGCGAGGCGCGCCCACAAGACCGAGCACGGCGATCAGCGCCAGAGCCCGCGCAACTTGGTGTGGCATCTCTCCCCGGTCATGTGACGGGTCCCCCGCGGCCCGCACTCACAATACCGCATCGCTCCGCCTGGCGTCGCGGGCGGCTGCCGCGGAACCGCGGATCGGATCGACTAGTCTTCTTCTTTGCGCGGCTTCCAGGCCTGCGCGAGCTCCTGCTGACGACGCGACGGCACTTGCTCGTAGTGACTGAAGTCCATCGTGTAGGCCCCCTCCCCGCCCGTCAACGATTTGAGTCGCGACTGATAGTCCGTGAGCTCGGCGAGCGGCACGAGCGCGATGACACGCGCGACCTGGCTCGAGACCGTATCGTTGCCGCTGATGCGCGCGCGCTTCGTGGCGAGGTCCCCGGTAATATCCCCGATCGCGTTCGCGGGGGCCGAGATCTCGACGCGCACGACGGGCTCGAGCACGATCGGGCTCGCCTTCTGCAGGGCGTCGAGGAAGGCCTTGCGGCCTGCAGCGACGAAGGCGACCTCCTTCGAATCGACCGGGTGATGCTTGCCGTCGTACACCGTCACGCGCACGTCCTGGATCGGAAAGCCCGCGACGGCCCCTTCGGTCAGCACCTGGCGAACTCCTTTTTCGACGGCCGGTATGTACTGGCCCGGAATCGCGCCGCCCACCACGTCGTCGACGAACTCGAAGCCCGCGCCGCGCTCGAGCGCTTCCACGCGGAGAAATACCTCCCCGAACTGACCGGCGCCCCCCGTCTGCTTCTTGTGCCGGCAGTGACCTTCGGCCGGCCGCACGATCGTCTCGCGGTACGGGATGCTCGGCGGATGGGTCTTGACGTGCACGCCGTAACGCTCGGTCATGCGCTCGAGCAGCACCCGCAGGTGAAAGTCGCCCATGCCGTAGAGGACGGTCTCGTTGAGCGAGGCGTGGCTCTCGATGCGCACGCACGGATCCTCCGCGAGCAGCTTGTGCAGGGCATCGGCGAGCCGCTGCTCATCCCCGCGACGCTCGGGCTCGATCGCGACCCCGAGCATCGGCGGCGGAAAGCGCACGGATTTCAAGTGATACTGGTCCTCGTCGTGCGAATCATGGAGCACGGCGTCGAGGTGCAGCTCATCGACCTTCGAGACGGCGCACACGTCACCCGGAATCGCCTGGGGCACCTCGAGCGATTCCTTCCCCAAGAGCCTGTAGAGGTGCGCGACCTTGAAGGGCTTGCGCGCGTCGCCGACGAACAGCTGGCTGCCGGGCCGAACCGTCCCCTGATGCACGCGGAAAACGCCGAGCTTGCCGACGTACGGGTCGATGCAGACCTTGAAGACGTGCGCGATGACGTGCTTCGCGGGGTCCGGGGTCACCGCGACGCGCTGCGCCTCATCGAGAGGCCCCTTGAGGAAGGGCGGTGGGTTGCCTTCCGCCGGATTCGGCATGAGCCGCACGAACACATCGAGCAGCGCGGAGATCCCCACGCCCGTCTCGGCGGATGCGAAGCACACGGGAATGAGGTGGCCCTCGCGGAGGGCCTTCTCAAAAGGGCTGTGAAGCTGCTCCGGCGAGAGCTCCTGACCCTGCTCGAGGTACAGCGCCATCAGATCCTCGTCCACCTCGACGACCTGGTCGATGATCTGCGTGTGCGCAGTGGCCACGGATGAGAAGTCCGGCCGCTTGCCGTCGGGCTCGAAGAAGCAATCGACGACAGCACGGCCACTCTCTGCGGGCAGGTTCACCGGGAGGCACTCCGAGCCGAACGCCTGACGCAGCTCCTCAAGTACTCTTTCCGGATTCGCGTCCTTGGCGTCGATCTTGTTGATGATGATCAACCGGCAGAGCTCGCGGTCGCGCGCGAACTCCATCAGACGCTGCGCCACCGAGTCGATGCCGCCGGCCGCGCTCACGACGAGGGCCATGGATTCGACGGCCTCGAGTACCGAGAGCGTCCGCCCCAGAAAGTCCGGATAGCCCGGCGTGTCGATCAAGTTGAGATGAGTCTCGCCGAGATCGCAGCTGCAGATGGCCGTATCGAGCGAGTGCTGCAGGCGCTTCTCCTGCGGATCGAAGTCGGCGACCGTCGTGCCGCGCGGCAAGCTTCCCTTGGCCCGGATGGCGCCCGCCTGCAGCAGGAGCGCTTCGGTCAGCAGCGTCTTGCCGCTGCCCGCCGCGCCCACGAGTGCGATGTTGCGAATGCCCTGCGTCGTGTAGCCCATAACGATGCCCCCGCCGGGATTGCGCTCTGCCGGACAGGGTACTCCTCTCCGGACAATCGCTTCCAGAGGCTGCGGCGCCTATACTGATTCGATGGGCGAGACGACGGAGGACCAGCAGCCGATTGGACGGGTCGTGGGTCGGCGCACGACCCCGCCGCCGGGGCACCTACCGAACGCGGCCGCGCGCGCGGCCATGACCGCCAATGCGCGCTACCAGACGCGAGTTCCCAAGGGCATTTTCTTCTACGCGAGCCACGAGGAGATGATCCGCGATCGCGAGCGCTGGACGCTCGAGCTGGTCGTCGCCCGGCAGACCGAACGTACCACCCCGATCGAGCGTGCCTGAGTTTACACGCCCCGCAACCTGGGACGATCTCAAAGCCCTAGCGCGGCTACTCCAGCAGCGGCAGGTCGCTTACGCGCTGGTGGGCGGATACGCCATCGCGGCGCATGGGTTCAACCGCTTCTCCGAAGACATCGATATCCTCGTAGATCCCTCGCCCGAGAATTCTGAGCGATGGATCGTCGCGATGAGTGAGTTGCCGGACCATGCCACCCGGGTGCTTCTCAACGAGCCCGACGTCTTCGCGGGCGACAAGCGGTACGCCGTGCGCGTCAATGACGAATACACGATCGATGTGATGCCCTCCGTCGCCGGGCGTACCTGGGAGGAAATGCGTGCGTTCATCGAGACGATCGACCTGGACGGCGTGCCCTTGAGGCTGCTCAATCTCGAGGGCTTGCTGCTGACGAAGCAAGGCGCGCGCCCCAAGGATCAACTCGATGCCGCGGTGCTGCGCCAGGCGCTCGCGCTGTTGCGCGCGCCGAAGCCATAGCCGGCTGGATCCGGAGCATCATGCGGGAGAGCCGGAGTTACCAAGAAGCGGGAGTTACCATGCACAGCGACCCACACGCCACGGGACGACACGACGCAGAAGGGGAACCGGGCTCGCCCGAACAGGTGCAGCAGACCCTGGACGATGCGCTCGCCGACTCGTTTCCGGCGAGCGACCCCGTTTCAATCGTGACCTCTCAGCACGAAGAGGCGTGGCACAGCCGGCGCGACGCGAAGCGGTGACGTCGTCGCGGCCCGTGCCCGTGCCGGCGGGGCTCCGCACCTGCGCGAGACGCATGCTAGGCTCCTAACGACCCGACGCTGCAACCCACAGGAAGA
>Ga0335074_10002051_pt1 | contig 27451 bp, 21 predicted proteins | sample Lox_Sample_23_FD_206715 | JGI IMG/M metagenome (GOLD analysis project Ga0335074, IMG submission 206715) | Soil microbial communities from Loxahatchee National Wildlife Refuge, Florida, United States - Lox_Sample_2.3 | ecosystem: Environmental > Terrestrial > Soil > Wetlands | place: USA...
CTGTTCGTCCTGCGTTGTGACGTTCATGATGGTGTTGAACACCAGGTACACCAGCGTGAACACTCCTGGGACCCGCACCGAGGCCATATCCCCGACGGTCACAGGCACGGCCGCGGCCCCCGGCTTGCCCCGAAGCACCCCGGCCATGTCCGGCGACAGTTCGATACCGGAGACCGGCACGCCGCGATCACTCAGCGGCAGCCCCACCCTCCCGGTCCCGATGGCGAACTCCAGCGCCGCTCCGGCCCCGGCCAGCGCGGCAAGCACGTCGACACACGGCCCGAGCACCTCGGGCAAGAACATCTCCGCGCTGGTTGAGTCGTAATGCTCCGCGGTTTCCCTGTCCCACACGACGTTAGCCACGCCCGGCATCATGCCCCGCCGCCACCGCCCGAGTCCACCGGGTTTGGCCTCGCTCCGGCCCCTGTAGCGGCGGCTTCGTTCAGGTAGGCGGGGCCGTCAGGAAAGCGCCTGAATCGTGACCTGATCACCTGGCTGCCGCCATCGCTGGTCGCGACTCGCCGTTCAGGCTACGCGAGCTGCAGGTCGCCTTCCAGAGCCCATCGCCAGGTGACCTTTAGCCGCCGACGTTACTCGAACCTGGCAGAGATCTTCAGTCTCGTCGAGACGGGCAGCGCCGTATTCTTCGCGCCTGCCTCCGTTGCCCGGCGCTACCCGCGATCCGGGATCGCCTACCGGCCGGTCAGGGACCTCCCGGACGCCACGCTGGCCGTGGCCTGGCCCCAGGACGCCCGCCCGCCGGCCGTCGCCGCCTTGCGAAACACCCACCGGCTGGTCACCGTCGGCACAACCGGGCCTCAACTGCGTGCGGAAGCCATCAGTGGGGCAGCGAAGGCACGACCCAGCGCAGGGCCTCATAAGCCAGGGGGACGAACACGAGCATCGCGCAGATCGCGAAGTTCACCAGCCGGTACCGGACGAAGACCGCCGCGAACTCCCGCAGCATCGCGTTCGGCCGGTAGTACCCGGCCACCCGCGCGCCAGTGGCCTGTCCCCGCACGCCAAGCCGCCGCGCCAGCAGGGCCGCACGGAACACGTGAAAGTCGCTGGTCACGATCGTGGCCCGGGCACCGGGCCGGAGCCGGTCCATGATCTCCTTGCTGAACAGCAGGTTCTCTTCGGTGCTGCGGGACCGGTCCTCCAGGATGATGCGGTCAGCGGGCACCCCGCGGGCGGTCAGGAAGGAGGCCATCGCGACCGCCTCGGCCACCCGCTCGTCGTTTCCCTTCCCTCCGGAGACGATCAGCATCGGCCCGGGGTGGGACCGGTCGGCCCGGCGCTCCAGGCCCTCCCAGACCTGGCGCCCGCGTTCCAGCCGATTGGCCAGCAGAGGCGGCACCCCGCCGTCCTCGCGCAGCCCGGCACCGAGCACGATCACGAAGTCCGCCCGGCCGCCGCGCGCCACGAGACCGTAGACGAACGCGTAGCAGACGTACGAAACGAGCAGGAACGACACGTAGCCGAAGACCAGGTTGACGACCGTGGCGAGCAGTGAAAGCTTGAGGTCCCCCGCCCGGTCGGCCACGACGTCAAGCCCGATCACTACGAAGATGACCGCCCCCGCCAGCAGTGTCAGCAGGTTCGCCGGCCGCGGGCTTTCCTTCCATACCATCACGATGCCGTTTGCCAGCAGGAAGCAGCCGACAAGGAACGGCCCGAGCGCGACGCCAAGCAGCAGCGCGAGCAGCGCCAGGTGCCCGGCCCGCCCCGGCATGTCCTGCAGGCGCTCGGCCAGCCCCAGCGCCCCGAGCGCCAGCGCCAGTCCGAGGAGCACCGCGTTGCCAAAGGCCCGCGGTTCGCGGACCACCCCCGCCAGGAACACGACGAACACCACGAGGGCCAGCTCGAACGTGAACACCCTTAGAAACTATCCACAGCGGCTGAATCCGCGCTGAGAGCCACCTCTTCGCACCAGCCGGCTCCCAAGTCCCCGCCAAGACCCGGGACCGAGAAACGGTGTGTGCTCAACCACCCCCGCCCCCCTCTGCACACGAGGGGCGGACCTATTCGGCTGGCCCTGCCCGTTCCTTGATCCGGTCCACGATCCGCGCGGCTTCGGCCTCGCGGATCGGGATGAATTCGTTTGCCAGGTCACCGCGCTCGGCAGAGTACTTGAGGGGCGAGAACACCCACTTCAACTCGCCAGAGAACACTTCGTCGATCGTGCCTTCGTCGTTCTCGACCCGGCGAAGGACTCCTGCAGGCTCCTCGAGGCTGCTGAATTCATCGACTATCGCGTAATAGGTGATCTTCTCAGCCATGCTTCTTCTCCGGGAAGTCCTTGATCTCGGCTGTCCGTTCCGGGGTGACGAGGTAGGCGTTGACTTGGCGCTGGAAAGAGTCCAGTTTCTTACGCTCGGTGGGAGATGCTGAGCCCCGAATTCGCTCGTAAGCCCCGTGCGCGAGCTCCTTGGCCTCCAGGCTCTCCTGTGTGTGGAACTGAACTTCGAACCGCAAGCCGGTTTCCCGCCTGCGCCACTGGCTGTTGATGCCCTTGTACTGTTCATCGGTCCAGAGGTTTTTCAGCTTTACCAGCTCGAAGCTCTCGGCCTTCAGCAGTTCGACGTCAGCGCGGACACCGTCAGCGTAGCGCTGCGGGCTGTACGTGAACGTGAACCGGACTGGATCGGCCACCGTGTCAAGCGCCTGCCCGACTGTGCGACCCGGCTTGGCAGTCAGTTCATCGGCGATCTTTTCCTTCAACCGGTCCTCGCCCTTGAGCATGTGCTCCAGCCCTACCAGGCGGCGTTCCGGGTCGGCGGCCTCGACGCGCCTGAGGGCGGGCAGGATGTCGCGCCTGCCTTCGTCGGCGACGTCCGCGCAGGCCCTGGACGCCTCGGCGTTCTGCTCCGGGGACAGCCGCCGGCGGGGGCCTGCCTGCCAACTGCCGTCCGCCCCGGTCCGGGCGGGTACCTCAGTCCGCGGGTACCGCTGCTTGTGAGTTTCCCAGACGGCCCGCAGGTCACCGACCGCGCCGGCCCACGCATCGCGGGCCACGCCGTAGGTGTGGTCGATCAGGGCCCGGTGCAGGCGCCGCGTGACGGCCTGCATTTCCGGATCGTGACGGCTGAACCGGCGGGCCGGCGAGTCCGGCGGCGGGGCGCCGTGGCGGTGGACCGCGTCGCCTTCGTCGACCAGGTCCACCGCCACCGCTGACCCCCGGCTGTCGGCATTCAGAGCTCGATACTCATCTATTGCCAACGGACATAGCCGACATTGGGTTCACACGGGGCCGCCTAGGCGGATAACAGCAACAAGCGGCTTCCGTGAGCGGCGAGGGCCTGTGCCGCACGGATAACGGATAACAGCATCAGGCGGGCCGGCCTGCGTGTCCTCGTGGCGCAGTTGCTGCTGGAGAACGCCTGGACCGCCGGCATGCTCGGCCCTACGGTGCCTGACAGCTCCGCTCGACCTGGAGCGGCGTACTGGAGGTAACCATCCGGCTCGGACCGTCGCCGGCGTCCAGCCGCGGCTTAGGCTGGTCATCCTCAGCTGTCGACCTGCGGGGGCTCGGTGCGGGTGCGCTTGAGCTCGAAGAAGTACGGGTTCGACGCGAGCGCGAGCGCGCCGTCGAACATCCGGACGGCCTCCTCGCCGCGCGGCACCCGGGTGATCACCGGGCCGAAGAACGCCACGCCGTCGATGTGGATGGTCGGGGTCCCGACCTCGTCGCCGACCGGGTCCATGCCGCGGTGGTGCGACTCCTTGAGCGCCGCGTCGTACTCGGAGGAGTCGGCGGCGTCGGCGAGTGCCGGGTCGAGCCCGCACTCGGTCAGCGCCTCGACGTACAGGTCGTGGTCGAAGTCGCGCTTCTCGATGTGGCGCTTGGTGCCGAGCGCGGTGTAGAGGTCGCGGAGCGCCGCGGTGCCGTACTTCTGCTCGGCGGCGATGCAGACGCGGACCGGTCCCCAGCCCCTGCCGAGCAGTTCCTTGTACTGCTCGGAGAGTCCCTCGCGACCGGAGTTGAGCACCGACAGCGACATCACCCGGAAGGACAGGTCGATGTCGCGCTCTTTCTCCACCTCGAGGATCCAGCGCGAACTGACCCACGCGAACGGGCAGAGCGGGTCGAAGTAGAAGTCGACAACGGGCTTTGCGGCAGAAGTAGCTGTCATGTCACCCACTCTAGCCCGCCCCGGAGGATGGTTGAATGCGGCTCTTATACGTGAGCGATCGCGGTACCAGCACATTCATGGCGACATTCGATGCCTGCCAATCCGTGTGGCCGTCCCGGGGCAGTGCTCCACTCACAGCGCCAGGAACAAGCCGCCGCGGGAGAGACGGACAGGACGCGGCGAGACAACGGAGTCTGCCGAAGGGGCAAAGATCATGCACGTTCGAATCAACATGCTGGCCGGAGACCCGGCCAAGCTCAGCGAGGCCACCCGCTACCTGGAGGGGACCGTCCGGCCGGACGTCGAGGCCCGGCACGGTAACCGGGGCATCGCCTGCCTTGTCAACGCCGACCTCGGCACCTGCGTGGTGGCGTCCTACTGGGACAGCGACGACGCCATGACCGCGAGCGAGCACGACGTCCAGGTCGCTCGCAAGGAGATGACCGAGATGATGCGCGGCTCGGTGACGGTCGAGCACTACGAGGTCCCGGTCTTCGTCCGCCGCAGCCAGCCGGCCAGCGGCGCGTGCGCGCGGCTCACCCGCATCGAGTGCGCGCCCGGGCACATCGATGCGCTCATCGAGGAGTTCCGCAACACGGCGGTGCCGGAGCTGCTTGACATGCGGGGGCTGGCAAGCGCGCACCTGCTGACCGACCGCACGAGCGGGCGCTGCATCGTGCTCACCGCCTGGGACGACACGGCCGCCCTTGCCGCGAGCCGCGCCGCCTCCGCCCGGCTGCGCGCCGACGTGGCGGGCACCGTGCACCTGCAGGTACGCGGGGTGGAGGAGTACACGCTCGCGTTCACCTCCGTCCGCGACGGCGACACCAGGTCGCTGATCGAGCGCAACATCGAGTTCTGGAACGCCCGTGACATGCGGGCCTGGCTGGCCGCGGCGGACTTGCCGCGGCTGACCGTGCGGATGCCCGGCGGACCCGGGCTGACCGGCAGGGAGGCCGCGGACACGATGTGGAACACCTGGCAGCAGGCGTTCCCCGATAACCGGATCGAGACGATCGCCATCCACGCAGACGCCCTGGGCGGCGTGCACGAGTTCCGCGCCACCGGCACGCACTCTGGCACCCTGCGCGGCCCGGCCGGCGAGATACCCGCGACCGGCAGGACCGTGGAGATGGACATGTGCGGCGTGTACGAGTTCGACGAGGGGAAGATCACCAGCTTCCACCTGTACTTCGATCAGGCCGAACTGCTCGCCCAGCTCGGGCTCGCCGGGGACTGACGACCCGGCACGGCGCGGCGCGGCCCGCCGCCATCGGTGCGGGGGCCGCGCCCTTGCCGCCCCGGCCCACCTGCACCGTCGGCGGTGCCTCCGCGAGCGAGCAGACTAAGCCCGTTACGAGGAACGTGCGCGGCTGTCTCTCTCCGGCCCATGGCCCGTGGGGCCCGGGGTCCGCTCCATCTCAGGGTTGTCCCTGAGATGTCCCCGAAGTGCCGCCAATTCCGTGGCGCGGCCCTCTCTATACTGAGTATGCTACTGACAGCTATACGAGGTTTAGTACTTCATCCGGAGGTGTTCATGAGCGTGCGGCACGCCCTGCTTGCGCTGCTCAGCGAGGGTCCGAAGTACGGCCTCCAGCTCCGCGAGGAGTTCGAGGCGAACACCGGCCAGGTCTGGCCGCTCAACGTCGGCCAGGTCTACACGACGCTGCAGCGGCTTGAGCGAGACGGCCTGGTCACCGCCCTCGGCGATACCGAGGAACTTGAGCCGGGACCGCAGAAGGCGTACCGGATCACCGAGGCCGGGTCGGCCGAGCTCGCCCAGTGGCTGCGGGTACCGCCGGACCTGTCCACCCCGCCGCGCGACGACCTCGTGATGAAGGTGCTGATCGCGGTCAGGGTGCCCGGCACCAACGTGTCCGAGGTCATCCAGGCCCACCGCACCTACCTGATCCAGCTCATGCAGGAATGGACCAGGCTGAAAGAAGACGACAACGGCAGGGACGTGGCGTTCTCGCTGGTCGTCGACTCCGAGCTGTTCCGGCTCGACTCCGTAGTCCGCTGGCTCGACGCGGCCGAGGGCCGGCTGCGCCGTGCACTTGCCGACGGCTGGATCCCCGGCCAGGCACTAGCCGCCCCGCCCGTAAGCAACGGGCTGCCAACCCGCCCCAAGATGGGAATCAGGCGATGAGCGTCCTCGAACTCCGATCCATTTCCAAGGTCTACGGCCGGGGAGCGGCCGAGGTCCAGGCGCTCCGTGACGTTTCGCTCACGGTCGCGGCGGGCGAGATGGTCGCCGTCATGGGACCGTCGGGCTCCGGCAAGTCCTCGCTGCTGACAATCGCCGGCACGCTGGAGGAACCGACCTCGGGCGCCGTCCTCATCGGCGGCAAGGACACCCTGCGCATGTCGGGCACCGCGAAGTCGCAGCTGCGCCGCCGCACGATCGGCTACGTATTCCAGGACTTCAACCTGCTGCCCGGCCTGACCGCGGCGGAGAACGTGTCGCTGCCGCTGGAACTCGACGGGTCCTCGATGCGCAAGGCGCACCTGGCCGCGCTGGCGGCCCTGGAGGAGCTCGGCCTCGGCGACCGGGCACAACGCTTCCCCGACCAGCTATCCGGCGGCGAACGGCAGCGCGTCGCGATCGCCCGCGCGGTGGTGGGTGAGCGCTCGCTGCTGCTCGCCGACGAGCCATCGGGCGCGCTCGACACCGCGAACGGCGAGGCTGTGATGCGGCTCATCCACACCTACTGCAAGCGCGGTACCGCCGCGGTCGTCGTCACCCACGACGCGCAGCTCGCCTCGTGGGCGGACCGGGTCGTGTTCCTGCGCGACGGCCGCCTCGTCGACCAGACCGCGGCCCCGGCCGGCCCGGAGACGCTGCTGGAGCAGCAGTCATGAGCATGACCATGTACGCACGGGACGACCGTCCCGTCCGCGAGCCCGAGGACCCGCGGCGCGCCGCCATGGCCCGCCGCTCGCTGTCCCGCTGGGCGCTGCGGCTGGCGGTGCGCGAGTGGAAGCAGCGGATCCTGATCGCGGCGCTGATCGCGGTGGCGTCAGCCGCGACACTGATCGGCATCGCGGTCGCCTCCGCCACGCCGGGCACGCCGAACGCGGGGACCTACGGCACCGCGCAGGCGCTGGTCGAGCTGCCGCCCACCACGCCGGACCTGCCCGCCGTCATCGCGAAGATCGAGAAGGCCTACGGGGCGGCCAGCGTCGTCTACGATCAGCCGATCGCGACCGGCCAGGCCGGCGGCGCCGATCTGCGCGCCGAGGACCCGTCCGCGCCCTACACCCAGGTGCTGCTCGCCCTTAGCTCCGGCCGTTACCCGTCCGGGTCCGACCAGGTGGCAGTGACGTCCGGGCTCGCCCAGCTGTACAGCCTGCATATCGGCTCGACCTGGCATGTCCCGGCCGGGACGGGCGCCGAGGCCGGCCGCGCGTTCACCGTCACCGGCATCGTCGAGGACCCGTCCAACCTGCTTGACGAGTTCGCACTCGTCGCCCCCGGGCAGCTGGCCGGCCCAGGCCAGCTCACCAGCGCCGGCCAGGTGCGGGTCTTCCTCGGTGAGTCGATGGACTCCGCCGCCGCGTCCGCGGCCGGCGATGTCATTCCGAAGAACGCGAGCGTCACCGCGCCCACCCAGGAAGACTCCATCCTCTCCCCGGCGACCATCGTGCTCATCGTGTCGGTGATCGGCTTGGTCTTCATCGGCCTGGTCGCCACGGCCGCGTTCACGGTCATGGCGCAGCGCAGGCAGCGCGCCCTCGGCATGCTCGCCTCGCTCGGCGCGACCGAGGCGGACGTCAGGTTCGTGCTGATCGCCGACGGCCTGTTCGCCGGCGTCATCGGTGCGGTCATCGGCGCCGCGGCCGCGCTCGGCGGGTGGCTCTGGTACTACCCGCACCTGGCGACCGCCACCGCGCACAGCGTCGACCCTTACAACCTGCCCTGGGCGGCCGTGGTCATCGGCCTGCTGCTGGCCGTCGCCACCTCCGTCACCGCGGCCGTCTGGCCGGGCCGCTCGGTCAGCAAGGTGCCGGTCGTCGCGGCGATCTCGGGCAGGGTCGAGCCCCCGCAACTGGTCAGCCGGTCGCTGCGGCCCGGTCTCATCTTCCTGGCCGCCGGGCTGTTCCTGCTGTTCTTCTCCGGCGGCGCGAGCGGCGACGGAGGCGGCGGGTACCTCACCATCGCCGGGCTGCTCTGCTGCGAGATCGCGAGCGCCCTGCTCGCGCCCTTCATCGTGGACAAGCTCGCCCGGCTGGCCTGGCGCGCCCCGCTGGCCTCCCGGCTGGCGCTGCGCGACCTGGCCCGGTACCGCTCCAGGTCGGGCGCCGCGCTCGCGGCGGTCTCGTTCGCGGTGTTCATCGCCACGGTCGCGATTATCCTCGCCAGCGTGCGGTACGACGACGCGCTCGACTACGTCGCGCCGAACATGGCCGTCAACCAGATGGTCCTCTACAACCCGGGCAACGACCCGACAGAGTACACGCCTGGGCAGTTCACCCCGGCCGCCAAGCTGGTCGCGACAGAGAAGGAGGCCGACGCGCTCGCCGCCCAGTTGCGCGCGCCCGCGCCGGTTGAGCTCGAGCTGGCGGTCAGCCCGAACGTGTCAGCGACAGGTCAGCCCACCCAGAACATATTCGGCACGATCGTCAGCCTGCACGGCCGGGGGTCCGGCGGCCTGCTGTACGTGGCCACCCCGACCCTGCTCAACGCGTTCGGCATCAGCTCCAGCGAGATCAACCCGGCCGCGGACGTGCTCACGGTGCGCGCACTGCTGCCGTCGACCGGCGGCCTCGCGCTGGTCAACGGCACTTACCTCGCCGACTCCCCGCCCGGTTGCCCCGCGGGGATGTGCATACTGAACCCGGTCATCCAGGAAGTGAGCAAGCTGCCTTCCGGCACCTCCCTGCCGAACACCGTGATCACCGAGCAGGCCGTCAAGGCGCTGCACGAGACCACCGTGCCCGTCGGCTGGCTGGTCCAGGCGCCGTCCGCGCTCACCCCGCAGCAGATCAACGCGGCCCGGCAGGCCGCGCTCGGTCTCGGCACCACCATCCAGACCAAGTCCGGCCAGCTTAGCCTCGGCGAGATCAGCAACGGCGCGACCATCGGCGGCCTGCTGCTGTCGCTCGGCGTGCTCGCCATGACCGTCGGCCTTATCCGCAGCGAGACTCTGCGCGACCTGCGCACGCTGACCGCGGCGGGCGCCGGCGCCCGGACCAGGCGGGCGCTGACCGGCGTAACCACCGGCGTCATCGCCTTCCTCGGCGCGTCGCTCGGCGTGGTGGCGGGGTGCCTCGCGATGCTCGCGTGGTCGCATGCGGACCTCACCGCGACCTTCGGCCACGTGCCGTGGAGCGACTTCGGCCTGCTGGTCATCGGCATGCCGCTGGTCGGTGCCGCCGCCGGGTGGCTGCTCGGCGGCCGCCAGCCGTCCGCAGTCTCCCGCCAGCCGCTCGAATAGCCGGCAGGGCCGCGCGTGCCGGGGTTTCGGGCGGAAACCCCGACACGCGCGGAAAATCCGCGCGTTCCGGCGGACGTGAAGCTATCGTGTCATTTCGTGACGGAGGCGCCGGCGTTCAGCGTGGTGGCGGATGTCGCGATCGTGAAGGGCGAGACCCCGGCCGGTGACCGGACCTGGCTATCGTTCCCCGACGGTACCGCGCGCCGCGCAGCCGTCCATGTCATCCATGACCTGCCGCACCTCGCCGTCGAGTCGGTCTTCGGCCTCGACGAAGGGCTGTGGGGCACCCTGGCCGCGGGCGGGTTCGAGCCCGCGAGCCGGGCGGTGACCCGGCGGCACGGGCGGATAAGGCTCGTTACAGACGCGCCCTTCGACGATCTCGCCGCCCGGACCTGGCCCGCGCACACGGTCGCGAAGGCCGCGGTCAACGCGGTGCTCAATCGCTGGGGCGACGGCGCTGACACCACCGACGGGGTGCGGGCACGGCTGCGCCGCACTGGCCCCGAGGGAGCAGACCTGGCCCGCAGGCTCACCGACGAGCAGATCAGGACGGCGGCCGCCGGGGTGCGCCGGCTCTACCGCGACTGGGCCGCGCTGCCGGTGGGCGGCACGCTTCGTGCCACCTGGCCGCTGCACGACAGCTGGCTCCGGCTGCTGTGACGTGCACGATCACGGTTCGCGGCGGAACGTCACCGGACAGCCGCCGGGTATTGGCCTTTCGTTCGCTACGACGTTGACCCGATCCACGATCCTTCCGGGCGATGGCAACTACCGTTACTACCTCAACGCTGGCATCATTTGCGATGAACATGAATGGCATCGCGCTGCGCGCAGGCACCGGGTCCGCCGTCCCGCGCCGTGCCCGCGGGACCCGGCCTTGAGCACGGGTGCGCCGGCTCGGCGGCTGCGCGTCATGATCGTGACAGACCAGTACGAGCCGATGGTCGGCGGCGTTCCTACCGTGACCAGGGAACTGGCGGCCGGACTGGCCGAGCGCGGGCACGCCGTCGCGGTCGTCGCGCCGAGCCCGGGCCGGCGGGCACAGCTGGATAACCGGGCCGACGTGATGGTCGACTTCCGCGGCTCCGTGCCCTGGCCCTGGTACCAGGGCCAGCGCCTCGGCCTGCTGCCACCGCAGCGGGCCCGCGAACTGGTGGCCGGGTTCGCGCCCGAGGTGGTACACCTGCACTCGCCGCTGACGCTCGGGGTCGCGGCCAGGCCGGCCGCGCGGCGGCGCCGGGTGCCCGTTGTCTACACGAATCACTACCTGCCGCTCAACGTCTGGCCGGCGGCGGCCCGCGGCGGCGCGGCCGCGGGCGAGGGTGCCGGTGGCGTGCGGCAGGCGCGCGACGCGGCCTTCTACGCTTATGTCACCGGCTTCGCCAACCGCTGCGACCACGTCACCGCGCCGACCACGACCGCTCTGCGCCTGCTTCGCGCCCACGGGCTGCGGGTACCGTCCCAGGCCGTGTCGAACGGCGTCGACCTGGCGCGGTTCTCCCCGGGCCCGCGGGACGCCGCGCTGCTGCTCAAGTACGCGCTGCCCAAGGACCGTCCGGTCATCTTGTCGGTCGGCAGGCTCAGCTTGGAAAAGCGCGCGGACGTGCTCATCGCGGCGGTTGCCAGGCTCACCGAGCCGGTCCTTGTGCTCGCCGGATCGGGTCCAGACGAGGCCAGGCTGCGTTCCCTGGCGCGCCACTACGGGGTGGCGGAGCGGGTCCTGTTCACCGGATTCGTCCCTGACGACGACCTGCCAGGCCTGTACCGTCTTGCCGACGTGTTCGCCATCGCGTCGCAGGCCGAACTGCAGTCCCTGGCCACCATGTCGGCGATGGCCAGCGGCCTGCCCGTCGTCGCCGTCGACGCGGGAGCGCTCGCCGAACTCGTGCACGCGGGCGAGAACGGCTTCCTGACCAGGCCAGGCCGCGCCGGGGAGATGGCCGACAGCCTCGGCCTGCTCTGCGGCGACGCCGGCCTGCGGACCCGGATGTCGAAGGCAAGCAAGCGGATCATCGGCGAGCACGACCGGCATCGCGTGCTCGCCCGGTGGGAATCCATTTACCGCGAGCTCGCCGCGCCCGGAGCCCGCTGGACACACGGAACACGCGAGACAGTTGAAGAGAACACGTGAAGGTGAGCGATGGCCAGCCCTGAACAGCCGCCCCTGCCATTGCTCCTCCTCATCGGTGACACCGGAGGAGGGCACCGCAGCGCCGCGGCGGCCGTCGCGCAGGCCCTGGAGCACCTGCATCCCGGCCGGTTCGTCCCGGTCATCTGCGACCCGCTGCGCGGCCCGGACGTGCCCAGGCTGCTGCGCTGGTTCGCCGGCCTCTACGGGCCGTGCATCCGGCTGACTCCCTGGCTGTGGTGGCTGTTCTGGCGGGCGAGCGACTCGCCGCGGGTGCTCGGCGCGGTCCGGCGCACGGTCATGGGACCGGTCTACGGCAGCGTCGCGCGGGCCGCCGCTGCCTGCCGGCCGGCCATCATCGTGGCCTTCCACCCGATGACCGCCGACCCGGCGGTGCGCGCGAGGGACGTCATCACCGACGCTCTCACGGCCCACGCTCCCGCGGTTCCCGTGGTCACCGTCATTACCGACCTGATCACCGCGCACCGGTCCTGGCGCGACGCGGACGTGGACCGGGTGATCGTCCCTTCTGAGGAGATCGCCGCGCGCTGCGCCAAGGACGGGCTGCCCGCGGACCGCTGCTTTCCCGTCGGCCTGCCGGTAGCGGCCGAGTTCTGCCAGCCTCCGCTCAGCGAGGCCGAGCGCAAGGAGCTCAAGCGTGAGCTCGGCATCGATGGCGAGTTCCTGGTGGTGCTAACCGGCGGGGCGGAAGGCTCCGGCGGCCTGCGCCGCCGCGCCGCCGCCATCGTCCGGCGCGTCGAGGACGTCGACGTCGCTGTCATCTGCGGCCGGAACAAGGCGCTCAAGCGCCGTGTCACCCGTCTGGCGCGGCGCACCGAGCGCCGCGCCGCTCGCGGCACGGCCGGTCCCGCCGACGGCCGCCCGGCCCGCCGGCCCGACGTACACCCGCGCGGCCGGGCCCGCAGCCGGGCGCTCAGCCGCAGGCTGCGGCGCATTCTCGGCCGCCGGAACGTCCGGCCTGGATCGAGCCGTCTGGCCGCGCACGGCTTCGTCGGCAACATGTCCGACTGGCTGCGCTGCGCCGACATCGTGGTCGGTAAGGCGGGCCCGGGCACCATCGCCGAGGCGACCTGCTGCGGTGCGCCGCTCGTGCTCACCTCGTTCGTCCCTGGGCAGGAGAAGGGCAACGCCGAGTTCGTCACCGGCGCCGGCGCGGGCGTGTACGCGCCGCGCCCCCGTCAGCTCGCCGACGAAATCAGCCGGCTCCGCGGTGACCCCGACACCCTCGCCGCGATGCGCCAGGCAGCCGTCCGGGTCAGCCGGCCCGGTGCCGCGACCGACATCGCCCGCTTCCTCGCCAGCCTGTCCGGCTCGCCGGATTTTCCCAAGCCCGGCCAGGCCACCAGGGACCCCGGCCGCGGCCTGCTGCCCAGTCTCATCGCCGACTGACCAGCAAGGCAGCCATGGGTGCTCGTCTCTACCGCGGTTCCTGCCGGCCCTCGGACGCGGCGAAAACCGGCACCGGCGAGTTCTCGAAGCGGCGCACGATCTCCAGGCCGTACCGGCCGATGCCCTCGGCGATGACGGTGACCGGCAGCGGCGGCCGCCGTCCACAGCCCTCGAGATCGCCCTCGGACGGCGGCAGCGCGAGCCCCGCCATCGCCCGCCACCGCTGCCGCAGTTCCGCCCGCAGTGTCAGCCACGCCATCGCCACACCGAGAAATCTCACGCGAATGCGGCTCCGGCGCAATGAGGCAGCCTCCCGCCGGCCGGCGGTACTGCCCCACCCATAGGATGGCGGGGTCGTCGCGGTGCGGACTTCGGCGCGCGGCCGTGCCACACCACGCTGTCTGGACGGGTGGTGAACGCATGACGGCGCCTTTCCGCCGTTTCCCCCTGGGGGTGCTCGCGGTTGCGGCCATCGCCGCCGCGTCGGCCTGCTCCGGGTCTCCGGCACAGGGACCCGGCGCCACGGCACCCTCGCCCGCGGCGCCTTCACCGTCCGCATCGACTGAGTCGTCGGCGGCACCCGGGTCGACGACGACCCTTGTCGTGCCGGCCGGTGAGGGCGGCGGGGCGCTGTCCGCGCCGCATACGCTGACCATGCCGGCCGGCTGGACCGCCCGGGTGTGGGCGCGCGTGCCGGACGCCCGGATGGAGGCCTGGACACCAGAAGGGGACCTGCTAGTCAGCCAGCCGGACGACGGCAGCGTGGTGGAACTGCGGCCGGACCCGGCGGGCACCGCGACCGTGACGACGCTCCTGTCCGGGCTGACCTACCCTCAGGGCCTGGCGTTCGCCAAGGTCAACGGCCGAGAGGTGCTGTACGTGGCGGAATCGGACCAGATCGACCAGTACCCCTGGGGATCCGGCGGTATCAGCGGTGCCCGCACGGTGGTCGCGGCAGGCCTGCCCGACCTCGACCCCAGCGGCGACGACGTGCACCGGGCCAAGGACGTGACGGTCGCCGCCGACGGGACCGTCTACTTCAACGTGGGCAGTTCGTCCAACGCCAACCCCGATGACCGGACGATGTCCCCGCAGCGCGCGGTGATCATGGCGGTGCGCCCCGACGGGACGGACCTGCGGGTAGTGGAACGGGGCGTCCGTAACGGCGAGGGCCTGGCGGTGGCGCCTGACGGCTCGGTCTGGACGGCGGTGAACGAGCGGGACAACATCCCCTACCCGGTGCACGGACCTTACGCGACCTACGGCGACGCGTTCGGCCGGGTCATCGAGGCCTACGTCGACAACCACCCGCCGGACGAGGTCGTGCCGGTCACGGCGGGACGCGACCTGGGCTGGCCGTACTGCGACCCGGACCAGGACGACAACCACCCGGCAGGGTCCATGGCTGACATCCCGCTGGTCCCCAACGCGGTCACCAACCCAGGCGGCACGGCCTTTGACTGCGCGGCACTGCAGCCCGTCGAGGTCGGGCTGCCCGCGCACAGCGCACCGCTGGGCTTGACGTTCCTCGAGGGCAGCACGATACCGGCGCCATGGTCGGACGGTGCGGTGCTCGCCGTGCACGGCTCCTGGGACCGCCAGCCGCCGCAGTCGCCTGCCGTGCTGTGGCTGGCGTGGAACGCTGCCAAGGGCACGCTGATGCCCGCGGAAAGCCTGGTCGGCGGCTTCGAGAACGCGAACGGCAGCTACTGGGGGCGCCCGGTGGACGTGGTACCCGGCCCGGACGGCGCGCTATACGTGAGCGATGACGCCGCCGGCGCGATCTACCGCCTGGCCCCGGCCACCTGAGTCCCGCGCGGGTCCCAGCCCGTCCCCGCCGTCGCCGCACCGGCAAGCCACGGAACCGGCGTTTCGCCGCCCGGGAGACGACCGGCAACGCGGGCCGTACCCCGGCCGCCGCCCTGCTGCGTGCCGAGTAGCCGCGTCGACATCGGTCAACTGCCCGATGTCTCCTCGCGCAACGGGCGGCAGCATGAGTAACGGAACCTCGCAGCGGGGCCAGCGGACGCGGCATGCCTCAGCGGTCAATCCCGGAACGCCCGTCTGTGACCCGAGGGGCTCGTCCGCTTCAATTGCCTGCGGAACCAGACTCTTTTGATTGCGCGAACCCGGCGTAACGCCGAAAGGATTCAGGTTCCGCCAACCGGCGTTTCCGAGGCGGCCGCTGCGACCGCGCGGACCGTGGCCGCGGTCCGCGCGGTCGTGATCCTCCCGGGTTCAAGCCGTTCAATCCGCCGGGCAAAACGCCCCCATTTGCGTAGATGGGTTACCGCATGCGGAGACAGTCCCAGATCAACGCGGTCCTAGGCCAGCGGCGGCGGGGGGCGACAGGCTATGGCTCACCCGAGTGCTGGTGCCGCATCGACATGCGTCAGCTGACCGATGTCTGCCGACGTAACTCACAGCAGCATGGAACCGCGCGTCAAGCGCTTCACGACATTACCGGCTACTACCTCAGACCTCGCCGAATGCGGCGGGCGCGGCCAGGGGGAGCACGAGGAGAGCAGCCTGTGTTCGTCCACACCCTGCCCGGGTCGGCGTCGTTCGGCGCGGGCCTGCGACTGTTCAGGTCCTACCCCCTGGCGGTGAACCCCCGCTGTCCCGGTGACGCCGCGCCCGCCGGGTCCGCGGCATGCGGGCGCGACGGGAAGGGCCTGGCCCCGCCGCGCTGTTCCGGTGGCGGGTGCCGTTCGATCGTGCTGCGCCACCTCGGCTTCGACGGATCCGGCTACTACGTCCTCACCCAGGATCCGGCCGACCACTTCACGCTGCGGCCGTGGGACGCCGGCGACGGTGACGGCGAATGCCAGCAGATCCGGCCTGGGACGCCGGTGCCTGTCACCAGCCACCAGATCATCACCGAGGGCTTGCCGGTGCCGCGGGATGGTGCGCTGCTCGGCTGGGTGAGCGACCGGCAGGCGACGGCTCTGCTGTCGGTGTACCACGGCAGGCCGGGGAGGCGGGGCGGGGTGCCGCAGATCCGGGTGCTCGCCGTGGCAGGCAGCGAGCCGAGCCGGTGGCCGCCGTTCGCCGCGAGCCCGCTTGACGACGGCCGGCTGTGGGAGTACGTCGAGCGCGGCGAGATCACCGACCTCGCGCCGCTCATGACCAGGAACGCCGGCGACGCGTCGTGGGTACCGTCGCAGAACCCCGCCCGCGCCGCCCAGGGGCACGGGTGCGTCGTGGTGGGGCGAAGCCTCCAGGCCGGTGACTACTGGGTGCCTGCGGGTATCTACATGGACCACTGGATGCTCCGCGAGGGCGTCCCCGCCCCGCCCGCGGGCCACCTGCTCACCCTCCCGGGCACCACGGACCTGTCACGCCACTTGACAGCCCACTAGCCGCTCACGCTCTCGCCGGGGCCGGCACTCAGTCGGCTCACTGCCTGCCAGTCACTGGCCCTCCTGCCAGCAGCCGTCCCGTATGTCGTTTCTCCGCTGGCCCCAAGCAGGCAAGCCAAAAGATCTTGGATATTTTGCGCTGAATGTCAATTCCGCGTGCGTCAGAGACGCCTTTCTTCCAGCGAACGCAAAGTTTCCACGTTTATGCCAGGCAAGACAAGCGGAGCAAGTTCTCCTACTGCACTTCAGCCCCGCGGACATCGCTTGTCCCTGCCCTGCCGACAGATCTGATAACAGCAAGAGGCGCGGAGCGCTTGCGGGGGCGGGCGCGGAGCGCTTGCGGGGGCGGGCGCGGAGCGCTTGCCCGGGTCTACAGGCCGGGCTCGGGGTCTCTGAGCGGGAAGTGGCAGGCGGCATGGTGGCCATCGGGGGTGAACGGGCGTAGCGGTGGCTCCTCCGCGGCGCACAGGTCCTGGGCGCGCGGGCACCGGGTGCGGAACCGGCAGCCGGACGGCGGGGCGACCGCCGACGGCAGTTCACCGCGCACGCCCTCGTGCTCCTTGGCCCGCTCCAGTGCCGGGTCGGCGACCGGCACCGTGTCGATCAGGCCGCGCGTGTACGGGTGGATGGGTGATGAGTACACGCCGGGAGCCGGACCGACCTCGACCAGCTTGCCGAGGTACATGACACCGATCGTGTCCGACATGTACCGCACCACCGACAGGTCGTGCGAGATGAACAGGTAGGTCAGCCCGTGCTCGCGCTGCAGGTCGAGCATCAGGTTGAGTATCTGCGCCTGGATCGACACGTCAAGCGCCGACACCGGCTCGTCGGCGACGATCATCGAGGGCCGCAGCATCAGCGCCCGGGCCAGCCCGAGGCGCTGCCGCTGACCGCCGGAGAACTCGTGCGGGTACCGCTCGGCCGCCGCGGCCGGCAGCCCCACTTCGTCCAGCATCGCGGTGACCCGCCTGGACTGCTCCGAGCGTGACCCGTCCCGCTGGATGATCATGGGCTCGCGCAGGATCGTCGCGACCCGCATCCGGGGGTCCATGGACGCGTACGAGTCCTGGAACATCAGTTGCACGAGCCGCGCCTGGCGCCGCCGCTCCCGCCGGGGCAGCGACGCGAGATCCCGTCCGCCGATCACGATCGACCCGCCACTGGGCTTCTCAAGCCCGACGATCAGCCTGCCCACCGTCGTCTTACCGCAGCCCGACTCCCCGACAAGCCCGAACGTCGCCCCGGCGGGAATGGCGAAGGAGATGTCGGCGACCGCCGAGACCTGCCCGACCTTCCGCTGGAGCACCGCACCCGCCGTCACCGTGAAGTTCTTCACCAGGTGCGAGATGGCCAGCAGGGGCCCGGCTACCACGGCACCGTCGGCCCCCGGCAACCGCTCGGGAGACTCTGACAGCGGGGCCGATACCGAGCCCGACGGCGTGCCCGCGGGCGATATCGATTCCGCGCGACCGTCGCTCACCGTGACCGGCGGAGGCCCCGCCGCCCCGTCGACCGGCGAACCCGTCACCGCCGATCCCGTCACCGCCGAACCCCCCGCCGGCGAACCCGCCGCCGGCCCGGCTGGCACTGGACCGCCCGGCACCTGCGATCCCGTCACCGCCGATCCCGTCACCGCCGATCCCGTCGCCGCCGGTCCCGTCACCGGCGATCCTGTCACGGCCGGTCCCGTCGCCGCCGGTCCTGTCACCGGCGATCCTGTCACGGCCGGTCCCGTCGCCGCCGCGCCCGTGACCGGCGCGCCCGTCGCCGCCGCGCCCGGCGCGGGCGGGACTTCCGGCAGTTCCGGCGGCACGGACACGAAAGGCGTCGACGGGTCGCGCACCTCGTCGAACGATCCGACCGGGAAGTAGCAGCGGAACAGGTGCGAGTTCCCCAGATCGGTCAGCTTGGGCTCATCCCCCCGGCACTCGTCGCGTGCGTAGCGGCACCGGGGCGCGAACTTGCACCCGGGCGGCGGCGCGGTCAGGTCCGGCGGCTGGCCGGGGATGTTGTAGAGCCGCCGGACCGTCGTCACCCCGGCGGCCTTGTCCGGCAGCGCCTCGAACAGGGCCTCGGTGTACGGATGCCGGGGGTTCTTGAACAGCACGTCCGTGCGCGCTGTCTCCACGATCCGCCCGGCGTACATGACCGCCACCCGGTCGGCGCGGCCCGCGATCACGCCGAGGTCGTGCGTCACCAGGATGACCGCCATCTTCAGCCGCTGCCGCAGCGAGTCGATCAGCTCAAGGATCTGCTTCTGGATGGTGACGTCAAGGGCGGTGGTCGGCTCGTCGGCGATGAGCAGCTTCGGCTCGCAGGCCAGCGCCATCGCGATCATCACGCGCTGGCGCATGCCGCCGGACAGCTGGTGCGGGTAGTTCGAGACCCGCTCGGTCGGCCGGGGCATGCCAACCAGGCCGAGCACCTCCACGGCCCGGGAAAGGGCCGCCGACTTCGATGCGGCTCGGTGCAGCCGCACCGATTCGGCTATCTGGTCACCGATCGTCATCGTCGGGTTCAGGGAGGTCAGCGGGTCCTGGAAGATCATCCCGACCAGGTTCCCGCGGATGTCTTCCATCTTCTCCTCGGACAGCCCGGCGATGTCTGTCCCGTCGACGATGATGCTCCCGCCGGTGACCTCGCCGCCGCCGGGCAGCAGCCGCATGATCGACAACGCGGTCATCGTCTTGCCGCTGCCTGACTCGCCGACGATGCCGAGGCACTCGCCCGGGTCGACGTGCAGCGACACGCCGTCGATGGCGTGCACGGTAGCGCGGCGCAGCCGGATCTCGGTGTGCAGGTCCTCGATGGACAGAAGCGGAGCCAACGGAGCACGCCCTCCAACAGGGTTCAGGGGATCACCGCCGCTGCAGGCGGACCTCGAACGCGTCGCGCAGCGCGTCGCCGATGAAGTTGATGGCGATGACGACGAGGATGATCGCGATTCCGGCCGGGAAGATCTGCCACCAGTAGCCGTCGTAGACCGAGTTGATGCCGGAGTTGAGCATGCCGCCCCAGTCCGTCTGCGGCGGCCTGATCCCGAGGCCCAGGTAGGACAGCGCCACCACGAGCAGGATCGCGTCGGCGACCTGGAAGGTGGCGTTGACGATGATCGTGCCGATCGCGTTCGGCGCGATGTGCCTGAAGACCGCCCGCGCGGAGCCGCCGCCCATCACCCGCATCGCCTGCACGTAGTCCCGCACCCGCAGCGACAGCGCCTCGCCGCGGATCAGCCGCGAGGTGGTCAGCCACGAGGTGAGCGCGATGACAATGATCAGCTCGCCTTCCGTCGGCGGGAAGATCGACACCACGACCAGTGCGAGGAACAGGGTGGGAATCGCCAGCAGCGCGTCGACAAGCCGCATCATGATCGCGTCGGTCACGCCGCCGAAGTAGCCGGCGATCGCTCCCCACAGCGTGCCGAGCACGGTGGCGAGTATCGCGGCGGCCAGCCCCACCTCGAGGGAAATCTGCCCCGCCACCATCAGCCTGCCGAGGATGTCATAGCCGTTCGCGTCGGTTCCCAGGGGGTTGCCGGGCCCCGGGGGCAGATCCTCGTTCGCCAGGTTCACGTGGATCTGGTCGGTGTGGTAGAAGAACGGCCCGATGAAGCAGAAGATGACGATCGCCACGAGTATCACCACGCCGGCGATCGCGAGCTTGTTCTCGAAGAACACCTCGAGGCCGCGCACGAACATGCTGCGCGGCTTGGACGCGGGCAGCGCCCCTGGTGCGGCCTGCGGCGGCGCCGGGGGAGCGCCGGGCGTGCCCGCGGCCGCCGTCATGCGTACCTCACCCGCGGATCGAGCACCGCATACGCGATGTCGGCGAGCAGCGAGCCGACGACGGTCGCGATCGCGACCACGATGACAAAGCCGAGCATCACGGGATAGTCCTGCTTCTGCGCGGACTGGTAGAACAGGTAGCCCATGCCCGGGTAGTTGAACACCGACTCGGTGATCAGCGCCCCGGCGAAGATGCCGGGGATCGACAGCCCGAGCAGCGTCGCGATGGGTATGAGCGAGTTGCGCATCACGTGCCGCCACAGCACCCGCCGCTGCGAAGCGCCCTTGGCCCGCGCGGTGCGGACGTAGTCCTCGGTGATGTTGTCCAGCACCGCCGACCGCATGTACCGGCTGAACAGGGCGATCGTCACGAGGGCGAGGGTGACCACGGGCAAGGTCAAATCGCGCCAGTCGGTGAGGTCGTTGACCACCCCGCCCTGCGGTGCCTCCGGACCGAACCAGCCGAGCCGTACCGAGAACACCAGGATGAGCACCGTACCGACGAAGAACGTCGGCGCGGCGTAGAACAGGAACGACAGCCCGGTGAACGTGTAGTCGACCGCCCGGTTCCGCCGGACCGCCTGCCACAGCCCGATCGGTATCGCGATGATCAGGGCGATGATCGTGGAGAACCCGACCAGGATGATCGTCTTCGGCAGCCGCTGGCCGAGCAGTGACGCGACCGACTGGTCAAGCGTCCAGGAGAACCCGAGGTTGCCCTGCAGCAGGTGCCCGAGCCAGAGCAGGTACTGGGAGAACCACGGCTTGTTGAACCCGTACTCGGAGTTGAACTGCGCCAGCGCGGCCGGGTTGCGGTACGCCGACGGGCCGAGGATTGCCACCGCGACGTTACCGGGGATGGAGCGTAGCAGGATGAAGGTGATCACCGTGACGATCAGCACGACGATCGCCGCCTGCAGGATTCTCCGAATCAGAAAACCGATCAAAGCCCTTCCCCCGAACGGATCTGGCTTTCCCCCTCACGTTCACTTTTCACCCTCTTCGTCCTGAGCCTGCTGACGTATGCCGGCCCGGGACCAGACCGCAGGTCGAAGAGGTTCCCCGTCTATCGCTGTCATCCCCGGCATCGGGCGTCTCTAACGCCTCACCGGCCACAGCCGCCGGAACGCAGCGCGGGGTGCGGACGCCCGTCAGCCGTCTACCAAGTGGTTGACGGCTGACGGACAGCCCCATCCGTTTCTGGGTCCCGTGATTGTCGCTGCCGACGGTGGGCTTCCAGGGCGGGGACCCGCGGCGGCCTGGACGACCGGACCGCTGGCTAGCTCTTCACGAAGTACCAGTCCTCCGGGTTGATGTTCAGCGTGGTGGACTGCGGGATCACGCCGTGCAGGTCGTTGGTGACCTCGGTGAGCTGGTACGCCGCGTTCGGCTGCCAGATGACCGGCAGCTGCGCGGTCAGGAACGTCTGCCACTGGTACATCGGTGTCAGCGAGTTCGACGTCAGGGTCTGGTTGATGTACGAGTCGTTCTGCGCGTTGCTGAAGCCGGAGGAGTTGGCGCCCGAGCCCGACAGGAACAGCGTCTCTCCCGAGGGGTAGTAGTCAGGCACGAACGTCCAGCCGCCGCCCCAGTTGGCCATGTCCCAGTCGCAGGAGATGTGCGCGGTCACGCAGTTGCCGCCGGCGATCGCGGTCACCTGGTCGAACGGCTTGGGCTCCAGGTTGATCTTGATGCCGACCGTGCTGGCGTTGGACTGGAGCTGCGTCATCTCCGAGGCGATCCAGTCGATCCCGGTCGCGTACGGCATGGTGAAGTTCAGTGCCTGTCCCTTCGTCACGCCGGCGCCGCACAGCGAGGGATTGGTGCAGGTCGTGCTGCCGTTGGGGACGACGTTCCAGCCGTTGCTGCTCAGCAGCTGCTTGGCCTTGGTCGGGTTGTACGGGAACGGGTCAGTGACCGCCACGTTCGGCGACAGGTAGCTGGTCGACGGGAAGGTGCCGACCGGCCCGACTGTGTACAGGCCGTAGCCGCGCAGCGGCCCCTGGATGATCGACGTCTGGTTGACCAGGTACGCGAGGGCCTCGCGGAAGTACAGCTGCTTGATGATCGGCCCGTTCCCCGTCGTGGACTGGAAGTTGACAGGGAAGTAGTTGATCCCCCACGGGTACCAGGGGGCGAGCGTGTAGCCGTTGACCGGGTTTCTGCCGACGGCGGCGGGAGAGCTGCCCGCCGGCTTGGCCGGCGCGTCAGTGGTCGGCAGGTAGCCGACGTCGATCGACTGGCCGCTGCCGTGCGAGCTGGCCTGGAGCACGTTGTACTCGGCGGACTCGGTGGTGAACGGCACCTCCTGGAACTCGGCCAGCCTCGGCCTCGGGCTGCCCGAGTAGGACGTGTTCGGCACGAAGGTGGAGTTGCCGTCAGGGTTGAACGCCGACAGCTTCCAGGGGCCGTCGACGACCGACCAGATCGGTGAGGACGCCCAGCCGGACAGCGCCTTGGACTGGGCGTCGAGGAAGGAGTAGACGCTGCTGCAGGCGCTGGACGAGGCGGTGCAGCCGCCGCTGCCCGCCTTGCCGGTGGTGGAGGTGATGTCCCAGGCCATCGGCATCGGGGTGATCTGACTCAGCTCGTTGTAGGTGAACCAGGTCTGGTTGTACGCCTTGTCCATCGTCATGGTCAGCGTGTTGGGGCCGGTCACCTTGACGTTGGACACGTTGTCGGGGAACCCCCCTGGCACGTACGCGCCCCAGTCGCTGGACGCGACCGCTTGCATCATGTGGATCCAGAACAGCACGTCATCGGCGTTGACGGTCTCCCCGTTGGACCACTTCCAGCCCTTCATCGTGATGGTGACGGTCGTGCCGTTGTAGACCGGCGGATCCGCCAGCGACAGGCTGGTGTTCAGCGTCGGCGAGGCACCGTTGCCGAACCAGTACAGCGGCCGGTACAGCAGGTACTGGAAGTCCTCGGCGTTGACCACGCTGAAGTAGGTGCTGCTGTCGAACGGGAAGATGTAGTTCGGCACCGTCGACGGCAGCAGCGCGAAGGTGGCTGTGCCGCCGGCGACCGGCGTCCCGCCCGTCGATGTCGCCGCGGGAGTGCTGCCACTTCCGCCGCAGGCGGCCGCGGTGACCGCGATGGCCGCGCCGCAGACAGCGGCGAGCAGTACGCGGATGCGCCCGCGGCGCCATGCTGGGAATGCCCCCATGATCCGCAGCTCCTCACTCGTTGTAGTCAAATGGTTACCCGCTATACAAGCACCATGGCTGACGGTGATCAAGCGAGGGGCAACAAAAGGTAACGGTCCCGTTCCGCGATCAAACAGAGTGAACAGTATTCACCAGATAAACCGACATTGACGGCTGTCCGCCGGGGCTCCTGAACGGACAACAGCAAGAAGTGCCACGCGACGGGAGGTGACGGAGAGTAACGTGCTGCGAGCGCTGCTCCGCTAGTCGGCCTGCTCCAGGGCGGTGCGCATCGGCCGGAACTTGGACTCGGTTTCCGCCAGTTCGGCGGCCGGGTCGGAGCCGGCCACGATCCCGCAGCCGGCGAACAGCCGCGCCCGGTGCCGGCTGAGCTGCGCGCAGCGCAGCGCGATGCCCCACTCGCCGTTGCCGTCGGCGTCGATCCAGCCAACCGGGCCGGCGTACCGCTCACGGTCCATGGACTCCAGTTCGCGGATCGCCTCGACCGCCACGTCGGTCGGCGTGCCGCCGACGGCGGCCGTCGGGTGCACCGCCGCGACGAGCGCGAGCGCGGACTTGACGGCAGCCAGGGTGCCTCGCACCCGGGTGCCGAGATGCTGGACGTTGGGCAGCCGGATCAGTTCGGGACGCGGCGCGATGTACATGGCCTCGCACAGCGGCGCCAGGGCATCCCGCAGCGACGCCGCGGCGTACTCGTGCTCTTCGTTCTCCTTCGCGGACCCGAGCAGGCCGCGGGCGAGGTCGCTGTCCTCGGCCGGGGTTGAGCCGCGCGGCGTGGTGCCCGCAAGCACCAGGGAGCTCACCTCCCAGCCGTCCTTGCGGATGAGCAGTTCGGGGGTGGCGCCGATCATCCCCCGGACGCAGAACGTGTAGCAGCCCGGGTAGCGCGCGGCGAGCCGCCGGAGCAGCACCCGCGCGTCGATCGTGCGGTCCGCCGACGCGTACAGGTCCCGCGCGAGCACGACCTTACGCAGGTCGGGGGAGTGCGTGATGCGCCGCACGGCCTCGCCGACCGCTTGCTCCCACTCCGGGGCGGATAGCGACCCGTCATGCCAGACGACCGCGCCTGGCGGGACGGGCGGCTCGAACGGCGCCGGCTCCCAGGCGGGTTTCCCCTCCGGGGTGATGGTCGTCAGCCAGGCGTTCCCCGTCCCGTCCCGGCCGAGGATGGCCCTGGGGATGACGAGGACCGAGCCGTCGGAGGCGTCGTCGAACGTGAAGCTGCCGAACGCGACCAGCCCCGAGCCGTGGCGGCGGACCTTGTCCTCGATGTCCGCGCTGTCGGCGATCTCGCGCACCCACTTCTCGCCGTCGGTAAACCGGTCGGCGCCCGCTGGCAGTGTGACCCTCGCGGCCTCGCCCCACCCGGCCAGCCCCGCACCCTGCCGCACCCAGGCGACGGCCGCCGGCACCGGAATCTGGTCGAGGAAGTCGTCACCCGGGTCGGGGACAGGCGTGCTGCGCACGATCAGCCGCTCGCTGTATCGGTCCCCGCCCGGCCGCCCGCTTGGGTCGCTGTGGTTCCCGTACGGCTCTGCCATGACACGGAATTCTAGTGGGGGCCGCGGACCGCCCTGCGAGGCATGCCCGCCGACCTTCTCCGCCGGGGTGGCCGACCGCTACCCCGGGAACGTGCTCCCTGCTTCGCCGGCTCATCTGCTCGCTCCCGGTGAGCAGGTTCTCCGGCGCTTTCTCCGCTGCCCGGCGTGGACGCTTTCATCCCGTTCATCCCGCGCGTCAGCGGCGCCCGCTGAACCGCCCCGCCCCACCAGGATTAAAGCGCTCGTCAGCCGACCGGTTCCCGCGGCGACAGCATCTGCGCCATCGCGGGCAGCACCCCTGGGGCCACCCGGCAGTACACCCAGGTGCCGCGGCGCTCGGAGATGATCAGGCCTGCCTCCCTCAGCTTCTTCAGGTGGTGGCTGACCGTGGGCTGTGAGACGCCCACGTTCTGGATGTCGCAGACGGAGGCTTCCCCGCTGCTGTGCGCGGCGACCCGCGAGAAGAGGCGCAGGCGAACTGGGTCGGCCAGTGCCTTGAACATGCCGGCCATCCGCTCGGCATCCGCTGCTGAAAGTTCCGCCGCCCCGAGCGGCGGGCATGGAAACTCACCGGTCGTCTCCCTGATGAGTTCCGCTGGAATCGTCATGAGCGTAATACTCGCGTGTATCTGTGATCTCTGCCACCGATCTGGCCATAATGTGACATCACCTATATCAACGCCCCCAAGGCTGGCGGTTCGCCTTTCCCCGCTCTTTCTTATCCGTTCCCGTGAGCGCCCCCTCGGCCGCGGGGGGAAGGGCCGGGGAAGCGCGGGGAAGCGGATAAGGCGGGGCCGATCCCCGCACGGACCGCCGTGTGCCTGGCGTGGCACCGCGCCTGGCGCACGGGCGTTCCCGTCGGCCGACACGCGCCTTCCCGCTAGCCGAAATGCGAACGATTGCAGAGTCTCTCGTGGCGTGTTCCGGCGAACTCCGGCGGCCGTGGGTACCCCTTCCGAGGCACTCAGTGCCATTATGAGCGTCGCGGAATCAGTTTTCCCGGATGTCTCTGTGCGGCAAACCCCTATCAGGAACGGCCCCCGCGGCGCGGAATCCGTAAACGCGGGGCCGGACGTGCCCCGGAATCCACTAACCGCGTTTAGCGAAAAATGCTACCGGCCGGTAAATAGCCATTGTTTAACTCAGATCGATACTGATCAATGGTGTTCACCCCTCAGGGGAGACTCGCCGCGGCCGCACGGCGCCACGGCGGGCCGCACCGCCGAGCCCTTACATCAGGGTGAGCTGCTCGTGGTCCTCGGTATGCGGACGAGCGGGCCCGGCCGCAGCGCGCCGGCCGCGCCACGCACCGCGGTCCGTCCGGCCCGCGTCGCGCCCGACGCCGAACCGCTCAGCCAGGTCGTGCACCTGGGCGGCGATCCGCGACTGGTAGTCCTTGCGCGCGTACGCGCTGGGCCCGTACAACTCGGCGTAGCGCGGGACGAGGTCGGGATGCGTTTCGCGGAGCCAGCGCATGAACCACTCGCGGGCGCCCGGCCGCAGGTGCAGCACGATCGGGGTGACGTGCGGCGCGCCGGCCGCGGCGGCCTGTCGCACCGCCGCCGCCAGCTGCGCGGGCGAGTCCGACAGGTACGGCACGACCGGCCCCATCAGCACGCCGCAGCGCAGCCCGTTGTCATTGAGCGTGGCGCACGCCTCAAGGCGGCGCTCCGGCGACGGGGTGCCCGGCTCGATGGCCCGCCACAGCGACTTGTCGACAAACGCCGCGGAGACGTTCAGCCCGACATCGGTCACCTCCGCCGCCGACAGCAGCAGGTCCAGGTCGCGCAGGATCAGCGTCCCTTTGGTCAGTATCGAGAACGGGTTGGCCGCGTCGCGCAGCGCCGCGATGATGCCCCGCATGAGCTGGTAGCGTCCCTCGGCCCGCTGGTAGCAGTCGACGTTGGTGCCCATCGCGATGTGCTCGCCCGACCACCTGGGCGAGGCCAGCTTCGCCCGCAGCAGTTCCGGCGCGTTGACCTTCACCACGACCTTGGTATCGAAGTCCCGCCCGGCGTCCAGATCCAGGTAAGTGTGCGTGTTCCGCGCGAAGCAGTACCTGCAAGCATGACTGCAGCCCCGGTAGGGGTTGATGGTGTACCGGAACGGCATCCGGGAGGCCTTGGGTACCTCGGAGACGATCGACTTGGCGTGGACCTCGTAGAAGGTCATGCCGCGGAACTCAGGTGTGTCGAACTGCCGCGTCACCGCGCCGCGCTCGATCAGCGGCAGCGTGGCGCCGGCCGCACCGTCCCAGTCATCGCTCGAATCGAGTCGCAGGCTATCCCAGCGCATACGTCACAGTATAGAACACGCGTTTGAAGGACGCAAACACGTGTTCGGTTCAGTTCACGGCGCTTGGGGCTTGGGTTACGTTTCTACGTTTATGAGAATGCGGAGGGTGGTCGGTCCTCGTGTGTCGCAAAAAGAGTCGGGAACAAAGTCAGAACGATTGGATAAACCTACCGTCGTAGGGGA
>Ga0335074_10002052_pt1 | contig 27448 bp, 24 predicted proteins | sample Lox_Sample_23_FD_206715 | JGI IMG/M metagenome (GOLD analysis project Ga0335074, IMG submission 206715) | Soil microbial communities from Loxahatchee National Wildlife Refuge, Florida, United States - Lox_Sample_2.3 | ecosystem: Environmental > Terrestrial > Soil > Wetlands | place: USA...
GTTCCGGCTGATCCTGCACCGAAGCGCGCCGAGGTAGCTGCGCGCGAGCCAACCGCCCGAGCTTCTGTCGCGGACGTCACGCTGCGGCAACCAACGAAGGCGAAGTGGCTGCCGTGGCGGGTTCCTGGGTGGACGCTGGCGACCGGGGCAGCGTTGCTGGCGGCAGCGCTTTATGTCTATGTGCCGAGCCTGTATTTCGTCGAAACTGACGATGCGTATCTGCAGGCCGACACCGTTGCGGTGATGCCGAAGGTCGCCGCGTACGTCGCTGTGCTTCATATCACTGACAACAGCAGGTTCACGGCGGGCCAGCTGCTGGTGCAGCTTGATCCGCGTGACTACCAGGCCGCGGTCGATATCGCCGCCGCGAACCTGCACAGCGCGCAGGCGGCGGAAGCCGTCGTCCAATCGCAATTGTCCGAGCAAGGCCAGGTTATCGCATCGGATGAAGCCAATCTGATCGGCGACCGCGGCACGATGACCTTCGCAGCCGAGGAGCTATCACGCTTCACGCACCTGGCGAGCCAAGGCGCCGGGTCGATGGAGCAAAAGCAAGAGGCGCAAGCCGAGATTACGCAGCGGAAAGCAGCGCTGGACCGGGATACCGCGACATTGGCCGCGGCGCGTGCACAGAGCGAGGTCTTGGGTACCCGGGTGGAGGAGGCAAAGACCAATGTCATCCACGCACAGGCCGTGCTCGATCAGGCGAAGCTCAATCTGTCGTACACGAAGATCTATGTGCCAGCGGCGGGGACGGTTGCCAGGCGCACCGTGGAGCAGGGCGACTTCGTGGAGCCGGGCCAGACGCTGTTTTTCGCAGTCCCGAACAGGGTCTATGTTATCGCCAATTTCAAGGAGACGCAATTGACGCATATGCGTGCGGGCCAGCCCGTCTCGATCCATGTGGACGCGTTTCCGAATCATACGTTGCACGGCCATATCGACAGCTTCCAGCGCGGAACTGGTTCGAATTTCGCTTTGCTGCCGCCGGAGAACGCCACCGGCAATTTCGTCAAGGTCGTTCAGCGCGTGCCGGTGAAAATCCTGATCGATGATTTCGACGGCATTCCCGCGGCCATGATCGGTCCCGGCATGTCGATCGAGCCAACGGTGACGATCCGCACCCCGCCCCATTGGCTTGCCTGGCTCTAACAAAACCTCACTCATGGCGCGGACGCCTCGCGTTGGTCGATGGCGCCACGCCAGGCGGACCCGGAAGGCGCTGGACGTTTGACGCACTCCTGCGAGATGCCGAACGTGTCGCCCATTTCCTGCTTGCTCGCTTTCGGCCCGGCGAGCACGTTGCGGTGTGGGCGCCAAACAGCCCGGAATGGGTGCTGTTGGAATTCGGTGCCGCGCTGGCCGGGGTAACACTGGTGACCGTCAATCCGGCCTATGGGGCGCAAGAACTCGCGTATGTCCTAGGTCAATCCGATGCCGTTGGGCTATTCACCGTGCGCGAATATCGCCAGCGCGACCTGCGGGCTGTTGTCGAGCATCCGGCTGTTGCCGATGCGGCCGTCGTCGGCATTCCTGACGAGGTGTGGGGAGAAATCCCGGTCGCCTTCATCCGGTTGTCGGGCGGCGTGCAGCCGACCGACAAGGAATTGGTCGGCTTCTGCCGGCGGCACCTCGCAGCTTACAAGACACCCAGGCATTGGCGCTTTGTGATGGAGTTCCCGCTGACGGCCTTCCGGAAAGGTTCAGAAGTTCGTGCAACTTGACCAATTCACCCAGGCCCGAAATTCAAACTGAGACACTGCCGTTTGACAGGCTCGCCGGCCCGCTCCATGCTCCGTCGCCACCGAGGGGGGTCCCGCCGATCCGGGACTGAGAGTTCGGCAGGGGCGCGCCGATAGCGCGCCGGCGCCGGTTACCCTTGAACCTGATCCGGGTCATGCCGGCGGAGGGACGGGGACCAACGCACCACCACCCCACTTCCGTGCCGGCGGTCCCTATGGGGAGAGCGCCGATGACGGTCCAATCGAAGACTGCCGCCCGCCCGAGCACGGTAACCACGGGCGCGATCGCCGGATCCCGCAAGGTTTATACATCGCCGGAGGGGTATCCGCAGATCAGCGTGCCGTTCCGGGAAATCGCGCTTGATCCGTCGGCGCGAGAGGAGGCTTATCGCGCTTATGATACGTCGGGGCCGTACACGGATCCGGCGCTGACGATCGATCTGGAAGCGGGCTTGCCGCCGGTTCGGCGCGACTGGATCGCGCGGCGCGGTTTCGGCCGGCTCGATGCGCGCGGGGTGAAGCCGGAGGATAACGGTGGGGCGGCGGGCGATCGGCTGGTGCCGCTTTGCCCGGCCGAGCATCCGGTGCTGGGCGGCCGGTCGGGTCAGCCTGTCACGCAGCTTGAATTCGCCCGCGCCGGGTTGATCACGGAAGAGATGATCTATGTCGCCCACCGGGAAAACCTTGGGCGGCAGAAGGCGCTTCAAGGGGCGGCGGAGCGCCGTGCGGATGGCGAGGATTTCGGCGCCGAGATTCCGGTGTTTGTCACGCCGGAGTTCGTGCGCGACGAGATTGCGCGCGGGCGCGCCATCATCCCTGCCAACATCAATCATCCGGAGCTGGAGCCGGTTATTATCGGCCGCAACTTCCTGGTGAAGATCAATGCCAATATCGGCAACTCCGCGGTGACCTCGGGCGCGGCGGAGGAAGTGGAGAAGATGGTGTGGGCGATCCGCTGGGGCGCGGATACGGTGATGGACCTCTCGACGGGACGCAACATCCACAACATCCGCGACTGGATCCTGCGCAATGCGCCAGTGCCGATCGGCACGGTGCCGATCTATCAGGCGCTGGAAAAGGTCGATGGCGAGCCGGATAAGCTGGACTGGGAGGTGTTCAAGGACACCTTGATCGAGCAGGCCGAGCAGGGCGTCGATTACTTTACCATCCACGCCGGCGTGCGGCTGGCCTATGTGCCGCTGACTGCGCGACGCGTCACCGGGATTGTCAGCCGCGGAGGGTCCATCATGGCGCGGTGGTGCCTGTCGCATCATCGCGAGAGCTTCCTGTATGAGCGCTTCGATGAGATTTGCGACATCATGCGGAAGTACGATGTGTCGTTCTCGTTGGGCGACGGGCTGCGGCCGGGATCGATTGCGGACGCCAATGACGCGGCGCAGTTCGCCGAGTTGGATACGCTGGGCGAATTGACGAAGATCGCCTGGGACAAGGGCTGCCAGGTGATGATCGAGGGGCCCGGGCATGTGCCGATGCACAAGGTCAAGGTCAATATGGAAAAGCAGCTCGCCGTGTGCGGCGAGGCGCCGTTCTATACACTGGGGCCCCTGACCACGGATATCGCGCCGGGCTATGACCATATCACCAGCGCGATCGGCGCGGCGATGATCGGCTGGTTCGGCACCGCGATGCTTTGCTACGTGACGCCGAAGGAGCATCTGGGGCTGCCAAACCGCGATGACGTCAAGGCGGGGGTGATTACTTATCGCATTGCCGCGCATGCAGCGGATCTGGCGAAAGGGCATCCGTCGGCGAAGCTGCGGGACGACGCGGTGAGCCGGGCACGGTTCGAGTTCCGGTGGGAGGATCAGTTTAACTTGTCGCTCGATCCGGATACGGCGCGGGAGTTCCATGACGAGACGCTGCCGAAGGAGGCGCACAAGGTGGCGCATTTCTGCTCGATGTGCGGGCCAAAGTTCTGCTCGATGCGGATTACGCAGGATTTGCGGGAGGAAGCGGAACGGCTCGCCGGGCTGGAGCAGAAGAGCAGGGAATTCGCGGAGCACGGCAAGGAGCTTTACGTGCCGGCGGCGGAGTAGCGGTCGCGCCGGCGGCGGGCACCCTCACCCGGTTCGCTGCGCGAACCGACCTCTCCCGCAGAGCGGGAGAGGTGTTGTTGCTGACGCTCGGTCCCAATGGCGGAATGCGCTTCGCTTTTCCGCCCTAAGGCGCCTCGCCGGTGCTTGCGGGGGGCTGACCGGAAACAGCCTTCGCGCGTTCTTGCAGAAAGCGTCTTGCGCTCTTCTCGCCTTCTTCGATCAGGTTTTCGATGTTGGAAGAGCTGCGGTCGATCTTGCTCTCGAAGTCCAGCGTATTTTGCAATTCGGCCGGCATTTCGATGCAGGGGATGTGATACGATCGATGAGGGTCCGTCGGAAACGACCTGGGAATGCGGACCGGCGCCTTGATGTCGAGCTGCGCCAGGTAATCCGGTCGGAATGCATTCTGCAACAGCATATTGTTAATCATCTCAAGGTGTCGCAGTTGCTGGAAGAGTGAGATATTGCCTTCAAGCTGATTGCGTCGGTCCACGATATCATCAGGCAGTTCGGGCACCTTCTCGCATGTGGTGGGATTGATCTTGATCAGCCAGATTTCCTCGGGCAGGTTCTCGGCGCCGACGCTGTCCGGCCTTGTCAGCTCCTGGAGCGGCGGATTATCGGAGAACAAGCCATCCCAGTAGGCGTGCCCGTCTATCAATACTGCCGGGAAGATGTTCGGTACCGCGCACGACGCAAGGATATGCTCTACCCGGATAGGGTGATGGACGGAGATAAATTTCGTCAGCTTGCCGGTGCTGACGTTGGCAGCGCCGATCATCAATATCGGCCGCTTCTTTCGTGGTCCCCATGATGCAATTTCGTCAAAGTCGATATGCGATTCCAGAAGTGCACGAAGGTCCCTGAAGACTTCGCGATGACCAAGGGTCACGGCGGAGACCATGTTTTGTAACAAAGACGACGACGGACTGAGCTGCAGGGTTGGAAGCAATCCTCGATTGACCATCCTGAGGGAGCCAACCAGGAAGCTGTTGAATGTCTCCTCAAGCCAGCTCTGCGCGGTATTGTCCCGCCAGAATTCGATCAGGCGGCCCCACGGGGGAGTCTCGTCCTTCTCCATGGCGTACCAGACCAGCGCGGCACATACCGCGCCGCCGGAAGCGCCGCTGATGCTGACAATCTGGAACTCCTCGCCGATCTGCGCATCGCACAATGCTTTCAGCGCGCCGGCCGTGAACGCTGTCTGACTGCCTCCACCCTGGCAGGCGATGGCGATTTTTGTTTTCGTCATATTTCCTCCCTAGAATGAGCCAAAAATAGTGCCGAGCACGATCACACCAATCAACGCGATGATTGCGCTGACGATAGCTACCATGACCATGTCAAAATAGCTGTCCCGATGTTTCAATCCGCATACCGCTAAAAGGGTCACCACGGCTCCATTATGAGGAAGCATGTCGAGTGTGCCCGAGCTGATCACTGCGACACGATGCAACAGGTCCGGGCTGATACCAGTTTCGTGCGCCAGACGCAAATAGGTATCGCCGAGCGCGTCCAGGGCGATGGTAAGTCCGCCAGATGCCGAGCCCGTCAGCGCGGCCAGCACATTCGTGGCGACGGCGAGCGATACCAACGGACCGCCCCCGATTGACAGCACCCAATCGCGCACCAGCGTGAAGGCGGGTAGTGCCGCGACGACGGCACCGAAGCCGACGAGGCTGGCGACGCTGATCGCCGGCAACACCGAGGCGTTGGCACCGGAATCCATGCTGTCCCGCAGTGCCGGCAGCCGGCGACCGCTGACGATAAGCAGCGTAAGGATGGCAGCGGTGAGCGCCACGATCACCGCCCATACGCCACCGACAGCCGACAACGATGTTCCGCCCCAACGTGGTTCGGCGAGGAACGAGACATCGAGGCGAGGCAGAACGATTGCGGACATCAGGACGTTCACGGTGATTACGACGATAAGCGGCAACAACGCTGCCGCGATCGGCGGCACGGTGTCGGCGCGACATCCGCGGTGGATCTCAAGCGGATCAAATTCGCGAGTCACGGTTGCCCGCTCGCGTACCACCAGGTCCTCGGCAGCCTGGTCTGCACGAACACCCGCGCCCTCGCCAAAGCCCTCGCCCCCACGGCGGGCGGCGGACTCGGCCCTGGCAAGCCACCACAGGCCAAACGCGAGCATGATTATCGAGGCAATGATACCGAGACCCGGGGCCGCCAGTGGGGTCGTGCCGAAGAACGGCATCGGGATGGCATTCTGGATCGACGGCGTGCCGGGCATCGCGGACATGGTGAAGGTGCAGGTGCCCAGCGCGATCGCAGCCGGCATGAGACGGCGTGGTATGTTTGCTGTCCGGAACATCGCCTGCGCCATTGGCGCGAGTACGAAGAATGCGACGAAGAGGCTGACTCCGCCATAGGTTACGAGTGCGCCAGCAAGCACCACCGCGAGGATCGCCCGGCGCTCACCCAGACGTTCCGTTACGAAAGCTGAGATGGCCGAGACCGAACCACTGTCTTCCATCAGCTTGCCGAACAGGGCGCCAAGTAGAAACAGTGGGAAGAATTGCCCCAGGAAATGCGCCGCGCTGGCCATGAACGTTTGTGTCCAGTGCGCAAGGAGTGGTTCACCGGCTGTTGCCGCCGCAATCAGGGCCGCCGCCGGAGCGAGCAGCAGGATGCTCCACCCGCGATAGGCAAGCGCAATAAGGAGGAGAAGTCCGATCAGGATACCAAGCAGGCCCATGGGTTCAGCCTCCGACACCGCGGTCGATATCCTTCAAGCGGAGGCGGTCCGCCGCAACGCGATGCCGAAGTACAGCCATCCTCCACCCTGTACCAGCAGCTCTACCGCAATCAGAGTGCCGAGTACCCACAATCCGGACCAGGGCAGGTTCGCGTACAGCAGGCAGCCAACAACGATGCTGATGACGCCACTGAGCAGAACCAGACCCCATGCCTGGACCTCTCTGTGTCGCAGCGCCAGGGCAACACGAACGATTCCGCCTGCGACAATGAGCGCCATGAGAACAAGCGTCAGCAGCACGGCCCCGTGGACCGGCTCTCTCATAATGAGCAGCCCACCCGCGGAATAAAGCAGACCGGATAGCAGCCCTAAGACGAAGCCTCGCCATTCCCTTGTCATGAATGCGTGGATGATCTGAAAGACGCCGCCGACAAGCAGGCTGGCGCCAACGATAATGGTAGTCGCCAGGGTAACGGAGACGACGTCGAGCCAGGCGGCGGCACCCAATACGATCAGGACGATGCCGAGCGCGACGAACCATCGCCACTTGTTGGCGACCTCGGAGCTGTTGGTGGCGTTGATTGCTGTGTTCGCTGGCATTGTGCCCTTCTCTTGCAGAAGCCTTCTTCGTGCATACCCGCGGTCGGCGTCCTGATATGCCGGCGAGGTTACGGGCTACCGATGTTGCTACACCCAGAAGAGCGGCGATTACCAGAAGAGACAGGGTGATAGCCGGCCAGAGGCGGAGCTCGGTCTCCATGCGCTCTTATATTAGAGCACGTTCACGGCGACTGGAATCGGCAGCACACGCGGCACCCTCACCCGCCGCACTGCGGCGCGGCGACCTCTCCCGCAAAGCGGGAGAGGTGGACGATGGTCCGGCGTTTCCACTCAACTTGAACTTGCTCCAGACGATTCGACCGTCCTCTACATCGTCGGGGGTCCTCGCTCTGGAAGTGGAAAGGGCTAGGCCCCACCGCGCGTGGCCCGCTTATTCTCGGCGCAGGCGGTGCAGCAGGTCTTCGGCTTCGTCGCGCTCCATGAGCAGCGCGCGCGATGCGAGCGATGGGGCAAATCCGGCGCGCGCAAGGACGCCCAGCTCGCGCCGGCGCTGGACGTCGTCGGGAACCGCATCGGGACGGCGAAACGGGCCGATCCGGCGCCGCGCGGCGAGCGCCAGGGCGGCAGCCAGCTCGGCATCTTCCTCGACGGGCAGGGCGGAGCGGGCCGTGTCCCCTGCAATCCCTTTGGCGGCCAGATAAGAGATCACGGCGCGGTGCGAGCGGCCGGCACGCGCAAGGCTGCGTGCCCGCGCGGCGGCAAATGCTGCGTCGTCCACCGCTCCGGCCGCCGCCAGCCGCGCCACCACGGTGGCTACCAGCCGTCGCGCCTCGGCCATCTCGGTGGCATCGACCTCCTGGCCCTGTGCCCGCGCCCATCGATCGACCCGGCGATCGAGGATGCGCCGGAGCATGGCCTGCGTCGCTGCGTAGCGGGCGAGATAGGACAGGGCCGCCTCGTGCAGCGAGGCTTCATCGGGCGGCTTGGCGGGGCGGGCCGCCGGCATCGGCGGTCAATCGCCGGCGGGGACCAGCGGGGCGGGTACCCGATCGCGCTCCAGCAACCGGACCGCGGCGTTCAGCACCGCAGCGACCGGGAGCTCGGCGATCGCCGGTATGGGGGCGACGACCGCGGCGGCTTGCCGGCCGGCTGGGGCGTACTCCTCGGCGGGAGTCGGGCCGAACAGGCCGAGCGTCGGCGCGCCCGCGGCGGCGGCCAGATGCATCAGCCCGGAGTCGTTGCCGACGTATAGCGCGGTGCGTGCCAGGCAGGCTGCCGCCTCGGGCAATGTCAGGCGGCCGCACAGATCGATCGCCTCGGGCAGAGCCGCCAGCAGGGGCTCGGCCAGGGCGCGCTCCTGCTCGCCAGGGCCAGCAAAGACGGCCGGGCGGGCGCCGGGCAGTGGTCCTGCTTCCAGGCGGCGGAACAGCATGGCGAAATGCTCGGCGGGCCAAGCCTTCGGCGGCCAGTTCGCGGTCGGGCCGAGGGCGACGATCGGCCGCCCGGTCGGCAACAGCGCCGCCGCCCGGGCTCTGTCGTCCGGACTGGTCCAGGCCACGGGCAAGGGCGGGTCGAGCAGCCCCAGGACGGCGGCGAGCTGCGCGGTCTTGTGGCCGGGGCGGCGCCGCATAACGGCGCGGCGCTTCGCCCAAACCATGTACGCCAGCGCCGAGCCTCGGATATCCACCACAAGATCCCAGCGCCGCGATGCTGCCCAGGCCCAGAACGGCAGCCAGTGCAGGTCCCAGGGCTGCTTGTCGATCACGAGTGTGCGCTCGCGGTTGGGCATACGGGCGAACACCCCGACGGCCGGAGGGCCGCAGGCAACCGTGATGCGTGCATCGGGGTGCGAGCGGATCAGATGGTCGAGCAGGCCGGTGGACAGGACAGCATCGCCGACCCGGTTGGCGGTGACGAACAGGATGCGCATCGACGGGTCGCATAGCCGAAACGGCAGGAGAGAGAAAGCAGGGCAGGGGCCGCGGATGCCAGGTCAATCCGTGTCGCGTCTGGTCTGACGTTCGGATTCCGCGTTGATCTCGGCCCCGAGCAACACGATGGATACGGATATCCACAGCCAGGTCAGCAGCACGATGATGGCGCCGAGCGAGCCATAGGTCTTGTTGTAGCTGCCAAAGTGCGAGACGTACACGCTGAACAAAATCGAGGCGATGATCCAGAGCACTGTCGCCGTGACCGCGCCGGGAGAAATCCACTGCCATTTCGGCGCGTCATGATCGGGGGCATATCGATACAGAATTGCCAGCATGGCCATCGCGAATACGATCAGCACCGGCCATTCCACAATGAGTGCTGCCGTCGCGATGCCCGATCGGGCGCCCATCGCGGCCAGCAAGGCCGGCAATCCGGCGACCAGCGCCACCAGGATCAGGCCCCCCATGATCAGCCCCAGGGTCAGCAGCAGCGCGATCATATTAAAACGAAAGAAGCCGCGATGCTCTGGTTGGCCGTAGGCGATGTCGAGCGCGGTGATCATTCCGCTCATGCCGCGCGAGGCGCTCCACAAGGCTACAAGAATGCCAGCGACAACGCCGATCCCGAGAGCGCCGCCGGATGCCGACGCAAGTTGATGCAGTTCGGCGCCGATCAACTGCGTGGCCGAACCGGGGAGAACTCCGCCCAAGGAATTCAACTGGGCCTCGATCTGGGCGGGGTTCGAGATCAGGCCGTAGAGAGAGACCAGTGCAGCCAGTCCCGGAAACAATGCGAGGATCAGGTAGTAGGTGACTCCGCCGGCGACGAGCGACAGATGCTTGTCCTGGAAGTCCTTCCATGCCCAGCGGATTACATCCTTCCCGACGCGTACTGGAATGTGCTGCGGCCGCCTGGGCGCTCCATCGGTCGGTCGGGAGAGTTGGTCGTCAGGCATGATCGTCACTCGAGGCTGCGAGGATTCTCGGTTGAACAGGAATTCACCTCGCCGGTTCCCGGCGGGGTCCTACACCTTTCCCGGTGTGCGGGATGGCTCGCGGCGCGGCGGGGCGGCGGGTGGCGGTGCCACGGCGCGGGCACCCTCACCCGATTCGCTTCGCGAACCGACCTCTCCCGCAGAGCGGGAGAGGTAAGTAAGAAAGATGCTCGTGGATGCGTTTCTTTTGCTGCTTGCTGCCCTGGCATTTGGGGCTGTGCTAGCCGTCTTGCAGCTCCGCGGCGGCGGACCGCCGCGTGTTCCGTTGCCAGTCGGCGTCGTGCACGCCCTGCTGGGCGCCGGCGGCACCGCTCTCGCGGCCCTGGCGCCGAGCGAAGCCAACGCGGCGCGGGCCGGCGCGGGGGGATTCCGGAGCATTGGGGTGGTGTTGCTCTGCCTCGCGCTGGCCCTGGGCCTGGTTATCCTGCGCCGGCGGGTGCGTGGGCGGAGGCTTACCACGACGCTGGTCGGCATCCATGCATTGGTGGCGATCAGCGGGGTGGTTGTGCTGTGCGCCTATCTGGCAGTGGGCTGAGCTGCCAGTTCACGATAAATCGCAGCGTAGCGCTGTGCCGGGCGGGTCCAGCCGACATTGCTTGCCATGGCGTTGCGCTGGGTGCGGCCCCACACGTCCGGCTGGCGCCATAGCCGCGCCGCCCGCACGATCGCCGCTTCCAGCGCATCGCGCGTGGGTGGCGCGAACTGGATCCCGGTCGCCACGCCTGCTGCCAGTGCCATTTCGTTGGCATCGATTACGGTGTCGGCCAGGCCGCCGACGCGAGCCACCAGAGGCAGCGCGCCGTAGCGCAGAGCACAGAGCTGCGTAAGCCCGCATGGCTCGAAGCGCGACGGCACGGCGATGACGTCCGCCCCACCCTGGATCAGGTGCGCCAACGCCTCGTCGTAGCCGAGCAGAACGCCGACGCGTCCGGGATGCGCCGCGGCGGCAGCGGCGAACGCTGCCTGCAGGGCCGGCTCGCTGGTACCGAGCAGGGCGAGCTGCCCGCCGGCGGCGAGCAGCATAGGGAGTGCCTCAGACAGCAGGTCGATGCCCTTCTGCCATGCCAGCCGGCTGATCACCCCGACCAGCAGGGTGTCGGGCTCCGGCGCCAGCCCCAGTCGGGCCTGCACGGCCGCCTTGTTCGCCGCGCGCGCGGCAATGCAGTCGGCGTCGAACACGGCGGCAAGGTGCGAATCAGTTGCCGGATCCCAGACAGCGGTGTCGATGCCGTTCAGGATGCCGACCATCGCCGAGCCGCGCGCCCGCAGTAGCCCGCCCAATCCCATGCCGCCGGCATCCGTGCGGATTTCGTCGGCGTAGGTCGGGGAAACCGTGGTGACCCGGTCGGCGAGCACCAGCCCGGCTTTCAGGAAGCCGATCGAGCCGTAGTATTCGACGCCGTCGATCGAATACGCCGCCGGCGGCAGCCGCAACGCTCCGAGCAGATACGGAGGGACCTGGCCTTGGAAGGCGAGGTTGTGCACCGTCATCACGGTGCCGGGCCGGCGCCCGCCGTGATAATGCAGGTACGCCGGTGCCAGCCCCGCCTGCCAGTCGTGTGCGTGCACCACGTCGGGCACGAAGCCGGCGATCGCGCCGCGGCCGATCTCCGCCGCCACCCAACCGAGCGCCGCGAAACGGGCCGCGTCGTCGGCGTAGCCGTAGGGCCCGCCGGTGCGGATGAACAGGTGCGGCGCGTCGATAGCGAACAGCTCCAGCCCGGCGACGCGCCCGGCCAGCACCCGCGCCGGACCGCCGAACAGGTCATCGAACCGCAAGGCTTCTTGCGCCGGGCCCAGCGCCTCCAGTACTGGGATGTAACCGGGGATCAGCGAGCGCATCGCCACGCCCTCGGCCGCCAGCGCTCCCGGCAATGCGCCGGTCACATCGGCGAGGCCACCAGTCTTGATCAGCGGGTAGATTTCAGGCGCAACCGACAGCACCTTCATTGTTTGATGGTGTCCACCGTTATGGCCGGCATTGTGCGCCTTGTGCCGGTCCTTTCTCTCCCTTTGGGACATCGGCGGTCACAGTTGGTCGATCATGTTCTGGGTGATCAGGCAGACCCCGCCGGGTGAGCGGCGGAAGCGCTTGGCATCGAGCTCGGGATCCTCGCCGACCACCAGCCGCTCGGGGATGCGCACGCCGCGGTCGATCACAACGTTGGTCAGGCGGGCGTGCTCGCCGATCTGCACCTGCGGCAGCACAACGGCGCCCTCGACCTTGGCATAAGAATGCGCGTGCACGCCGGTGAACAGCAGGGAGCGGCGCAGGGAGGCACCGGAGACGATGCAGCCGCCGGATACCAGCGAGCTGATCGCCATGCCGCGGCGACCGTCCACGTCGTGCACGAACTTCGCCGGCGCGGTGATCTGCGCATAGGTCCAGATCGGCCAGTCGCTGTCATAGAGGTCGAGCGCGGGGACTACGTCGGTCAGATCGATGTTGGCGCTCCAATAGGCATCGACGGTTCCGACATCGCGCCAGTAGGCCTCCTTCTCCTGACCGGAGCGGACGCAGGACTCGGTGAAATGATGGGCTAGCGCCTTTCCGTGGCGGACCAGGTGCGGGATAATGTCGCGGCCGAAGTCGCGGGAGGAATTGGGGTCGTCGGCATCGCGCCGGAGCTGGTCGATCAGGAAACGCGTCTCGAACACGTAGATGCCCATGCTGGCGAGCGCCATGTCCGGCTTGTCCGGCATGCCGGGCGGGTCTTTGGGCTTCTCCAGAAACTCGATGATGCGGTCCTTGGCATCGACGTGCATCACGCCGAAGCCGGTGGCCTCGGGGCGCGGCACCTCGATGCAGCCGACGGTGACGTCGGCTTGCTCCTCGACATGCATCCTGAGCATGTGTTCGTAGTCCATCTTGTACACGTGGTCGCCGGCGAGGATGACGATGTGCTCTGGGGCGTGGCTCTGGATGATGTCGATGTTCTGGTAAACGGCGTCGGCGGTGCCGGCGTACCACTGTGTCTCGGAGACGCGCTGGCTGGCCGGGAGGATGTCGAAGCTTTCGTTGCGTTCCGGGCGGAAGAAGTTCCAGCCGTGCTGCATGTGGCGGATCAGGCTGTGTGCCTTGTATTGCGTCGCTACCCCGATGCGGCGGATGCCGGAGTTGACGGCGTTGGACAGGGCGAAGTCGATGATGCGCGATTTGCCACCGAAGTATACGGCGGGCTTGGCGCGCTTGTCGGTGAGCTCCATGAGCCGGCTGCCACGGCCGCCGGCGAGCACATAGGCCATGGCTGAGCGTGCCAGGGGGGCGTGGTTCATTTGCGTCGGCATGGCCAGTGTCCTCCCGTTATCAGCCCACCCACCGTAGAGACCTCCCGTGCCCTGCGGGAGAGGTCGGTTCGCGAAGCGAACCGGGTGGGGGTTCCGTCAATGTTGCACCCTCGCCCGCCGCGCGGCGCGCGGCAACCTCTCACGCGGAGGGGGGCGCCTGATACCCCACGCGCCGGCCGGGAAGCCGGCATGGCTCAGCGCGCGTAGTATGTCGCTCTTATGAACACTCGTCTGCGCCGAGCGGCAGGCAGGGTGATTTCAGGCGAACTGAAGGACGCATTCAGATTGCCAACGCGGTCGTAACCATGGCGAGCGCGTCGAGATCGTCGTGCCAGTCGCCACCAGCGACGGCGTGGGATGGAGTTGCGCCGGCACGGGTCTGGGGCGCTCGGGATCTTCGGTCTCGCGGCGGGGCGCCGGTTACGATAGACTGACGGTGCTTCAAGGACGGCTGAGCAGGCGAAGGAATCGTCCTATGGCAGCGACAGTTGAGCAGGATCGGTGGGTGGCGCGGGTGCTTGGCCATCAGCGCCCGGGCGTCGCCGGGTCAGCACCGACCGGGTTGGAACCGGCCTCAGAGGCGTTGCGGCGGGATCTGACGGGGCTAATCCGCCGCATCCCCGCGACGGCCGGCGCGGACGGGGCGCGCAAAGCGGCGCTGGCCAAACTGGCGACGAACGCCGAGGCCGCGATCAAGGCCAATGATCTGACCGCCGCCGCCGCGGCGGTCGCACAGCTCCGCGAGGTGCTGAACGATCGCGGCGCGAAGACAAGCAAAACGCTGCCCATTTGGCAGGCGGCGAAGGATCGGGCCAATGAGGAGATCGGCAAATTACAGGACGCGTTGCGGGCCACTCGCTACCCCCTATTCGAGCGGATTGCCGATCAGGGGCTGAATGGTATCACCGGCCGTCTCCAGGTGGGCCTGCAAACCGCTCTGATGAACCTCGATGACGCAAACGGCCCGGCTCGCGCCGACGCCGGCGTCAAAGCGCGGCAAGCCTTGGCCGATTTCCGGGCCTTTCTCGATTCAGACCCCTTGTTGCCGCTGCTCGAGGAGAACCCGCTCGGGGTGAACATTACCTTGCGTATGACCTTGCCGGAGGCCTTAGATCAGATCGAGAAGGCCCTGGCTTCTTAACAGGCAAGGGGGGTGCATCGATGGATAAGCCACGGCGAGACGAAGAATGGAAGCCGAAAGGGCACTACAACCGCCCGCCGCGGCGCTATGCGGACTGGGGCCGAAAAGTCGCGCGCGTCGCGAAAATCGAGATAGACGATGACGACTTGTACGGAATGGACGAGGCGGACGCAGACTTCGATCTTGAGCACCAGTCAGAACGCGACGCGGAACGGGGCGCCGAGAGCGAGTTTGCGCGGGTCAGCGCGGAATGCGAGGAGCTCGAAAAAGAGCTGGATGCACTTGTTCCGGGATCGCCGTCCTATTTCTCCTACATGAGCCAAGTGGAGAGAGAGACGATCCACGACACCGCCGAGGCGGCGCGGGAAGCGCTGCGTCTGTCCAACCCGAAACAGGGTCGCGAGCTGATCGCGGCGCTCCAGCTGCCTGTGCGCAAAGCTAAGGACGCCGAGACGGCGGCGTATTTCGAACGGCGTCGTGTCGAGCAGGAGTGCAGCGCGATTGAAGAGGATCTGACCAAGCTTGTCGGAACGTCTGACGCGCCGGTTATGCCGCCAGGCGCCACCGCGGAGGAAAACGAAAGGATCGAAGAGCTTGCGAAGGAGGCGCGGGATCATCTGCTCTTCGACGATGCGAACGAGGGCCGGAGTCTCGTCCAGAAGCTGCAAAAGCTCCTGCAATCGACCCGGGAAGCGATTGAGCAACGAGCAGCAGCCGCGCAACGCAAGCTACTCTCTGATCAGACCGCGACCCTCAAGGCCCGGATCAACATCGAAAGCAGGAAACTGACGAACGAGGAATGGTCGAAGCTCAACAACCTTCGGAACGAAGCCGAGAAGGCCCTTAATGATCCGAACCTTTCGGTTTCCCAATCCGCTGTTTCGGACCTGCGACAGGCTTACGATCAAGCAACGAGCAATCCAGGCGCCGACGCGCTGATTGCGAGATTTAGGCAGCAATTGGATAAGCGGAATGACGCCCTCGTGCGTGAGACATACAACGATTGCAGAGCCGCGGGCATCTCTCCGCCCGTGGAAAGAGGAGGCGAAAAGGGATACCTTGGAGACCTAGGGCTGATCGAAACTCGAAATGCGAAGCGTCCGCAGAGCCACTACAACAAAATCGATATTTCGGGAGCCGCCAGGGAACATGCGCGGCAACGCCACACGGTTGAAGGAATCTGGGAAGTTCGTGGCGTTCGCACCGCCCACCCAACACACGTCGCGATTTTCGCATCGTACGCCGCATTCGAAAAAGCCGCGACATCGGCACCGACAGAGGTGACCGCTTGGAAACGAGGCAGCGATTCAGGGCGCGTCGATGCCGACAAAGACGGGGTGCATTATCAGGCGGACGATCTCATCAACGCCATAGCGGTGCGCAGTTTCTATCCCATAGGAGGCAGTCAATATCCGAGGCAGGACGTCGAGCGGATTGTGCAAACCGCTCAGAGCGAAGCGCAATTTCGCGAAGAATTGGCTAATCTCTGACCGAATGATGACGGGCGAGCGCATTCTGCTGCTGGCGGCCTGTCCCGGCGCGGTCTTCACACTCGCTGTCTGGCTGCATCGAGAGTGGCTGGCCGCGTGGGGTATGCCGCTCGCCACAGCAGTGGAGCGGATGCAGGATCGTTGCAACATCGCCCGGCTCCCCCTCGCCTGGGTCGCTTGGGCAGGCGACGCGCCGGCTGGGATGGTCAGCCTGGTCGAGGACGACTTACCGCTACAGCCCGGCCGAACATGCTGCTTGTCGAGCCTCTATGTCGTCCCACCTCGACGGCGGCAGGGCTTAGGCAGCCGCCTCTGCCAGTATGCCGTTGCACAAGCGGTGACGCTGGGCTTCGGCCACCCCGCCCTCTACACCGCCGGACAGGAAAGTTTTTACCGTCGCCGGGGCTGGACGATTACAACGCGCACGGTCATTGCGGGGAGCGATGGCCCGCAACTGGCGTCGTTTATGCAGATCGAGAATGCGTGCGAAGGACACATCACGGTTCGGGAGGCCAAATAACGGGGTGGCTAGGGAGACCTGGCCAGCCACTGATCGCGAAGGTTTTCTCGTCCCCAATGCGGTAAAAGTGGCAGTAAGGAATTGGAGCTTTTTGACAGATTATCGGAGGCCCGCGGAAGGCCGCCGCTTTAAGCCGCCTGCGCCATGTTCCAACACCGCGACTCTGGCCGGCTGTTGGCCGCAGTTCTTGCACCGAAGCTGCACCACCACGCACGCGATCGACATCCCGGCCAGCCCGCCAGCCGCGCCATCAATTCCAGCGGGTAGTAGACGCACCGCCCGCAGCACACTCGGCATCCAGCACGTACTGGCGAAGGCTACGGACCAAAGAGGCGAGGATGATGACGCGGTCTCCGGGCGGCTGGTCAGGCATCGTCGCATCGGAGCGTAAGAACATATCAAGAACGCGGGGCCAGCATCTCTGCACCTGCCCCGCCTCTCATCGTCCCACGTGTCGCGCCGGGACCGAAGCCGCATCGCTGCCAAGCGAACTTTCCGATGCTACTAAGTTCGCTGTGTCCGTAGAGAATTGCTGGTGGGCGCACAAGGACTCGAACCTTGGACCCGCTGATCAAGAGAAAACTGTTTGGACGGCTAAAGCTTTGTTTTTGCTTGTGCCAGTTCCGTCAGCTTTATCCACTAATCCATCGGCCTCGGCTTTCGGCGCGGCCTTCCGTCCTTCCGGATGCCGGTCAAAAATTCCATCGCGTTGGCTGCGATCCCGTACCCTTTTCGCCCGTAGCAGGCGGCCGCCCGACCATCGCATAGCCGCCATGCGATTATCGCGCGCCCATCGCTTTGCCTGTGGATCGTTCGCGGCCGTAAAGAGCACCCGGTTGCAACCTGGGGTGATGGGAGTTCGTGCCTACCGGCACGTCAAGACAGTCAACGGCGTCAAACAGGTCGCCACGACTGACAGCGGCGCGGACCGGTATTGGGAACTCTCCCACTGCCTGAAGCACGCGAAATGCCCGCTGAAGAAGGGCACGATCGCTAACCTCCAATTCTTGATCGAGCTACGACATGAGATCGAGCACCGGTCAACCAGCCGCATCGATGACGCGGTAAGCACACAGTTGCAGGCCTGCTGCATCAATTTCAACGACGTCATCAAGGAGCAGTTCGGCCCGCAATACGGTTTGGAGCGGCTTCCGATCGCATTGCAGTACATGACCTTCAGCTCGGATCAACGCGCCGTGCTGAAGCGTGCAGCGAACCTACCGCGCAACATCGAAACCATGATGGACGCCTTTTCGGACCGGCTGACAGCGGAAGAGAAGGCGGACCCTCAATTCGCGTTCAGGGTAAACTTCGTTCCGGTTCTTGCAAACCGTCCGGCTGGCGCCGATCAGGTAATCGAGTTCGTGAAACCGCACGCGGGGCAGACCGGGTCCATCACGATAATCAAGCCGGTGGACCGGCCGAAATTCCGAGCCGGCCAGATCGTGCAAATGATGAAGGACGAAGGCTACCCCAATTTCACGGTCAGCAAGCACACGGACCTGTGGAAGGCCGCGAAGGCGAAAGATCCAAAGCTGGGGTTCGGGTCGCCGATATATGGTAAGGAGGGCTGGGGTTGTATGATAGTTGGGTAGCTCACGTGCGTGAGCACTGCGCCAAAAACAGCGAGCCAGCAGATAGATTCAACGTCAGATTGCGGCCCAAGTGGCCTCTGTCCAGCTTCTCCGCCTGCGTCATATCGCTCACCAACCCCTGGCGGCCGTCATCTGGCATTCATTGCAGCCTGCGGCCGCGCCACACCGAACCGCTGTTGGCCATCCCAGATCGTCCCCGCACTACTTTGGCGCCGCCGCGCCCTGTGATCGGCTTCACAGACGTCCGCCGGCCGGCTGGATACTAAAGGCGCCAAGGCTGCCCGCCGGTCCGGACGACATCATGGCCCCGGCGGAGATGAAGCCGATCCTGGCGCGTCAGGGATAGGGATGTGATGGCATGGACGATCAGTCGGCCGACGGCGGCATGTCTGCAGAGACAGTTACCACGAACGTTTCGACGTCCGACGATGCGTCATCGTCGTCATCGAGCACGCTGACCGACGACCAACACGACTGGGCCAGCAGCTTCTGCGGCATCGACACGCGCGCCGGCGCAGACGGCGGCGCGGCCGCAGGCGCTGTGGCCGCTGCCACCGCTGGTGCTGCGGCGGACGCCGCGAGCGCGGGCAAATCCGACGACGATGATGACGACAGCATTTGGGGCTCGATCAAAAGCGCTGCCGGCGGCCTCGTCGACAAGGCGGAGAGCGTCGCCGACGATGTCGCGGAAACCGTCGGCGACGCCGCCGGCGGCGTGGTCGACACCGTCAAGACCGTAGCCGGGGATGTCGGCCAGGCAGCCAGCGATCTTGGATCCGGCGTGGTCAACACTGTCGAAACCGCTGCCAAGGGCGTCGGCCACACCGTTGCCGATGCCGGTAGCGGCCTGTGGGACACTGCTAAGACGGTCGGCGGCGACATCGCTTCGGGTCATCTTGGCGATGCGCTCGGCGATGCCGCGGGCGGCGTCCTCTCCACCGCTGGCCACGTCGCCAGCGACGCCGCGCACACAGTCGTCGATACTGGCAGCGCCGCACTGGATACCGCGGGCAAGGTCCTCATCGACTCTCAGCAGGGCGTGGCAGACGCCGCGACCGGCGTGATCTCCACCGCGGGCCACGTCGCCAGCGACCTTGCCCACACCGTCAGCGACGCCGCGGGCCCGGACTCCATGTTCGGCCGGGCCGCCGGCTCTGTCGGCAACTTCGCCACCTCCGCCGCCGATGCCGCCGTGGGCGTCGTCAAGGGCGCCGCCGACTTCGACAAGGGGCTTGTCGAAGGCGCCACCAGCGGGGTCGAGGGCATGGCCAAGGGGTTGGTCAACCTCGGCGACAGCGCCGGCAAGGAAGCCTACGCACTGGCTACCGACCCGAACGCACGCGCGTCAGCGCTTGACGCCGTCGAGCACGGCGCCGAAGCCGTCGGCCGGTTCGAGGCGGAACTCATTACCGATCCAAGCAAGGCAATGTCGCAGGTCGGTAGCTCAATCGAGAGCGGTGCTTCGAAGGCCGGCAACATCGCGGAAGGTATTTACAAACAATATGAACAGGCCGAGGCCGCCGGGCACGGTATGGAGTTCATCGGCAAAGGCTTCGGCCAGGCGGCCGTTGTAGTCGGGGGCGCCGTGCTGACAGGTGGTGCCGGCGCGGCAGCCGAAGGCGGCGCTCTTGCCGGTGAAGGCGCTGCGCTGGCCGGCGAACTGGGCGAAGGCGCCTCCGTGCTTGGCGAGCTCGGCGAGGGCGCCGAAGCCGGCGCAAGCGTGTTGGAAGGGGGGACCGGTGCCGCAGGCCGCGAAGCTTCGCTTGCCGAGGATGCCGCCGAACTCGCCCGCCGCCCACGGTCCACGGGTGCGGAGGCCCCAGAGATCGACCCATCAACCGAGGAGGTGCCCGCCACCGGCCAGCCCGCTACCGAACAGCCCGGCCTGCCCGAAGAAGAAAGCCCCGCTTCGTCAGAGGGCAAACCCGAGCAGCCCCGCGCCGCCATGCCGGAGGCGGAGCCGGAGCCGGCCACTGAGTCGCCGGAAGACGAAACGTCGGAAGAGGGGTCCGAACCCGCGGACGAACCGGACGAGCCATCCGAGGACGAGGGCGACGCCGGCGACGATGAGGAAGACTATCACCCGCGCAACCGGGAGCGGGCGAAGGATCGGCGGGCGCGGCAGCGGGAAGACGCGCGCGGACGCAGGAACGGCGACGCGCCGGCCAAGGAGCTTGGCGAAGACGAAGGGATGCACGAAGGCCCTGAAGTCGGCGATGCAAAAGTCCCGCTCGACAAAGCGCTCGACAATGCCGGGGTCGAAATGGACGAGGAGGAGCGTGAAGCCTTCGGCGACTGGGTCAAGAAGGGCCACAAGGGCGGCCAGCACGATCACTACGGGATGAACCGCGAAGAAGCAGAACGCCTGCGACAGGACGTCGAAGACTTCCGCAGCGAAACCGGGCGCGGCGGTCCGACCGAGCCAGAGCCCGAAGACCCGACCCCTGCAGGCAATCCCGAACCCGGCGGCGATCCCGGTGGGGACGCAGGCGGCGAAGACCTGAAACGGATGTTCCACAAGCCGCGCACGACTGGCGATCCCGGGATGGGGCCTGGCGAAGGTGCGACCGACAAATACGGCAACGTCCGCTACTCGACCGCAGGGACTCAGGCGGAGCAGGATCTCGCCCTCTATCACGAGCAGGTCCACTCGTTTCTGTCGCCCAAGCTGAAGGTGCTGCGAGAGTTTCGCGCCGACCTGCGGATGGCCGCCTACCACAAATCTGAGATCATGCGATACCTGGAGGAAGCCATCGCCGAGACGGTGGCGCAGTTCAAGGTCAACGGCATCGGTGCGGCTTTCGAGGGCCTGAAGTTTCCGATTGCCAACGGCTACGTCACGATCGGCGGGATGGCCACAGAAGCGGCGCTTGGAACGGTTGTCGCTGGCGGCGTGACCTACACTGTCTACCTCGTCACTAAGTAGTCGTAGGCGGGCTGAGAGCATGACACGCGAGGAAGCAGTCAATGTCGCCAGGCAGCTGGCCGAACAGAACCGGTGGACTTGGACCGAGCCGGTGCGCGCCGTCCGCTCTCGCCGTTGGTGGTTCGGCCCAGCTTACTGGCGGGTGACGTCAAACGCGACGGCACGAGGCCGCAACGTCATCGTAACGATCGACGACGCTTCGCGCAAGGTCATGCAGGCTAAATTCGCGCCGCGTTGAGAGCCGTCGTCGGACGATCTGCGGCGCGCCTGGGACGGGCTGGCAAGCCGGTAGGAGGTGATTCCACGTCACCCGGGGAGAAACCCGGTTGCGATTTATCAGCTTTCCGCGGCGAGCTCACTTCGCATCGGTGTCTGCTGTCGCTCGGCCGAGCTTGTCGCGATGGCCCAGCAACAGATTCACCTGGGCGGCCTCGGTACCACAGTACAAACATGGTGCAGAGCCGCTGGAGTGGCATTCTCTCCACGTAGTAATCCCCAAAAAGCCGACATCATCGCGGCGGTGCACAACGGAATGCTCCTCAAGACCGCCGCTCGAAAGTTCGGCATTGCAACGCGAGCAGTCGGCTGCGCACGAGCCAAGCAGGATGAAAGCGGAGGCCGTCGATCTGCGGCGGCGCCACGTCGTGGTGCTGGCGGTACTCGAGCGAGGGCGCGTTGGAGATCGAAGGGGACGGCAGGTCGGCGCCGATACTGCCGGCGGGGCGGGCACCGGCTGATCCGGCAATCGAGAGGGATCGACTGACCGGACCGGAGCGGGCCATGCGGGACCTCGGGCGCAGGAGTGGGACAACGGGCGAGGCGCCGAGGCTGCAACAGCGGGCTCGGAGTTGGAAGCGCGAGGCGGACACGGCGCTGTCCTGGGCATTCCCTCGGTGCGGACACTCCATCGGGGGTGCGGACCTTCGGTCCCACCTCACTGTCCGCACTATGTCCGCACCAGCCGGAGCGGCTACCCGGCTGCCCGCTCAATACTCGGAATTCTCCCTTATATTCCAGCCTCTTATCTGGTGGGCGCACAAGGACTCGAACCTTGGACCCGCTGATTAAGAGTCAGCTGCTCTACCAACTGAGCTATGCGCCCGGAACCCAGGCCGGCTCGGCCGGCCAAACCGGGCCGGCGCTATAGCAGCCACCGGCCGTAGTTGGAAACCCCTCCCCCGATAGGCTGCGGGCCATGGACTCGCCCACGAATGTTGACACCCGCTCGACTGCGGACTGGGATGCCGGCAACGGGCTTGGTGCCCGCCGCGACGAGAGGATCGGGGCCCAATGAAGCTGCTCTTTTTCAACGACTTCCGGCTGGGCGTCATCAAAGGGGATGGCGTGGTCGATGTCTCCGTCGCTGTCCAGGACATCCCTCATACCGGTCCGCACGATCTCATCACGGGCTTGATCGCGCGGTTCGAGCAGTACCGCGGCAAGCTGCAGCAGGCGGCGGCAAACGGGGCGACCATCCCGCTCGCCGGGCTTCGCATCCGCCCGCCGGTGCCGAAGCCCGGCAACATCGTATGCATGGCGGTCAACTACATGGAGGACGGCACGCGCAAGGAGCCGGCTCCGCTCAACGCGTTCCACAAGGCACCGAGCGCCATCATCGGGGACGGCGACACCATGGTGCTGCCCGACGTGCCCGCCACCATCTTCGAAGGCGAAGCCGAGATGGCAGTGGTGATCGGCAAGCGAGCCGCCAATGTGCCGGCCACACACGCCATGCAGCACGTGTTCGGCTACGTCAATTTCATCGATGGCTCGGCGCGCGGCCTGCCGCCGCCCGGCAACGTGTTCTTTCAGATGAAGTCGCGCGACACGTTCGCGCCGATCGGGCCTTGGCTGGTCACTGCCGATGAGGTCGCGGATCCGCACCAGTTATCCGTCAGGCTGTGGGTGAACGGGGAGATCAAGCAGGACTTCAACACCAGCGACATGGCGCACAAGATCCCGCGCTGCATCGAGTGGGTCAGCTCGATCCACACCCTGGAACCGGGCGACATCCTCGCCACCGGCACCAATCATCGCGGCCTCAGCGCCTTCCAGGACGGCGATACTGTGGAACTGGAGACCGAGGGCCTCGGCCGGCTGCACATCCGCATCCACGACGAACTGAAGCGGACCTGGTCGCGGGAGACCCGGCTTGATCGCCAGAACAAAGGGTTCGACAGCCCTACCCCGCAGATCAGCGGCAAGTACGCACGCTGATCACCACAGGCGGGTCGCTCCCGCCGCACGCAGCACCGCGGTCGCGTGCGCCCGGCGATCGGCGGTGGGGGCCCGCACCGACAGCACCAGCTTGCCGGCGGCGGCTTTGCGGTCCCGGTCTTCCTGCTCCTCCTCGCTGGCGCCGCGACTGATCACGTGGGCGACACCGCCCACGACCAGCCCGCCGCCGATCGCCGCTCCGGCTATCGCCGCCGCGGCACCGCCGGTGGCAGCCACTGCTGTCGCGGCCGCCATCGCGCCGATCGCGCCGCCTACGCCGCTATGCAACAAGCGGGATTGTTGGGCCTCGACGCCGGTATCGGGATCCTTTGCCCCGGCCTCGGGCGTCGCGCGCTCCGGCGGAGGGTCGATTTCCGGCAGGCTCAGATCCGCGCGATCGAATCCGGCTGCCTCGAGCCGCTTGATCGCCTCGTTGAGAACGACGCTGGTCGGCATCAGCGCGAAGACGGCTGGGGCCATGGTGCCGGCCGGCACCTCCAATTGTTCCTGGTCTTGGTCCATCTATGGTTCCCTTGCTGGCTCGGCTTGAACGCGCCGGCGAAGCGGTTGTTGCCTTGCGCGGTGGCGCCGATTGACAGCGTTGGCGCACACGCTTTCTTTAGCGGCGACCCGGAGGAAACCGCATGACCGAAGCGACCCTGGCCGAAGCAGCCCGGCCGGTCACCGACGCGCTCGACGGCAAGGCCATCGCCGAGCTGGGGGAGCAGCTCTCCCAGCTTTTGCGGCTGCGAACGCTGCCGATAGGGATGAAGCTGTTCGAGGATCTCGATGAGATGGCGCGTTTGCCGGGGCTGCGGCGGCCGCCCAAGGGGCGCACCTTCTCGACCTGCCAGCTCGTCACCCAGTCGCGCATGGCGGGGTTCACCCTCGGCATCACTACCGAGAATATTCCCAGCTTCTCAAGTTGCTCCAGCGTGATCGGGCTGGATGCGCCCGGCGAGATCTTCACCTCCGGGCGGAAGATGGAGGGGGTGTGGTTCGAGAACCGGGAGGCGGCGGCCGCGCACCAGGCGCAGATGCCGCGGGTGGCGCCCGGACGGTATCAGGGGCTGGTGGTCTCGCCGCTGCGGACTGGGCGGCTCGACCCGCCGGATATCTGCCTGTTCTACGCCAATCCGGCGCAGATGATTCTGTTCATCAACGGGCTGCAGTGGCGCAACTACCGCCGCTACGATTTCAGCATTACCGGCGAGAGCGCCTGCGCCGATAGCTGGGGGCACGCGCTGAAAACGCGGGAGGTGAGCCTGTCGATCCCGTGCTACGCCGAACGGCGCTACGGGGCTGTCGCGGATGACGAGCTGCTGATGGCCTGCCCGCCCGAGGATCTGGCGCGCGGCGTGACCGGCCTGCACGGGCTGTCGAAGGCCGGGCTGCGCTATCCGATCATGCCGTTTGGCCCGCAGGCCGAGCCGGCCGAGGGCATGGCCAAAAGCTACGCCGGTAAGAACTGAGGAAGAACGTCGATGGATCTGCAGGTGTCGCCGCTTGCGGTGCACTTTCCGGCGCTGGCGCCGGTGGATGGCGTGCGGCTCGGCGCGGCGGAGGCGGGAATCCGCTACCGGGACCGGACCGATGTCGTGCTGATGGAACTGGCGGCCGGCTCGACGGTCGCCGGGGTGTTCACATCAAACCGCTGCCCGGGGGCGCCGGTCGATTGGTGCCGCGGCTCGGTCAAGGGCGGGCGGGCGCGGGCGGTCGTGATCAATGCTGGCAACGCCAACGTGTTCACCGGTCGCGCCGGGCACGAGACCTGCGCCGCCACGGCGGCCGCCGCCGCCGAATTGGTCGGCTGTCCGGCGAAGCAGGTGTTGGTTGCCTCGACCGGGGTCATCGGTGAAGTGTTGCCGCACGAGAAACTGACCGCGGCCTTGCCGGCGCTGCATGCAAACCTGCGCGACGATGGGTGGGAAGATGCGGCGCGCGGCATCATGACGACGGATACTTTTCCGAAGGGCGCGACGCGACTCGCCCGCATCGGCGAGACCGAAGTGCGGATCAACGGCATCGCCAAGGGCAGCGGCATGATCGCGCCGGACATGGCAACGATGCTTTGTTTCGTTGCCACCGATGCGAAGATTCCCGCCACGGCGCTGGATGCGCTGCTGCGCAAGGGAGTCGGGCGCAGCTTCAATTGCACGACGGTGGATTCCGATACTTCTACGTCGGACACGCTGCTGCTGTTCGCGACCGGCATGGCGAAGCATACGCGGGTGCCGGCCGAAGGCGGGCCGGTGCTGCGCGACTTCGGCGAGAAGCTGGATGACCTGCTGCTGGATCTGGCGCTGCAGGTGGTGCGGGACGGCGAGGGGGCGCAGAAGCTGATCCGGATCGATGTGTCGGGGGCGACAACCGCGCGCTCGGCCAGGCGGATCGCGATGTCGGTGGCGAATTCACCGCTGGTGAAGACGGCGGTCGCCGGGGAAGATGCGAACTGGGGGCGGATCGTCATGGCCGTCGGCAAGGCCGGCGAACCGGCCGACCGCGACCGTCTGTCGATCGCAGTGGGCGGCGTGTGGATGGCGCGCGACGGCGGGGTGGTGCCGGGTTACGATGAGGCACCGGTGGTGGCGCATATGCGGGGGCGGGAGATCCATATCGAGATCGATCTGGGCATCGGGCGCGGGGCCGCTACGGCGTGGACCTGCGACTTGACGCACGGGTATATCGACATCAACGGGTCGTATCGCTCGTAACCGGGGAGCCGCTGGTCGCGGGCGTCGTCGAAATTCGGCGGGCCGTGATCACAGGGCCAAGCAACTCGAATGTGCGGCAGATGATCAGCGCGACGGCAGGTGTGAGCCGGGCCGAATCGACCCTGGTTACTGCGTGTCATTGGACTTCATCTGTGTGCATCCGCGTGCATCTGTGGTTGCAAACTTCCATTTCCGGCAGGCGGTACTGACGCTGATCGACATGGTAGCAAGGGAATGGAACCACAGATGCACACAGATCCACACGGATGCGCCGCACTCCCCTACTTAGCCCGCAACTGCTCGATCCGCTCAGCCGGGTCGAGACGATTCGCTTCGCCGTTTAATCCTGCTGCAAGAGGAGGGTCTGTCCTGGTAACTGCCGACCCGCCTCGTGGACGGTTGTATGTTTTTTGTGACTAGTCACGTGTTTTGGTAAAGTTCTGTTGGAACATTCAGTTCGCGCAGGTTAACACTGCCATCCCGGCTCGATCCGGAACCGGGCGAATTCAACGAGGAACGTATGGCCATGCGTGCATTGAGATTCGCTGCCGCCGGCGCGTTGGCGGCGGTTGGCCTGGCATCACCCGCGTCGGCGACGCAAATCTACGTTTCTGGTATGAGCCTGGCCAACGGATACGAGTTCGCCACGTTCCAGCGCAATCCCAACGAACCTGCCGGCGCATGGGCGGGTGGTACGGAATACACAGGTCAGCAAGACCTCACCGCGGATTACGGTGACACCAACCACGCTCCGCATTTCAACGTGTTCGCCTGGTGCGTCGATGTCTTTAATGACATCTATATCGGAGGCGACTCCATCGTCTATAATTTGGTCCCGCTCGCGGTGACCAATGCCAGCGAGATAGCGAAAGTGGCGGCGTGGGGTGACCGACAACTCGCGTCCGGCCCGAACGCGCTGATCTCGGCCGCGGTGCAGGCGGAAATATGGGACCTTGAGTACAATATGGAGATCGTGCCGGGCTCGGATCCAACGCTGGAGGCCGAGGTGGCAAGCATCAATTCGCTGCTGCCGTCGTTGCCAGCGGCGAGCGGTTCAATGCTGTCGGGTAGTTTCGCCGGAGGGGGATCGATCGCGCAAACGCTCTTCACGGTACCCGAGCCGGCATCGCTGGCGCTGCTCGGCAGTAGCGTACTCGCGACAGCACTGATCCGTCGCAGGCGACGGTCGCAGCCGGCTGGCTAGAGCACGTTCACGGTGGCTGGAATTGGCAGTTGCGCCGGCACCCTCACCCGCCGCGCTGCCGCGTGGCGACCCCGGATCGAGTCCGGCTCTCTCCCCGCAGAGCGGGAGAGGTGGACGGTGGGGCGGCGTTTCCACTGAGCGTGAAGATGCTCCAATCGTGGGGGCGGCCGGCTGGCCGAGCATCGGGGCTGGGGTAGTCTGCCAGCAGGCCGCGGCCTGAACCAATATTCACGCGGGATTTCGGCCGACACTTTGTCCCGCCGGCGATCACCGTCCGCCCTTGTATGGGGCTTTCTCTGTCAAGGGCTATTTTCATCGACCAAGCTGTTTCTCGGCTCGGTGGGGCAA
>Ga0335074_10002054_pt1 | contig 27430 bp, 20 predicted proteins | sample Lox_Sample_23_FD_206715 | JGI IMG/M metagenome (GOLD analysis project Ga0335074, IMG submission 206715) | Soil microbial communities from Loxahatchee National Wildlife Refuge, Florida, United States - Lox_Sample_2.3 | ecosystem: Environmental > Terrestrial > Soil > Wetlands | place: USA...
GGTAGCCCCGCGCGGCGAGTGTCTGCATGAGTTCGTAAGCGGTTGTACGCGGCAGGCCGAGCCGCGCGACGACCTCTGGCGCGCCCAGTTCGTGGTCTCCGCTAAGGAAAAGCTCGAGGATGTCCAGCCCGCGGGACAACGCTGGGACCATCGACCCCATGGGCAGCGCTCCTTGCTCCTTGATGTTCTAAAAGGCCAGGCCAGGCCCTCGCTCCGGCACACCACCGCGATAGAATCGTATCTTCTCACCGCATCGCGCGGCCGCATGCGTCTCGGGCCTGCTGCGACCTCGAACAGCTCTAGGGAGGCCCGGTCACGACTTCAGCCGAGCCGCTTCCATGCGAGTTTGCGCGGCTTCGCTGTGTCGCCCGGGCTCCGTCCGACAGCGGATAGGAGACCGTCAGAGGCGGTTCTGCACGCGCTACTTTTCAAAGATCGCGAGGACGTTCATGTCGGGCTCGGACTTGAGCGTGCCAACCAGTCGAACCCCGTGCTTCGACCCGCGCTTGACGAACTGGTAGGCAAAGGTCCCGGTGTCGTACTGGCCACGTCCGGACACATGGAGGTGCAGGACGTGCCGACCCGGTCCAATGCCGATTCGGTAGTCAATCCAATCTATCCGTTCCTCGCTGACTGCGTCCTCAACAGTTTCCATGGCAGCGACATCTTCAAAATTATCGTCAAACCACCTCCAGTATCTGTTGCGCTCATCCCGCTTCTCAGGATCAGAGCCAGGGTACGTGGGTGGTGTCTCGCCTTCCGGTGCGATCTTTTTAGCCAGGCAATCGTACAGCTTCGTGACCTTGCCGTTGACAGTCTCCAGTGCGGTAGGAATGAGCCTCGTACCCGAAGGAAGATAGAACTCGACGTCGGCGGGCAGCCACCCCCGATTTCCACCCCGGCAGGGCATCAGCGCAGCCGATACTAGGGACTAAACGGCGCATGCAGGAACTGCCGGTCATCCGGGATACCTCACCTTCGCTGTTTAAGTCGGCGCGGAACTGCCTCCGCGCGCCTGCGAGCTGCTATCCGAGTGCGCTCTGACCTTGAGTGACGCCCATAACACAGCAAGCAGCTGGGCATCCCGTCTATCTAGCGAGATAACTTCGTCGTTTTGCCCGATGGGCACCTTGTCTGGGTAGCGGCCGAGCACTGCCTGGAAGCTGCGCCGGGTGCGGCGAGTGGTCAAAGCCGCCGGGTTGCGGGCCCAGGTTCCTTCGATACGGCAGCAGCCAGGTCAGGCAAGTCGGCGAGGTGCCGTCAGGATGACCTGCTTACGTAGCCCGGCTGGCGTTTGGCATTCCGGCATGAGCTGCGTGGCCGCGGGCTGCCTATGGTGTGGGCCGTGACTGAGATTCCCACGGCTGTGGCGTCGGAGCTGACGCGGCTGTGGATGGAGAACGCGCGCCTTCTGAAGATGCTGGAGCTGAGCCGCTCAGCCACCATTGCACAAGGCCTGCCATCAGCGTTCGCCGTACGCAGCCTAAGCTCGGGCACAAGGTTTGCAAAATCGTTATCATCACGCCGCTTATGTCAGCCTGTGGGTAGACCAGCAGATACGCTACCGATCGACATGGAGAGCGTCTTCCCAGCTCATCTGGGGTCGGCTTACGCCCAACAGTATGCCTTGTGCCACGAGTCAATGATCAATTAAAACCCTTCAGTAACAAGCCCATACTTGGACACACGGGACAAAATATGCAATGCCTCGATCATCGAGGTTCTCTCAAACGCTCACCCAAATGTCATAGCCGCGCGTCATACTTCGTGAGTTGCTAGAGCCAGCCGAGGGAGCGGCGAGCCTAGGTCAGTGATCGGTCGTTTAGGGGGGTACTTAATCTTGGATATTTTCTGCCCGAAAATCTCATGCGGACACGGCCCCGGGCGGGGTTAGGTCGGCTGCTGCTGAAACCATGCGGAATAGAAGGCGATGAATCAGGTGCGACCTTTACCGTTAGAACCTCGTCCGGCCGAAGTGCCAGGGCAGACGGCGACAGAGGCAACAGAAGCCGAGTTGACGCCCGGTCCTCCAGAAATATTGCCACTCAACGCGGATCCACCCGACCAGGCCGTAGCACTACTGGTCACTATCTCTAAGGCCGTCGATAGGCTCGCCGCCTTGTCAGAGGGATACCACGCTCGGGCCGAGCAGCGGGAGACCGTTATCGATCACCTGCACTCCGAGCTGGACCGACTCCGCCGAGGGGAGCGACGCGGGCTGCTCCGACCGCTACTCGCGGAGAGTTGCCGACTGCGCAACGATCTGCTCCGTCAGGCCGAAGACCTGCCAGACGACTTCGACGCCGATCGGGCCCGGTTACTGCTCCGGTCATATGCCGATTCTGTAGAGCTCACCTTGCAGGACAACGGCGTCGTCATGTTCGCGCCGGAGACCGGCGACCAATTCGAGCCGCGGCTGCACCGGCGTGTGGGCGGTGAGGCCACCAGTGAACCCGGGCTCGTGGGCCGGGTCGCCCGCGTGCGGCGCAGCGGCTTTCTGGATGGCGATACGAACGTGCCGATCGCACCGGCGGAGGTGGTGCTTTTCGCATCGGTCGGCGATCCCGGAGGAAAGCATCCTGGGCCAGATCCAGCACCCACTGACGGCGAGAGGAAAGATTCTTGACCAGCCCGCAGCAGGGAATCTTCGGCATCGACCTGGGGACCACTTACTCGGTCGTGGGCTACATAGACGAGACGGCCCGGGCTGCGGTCACCCGAAATAGCCAGGGCGTGGACACGACACCGTCTGTCGTCTACTTCGAGAACAGTACCAACGTTGTCGTGGGCGCGACCGCCAAGGCCGCAGCGGCCGAATACCCCGACCAGGTCGTATCGCTTATCAAACGTGAAATGGGCGACCGCGACTACCACCGGACCTTCTTCGGAGTCGACCACACTCCACCGTCCATCTCGGCGATCATCCTCGAGGCAGTGGCGCGTGAGGCTGAGCAGGATACCGGTCAGAAAGTGATCGACGTAGTGATCACCGTACCAGCCTATTTCGGTCTCCTGGAAAAAGACGCCACGAGAAAAGCCGGCGAGATCGCGGGCTTGAACGTCATTGGGATCGTGCCGGAGCCAGTCGCCGCCGCGCTGCAGTACGGGGTGACCGGAAACGCAGACGGTACCGCCTTCCTTGTATACGACCTCGGCGGCGGGACTTTTGACATATCCCTTATCCAGATGACGGATACCTCCATTGAGGTGCTCGTCGTCGGCGGTGATCACAGGCTCGGCGGGGCCGACTGGGACGAGAAGCTGCTCGAGCATCTGGTCGAGCAGACCATCGCCCAGTGCGGCGACGACACACTACGTGACGACGAATCCATGCTGCGCGACATGCGGATCATGGCAGAGGAAATGAAGAAGGCCCTCAGTTCCGCGGAAGCGAAAACACAGATCGTGCGGTACACAGGCAGCCCCGCCAAGATCACCGTTTCCCGTGAGCAGTTCGAGGAGATGACTGCCGATCTCCTGGATGAAACTATCCGCATCACCAAGCGGACGCTGGCTGACGCCGAAGCCAGATACCCGGGAATTCAGCAGCGGATTTGTGACGTGCTGCTGGTCGGGGGGTCAAGCAAGATGCCCGCTGTCACGGCCGCTCTTAAGAAGGAATTCAGCTGGGACCCCAAGCTCGCCGACCCTGACCTGGCCGTCGCCAAGGGCGCCGCGCTCTACGCGGCCGGCCAGACGGTCCGTTTCGTGGACAAGCACGAGTCCGACAGCGACGAAGCTGCAGGCAGTGGGGCTCAGAAGCTGCCCGGGAGCGATTCACTCTCCACACGGGGACCGGTGACCGACGAGGCCGTGCAAGTGGTGGCCAACCGGACCGGCCTGGCCAAAGAGAACGTTCGAAAGCTTGCCCAGCGCACTGTCGTCAATGTGCTGCCGAAGGCTATCGGCGTGAAACTCATCGATACCAGCAAGCCGGGCTGGGAGGCCGACGCTGACGGTGCCTCATTCATCGAGCACCTGGTTGACGCGCAGGCTCAGCTTCCGTTCACTCGTGAGCCATTTGTCGCGTACACCGTATACGACCACCAAACCGAGATCGAAATCGAGATCTGGGAGCAGGCCGGGGCCAGCCCGAGCAGGGAACTGGTATCCAATCACCCGCTGGACGCCAGCGGCCGGATCAAGGGACTGCAGCCGTTCTCGCTGCCGGCCGGATCGCCCATCAACATCGAGATCACCATCGACGACGAGGGCACCGTCCACCTGCGAGCAGTCGAGCCCTCCAGCAATCACGAGGTGACCATCGAGGTCCGGATCAGCATCCTGTCCGCCGAGCAGGTGGACGAGGCCAAGCGAGCCCATGCGGGCCTGACGGTTAGCACCTAGCGCCATGCCGTTTGACGAGACCCGGTACGTCCAGGACTTCATCAAGAAGCTGCGCGGTGCGCGCTCGCTGCCCGATGACGTCCTGGCCCGTTACGCGATCACACTCCCGGCGACCGACGCTGAGATCGCTGCTCAGGTCAAGTCCGTTCGCGAGTACTGGAATAAGGCCTCGTCGGGCAGCACGTTCGCGGCTCAGGCCGCGAGGATGTGCCGCGCCGACGACGAGCGGCTGCGGGCGAAGTACGGCGCCAGCATGGAAAAGCGGGCCTGGTGGGAAGCGCGCGCGACGGAGAGCAAGTCAGCGACCCAGGCGTCGGTCACCAGTCTGGCCGCGGAACTGAAGCAAAGCCACGGCCAGCTCGGTGTAGTAACCCAGGAGATGGTCACGGGGTTTGCCACCAGGCTTGGCCTGGGCCCCGCCGACGCTCAGCGGGCTGTCCAGCAGGCGGGGCTAAGGCTGGTGGACGGGATCAGCCTGCCGGAGTCGCCGCCGTTCACCAGCTTCCCGGCTCTGGCCAAGAAGATGGCCGAGTGCGCGGTGGCCTCGGTTCCGGAACTGGTTCATCCGGGCGCGGGCCCGTTTCGCTTGCTGGATAAGTACGTGTGCACCGCCGACCCGGCCAGGCGGCTGGATGTAGTGGCAGTCAACACGCAGAGTGCCGAGGCAGACAAGCGGGCGGTGTCGGTGACCGAAAACGCTCGCCGGGATGCCTTAAAGCTGCTGCGCAAGGCGGCCAACGACGGCGCTGACCTGCGCGATGTCGCGCTGTTTCACCTGGTCACCATGGCCAGGGAGCTGGTGCCGCTGTCGATGACCATGGCCCTGACGCAGTTGCAGAAAGCCGGCCTGGACCGCGACGACGCTGCGGTCATCGCGGCCGTGCTGCATGATCAAGGCGCGGCCAGCGATGTCGCCGGGCTTGGCAAGGTGCGCAGCCTGCTAGCCTCCGGGCGGCTGAACGAGGCCAGCCAGGCCGCCCTGAGCCTGCCCGCCCAGTCCCCGCAGCGCCAGGACGCCATCAAGGACGTGGAAAGCGCCCGGGAACGCCTAGGCGCGCTGCTCGCCGAGGCCCGGCAGGCGGTAGCGGCGGCCAACGAGGTCCAGGCGGCCGTCCTGCTCCGGGAAGCGGCCGCCATCAGCGCCGAAGACGCCACGGAAGCGCTCGCGGCGGTACCGCTGGCGCCCCCGGCCAGCCTGCGCGCGGTCTGCGAAGGTGCCGAGGTCAAGCTGTTCTGGCAGGCTGCCCCTGGCCACGACGACAGCACCAGCTACGCGGTGACGCGCACGCTGCAGCGGCCGCCTGCGGCCCCCAGCGATGGTTCCGCGGTCCACCAGGGCCAGTCCACTTCCTGCCGCGCCCGGCTGGCGCGGGCCGCGAGGCCGGTGCACTACGGGGTCTTCGCTCTCGCCGATGGCCGCCCGAACTCACGATCCGCAGCAACCCAGGTCAACCTGGTACCGCCGGTCTCGCAACTGGAGGCTGACGTCGGGCCGTCGGAAGTGACCGTGCACTGGTCGACACACCCGGACACCCAGGACGTGCGGGTCACCCGGTCGGCCGCAGGCAGACCACCGGCCGCGGTGGCCGTCACCGGGAACAGCTGCCATCTGACTGGCATCCCCGAGGGGGAGACCCAGCATTTCGAGGTGACCGCGGTCTACCGAGGCCTGGACGGCGCGGAAATGGTCTCCGCGGTCGAGCAGATCAACGCGACACCCCGGTCCGAGGCACAGCCGATCCCCCGGTTGCGGGTACGCACTGTCGAAACGGGCGGCGCTGTGCGGGTTCGCGTGGGCTGGGCTCCGATCGACAAATCAGAGGTGCGCATACTTCACTCTGACACGCCGCCGAAATGGCAATTCGGAACCTGGGTAGCGCCGGAAGACATGACGCGGTTCGGCGAGGAGGTTACCGGTCGCCGGGTCGCGGGCCGCGGCGATGAGTTCGCGATCGAGGCCGACCTGCCGCCCGGTGTGCACTACCTGGTGCCGTTCTCCATGGGCGGTACTGGCATCGTGGTCGGCCGCTCCGCCGCCGTTGGCGTCACCGACCCGGTGCGGCGTCTCGTGGTCACGGCTTTCGCCACCCACGCGACCGTGGCCTGGGAATGGCCGCCCAGCGCGCAGCTAGCCGAGGTCAGCTGGGAGGTCGACGGCGACGCCGATCTGGTCGTCCTGGGGCAGGCGCAGTACCGGTCGCAGGGAGGTGCGCGCGTCCCGCTCGGCCGTGGGCCCTGCACGGTGGAGGTCCGGGCGATGATCACGGTTGGCGAGGAGTCGTTCACGTCCCCCCCGGTACATGCCGTGATCAGCAGCGTGGTGGACATCGAGATCAAGTACGCGGTTTCGGCCACGCCAAGCGTCGGCCCGTTCGGCGGCCGGTCGAAGCGGATCGTCTTCAGCTCCGGGGAGGGCTGCCGGGATGTGCACGTACAGATGGTGGCGCTACCCGGCCGGGTGCTGCCGACCAAACCCGAAGGCGGCCTCGTCCTCCTGGACACATTCCTGACCCTGAAACCGGGAGTACCAGTCGAGCACCAGGTAACCGTGCCCCGGCCGGTCAAGAGGCCCTACTGGGTGCGGTGCTTTGTCGTCGGCGGCCAGGCCAGGCTCGTGGACCCGCCTATCTCCCAACTGAAGGAGGCCTGATGGCGATCACAGTGTGCCCCTTCTGCTTCAGGAGGATCGATTCATCCCGCCTTGCCTACCAGTGTGCTGGCCGCGGGAACGTGGAGTGCAAGAAGGAGGAGGACGAGACCCGGGTCAGGCTCACAGGCAGCCATCTGGAGACCTTTCCCACGTTCCTGCCGACAGCCGGCCGCAACACCTCGACCAACTGTCCTACCTGCGGCGGCCCGGCTAAGCGCAGAGCCTGCCCGGGGTGCCACACCGCCCTGCCGATCGACTTCGTCGATTCCAAGAGCCCGATGATCGGCCTGGTCGGCGCCAAGGGGAGCGGGAAGACGGTGCTCATGACCGTCCTGGTGAAGCAACTGCGGGAGGTGGTCGGGCTGCGGTTCGGCGCCGACATCAGGATCGCGACCGATAACCCCGACGGTCACCAGGGGCTGAGCGACTACCAGGCGAACCGCGAGGCGCCGCTGTATACGCAGGGCACGCTGCCGGCCGGTACCGAAAAGCAAGGCTCGTCATCCCGGCAGAGGACCACGCCGGTCGTACTCCGCTGGCGACAGGAGTCCGCGCGGCTGATGCGCGGCCAGGGGCTGCAGTCCACGGTCCTGTCCTTTGTCGACACAGCGGGTGAGGACCTGAACGACATCGACACCGCCTTCACCCTGGAGTACCTGTCCGTCTGCGACGCTCTGATGATCACGCTCGACCCGTTTGCGCTGCCCGGGGCGCGGGCCCGGCTCCGCCTGCCTGAGCAGGCGATTCAGGTCGCCGACGATGTCCCGCTGGACGTCGTCTCGCGCATCACCGAACTGCTCCGGACCGAGTACAAGGTAAAGAACAAGAAGAAGATCAAACTTCCGGTCGCGATCATCTTCACCAAGATCGACGCCTTTTACCTGGGGCTGGACCGGACCAACCCGATCATGGGACAGCCTTCGGGCGTCCCGGGGTACGAAGACGCCGACGGCCAGGCGGTGCACGAGCACATGCTGGCCCTGATGCACGAGTGGAACGCCGGCGATATCGACACGCACATGCGGCTCAATTATTCCGATTACCGCTATTTCGGCGTTTCCGCGCTCGGCGCTGAGCCTGACTACCGGGGCGGCAATGTCGCGCCCGGCGGGGTGCGGCCGCACCGGGTAGAGGACCCGGTGCTCTGGCTGCTGTCCAAGACCGGAACGGTGTCAGCAGCGTGACCGCCGACGCATTCGACCGCTTGCTCTACACGGACTGCCAGGCCGGGACGGGCCGTGGCGCAGGTGGCGGATTCCAGGTGCAGGCACAGTCAGCTGGGGTGGACCCGGCCCAGGCGAAGATGGCGGTGGGCTGGCTGCTCTATGACGCGCCGAGCACGTGGATAGCGCAGCGGCGCCCGGTCGAGGAGTTCCCGCTCGGTTTCGCGCACGCGGCCGAGGCAGGGTACGGGACCGCCCAGAGCCGGTATGTCGGAACGGAGGCGACCGGGGCCCGCCCCGGCAACCACCTCGCTGACTGCCTGCTCACCCGGGACACCGAACTCTACGGCCCGACCCGGCCCGCGCAGCTGTGGCGGTCTCCGCTGTGGCGCACCGTGGCCTGGGACACTACGGACTGCCCGCAGCTGGCGGAGACCCCACCGCTCGGGCCGCTGACCGTAGACGCTGTTGCCGAGTGGCTGCGCACCCGGCCCGGGCGGGCTCCCGTGCTGGAGCGGCTGCTGACTGTCCTGGAGGAACCAGCCGGCCGGCGGGTGGTCATCACGGCTGCCGGGCCGGACGAGGTGCTGCTGTGGATCACCGCGGCGACTTTGCTGCTGCCAGTCCGCACGGCGCTTGACGTGTCGTTCAAGGTGTTCTGCTCGAATCCGCAACGTGCCAGCCATCGCATCCTCGCTGTTCCCAGGGAACTGAATCCGCAGGTTGTCCCAGGCCAGGCGGGCTCGGCTTTTGTCCTGGACGCGGACGAGGCCACGAGCGACATCGTGGAGATCAGTGAGCGCGCTCGATTCTGGGTCGGGCGATTCGCGACCGCGCAAGACCCGTATGACGTCGTTGACGCCATCGAACTCGCCGGGTTGCTGGGCGCGGGAAGTGGCCCGGGGGACGCGGATGCCATGATCACCGCCTGGGCCTTGACCGTTCCAGACGGCCCGCTCGACGACCCGGCCGCCCTGTTCCGCTGGCTGTCGCACGCCGATCCCAAGCTGCAGCAGGAACACGGCTCCGCAGTTGCCCGCCGGATCCTGGCCGCCGGCACCCCAGCCGCCACGCTGCGATGGATCGAAGTCGCAGCAGCCCAGGGACGCGTCGACGCCGACCGGCCCACGGTGCGAGCCCAGCTGTTGACCGCCGAGATCGCCGAGGTGCGCGCCGGAGGCGCTGCGGCCGACGATGTGCTCTCGCCCATCGATGCCGATGCCGGTGCGCGCCGTGACGCCGACAGCGAACTGTCGTCAGCGATCCTGCTGAGCTCTGACCCCGAGGTCGACCAGCTGCTGCGGCTATGCCGACGGCATGGCATCGAGCCCGAGCTGTGGCCACTGCGCACCCGGCTGAGCGCCTTCGCCGTCGGCTGGGTCGATCATCCGGGACGCGACTACCGCCCGGCTGGGTGGGCGCTGCGCGAGCCGGTCCTGGATCTCGTCCACGACGAACTTCAGGAACGGCTCTCAGCAGACGGCGCCGCCGGAACCGCGGCTGCCCTGCAACAGCTGTGGCGGCATCTCGCCCACCGACCGAGCGACCTGGCTGACCCCCTGGACTGCTATATCCAGGTGGCCGTGATCCGTACGCTCAAGGGAGAGCAACGGCTCTCCAGGGTGAACGAGCTGATCCGGCAGGCCGGCGCCAGCCCGAGAGCCAGGGACGAGTTTACTGGCCTGCAGCTGGCACTGGCCGAGGGACAGGTCCTCGGCCCGGCCGAGGCACTAGCCGTCCTGCAGGCCCTGCCGGATGCCGTCCCCGTCGCCGCCGCGGTGATCGATCTGGCCGTCGACGAGATCGAGCGCACGGCCACGCGGCCGACGCAGTCGACGCTCAACGCGCTCGGCGTGCTCCACCACCGCGGCATGGTCCCGCAGCGAAAGCCGTTCGCCGAACTCCTCAAGGCCGACCGTGACGTCCTCGGCTTCATCAAGGCAACGCACAGCGTCCGGTTCCAGAAGGACAACGACTGGGCTCGCCGGTGGGTGGGTGCACTCGGCCGGGCGGAGCCCGGGGTGATACACGCGCGCCTGCGCGGGCTGCTGCGCGCCTGTCTCGACTTCCCGGTACCCGGCCTAGGCGCCGCCGTGATCGGCGTCCTCCCTGACCAGATGCCGGCGCAGTTCATCGCCCGCTGGGGCCGCGAACTCGGAGGAACGGAGGGGGTGCACGCCGCCGTCTGGGGCGTGCACTGGGCCGACGACGCCAAGCTGGGCAAGCTCAGCCCGCACGTCGCGGCCGCGTTCCGCAAGTTCGGGTCCACGCTCAGTCCCGACGAGGAGGAGGGATGGTTCGCAGGCGTACAGGACGAGCTCGGCCCAGAGCTGGCCGAGAAATGGGCGGAGCTGGCCGGCCATCAGCCGACACGCCCACGACGCGGCCTCCGGGTCCGCAGCAGGGACGCCTGATGGCGCGGCTTGCCTGCTCTCCGCTGCGCGCCGCCGTGGGCGTCCTGGCCCTGGCGGGTCTCACGGTCCTGGCCGCTCCCCCAGCCAGGGCGCTGGCCGCCACGCCGGTCCCCGTCCTCACCTCGATCAGCGCCGCCCATTACGTGAATTACGACCAGCTCATCTTCCACTTCGCCGGCGCGCTGCCCGCACGTCACACCGCCGGGTACGTATCTCAGCTGCCCGCTACCGGCCCGGGACCGGGCGTGACCGCCGCGGGCAGCGCGCTGCTGCTGGTGACGTTCTCGCCCGCGAGCGGGATCGACAGCCAGGGCCACCTCACCTACGGCCCGGCCCAGCGGACGTACGCCCTGCCCGGCGTGATTCAGGTCGTGACCGTGCAGGACAGCCAGGGTGTGATCCAGATGGGAGTGGGACTCGCCAGCGACGAGCCGTACCAGGTGCTCGTCCTGCCTCACTCCGACGAGGTTGTCGTCAAAGTCGACACCCCGCAGCCGACCGCTGTGATCCAGGACTACTTCGTCAACTCCCGCATTGTGTTTGGCACCGCCGTGACGCGGCCGGTTGACCGCCTGGTAAGACAGCCGGCCACGCCGGCCGATGCGCTGCAGCGGCTATTCGCCGGGCCGACCCAGGCCGAACTGGCCAGCGGACTCCGGTTCGTGTCCTCGGGGGCAACCGGCATTACGCAGCTGACCATCCAGGATGGTGTAGCGCAGGTTCATCTGGCCGGCTCCTGCAACAGCGGCGGATCCGCCGCCACCGTGGCCACCGAAATCGTGCCCACACTCCGGCAGTTTCCGTCGGTGCAGTGGGTGAAGATCTACGATCCGGCCGGCGACACCCAAGAACACACGGGTGACACAGACTCCATCCCCCTCTGCCTGAAGCCCTCCGCTGTAGATGTGTGGACGGCTAGCCACGGCGGTCTGATCCTGCTTGCGCTGCTGATCGTGGTCGGCATCGGGATCTTGCTCGGCGTGGTGCTCACCGCGCTCAGCCTGGTGGCCGGGCTGGCGCAGCGCCCCGACCTGATCACGGCGTCGGCCTACCAGATAGCGCGCGTCAATGCCCGCCCGGTGGCGACCGGGCAGTTCCGGCCAGACGTGGCGTGGCCGTTCTACCCGCTTCGGCAGGTGCGGGCGGACCTCGCCCGGGTTGAGGCCGAGCGCCGGGCCCGGTACGGCAGGCTCTGGAAGTGGCCGTTCAATCTGCTCGTCTGGATCCTGTTCGCACCGCTCTCAGTGACGGTCATGCTCTGCCTGCTGGTGGCAGGCCTGACCACGCTCCTGCTCGTCGGGCTGTTTGCGCTGGTCATGTGGGCTTGCGCCGGGGTTAGCGCAATGGTGTTCGGGGTCTTCGTGGTGCTGCTGCGCGGAGCCGAAGGCGTATGGCACACCAGGATGCGGACTGCGGCGTCCTGCCCGCACTGCTATCACATCACGCCCAGGCCCGCCTACCACTGCCCGGGCTGCCGGAGGCTGCACCGCGACGTCCGGCCCGGGCGGCTGGGCCTGTTCACACGGCGCTGCACCTGCGGGACGCTGCTGCCCACGATGGTCCTGCGCGCCGCCTGGCACCTGGAGGCGGTCTGCCAGAGATGCAACAAGCCGCTGCGGGCAGGCTCGGCGGCACTGCGCGACGTCCGCGTGCCGATCTTCGGCGAGACCTCGGCCGGCAAGACGCGATTCCTGTATGCGGGGCTGGACAGCCTCATCGACACCACCGCCAGCGCTGACATCCCGTTCGGCTTCCCAGACGAGGAGTCGCAGGATCAGGCCACCGTCGCGCTCGGCCTGATCCGCTCGGGACGAGACACGGTGAAGACCTCACAGACTCTGCCGACCGCACTCACCTGCCGCGTGGGCAAAGGTCCGGGCAGCACCCTGGTGCACTTGTTCGACACGGCCGGCGAGAACTACAAGGACGCGCAACTGCACGACTCGCTGGGATATCTCGACCGCGGCCACTGTCTCGTCTACGTACTCGACCCGTTCTCTGTGGGCGCCGTCAGGGACCGCTTGGCCGCGCAGAACGGCAAGGTCAGCGAGATGGCGCACGCGGCCGCCGGTGACCCGGAAATTGCTTACACCGAGGTAGTCTCGCGGCTACGCGACAGCGGCGTGAAGGCCGCCGAGCAGCGGCTGGCCATTGTGGTCTCAAAGGCTGACCTGCTGATCGCGGGCGGGATCGAGCCTCCCGAGGACTCGGCGGCGATCGCGGACTGGCTGTCGCAGATGGGCGTCCACAACCTCGTGCTGTCCGCGCGACGTGAGTTCAGCGACGTCAGGTACTTCACCGTGGCCTCGCTGGCTGCCACCGAGGCCAGCCGCGCCCACAACCCTGGCGCGCCATTGCGCTGGCTGCTGGCCTGCCTCGGAGTGCGCCTGCCCGCCGAGCCCGAGCAAGCTGACTCCACGCGCGCGCCCCGCGGCCCGCACCGACCGGATGGCGCACAGCCCGCCAAGGACCCCACCGCGAAGGCCGAGCTATGAGAATCAACCAGACCCCGCCGACCTACGTCGCCTTCCGTGCCACCGCCGTGGCCATCACGGTCCTGGTACTGCTGCTCTTCGGGCTGGGAATGCAGGGCCTTGGCCCGCTGCACAGCCTCGGCCCGGCCACCAGCAACGTGACCGGCTGGCTGCACGCCAACACTGGGGTGAGCAACCGGTGAGGAGATGTCAAGCTAGCGGAGCGACAGCATGAGTGACGTGCCGGCCAGAGCGGGAGGCGACGTTAAGGCTCTGAGCGATCTCGCTGGGCGGTGCGGAAGGATCGAGGAGCAACTGGCCGAGTTCCACCGGCGCTCGGCGCACCGGGAAGCGGTCATCGACCGCCTGCACGCGGAGAACCAGCGACTCGGCAGGGGGCTAGGGCGGCTCATTCTGGAGCCTGTGGTCGCCGACCTCATCCGGCTGCACGACCAGCTCACCGTCGAGGCCCACAGGCTGGAAGCCGACGGACAGGACCATCGGCTCGTGCTGTCCTTCGCCGATGACGTCGTGCAGATTCTGGACCGGTGCGGCGTCGGCATGTTTTCGGCCGAGCCGGGTGACCCGTTCGACCGCGGGCGGCACCAGGCGCTGACTGTCGTCGCCTGCGGCGACGAAGCCCGCCACAACACAGTGGCCGAGGTCATGGGGGCCGGGTTTGTCGAGCGCGAGACTGACCGGGTGCGGCGCCCGGTCCAAGCCCGGTTCTACCAGCTCGCTGTGAGCGGCGACGAGACTGAGCCCGAGGATGGGAATGACAGACATCCTGTCGGCTGAGGACGAGTGGCCGGACGAAGACCTCGACCAGGCAATCGAGGCGGGACGGCAAGAGCTCGCAGAAGCGCCTGCCGAAAAGGATCCCGACGTCGCTGCCGCCCTCGGATGGGCACTCGCAGCCCGTTATGAAAGAAACGGCGATAAGACCGACCGGAACGAGGCGATCACCTGGCTGCGCCCGCTCTGTGACGCATCGGGTCAGGCGGGCTGGGACCCCGAGGACTACCTCACGCTGGCCGTACTGGTGGGCGAGCAGGCGGAAGATCATGGCGACAGCGCTGGCGCCACAGCGGCGATCGGGTATGCGCATCGCGCCGCGGCAGGCCTTGACGGCAGTATCGCCACCGCCGCCCAGTATGTGCTCGGCACGGGCTATCTGGCGCGTGCCAACATCGGCCAGACTCGCGAGGACCTGCCGACCGCCGTCAGCTACCTGCGAGAGGCGGCCAGGCACCTACCTGATGACGATCCCGACGTTCTCACCGTCGAGGCCAGGCTGGGCCTGGCGCTGGCTCAATGGGTGGTGAACGGTGACCTGGACCCGGCCAGGACCGGTGATCTCGATGAGGCAGTGCACATGCTGGGCCGCGCGCGAGAGGGGCTGCAAGCCAGTGATCCGCTCCGGCCCGGAGTGTGCTACTGGCTGGCGATGGCACTCGCGCTCCGCTTCCTTTCTTACACCGGAGAGCAGTCAGACGCCCAGACCGCGCTAACGGAACTGGAAGCGGTCCTCGGCCGGCCGGGACTCGATCCCGCGACAGCGGACTGCTGCCACTTGTTCGTCGCTTACCTGCTTCTCTATCGCTCGGCGCCAGAGAGCCTGCGTCACGGGCCGGGAAGGATGGACTTTGACCAGGCAGCGCGGATCATAGCCCGAGGGCTGGAACGGCCTTCGCCAGAGACCGCGCGGGCTGCCCTCGCGCATCTCGACCAAATCACGGGCACGCTGGCCGTCGAGGCGGAATTCGCACACCTCCTGCCCTGGCTGCGCGGCGCCGCGAGCTTGTGGCTGGACGAAGATACACACCCTGACGTTGATTTCGTCCCGCAGACAGAGGCACTGGAGGAAGCTCTCCGGCTGACACCGGGCGATGACCCGGCGGCCGGCGTACTTCAGGGCACGCTTGGCCTGCTGCATGGGATGCGTGCTGCCCGCAAGCCGGGCGAGCACGCTGCCGACCAGGTGGTGGACTCGCTCGTTACCGCGGTCAGACGACTGGACGACGAGCATCCGATGCGGCCGTTCCTCAATAGCGCGCTCGGCGGCGCGTTTGGCATCCCCCTGGGAGGACGGAAGCCCACAGGGGAGGAGGCTACGGCCGCGATCGAGCTGCTGGAATCTGTCCTGGACGAAGTTCCTGACGACCATCCAGCCCGGCCAGATGTGCTCATACGCCTCGGCGGTCTCTTGATCGGCCGTGCCTTCCATCCGGATGGTTCCGCGCCGCGCCTTCAGAAGCTGCGCGGTCAGCTTGAGGCCGCGGTCGAACGCCCGGCGGCCAGCCAGCTCAACGAGGCGGTCAATTACGCGCTGCTCGGCATGACGGACGGCATTGAGGGCATAGTGGCGCCGGACCAGGCTCTCGTGCGAGCCGCCCTGCTGCGGCTCCGGCGGGCGGCCAGCATGACGCAGCCGGATACCGCCATTGGCCGGCTCATCCAGACCTGCCTGATGAGCCTGCTCGGCCAGCTGTACCTCCAGCATGGCGAGCTCGAGCACCTTGACGCTGCGACCTACTACAGCCGCGGGATAGTACGGTCGGCCCACAAAGATGAGACCAGCGACCCGCTGCAGCTCATTGCCCAGGTCATGCTCACCACTGGTCCGGCAGCCAGGAATCCCGAGCAGATGAACCAGGAGCAGCTGGCCGAGATGGCCGGGCAACTGGAGGCCGCGCTGGGCCACTTGCCCGAAGGCCATCCGCTTCGGCAGACGCTGATCAGCGACGTGAATACGCTGCGCATTCTGCGCGGCGGGCTGGCCGCCTACAGCGGTGAGGCCGGGGCCGAGCCGCCGGATCACGGACTCATCGGCGAGGCCGCCGACGTTGCCGTAGCGACTGCCAGGGCAACATCGCCAGATGACCCGCTCTACGCGATGAACCTGGGTGCTGCCGGTAACGCGCGGGCTATGCAAGGAGTCTTGGCCAGGAACCGGCAGGCCATCAACGACGGGGTCGCGATGCTGGCCGAGGCCTGCGCAGCGGCCAGAACCATTCCCGGCTATCGCCGAGCGCTGCTGAGCATGCTCGCCATGGTCCTGCGCATGCGGTACGACCTCAGCCGCAACCGCGATGACCTGAGCAACATGATCAGCCGGCTGGAGGAGGCGCGCAGGCTGGCACATGAGGAGGGCGGATACGGCCTCGCGGAGATCTTGTTCATGTGCGGTCTCGGCTACTACGAGCGAGATGACACAAATCTGCAGGACCGGCGCCGGGCCGTGGCCCTGGGCCTCGACGCGCTGCGGGAGCGCTCCGCCATGGTGCTGTTGCAGAGCACCACCGGCCGCGCCTTCGACGCGGCTCTGAAGGCGACCGGGGAGGCCGCCTCCGTCGCGCGCTGGTGCCTGGCTGACGGCAACACGGAAGCGGCCGTTGAGGCGCTGGAGCGAGGCCGGGGCGTGGTGCTGAATGTGGCCACCGCGGACGCAAGTGTGGCTACCGCGCTCAGGGCAGCCGACTTCAGCGGGCTGGCCCTGGAGTGGGAGCGGGCACTGGCCGCGGCCGAGACGACCGGCCCTGATCCTTGGGACTTCCTGCCCGACCCGGTCGCGTCGCCGCCAAGATTGACCGGAGCGGCCGCGGCCGCAATACCCGCACCGGAGATCCGGGTGCCAGGCGACCTGCGGTACCGGGTCCTCAAAGCACTGGGGGGCACCGGGCTGGAGCGCCTGCTCGCGCCACCCTCAGTAACCGAGATCGCGCAGGCACTGAAAACCGCGGGCGCGCGGGCCCTTGTCTACTTGCTGCCGCGGGATGGGCCCGCGGCCGGCCTGGCCCTGGTTATCGACGACGCGGGCAAGGTCCGCGAGATCCGGCTACCGCGGCTCGCAATTCTCCCGCGCGGGCCGGCCATGGTATTCACCCAGGCCCAGCAGGACTTGCGCGCCGCACCAGCGACCGCGGAGCATGTGCGCTCCCGCTGGCAGCAAGCGCTAACAGACGTGTGTGAATGGGCATGGACCGCAGCGATGGAACGACTGCTGGAGTCGTTCGTGGGCTCCCCGGGCCACCCGGTCCGGCTGGTGCTGGTTCCGGTCGGCGACCTGGGTGTGGTGCCGTGGCACGCGGCCCGACGGGTCGTGGCCGGCGGCGGCCTCCGGTACGCCTGCCAGGACGTGACGTTTTCCTACGCGGCCTCGGCGCGGCAGTTCACCGAGGCCTGCCGGAACCCCCATCGTTCCTGGCCCAGCGAAGCGGCACTGGTCCGAGTGCCGGAGAGCCGGCTCTACTTCGCGTCCAAGGAGACCGAGCAGATCCACCGCCGTTACTACCCCGCTGGGATCTTGCTGGGCGGCGGAGACGAGCAGGCGCTCCTGGCCTCGCCCGGGAACGTCCGCAATCTGCTTCCGGGGCCGCAGACGAGCGGGGTTTCGCTACTCCATCTGGGATGTCACGCTGAGCCAGCGCCCCGCCCGGTGGACGGCCGCCTGCTGCTGGAAGGTGGCGAGGCGCTCAGCATGCGGGACATCCTGAGGCAGGCGCACGACTGTCCGCGCGACCTTGCCGGCTGCCTGGTCGTGCTGGCGGCCTGCGGCAGCGACCTAGCCGACGGCCAGCACGACGAGGCGCTGACGCTGGCCACGTCATTCCTGGCCGCTGGGGCGGTCGGAGCTGTCGGCTCGCGCTGGCCGGTTGACGACCTGCCCACTTTAGCCTTCATGACCATGTTTCACCACTACCTCAATTCCGGTTATGACGACCCGTCAATCGCCTTGCGTAATGCCCAGGCATGGATGCTGAATCCGGGTCGGTCCTTTCCATCGTCGTTCCGCCCTAAAATCGCCGAGATGGCGCGAACGATCGACCTGGCTAAGGCAGAATTCTGGGCGGCCTTTACCTACCAGGGCCAATAGCCCGCGAAAGAGACAGAGCGGATATGACCACATTTGGCATTGACCTTGGCACCACGAACTCCTGCATCGCCTACATCGACTCCACCGGACGGCCAGCCATAGTTAACAACTCGCTTGGGGAGCCGACCACGCCCTCGGTCGTGTACTTCGAGGGCCAGAACAAGGTCGCGGTGGGCCAGGCCGCCAAGGACGTGGCCATACTCGCTCCTCACCTGGTCGCACAGTTAATCAAGCGGGAGATGGGACATCCCGGCCAGGTGTTCACGTATCACAACCAGAAGTACACGCCCGAGATGATTTCGGCGTTCATACTCCGCGACCTGGCCCGCAGTGCTGCCGAGACGTGCGCTGAGACCGTTCGCGACGTCGTGATCACCATCCCGGCCTACTTCGGTGTCGCCGAACGGGAGGCCACCAGACAAGCGGGTGAATGCGCCGGGCTGACTGTCCTGGACCTGCTGCCAGAACCGATCGCCGCTGCCCTTTCGTACCAGGAAAACCTGACTTCCGGCGAGGTGCGGCACGTCCTGGTCTTCGACCTTGGCGGCGGCACGTTCGACACGACGGTCATCAAGATGGCCGGACGGCAGGTAACGGTGATCTGCACGGACGGGGACAAGTGCCTCGGGGGCGCCGACTGGGATCAGAGGATCGCAACATACCTGCTGAACGAGTTCACCAGGCAGAATCCCCGGCTGGACCCCACGGCCGACGGCCAGTTCATGCAGGATCTCGCGATCACCTCGGAGTCCATGAAGCGGGACCTGAGCAGCAGGGCCGCGCTCCGGCGCAACATACGGTTCGGCGGCCAGGTCGCCCAGGTGGAACTGAGCCGCGAGCGACTGGAGGAACTGACCGCCGACCTGCTGGAGCGCGCGCTGACCATCACCCGGCGAACCCTCGACGAAGCGCGTCGCAGAGGAGTGTCGGAGATACGTGAGGTCGTCTTGGTGGGAGGGATGACGAGGATGCCTGCTGTCGCCGCCCAGATCAGGGAGCACGTTGGGCTGGAGGTCAGATGGCATGAGCCCGACCTTGCGGTGGCTCGCGGCGCGGCGCTGTTCGCGATGACTACCGCTGCCAGACGGAAAGCAGGACTGGGCGCGGGGACCGGAAGCGAGCAGGCTCCCGGTGCCGCGGCGCAAGCGGCGGAGGACGTCGCGGCAACGCTCGGGATCACCCGGGATCAAGCCCAGGAAGTGCTCTCCCAGCAGGTTACTGCCGTCGTGCCGCGGGGCTTCGGCGTAAAGGTCACCGATCAGAATGACCCGCTGTTCCACACCAACCCGGCCAAGGCGCGCTCCTTCGTCGTGCACTTGCTGCCGGCCAACAGTCCGCTGCCCGTGACGGTAGGGCCGGTCCAGGTGGCCACCGGCATCGACAACCAGCCCGTCGTCGAGATCGAGGTCTGGGAGCAGAAGCCAAACATTGACTCGGAGGAACTGGCGGACAATATCTGCGTTGGGCGTGGACGGCTCCGTTCACTGGTCGGGTTGCCCGCAGGTTCGCCGATCGACCTCACGTTCTCTATGAACGAGACGGGACTGCTCACCGTGCATGCGGTTGAACCGGGCTCGGGCCGGGATGTCCGCTTCGACCTGCAGATCGGCGGCATGGATCCGGCTGCTGCAGACGAGGCACGCGCTGCCGTCGCCCGCCATGTACTGAGTAAATGAACAACGGACAGGCGAAGGGCGGTTGACGTGGGGTTATTTAACGCCATGAATGTGCTGGCGGACCAGTGGGAGAGCGTCCAGCACAGCCTGCCGCCGGACCAGGCCAGCAGGCTCCGAGAGCAAGTAGTCCAGTTTGCGACCGAAGCCGATAGCCCAGCCTCAGCTCGGGCCGCTGAACGCGTCATGGACTTGCTCGTTGAGTGGCTGCCGGTCAATCACCCAGTCCTGCTGGCTCTGGCTGAATCCGAAAGCCGATCCCCAGAAGGAACGGGCCCAGCGACTGATCGTGCGTGGACCCGGCTGGCAGAAATACTACGGGCAAAGGCGGGACCGCCCGGAACCACCTTCGGCGATGACGATGATTCTTGAGTCATGACGGCGATCATCACCAGCATTCTGGGCGGCGGATGGGGACTCGTGGCTGGATGGATACTCCCGACCGCACTTAATTCCGCGCTCTTCGCATTCGTCATCCTTCCAGACTTCCGCTTTATCTCCTGGCTCCATTCGCTGGCCGTGCTGAGTGGGCCAGAGGAAGCCCTGGCTCTCTTCGTGACGGCAGTTGTGGGCGGTCTAGTCCTTAGCGCCTTGCAGACGCCGCTCTATCGAGTGCTGGAGGGCTACCGCGGTATGCCTCGACCTATGCGGCAATGGCGTATTCATCGTCACACTGAGCGAAAGCTCCAGCTGGGCACGCGCCTGCAGTTCACAAGGCTGGCCTTCCGGGAGGCACACGGGTCTCAACACCCGGCCGACGCGGCTGAGCTCGCCAAGCTGAGGGTCGACCCTGCCCTGAGGAAGGTCGTGAAGGTACCTGCAGAACTCAGTCCAGTCACTATCTCAATGCTCGCCGAAAAGTACCGCCGGTATCCCGTCGCTGATGGGCAGGTACTTCCGACCTTGCTGGGAAACGCGATCCGGCGCTTTGAGGAGTACGGTTACGACCGATACCGGCTGGACGCCGTGACCATGTGGTACGCGCTGGTAGGCGCCGCGCCCGACAGCGTGCGCAGGCGGGTTGACGCGAGCCGCGTCGGCGTCGACTTCTTCGTTTGCCTTATCTACGGGCAACTTATCCTGGCCGTCTGCGGCATAGCGGCCCTGATTGCCGCGCCTGGCCATCCGGCCGGGCCGATCCTCGCGATCGTCGTCCCAACTGCGCTGATCCCGCTCTGGTATCGCCTGGCGGTCGAAGCCACAGACGAGTGGGCAGCGGCATTCCGCGGCCTGGTTGATATTGGCCGTAAACCACTGGCTGATGCGCTGGGCCTAGTCCTGCCGGCCACGCTTGAGCAGGAGCGCCGGATGTGGGAGCTGCAGTCCCGGTTGTCTCGCCGGCCATACTCGGCCAGCGACGCCGAACTTGACCGTTTCCGGGCCTCTACGGATGGCGCCGCACAAGATCATGCTGATGCGGCCCCGTCGGCATCGTCGCCATCAGCATAGGTGCTTGCCATGGTTGGACCGCGATCAGGACGAATGACGGCCACTCATGTGCGTACGTGCCAGGCTCACCCACCAATCGCAGATCTCGCGGTGGCGCGATGCCATCTAGCAGGAAGACCGGCTGCTGAGGGGGCCGTACATAATTGCTCCGCGCATCGCCCTGCTCTCCGTTTCTAGGCGCTGGTGATGGACGTCGCGGCGGCGGTGTACTGCTGGTCGGTGACGTGCTCCAGCCATGTCGCGCCGTCGCCGTCGGCGGCGCTCTCGTAGAGGGCGATGTGGGCCATGAAGTTGTCCGGGGCGGCGCCGTGCCAGTGCTCCTCGCCGGGCGGGGTGTAGACCACTTGGCCCGGCCGGGCGACGATGACGTTCCCGTCGCGGGTGCCCAACAGCGCGATGCCCTCGGTGATCAGGAGGGTCTGACCGACGGCGTGGGAGTGCCAGGCGGTCCGGGCGCCGGGGGTGAAGTGGACCCAGCCGCAGGCCATCCGGGCCGGCTCGGCCTTCCGGCCGAGAACGGCGTCGATGTAGACGTCGCCGGTGAACCAGCCGGCGGGCCCCTTCCTGGTGGGAGCCTTGGGCTCGATGTTCATGTCAGCTGTCTCCTCTGCTGTTTCGTGTGGCTGGCGGACGTGTCGTCACGGGTTTCGGAACACCTGGCGTGCGACGGTCATGGCCGACATGGCCCTGGGCCAGCCGGAGTAGAACGCCAGGTGGGTTATGGCCTCGATCAGTTCGGTCTCGGTCAGGCCGTTCTGCCGGGCCAGGCCTAGGTGGTACGTCAGCTGCTCAGCGTTGCCACCGGCTGTGAGCGCGGCGACGGTGACGAGGCTGCGGTCGCGGGGCGACAGTTCGGGGCGGGTCCAGACCTGCCCGAACAGGACGTCGTCGGTGAAGCCGACGAGGCCGGGCGCGAAGTCGCCGAACATCCTTGCAGCACCGGACTGCCCGTCCGGCTGGGCCGCTCCGGTGCGGTCATCGGTGGTTGTCATGGCCAGGGGTCCTTTCAGCGTTGCGGGGTGAGCTGGAGCGTGGTCGCGGCCGCAGGGGCGGCGGTCATCGGGTCGACGTAGGCGCGGCCGAAGGCGGCGTACTTGGACCGGTAGGCCTGGTCGATCTCGGCGCGTGCCGTCGCTTCGGCGGGTGTCACGGTGACGTCGCTGGTCAGGGTCCCCGCCTGGATGTGGGCGGAACCACCAGCGGTCGCACGCTGGAACCAGCCTCCGTCGGGTCCGCGGTAGGAGCGGACGTAGATGCTGTCGCCGGCGCGGACCACCCAGATCGGCACCGCCGCGCGGAGGGTTCCGTCTGGCCGTCGGGTGCTGATCTGCAGTTCGGTGGCTGATCCGAGCAGGTCGAGTTCGTCGGAGGTCCAGGTACTCATGGCGTTGTGTCTCCTTCGGGTGTCGATGCAGCGGGGGCCCGGCTGAGCGTCAGGGCCAGGATGGCGGTGGCAGTGGCGATCACAGCCGCGATGAGCAGGCTGACCCGTAGGCCGTGCAGGAAGCTTGTCGGATTGGCTAGCAGCGCGCCGAACACCGCGATCGCCAGCGCGCCGCCGACCTGACGGCTGGTGTTCAGGACTCCGCTGGCCACGCCGGCCTGCCGAGCGGGAACGGCATGCAGCAGCAGGGTTATGACGGGCGGCATCACCAGCGGGCCCGCCAGCCCGACGAGCATCATCGCCGTGGCGAGGACAGTCACCGGGGTGCTGCCGGGCAGCAGGCTGATGACGACCAGACCGGCCGTCATGCTGGCCAGGCCGGTGATGATCAGGGCACGGGCACCGAACCTGACGGCGAGCCGGGCAGTGAAGGGCGTCAGCACCGCTCCGATCAGCATCATCGGCAAGAACGCGATCCCGGTGCCCAGCGCCGACAGGCCCCGCAGTTCCTGCAGGTACAGACTCATTACGAACGGCAGCCCGTAGTAGCCGACCATGAACGCGAACCCGGCAATCACCGTCAGGCGGACCGTCCGGGACCGGAACAGGTCGAGCGGCAGCATCGGGTGTCGGCCTCGTGCCTGGAGTACCGCGAACGCAACTGCCGCCACGACGGCAACCGCGAACGCTGCCAGTACCCTCGGCGCGGCGATCCCGGCCGCGCCGGTCTCGATCGCGCCGTAGGTGAGCCCGCCCATCGCCAGCATGGCGGCGATCTGCCCAGCCCAGTCGAACGGGGCGCTGAGGCTCGGGGACCGCGGCGATCGCGCCACCAGCGCAAGGGCTGCCAGCCCGGCCGGAACATTGACGAAGAAGATCAGCCGCCACGACACCAGCGCCAGCAGCCCGCCCAGGACTGGTCCCGACGTCGAGGCCGCTACCCCGCCCATCGACCACATAGCCACTGCGCGGGCGCGCCGAGCAGGGTCGGGATACGCGTGACTGATCAGCGCCATCGAGGACGGCATCATCGCCGCGGCCGCGCAGCCCTGGACCAGCCGCGCGACGACCAGGACTCGCAGGCTCGGCGCCAGGCCGCACGCTACCGACGCGGCAACGAAGGCCACCATCCCGGCGCCGAAGGCGCGGCGGGCACCGGCGCGGTCGGTCAGCGATCCGGCCGACAGCAGCAGCGCGGCGAACATCAGCGTGTACCCGTCCACGACCCACTGCAAGCCGCTGATCCCGCCCGCCAGCTCAAGGCGGATATTGGGCAGCGCGACGTTAACGATCACCGCATCGAGGGTGACCATGAAAAAACCCAGCAGCGCCGCCGCCAGGGACCACCCGGGACACCAGGAAGCAGAATCGGATGTTCTCATCTGCCGCGATGAGGCCGGGTGATCCAGGCAGATGGCCGTCGACGTGCTCATGACATTGATACAACCCGGCTAGCCCCCAGGCCGGGAGGTCTCGCTGTTAGGGGTCATGACAGAACCCCCCTCCCCCGCCGCGGGACACATAGCGTGGAGCCATGACCGGCAACCGGGCCGACGTGCGTGACTTCCTCGTCACCCGCCGCGCCAAGATCACCCCGGAGCAGGCCGGGCTGCAGTTCTACGGCGCGAACCGCCGCGTCCCAGGCCTGCGCCGCGAGGAAGTCGCCATGCTCGCAGGCGTCAGCGCCGACTACTACACCCGCCTGGAAAAAGGGAACCTGTCCGGCGTATCCGACAGCGTCCTTGAAGCCATCGCCGGCGCCCTTCACCTCGACGAGGCCGAGCGGGAGCATCTGCTCAACCTCGCCCGGGCCGCCAACACCAGCCCCGCCCGCGCGGCCCCGCGCCGGACACCTCAGCAGCTGCGGCCCGCCACCCAGCTCATCCTCGACGGTATGACCGATACCCCGGCGTTCGTCCGGAACGGACGGCTCGACGTGCTAGCAGCGAACACGCTGGGTCAGGCACTGTACTCGCCGGCGTTCGCCGGGCCGGCGCGGCCGGTCAACCTCGCCCGGTTCCGGTTCCTCGACCCCGCAGCCCGCGACTTCTACCCCGACTTCGCCGACTCGGCCAACACCACCGTTGCGCTCTTGCGCACCGAAGCCGGCCGCGACCCGTTCAGCAAGAGCCTCACCGACCTCATCGGCGAACTGTCCACCCGAAGCGAGGAATTCCGGACCATGTGGGCCGCTCACAACGTCCGGTTGCACCGCAGCGGTCTCAAGCACTTCCACCATCCCGTCATCGGCCGCATAGACCTTATGTTCGAGGCCATGGCCCTCGAAGCCGACGACGGGCTCACTCTCACCGCCTACACCGCCGAACCTGGCACGCCTTCCTACGACGCGCTGAGACTTCTCGCGAGCTGGGCCGCGACGAACATGAGCGAGACCATTGGAGGCGCCAGATCCCTCACGCAAGGCAGCCGCCCATAGGACCGGACGCGGGCTAAGCGCCAAGATCGCCAGCCAGTCCCGAGCGTGTCGTTCATGTTGATGATCCTTTCCCTGATCGTTGTCCGTGTTGTCGCCAAGGTCGAGTAGCGCGGACCTGGCCCCGCCCAGCCCGACCTGGTCGGTCAGTCCAGGCCGGCCGACGTCGGTGCGCGAGTCGAAGATCCAGGCCTCGTCCGGCGTGATCTTGTAGTGCAACCAGCCATCTGACGGCGCGCCGGGTACTGTAGCGGGTTCGGCTGTGCCTTTGATCTGGAGTCCGAGGTTGCCGCCGGGCGGGCCGGGATAGCTGTAGATGGCTATCGAAACTCGCGGGTCGCGCTGGATGTTGCGGACGTGCCGGGCGTGTGGGAGGGAGGCGAAGTAAAGGTGGAGGCCGGCGTCATAGTGGAACTGAACTGGGCTGGTCCAGCTGCCACCGTCTTCGCCCAGCGTTGCCAGAGCCATGATGTCGGTGCGGGTGAGTGCCTCGTGAACATGGGCAGCGATGGCGGGCGCAGCCATGTCAGATGGTGCCGACGCGGACGAGTGCCTTGGTGGCCCGGCGCTCATTCATGGCCTCGTAGCCTTCAGCCACGTTGTCGAGGCTGACTTCGTGGTCGAAGACCCGGCCCGGGTTGATGTTCCCGGCTATGACATCGCCGAGCAGCTCAGAGATGTAGCGGCGGACAGGCGCGACGCCGCCGCGCAGCCCGATGTTCCTGAAGATGCGCCCACCGCCACGCCGCAATCACACGGCCCGTCATCGTCGGCTGAACCACCGCGTGATTGGCCGCCAGGCTCGCCGCGCCGCCCGCCATCAGCAGTGCCACGGCAGGAGCCCACCCCTGTCGCCGCTTCGGGCGTCGGCCACGACTGCCTCGTACCTACTATGGATTGTCATGCCGACGAACCGGATGAACCGTGACGAGTTCTATACCGCCATGGCGCCGAATGACGACGCCCGCCTCCGCAAGATCATGTGGACTCTGTACTGGCGAGGAAGCGCCCAGCTCCGCGAGCGGATCGAGGACGAGCTGCGCCCGCCGGAACAGCCGAAGGTGAGGCCGAAGAGAGGACTCCCGGACCCAGATGGCGTCCTAAACGAGGTGACGACATTCGTCAACCTGGCGAAGGACGGTGCCTACATGGCGGGAGACCGCCGGGTACATCACACCGAGCGGTCCAAGTGGCGGATCACGTTCCGCAGGCTGGTGGGCGAAGCGCTAGCGGCGCTCCAGGCCGACAGTCCTGAGCCAGCGCAGCAGGCCGTCGCAGAGATGGTTGACCTCGCCTGCGACATGAAGAGTTATGACTACTTCCACTCCGATGACCCGGTGGAGGCGGCGAAGTTCGTGGTTTCAGATGCCGTCGCTGCACTCTGGGAGTCAGTGCTCCGCCATGACGGCTTCGCGGCCTTCGCCCAGCGCGTGCCGGAGCAGCTCATTTGCTGGGAGTCGGACTACGGCTGGACTCGGCGGGGTTACGGTCAGGTGCCAGAGAAGGAGACGGCCCTGTGCGTTCCGCTCGCCCAGCTGCTCACTGCGCCGGACATGTGGCGCAGGTTCGCCGAATCTTACCTGGAAGCGCTGGACGCCGCCGGACGGGCCGACCCCGGGCGACCGCAAATCGTATACGGAAGTTTCGACGAGACTCGTTACCGACGCAACGAACGCGCCAAGGATCTCGCGGCTTGGCACGGAATGCTTCTCGACCGGTTCGCGGGAGCCCCTGAGGATGAGCTGCTGGACCGGCTCGTCGCGAGCCCGGCCCTTGACGGGCCAGAGCACACCTTTCTGCGCGCGAGGATCGCGAAGCGCCGCGGTGACGTCACCCAGGCCGCCAGGCTGGTCACCGAGTGCCTGCAGGAACTGCCCGGTCATCCGGGATACATCGCCTTCGCGGTGGAAGTGGGCGCGGAACTGCCTCCACGCGTCCGCGAGCTGCTATCCGAGCGCGCACTGATCTTGAGTGATGCCCCTTAACACGACACCGGGCCGCTGGGCATCCCGTCTACCGGGCTCTATCGATATCGTCACCTTGCAGACCCTGTCCCGCCGCGACGACGTCGCGGAGCTGACTGCCGGGTACGGCCTTATCGTCGCCGACGAATGCCATCACGTCCCGGCCGCCGCCTTCGAGCACGCGGTCAAGCAGATCCGACATCGGCGACTACGCCCAGGCGGGGTTACGGCCGGTCAGGCCGAGGATGCGGTCCAAGGTGGGTGCGTCGGCCGGCACCGCGACCTCCGGTCCGTACAGGCCCATCTCCCGCCCCTGCTGCACGCCGGCGACCATCGTGTCGTGCAGATGCGCCAGCAGGCCGGCGGGCAGTTCCAGCCGCTGCCCGGTCGCGACCGCCAGGTCCCAGCCGTGTACGGCCAGCTCGCCGACGATCATGCCGCCCATGACGGGCGCGGGCAGCGTGTGCGGCGTGCCCATGCTTGTCTCGCCCTCCCAGGCGCTCGGCGGCGCCCACGACGACGTGATGTCGTCCAGCAGGGCGAGCAGGCGGCCGCGCCAGTCGCCGGCCGCCAGGTCCACATCGGACTCGGCGGCCGCCGGC
>Ga0335074_10002055_pt1 | contig 27420 bp, 25 predicted proteins | sample Lox_Sample_23_FD_206715 | JGI IMG/M metagenome (GOLD analysis project Ga0335074, IMG submission 206715) | Soil microbial communities from Loxahatchee National Wildlife Refuge, Florida, United States - Lox_Sample_2.3 | ecosystem: Environmental > Terrestrial > Soil > Wetlands | place: USA...
AACGTGATAGTGAAGTTCTCGTGTACGGCTTCACTTTCATCCTGTGGAATCATCTCGTGAAACCGCTCCTGGCTAGAGATAGGTGTCTAAATTTACCGAAGGCTCGGATAATGCATAGTGGTGGGTGGAAGCGCCTCCAGGATCAGGCCGTTGAGAAGTCGCTATTCAACGATCAACTGGCTCGAGTAGTTGGATGTTCGGCTGACCGCGTCATCGATTTCTATGGCATGGTTGAAAGTGTCGGAGTCATTTATCCAGATTGCTCAGAGGGCAACAAGCATGGACCCGCCTTTGGGGATGTGATCGTGCGAAACCCACTAACTCTCGAACCAGTCGCACCAGGACAACACGGAATTGTTCAGGTGTGCAGCGTTTTGCCGACCAGTTTTCCAGGGAACCTGCTGCTCACCGAGGACTTAGCCCAAGTGATCGCCTATGATGGGTGCCCCTGCGGCAGGCGGGGAATCAGTTTCCGGTTTGCGGGGCGCATACCCAAAGCGGAAGTTCGGGGTTGCGGCAATATTCAAAGCAAGCGCACACTGATGAATTGATTTCCGGATCTTCGATGACTGAGCTTGTACATAACATCACGTCGCCCGCAGAGATTGTCAGCGCGGCAGCTCGGCTGCGTCAAACCGCTTTAGAAGCGCCGATTTCGCCTAATGAGGTCATGATCATTTTTGACTCCTGGGCGAGGTGCTTAGACGATCGGGAACTCGACGATCTGCCAGGGATCATTTTCCTTAGAATGTGGCTTAGGCGAGGAACCTTAGAACCTATCATCGCCCGCGAGCTCGGGTCCAATGGCTTGCACGGCGGGTGGACTGACTATGGTCGTGCGAAGTGCAGGGCTTTTCCACTTGGAGTTATCGGCCACTGGCCTGCAGGCAATGTGGGAATCCAACCTCTTTTGTCTATGACCTGTGCGCTCCTGGGCGGCAATGCCGCCTTGGTTCGTGTGCCTACTTCTCTGGTGGATTTGACGAGGTGTTTGTTGGCAAAGTTGAGCCAAAGCGACATTGGCGAAGTACTGACCAGGCGCGTTTTCGTCGCGGCTTTTGAGCATGGGCGGAAGGACTTGCATGAAGCGATGGCACAGGCCGTTGACGGGGCGATGATTTGGGGAGGAGAAGAGGCCGTTTTGCAGATTCGTGCATTGCCATTTCCACATTGGGCGAGAGTGGCGGTTTTTGGGCCCCGGATATCCATCGCAGCCATGGACTCGGGCGCTTGGAGCAATCCAGTCGAACAGGAACCCTGGTGTACGCGCATTGCCCGCGATGTGTGGCAGTTTGACCAGCAGGCATGCTCCTCGCCCCAGGTTTTGTTCCTCGAGAGAAGGGCTGGCCAACCAACGGCTCAATTCTTGCAGAGTCTTCAAGGCGCCTTTGAAGTCGAAAACCAAGGACACCCGCGACGGACGATTCCAGCTGGCTTGACGTCGTCGATTTACAATGCCCGAGCGTCTTGGTTGTTGAGCGCTACCGAACATCGGGCCGTTTTTCCTCAGCGACCTGATTGGACGCTCCTATTCGGCTCCGGATCTGACATTCCCAAGCCAACTCAGGGGAGAACGTTGACGGTATTGGAAGTGGACGATCTGCATGATCCGATTTCGAAACTTGATGGAAACGTGCAGACGCTGGGCTTAGGGATGGCCGATCCGGAAAAAGAAAGAAGCCTTGCTTGCTTAGCCGGGAGTCGCGGCGTGGATCGAATTGTAAAGCTGGGCCGGATGCATGTCTTTGTTCCGCCGTGGGATGGGGCTGATCTCGTGCGACCTATGGTTCGATTAGTTAGGCATGTTTCCTCAGCGGAGTGAATTTAATAACGAGGATGACTCAAATGACGGTTCAATTAGCAATCGATGGCGACGCTTTTCTCAGAAGCTTAGACGCTAAAGCCCGGAGGTTCGCCGCCTCCGCGCGGGCAACTTATGAGGCCAACAGATCATTATGCTCGTGGCTATCGGATCCGCTCGCACGTTGGGCTGGAGCTGCATACGGAGAACGTGCCTTTGATGATGCGGCAAAGGGCTACGCCAGTTACTGCATGGGAGTGTGGAAGTGTCAGCAACTCTACGAAAAAAACGGCCGGTACACACCAGAAAGCATGCCCGAGATCGTCTCGGAAGTTTACGAAGATGAAGGTTATATGGTCCCTTATATGTGGGCCGCGATCTTGATTTATCCTTTCTGGCCGTCGATGGTCAGCCACATTGCCTTGTACAGGGATGAGTTTCTCAAGATACTGCCAATTGAGGCCAAAGTACTGGAATTGGCTTCTGGGCACGGAGTGATGGGCCTGCTGGCGGCGGAGACGAGGCCGGACATCCGAGTGGATGGCTTCGACATCAGCCCACCGGCGGTGGCTGTGGCAAATCGCCTCCGTGGCGTCTCCGGGCTCGGCGATCGGGTGAGGTTTGAGGTCAAAGATGCTCTCGACTTAACGGTGAGCAAGGATGGTGGGGGATATCAAGGAATTATCGCAGCCATGCTGGCGGAACATCTAGAAGATCCGCGGCCGTTGTTTAAGGTTCTGACGCACCACCTCGCAGATGATGGCCTCATCTTCTTCAGCACTGCGTTGGAATCCGCGCAGCGCGATCACACGTTCGAGTTTCATCACGAAAGTGAGCCTATCAAGATGGCCGAAGACGTCGGCCTCCGTGTTGTTCGGTTGGTCTGCGATGCAGGCACCCCAGCCCCGGGAGGCCGTTTTCTTCCCCGTGCCTTGGGTATGGTGCTGCGTAGGCGTTGAAAACGATTACTGAATCCTAGTCGCGTCGGAGGGAGTAATGAAGGCCGAGTGTTCTGACAACCAGGAAAAAGTTGTCCAGATCCCCATCGAGGATGAGAGGTACAGACTAACCAGGCTCATCTGCACGATTGTCTGTGTTGCGTTTGCAATGCTTGAGGCTTGGTCACAACGACAGTTCATCAACGAGGATGGAATTTCCTATCTCGACATGAGCGATGCGCTGCTGCGACATAATTGGCACTTACTGATTAATCCAATTTGGAGTCCGCTCTACCCGCTGTGTATTGGTGTGGCGACCTGGCTCACGCATCCCTCAGCGCAATGGGAAGTTCCAATCGTGCATATGGTGAACCTGATAATATTTTTGGGAGCACTGGCATCTTTCGAGTTTCTCCTTCGCCAGGTGATCCACGTTCTTGGCCGAGGCGATGCACGGGCAGATACAAAGTCAGCAGCGCACATACCGCTTTGGGCATGGCAACTGCTAGGTTATAGTCTTTTCGCCTGGAGCGCTTTTGGAATGATGTGGGCACCCCGCATGATTACTCCAGATCTATGTGTGGCGATGTTCGTCTATCTTGACTCAGGACTGCTACTCCGTTTGCGCCCTGGCAGCAATATATCACGAATCTGTCTGTTACTCGGGCTGACTCTTGGCTTGGGTTATCTAGCAAAGGCTATTTTATTCCCCATGGCTTTTGTATTTATGGGAGTCGCATTTCTCATGATTGGGGAATGGAGAAAGGCCGTACTTCCTGTTGCTGTGACTTTTCTTCTTTTTTGTACGATATCCGCGCCGCTGTTCATCGCCATGTCTGTTCGCGTAGGTCGCCCCAGCTATAGCGAGGCCGGAAACCTAAATTATGCTTGGCACGTCAATCACGTTGGGGGAGGCAAGCGTGCGGGCGGACCTTTCTTCCTAGCCGCTTCCGGTCCTCCTCCATATTTGAAACACCCTCTGACTCTTCTTCACCAAGGCCCGGAGGCATTTGGTTTTAGAGAGCCGCTAGCTTTTACTTACCCGCCGCGTCAGGACATGGAATACTGGAGTGCAGGGACGGAGGCAGTATTCGACCTACGAAACCAATTTCGCGCCGTCGGCGAGAACTTATTTATTATTTTTACAGATCCCCACATCGTGCCCATGTCTGGTCTAGTTCTGACGGGGCTTATACTTTTACTGACTAGGCCGAATGGTCCTGCTCGCTGGAAGGAAACACTAAGAAGTTGGCCATTACTCATCCCGGGAGTCGTGGGTCCATGCTTGTATATGCTTATTTCGGTCGAACCACGTTACATTGCCCCCTTTTTCGTATTGCTGTTACTGGGGCTGATCCCGGGAATACTTTTCAAGGATGGTGCCAGACGAATTACCGTCAGCACAACAGTTGTTGGCGCTTCTGCGCTAGTTCTTACAGCGCTGTTGGTTGGGTACCATCTGGCTGGTTTTCCTCGTGGCTGGGAAAACGGAGGACTGTGGCTTCACGTGGGCGAATCACTGAATAGTGCGGGTGTTCGACCTGGAGAGGAAGTGGCCATCATAGGTGACAGTTCGGACGCGTGCCGTTGGGCGCGAATGGCGCGGGTTCGCATTGTTGCCCAGATGCTTCGGGAAGATGTAGACGTCTTTTGGCGGACATCAGACCCTCGCGTGAAGGAAGAAGTCTATGACGCTTTCGCGACGGCCGGCGCAAAGGCGGTCATAGCGGAAGCCACACCGCCATCTCGCGCATATGCAGATTGGCAAAAACTTGGCGACACACATTATTACGTACATTTCCTTGCACTGCCCAAGAGCAAATAGATTACGGAAGCGATCGAGGAAAGGGCGCAGAACATAAGATGCGAATATTATTTACACGCCTAGGTGTGGATACTCGACGATGGTGTGGTTTTATCCAGGTCAAGCGCCAAATCAGTGCCCGCATCGGCGTCCCGTGGACGAGTTCGGCGGAACGCGCACACAGATGCGTGGATATGCACTTTGGATCGAATTGGTTTCGGAGTTGAAAGCCGCGAAGCAGAGTTATTATGATTATGACGTTCGAGGAAGTAAAAGCTCATTTGAAGCAACGATTTCCGTTTATAATGATCGACAGGGTTCTGGAACTGGAACCTGGGAAAAGCATCAAGACCCTTAAGAATGTTGCGGGTAACGAGATTCAGTTCCTTGGACACTTTCCTGAGTACGCAATAATGCCCGGAACTTCTATCATTGAAGCCATCGGGCAAAGCGCGTCTGTCCTATTTAGCCACACCACCGGAAAGGGTATGAATCCACGGGAATTCATGGCCCTTGCTGCAGTTAACGACATGAAATTTTTGGTGCCAGTGTTGCCGGGTGATACAATGACAATCGAAGTTAACATTGTTAAAAGGACCGAGGAGGCAGCCTTGGTTGAAGGAGTCGCCCGCGTGGATAACGAAGTGGTTACGCGCGGCAAACTTAGCTTTGCGCGAAAGAGTGTATGAAAATACCCAGCGTCTTAAGTTCTGTCCAAGCATAAAATGGCTACCAGTTATAGCCCACACGTCTCCGTTGTTATTCCCACTTACAATCGACTTCAACAGACGATCGCCTCGATTGAAAGCGTTCTGGCGCAAGAGTATCCACATTTCGAGGTTATAGTTGTGGATGATGGTTCCACGAACGGCGCACGGGAGGCGGTTCAGCGATTTATCAGCCAAAGAACAAATAGGTGTCATCAAATACTTTTTGTTAGCCAGCCAAATCAGGGTGCAAGCATTGCCCGAAATACGGGAATCGCAAAAGCTCAGGGGGAATATATTGCATTTTTGGATTCGGATGACGTTTGGCTTCCTGAAAAACTGGAATGGCAGGTCCAAGCATTCGAACAGTTCAAAAACGAGTGCGGTGGCTGCTTCACAGACGCACGTTTGGTGAACAGCGCGGGTATGGACATCAGCAGTTTTCAAGCACACGGAAGGCACTATGAGCAAACGGTAGGAATCGATCCCAGCGCAGCGATATCGCTTGCAAGATCCTTTTCTGGCTTCTGGGTATCCAGTTTATTGGCTCGAGCCGACATGATTAGGCAAATCGGCGGGTTTAGCCCTGACATTTCTTTCGGCGAGGACCGCGACCTCCATTTTCGCCTATCGCTCGTCACTTCCATTGCCTATGTAAACAAACAGCTTATTGTGACCGACAGAGACCCCTCCCCTCCGGGCCAGACATGCCGGCCTTGGGACAAATTGGAGGTGCAGTTTCGGCAGCAGGAACACATGTTGCAGAAATGGCTGAGAATGGGTGCCGTATTACCGGCGGAGATACGCAAGACCGTTGAGCGAAGTTTAGGATCCCTGCACTCGCATCAGGCCAACTGGTATTTGGAGAATTCGCGATACGCCGAGGCTCGTGAGGCCGTCTCTCGGGCTGTAAAATACAAGATTACGTTCGGAACCACAGTGAAGTGTGCATTGACATGGCTCGCGCCATCTTTCGCTAGGAGAATAACTCCCAAAACGAGGCGTATTGGGACCGGCGGCCATGCTTCCTGAGCACTTACCCTGCTACTCACAGCGGTTTAAGGCGAGGTTGGAGAGATTACTCAGGCTAGTTTAAGGGAGCTGGGGATTGATGCGCCGTTTGGTGGGTCAGAAGCTGTCACGGTTTCATCAGAAAGTGATATGCAGCCGTAGATATCTCACGGGACACCCTGGACGTTGCGGAACGACGCGCCTATTCGCGTGCAATTCGATGATGTGTTGCGTGGATACTATATGTGACTTCACCCAAGTGTTGCACCAAGCAGGTGTAGCAGTTCGATCGCCGGTGACGGTTACACGAACATTAACGGCGGTAGCTCCCGTCCAACGTCAACGCGTGAGCTCATTCACGAACAGCTCGATCCACCGCTATAGTCTCTGAGCTTAGACTGATCTGATGCGTTTTACGCGGACTGGGCTAAATGACATATGGGTAATTGATCCAGAGCCGCGTGAGGACGGCCGGGGACGGTTTCAGCGTGTGTGGTGTGCCAAGGAGTTTGCTCAACACGGACTTAGCTTTTCGCCTGTACAAGCTAATACGGGCTATAGCCTTCGGAGAGGAACGGTTCGGGGCATGCATTTCCAGCAGGAGCCCGCGGTCGAGGCGAAGCTAGTCTACTGCACCCGAGGAGCAATGTTCGACGTTGTGCTCGATCTCAGGCCAGAGTCCTCATCGTATTTGAAATGGTTCGGCGTGGAGTTGACACCGGAGAACGCTCGTATGATTTTTGTTCCGGAGGGCTGTGCGCATGGATACCAGAGCCTTGAGGATCGCACGGAGATGTACTACATGACCTCGGCATTCTACGAACCAAGCCTGGCGCGTGGTGTGCGATATGACGATCCGGCGTTCGGCATTCAATGGCCTTTGGCCGCTATCGTCATATCGGAACAAGATCACAATTGGCCGCTTGTCGCGCGGTAGGGGTTCGTATGAATATAGATACTGCTCTTCAAAAGCGTGAGGCACTCGGCCGTCCGATCCGCGTAGGAATGATTGGAGCAGGTGCGACCGGTCGCGCCATCGCTCTGCAGCTCGGAACACCCGTGCCGGGCATTCGGCTCGTAGCAATCGCTAACCGGACGCCGGAACACGGTGAGCGAGCATTCATAGAGGCAGGTGTCTCGGCGTGTATGCCGGCAGAATCGGCACGAGAAGCGGAAGCCGCAATTTCTCGGGGAATCCCAGTTCTCACAGATAATCCGTCGGTGTTGACCGAGTGCGATGCAATCGACGTTCTGGTCGAAGTTACGGGAAGTGTGGGGCCCGCTGCCGCGCTAGCCCTTGACGCGTTCAAGCATCGAAAGCACGTCGTGCTTGTCAATGCCGAGTTGGACTCACTGCTCGGCCCGATTCTTAAGCAGAAGGCAGACCGCGCTGGTGTCGTGGTCACACACACCGACGGAGACGAACCCGGCGTCGCGGTGACTTTGCTCCGTTATCTCCGATCGTTGGGGCTCCATCCCGTGGCGGCCGGCAACATTAAGGGAATGGTCGATTACTATCGAAACCCCGAGACCCAACGGGTATTTGCCGAGAAAAATGATCAGGATGTTAAGAAAGTCACCTCATTTGCCGACGCGACTAAGCTCTCTATGGAAGCGACAGTCCTTGCTAACGCCACTGGATTTCACGCTGGCCGGCGTGGCATGTACGGGCCGCCGTGCAAGGATGTCAGGGAGATCGCAGGATTGTTGCCCTCTGACCAACTGCTTGATTTAGGCTTAGTGGACTATGCCCTTGGAGCAGCTCCATACACGGGTGCTTTCGTGATCATTCACGAGGACTCTCCGCTCAAGAAGGTTCAGTTGGCATATTACAAACTCGGTGAGGGCCCCTTCTACGTGTTTTATACACCTTTTCATTTGCCTCACATCCAGATCGCTTCAACTATCGGTCGTGCGGTGATTCACGGCGATCCGACTGTCGCCCCGATCGCGGGACCTGTCTGCGAGGTGATAGCAATTGCCAAACGTGATTTGAAGGCTGGAGAGCGTCTTGACGGTGTGGGTGGGTTTTGCACTTACGGGTTGATCGACAACACAGTAGCGGCGCGCGCTATTACAGCGCTGCCTATTGCCCTCTCAGAAGGATGTGTGTTGTGTAGAGACGTTTCGAAGGACTGTGCGGTCACATTCAAGGACGTGGTGGCCCCTCCTGTCGGCCTAGCAGCGGAACTCTGGCACGAACAGATGGCACATTGGCCAATCGGGGCGTCTGTGTCTCAGTTATCTTTGCAGTCGGCACACATCGGGGGGATGTCGTGAAAAGTGTCTCGTCCAACTGCAATGGAAGTCATGCTTGATGTTTCGTTTTGGAAAGGACGAAATGTATTTGTCACCGGGCATACCGGTTTCAAGGGAAGCTGGCTGTCTTTATGGCTGAGCTCGCTCGGTGCCAACGTGACAGGATACGCGCTGCCGCCGACACAGCCGAGCCTTTTCGAACAAGCGCGCGTTGCAAACGATGTTCAATCCATTTTCGCCGACGTTCGTGATTTTAGTCGGCTAAAAGCTGCTCTAGCCGAGTGTCATCCAGAGATCGTGATTCACATGGCTGCGCAATCAGTAGTGCTTCGGGGTTATGAGGATCCCATTGAAACTTACTCCTCGAACGTTATGGGCACGGTCCATTTGTTGGAAGGACTGAGACAGCTTGGGCATCAATGCGTCGTCGTAAACGTTACGAGTGACAAATGCTATGCGAATCGTGAATGGGTTTGGGGATATCGCGAAGACGAGCCCATGGGCGGCCGGGATCCCTATTCGAGCTCGAAGGGCTGCGCAGAGCTTGTCACTAGCGCATATAGAGAGTCTTTTTTTAATCTGCCGTCGCGCGAACACCAGAATATTGCTCTGGCCAGCGCTCGCGCTGGAAACGTCGTCGGCGGCGGCGATTGGACGACGGACCAGCTCGTTCCCGATCTTATGAGAGCATTTCTCATCGGCCAGCCTTGCCTCATCCGAAATTCTTCAGCCGTGCGACCCTGGCAGTTCGTCCTGGAACCGTTACGCGGGTACCTCATGCTCGCGGAGCGACTCGCGGATGAGCCCTCCGAATTTGCCTCGTCCTGGAATTTTGGACCGGCCGAGACCGATGCCAAGCCTGTGTCCTGCATAGCGGACCGTCTGGCGCGGTCTTGGGGGGCGACCGCCTCCTGGGTTCAGGATTCAGCAACGCACTCGTTTGAGTCGCACTTACTCAAGCTGGATATTTCCAAATCAAAAGCTCGCTTGGATTGGCATCCAATGCTTCCATTGAATCAAGCCCTTGATTGGATCGTCGAGTGGTATCGCGCTTTCCAAGATGGCGCCGATCTGCGGGGTATAACGCTGATGCAAATCGGGCGGTATCAAGCGCTGGAAAGCTGAGGCTGGCTTTGTCAATGCCTCCTGGCGGCAGCGAGTAGTCCATGCCCAATCCAAACATCGTCATTTTAGGAACTGGAATGGCCGGATTTGGTGCCGCGTATCGGCTCCATTCCGAGGGCCTCACACCTGTTATGTACGACAAGAACGGCTATCATGGAGGCCATACGGCATCTTTCCGCTTCGACAGCGGCTTCCTATTCGATATCGGCCCGCATATTTCCTTTACGAAGGATACGCGGATTCAAGAGCTATTCGCGAATAGCGTCAACCAGCAGTACGAGACCGTGCAGATCAACATAAATAACTACTGGCGCGGCCACTGGCCTCAGCACCCCGTACAACTTCATCTCTATGGGCTCCCGCCAGACGTCATCGTGAAAGTCATCACCGACTTCGTGGAAGAGCGCCAGGCGCCGGAGCGACCCGTGAGGAACTACGCGGACTGGTTGTTTTCGAGCTTTGGCCGGACGTTCGCCGAGCTTTTTCCCTTACAGTACACTCGCAAGTACCACCTCACCACCGCAGATAATATGAGCACTGATTGGCTAGGACCCCGTATCTATCGCCCCAGCCTCCAAGAGTTGCTCCAAGGTGCGCTCTCACCATCAGGCTCCCACGTTCATTACATCACGCACTTCCGTTATCCGAGCAATGGCGGATTCGTATCTTATCTGCAGAAGTTCGTTCCGCTCGGAAATGTGAAGCTCAATCATGAGGTGGTCGCCATCGATCCTACGGCGCAGCAGCTTCGCTTTTCGAACGGCATGGAGGTGGGATATGATAGGCTGATTTCCTCAGTTCCTCTGCCGGACCTGATTAGCATGATTCAGGGAGCCCCGCAGGACATCCTCGACGCCTCCCGTCTTCTAGCGTGCTCGACGTGCGTACTCGTGAACCTCGGCGTGAACCGGGAAGACCTGTCGGAAGCCCACATCACATACTTCTATGATGAAGATATCTGCTTTACACGGCTGAGTTTTCCGCACATGCTTTCGTCCAGCAACGTACCCTCCGGCACAGGAAGTATTCAGGCAGAAGTCTATTTCTCCGATAAATACAAGCCCTTGTCGGGATCACCGCAGGATTGTATCGAGCCGGTTATCAAGGACCTTAACCGTTGCGGCATACTCCGCGACGAAGATCGCATCCTGTTCCGCAACGCTCAGTTGCTGCGTTACGCGAATGTTATCTTCGATCTCGATCGCGCCGGTGCTCTCAAGATTGTCCACGATTATCTCGACGACCTCGGTATCGCCTATTGTGGACGGTATGGAGACTGGGGCTACATGTGGACGGACGAGAGCTTCAAAAGCGGAGAGAGAGCCGCGGAACGTGCCTTGTCTGAAGCGGCATCGCGTCAGAGATCGCCCGCCTCGATAAGCGTTTGACAGTGAACGAATTGTCTCGACTTAAACCGTAGGGGATGATGAGATATGAAAGTGGTACTATTTTGCGGAGGCATGGGAATGAGAATAAGAGAAGCTGGCGAGAACATTCCTAAGCCCATGGTTGACGTAGGTGACAGGCCGATTTTGTGGCACATAATGAAGTACTATGCTCATTTTGGTCACACAGATTTCATCCTCTGCTTAGGACATCGCGCCGCAGTCATCAAGCAGTACTTCGTCAACTATGCCGAATTTCTATCTAATGACTTCGAGCTGTCAAACGGTGGCAAAAACTTGAAGATGTTTAATTCCGACATTCACGACTGGACGATTACATTTGTCGACACAGGCGCGAAGTCAAACATCGGCCAGAGGCTGAAGGTCGTGGAGCCCTACCTGGGCAACGATGAAGTTTTTCTGGCCAATTACAGCGACAACCTTACTGACCTCTACCTTCCTAACCTCATCGAGTCGTTTCATCGGCACGATAAGACAGCGGCTTTCCTCTGCGTGCGACCGTCTTTGAGTTGTCACTTTGTGTCGATGGACAACGAGGGACTCGTTCAGGACATTAGGAGCATAGGCGAGTCCGGCATTCGCATCAACGGCGGCTATTTCGTTTTCAAGCGCTCCATCTTCGACAACATCAAAGACGGAGAGGAACTCGTACATGAACCATTTCGCAGACTTATTGAAACCCAAAACTTGCTGGCATTTGCTTACGATGGCTTCTGGAAGAGTATGGACACATTCAAGGAAAAACAAGAGCTGGACGACTTAGCTAGCAAGGGCATCGCTCCTTGGCAGCTGTGGAAATCCCACCCAAATGGAAATGTGTCGAACGGGTGCAGGAGCGCGATCGCGGCGACACTAGGAATTGAATCGGATCCTCTGGTTTACCGTCCTCCTCTTGAAGAGCGAAACGGTTAAAGAGAAACCATGTCAGAAACACACGCGAAATCCGAACGTAGCCGGGGATCGGAAATGATTCGGCAGGCACGACGTTCAGACGCTGCGATGGTCAGAAAAATCGGCCTTCTGAACCACATCGGTTTCGGAAACCTTGGGGATGACGCAACCGAAGCCGCCGTCATGCAAAACATCAAACGCCGGTGGCCCGACGCTGAAATATCGCTGTTTTCTATGAACCCGCCTGATACGCGATCGAGGCATGGAGTGGCCGCGTACCCAATTCGAGCGGAGTTTTGGAAGCGTTGGGAGCGACCCGGCGGTAACAGCCTGACGGTCGGGACGACGATAAAGAACGCGCTCCGGAAGCATTCGTTTGTCTTCCGGCTTCTTCGCGCGGTTAAGACCGCGACGATCAGAGTACCCAGTAGATTTTTGGTGGAAGCACGCTTCCTGGGTAAATCGTTTCTCGTACTGCGGTCGCTTGATTTGTTGATCGTCAGCGGCGGCGGCCAACTGCTGGATTCCTGGGGAGGGCCGTGGAAATTTCCGTACACAGTTTTCATCTGGACGCTGCTTGCCAAGCTGTCGCGGATCAAGTGCTATTTCCTCAACGTGGGCGCCGGCCCGCTAGACGATCCCCTAGGCAGATGGTTCGTAAGGAACGCTCTCCGTCTCGCGGATTACGTTTCTTTCCGTGATCGGAGCTCAAGAGACCTCGTCCAGAAGGTCGGATTCAAAGGCACAAGCCAGGTTTCGGCCGACTCCGTATGCATTCTTGATTCCCCCTCATCATCATCCCGTAAGCCCGCTGTCACGGCAAAAGGAAGCCAACTCGTTGGGCTGTCCCCGATGGCATATTGCGATCCTCGGGTTTATTGGCGAAAAGACCAAGCGGCTTACGAGCGTTTTATCGATAGCGTCGCATCGTTCGGCGGATGGCTTCACGAAAAAGATTACCGGCTGGCTCTTTTCAGTACCGATATTTGGTTTGATTTAAAGACTATCGAGGAAGTGAAGTGTCGTTTGGAGGCCGCTCATGGCATCCCGAACCCGCATATGCTGAAACAGGAGCAAATTGCCGGCATTGACGAGCTGGTATCAAGGATGCAGTCCATGGATTATATTGTCACATGCCGGTTTCATGGGGTCGTATTTGCCCATCTTCTGAACAAGCCGGTCCTCGCGCTTTCTCATCACACAAAGGTTACCACGCTTATGAATGACCTGGGACTGTCGAAATATTGTGTGGACATCAGAAATTGCGATGGGAGCGTGCTACAAGAGACCTTTTTATCCTTAGTGGCCGACCAAGACGACATCAAGAGTCGCATGGCCGAAAAGCTCGCCTCCTACAGGCAGGGCCTATCAATGCAATTTGATCAGCTGTTTCCTTCTCGGAATCCTAGCGCCCTCAATTGAAAACTGCGCAAATGAGTGCCCGCAAAAAGCGATGTTCGTATTGTTTTGCAAGTCTACAACGGTGGAGCTCCAAGGCATCGTAAAAGTGATGGATTGGGGGGCAGAGGCGTGAGACTCCTCGATACATCGCTATATTATCGAGCCAAGCGAGGCGTCATAAATCGCGCAGCCCGAGCGCTTCCATACATGCCTGGCCGGTTCGGGCTCGCTCGAACCCTCGGCCCCAGCTACTCATTACGATGTGTACTCTTTCACGATATTGCTGAGACGGAATCACTTTTCACAAAGGGGCTTGGAGTCACGATCAGGCCGGATGACTTTGAGGCCACGCTGAAGTTTCTTGCTAAACACTACACACCCGTCAGCCTGACAGACGTTCTCCAGGATTCCGGCAGCGACGCGCTGCCGCCTCGACCCGTACTCGTAACGTTTGACGATGCGTATGCGTCGGTGTTTCAGGTCGCACTGCCGTTGTGCGCGAAGCTTGGGATTCCCTCAGTTCTGTTCGTAAACGCTCTCACGGTGGACAACCACTGCTTGGCGCTTGATAACCTCGTCGGCTACGTCGCCAACAGCGCCGGAATGGACACAATCAACAATGCAATACGCTTGGTTAACAACGATACAACCGCGAGGGCAAACAGCCCAGTCTTGAACTCACTTCGTGACGTGTTCACGCGCTACTTGCCGGCTATTTCTTTGTCGACGAGACGGGCGTTTCGGGAAACACTCCTTAAAATAACAGGTATCAATGAAAGCGAGGTTGCTTCCGAAGTACGTCTATATCTGACAAGTGAGCAACTCCGCCATTTGGCAAGTCGAGGATTTGAGATAGGAAATCACACTTATTCCCATGTGAATTGTAGGTGGCTGAGCCCGGAAGACTTGGCCACAGAGATAGACCGAAATAAGAACGCTCTAGAGCAAATGTCGGGAATGCCTGTGCGTTCATTCGGCGTGCCCTATGGCTCGTCCACTGATTTAACGCCCTGCCTTCTTGACCACTTAAGGGATTCCGGCTATCAAGCGGCATTTGTGGTAGAGGGCCTGGCAAATGGGCGACAGGCGGACAAGTTTCACCTGCATCGAATCGACATCAAGGCGCGAGGAGATGCCGCACTGTTCTCAGAGATCGAAGTATTGCCCAGACTTCGACGCTGGTGAGTGAGCTGCGATTGGCGATTTAATCCGGTCGGCTGCCTCCATCGGGAGAGCAGACGCCTCGAATGCGGACCTGAGCATGCCCAATGAGCCGTTTGTCAGTATCGTGACGCCCGTTTACAACGGCGAGGCATACTTACGGGAATGCATGGAAAGTGTTCTCGCACAGAGTTATTCAAATTGGGAGTATATTGTTTTAAACAACTTCAGCACGGATGAGACGCTTAGGATCGCGGAAGAGTATTCACGTCGAGATCGCCGTATTCGTGTCCATAACAACGATAGCGTATTGCCGATCATCGCGAATCACAATCGAGCGTTTGGTCTTATCTCTCCGCAAAGCAAATATTGCAAGGTGGTTTCGGCGGATGACTGGATCTTCCCGGAATGTTTAGCGCGCATGGTGGCGCTGGCCGAGGCAAACTCAACAGTCGGCCTTGTGGGCTCCTACCAGCTCAGTGGGGGCGACGAGAAATGGTACGTCAGAACATATGGCCTTCCCTATTCGTCTAGCGTCGTTTCGGGTAGGGAAATTGCCCGAGCACACCTGTTAGGTACCCTGGACGTGCTGGGAGATCCGACTTCAAGCCTTTATCGAGCGGATTTGGTGAGGCGCACTGATTCTTTCTATCCGAACGCGACGGCAGAAGCTGATCTTAGCGCCTGCTACGAGTGTTTGCGAGACTCGGATTTTGGTTTCGTGCACCAGGTGCTCTCATTTGAGCGGCTTCACCCAAGGCAAATTTCAAATACGTCTAAGGACCTCAACGCGTACCTTTCAAGCCATATTGGTGACTTGCATACGTATGGCTCGTTGTTTTTGGAGCCAGAAGAGTTGGAGAAACGCGTCAAGGGGCTGATGAACAAGTATTACGAATTCTTGGCGCAAAGCGCGGTTCATTTCAGAGATAAGCGTTTCTGGACCTACCACAGAGCAAGGCTCAAGGATGTTGGTCAGCCGCTGGACGGCCTAAGACTTGCGACAGCCGTCTCGGCGAAGGTGTTGGATTTGTTGCTGAATCCTAGGAACACCTCTCAAAAGTTCCTGAGACGGCTAACCTCCAATTAGGGGAATGTTCATGAACGAGCGTTCGGTACCAAGGGGAGCGGGATACTGCTAGCTGGTGCGATGAAAGCCGCGGTCATTGTTTGCACGTATAATCGCTGCGACTCGCTGGCGAGAACTCTCGAAAGTCTTGCTGCCTCGACGGTTCCCGATTGTGTCGAATGGGAAATCGTGGTAATCGACAACAACTCATCGGATCGGACTCGCCAGGTGGTCGAAGATCTCTCCCGCCGCTTCCCGGGCCGCCTTCGCTATACGTTCGAGCCGCGCCAGGGAAAATCTTTTGCGCTGAATAGGGGAGTTTGCGAGACTCAGGCGGACGTGCTGGCCTTCACGGATGATGATGTGGTTGTCGACCCGGCATGGCTCTGGAGTTTGACGAGTAATCTTTTTTTGGGTGAATGGCAGGGGGCTGGCGGAAAGATTCTCCCTCTAAATACGGCCCCGATCCCGGACTGGATACCTCAAGACACTTACGGCGTTTTGTGGGGGAGTTTTGACATGGGCGATGAATGCCGCGACCTCAGCCTTGCCCCCTACGGCGCAAACATGGCGTTCCGGCGCGAGGTGTTCGAGCACGGGTTGTTCCGCACCGATATTGGCCCCGGCGTCGAGAGCGCCCGGTCTACGAATTGTGAAGATCAAAATATTGGAGAGGGGGTTCTCCGGCGCGGCGGTAAGTTGCGGTACGAGCCGAAGGCAGTCATCCGCCATCCCTTTGACACCCAAAGGATCAGCAGGAAGTACATCTTGAATGTGTTCTTTCAGATGGGACGCTACAGGGCGATCGAAACAGAGAGCAAGCCCGCCATACATGGCATCCCCCGCCGCTATTTCACCATCGTCAAGCTGCTGGGCTTGGAGTGTCCTCAGAGGCTCTACCGTTGGCTTTCGACATCTGACCCGGCCCAGCGATTCAGCTGGCGCTGTCTACTCTCGAGTTCTCTGGGGCAAGCATACGAACTTGCCTTCGGCCACAGGGCGACCGCAGAATCATCGCCGACAGTACCTCACCATTCTTAACCGCGCCGCCGGTCCAAGCAGCACCGCCAGAGCGGGAGATTAACTCGATCGAGATTTGTATGCGAAACGGATCCCCGCGCATCCTCTACGTCACGCGCGTCTGGCCGAATGGATGCGGCGCCCATGTGAGGTCCCTCAACATACTCCGCGCGCTCCAACAGATCGGGCAGGTCGAGGTCATCGGACTGGAAGGTGTCGGGTCGAGTTCGGGTGCGGGCGCCGATTTCGAGTTTGCGCAAACTTTTCGGTTTGAGCTTCGTTCCAATCGTGGATTGAGCGACAGGATCAGGTGGACGGTAGATCCAGCGCAGCCATATCCAAACGGGTTTGCCGTAGAAGACGAGGCGGCTCGCCGCATTCTCTGCCGCCTCCCTTCGTTTGGTCTGGTCTGGTTTTCAACGATCCATTCAGCCGACATGTTTGGGGTTACCTCCTGGCCCAACTCCGTCTTAGATATTGATGATCTTCAGAGCTCCCATGTACGTACCCGCCTGAATGCTCGATCCGGAATGTGGGCGCACGTCTCGGCTCTTCGCAAAACAATTGTCTGGAAACGTCGAGAAAAGCTGCTCGGAAAAAGATTTACGTTGCTTTGCGCATGCAGTGAAGAGGACCGTCGATACCTAGCGGAACTCGGAGTCGAAGTTCCTATCCACGTGATCCCGAACGCGTTTGAAAAACCGGACCTCGAGCCAGTTCGGAGTCCCGCACTGCCTCCTCGGATCGGGTTTATTGGATTTTTCGAATACGCTCCAAATCGTGATGGAATTCAATGGTTTGTCGATCAATGCTGGCCGCGAATCAATGCCGCCGTGCCGGATGCACGATTGCGACTCATCGGCAAGGGCAGCGATGCCATCCGCACGCTTGCCGGCACTGGCGTCGACGCGCTAGGCTGGCTCACGGATCCTTCTGACGAAATTAGGACTTGGTCCGCCATGGCGGTTCCAATTCGCATCGGTGCGGGCACTCGCGTCAAAATTGCGCATGCGTTTAGTCTGAAATGCCCAGTGGTGTCCACAACCTTGGGAGCTCACGGTTACGCTGCCGTGAACGAACGCGATATGTTTGTCGCGGACACGGCCGCCTCCTTTTCCGATGCGTGCGTTCGTGCTATGCGGGAACCTGCCCTAGCCGCTGAAATCGCTGAGAGGGCGTGGCGTCGTTACTTGGATCACTGGACGTGGGAAGCCGTTCGCCCAAGAGTCTGGGCGGCGGCCGAGGATTGTCTGCGATCGCGAGCCGCCACTTAAAGGAATTGCCGGCTGCCCTCTGTTTATGACCGAGTGCCGCAGAAGAGAAATGTCGTGATCACCGCACGGCATCGAATAGCGAAAAAAAATGCGAGAACACATCCGGGAATTTAGGAAGTACAGCGGACTGTTTTGGATGATCACGTACCGCGACGTCAAGGTCCGGTACAAGCAGTCCCTCATGGGGTTCATGTGGGCGATCCTGATGCCGGTGCTGGTCGTAATCTCCGGAATTGGCGTTCGTTATGCGTACGCCCTGGCGGCGCATACAGCCCTCAACAAGACTGACGTTGCGAGCGTGGCCGTGAAGGCCCTTCCGTGGGCGTTTCTCGTCTCCAGTATTCGATTCTCGTGCAACAGTCTCTTGAGCAATAAAGATCTCGTCACAAAAATCTATTTTCCCAAAGAAATATTCCCGTTGGCGGCTGTCATGGCCAGTCTCTTCGATCTTTTCGTGGCGTCGGGCGCCCTCTTGATTTTCCTGTTTGCGATACAGGTTGGCTGGAGCATGCAGCTGATGTGGGTGCCCTTGCTGCTCGCGACGATCGTGGCCTTCGCGTGCGGTGTTGGGATGATCGTATCGGCCGCCGGGCTTTTCTTTCGCGACGTGAAGTATATCGTCGAAGTCCTGTTGACGTTCGGGATCTTCTTCACTCCGGTCTTCTATGATACTCGGATGTTTGGCGATAAAGCCAAATGGCTGCTACTGAATCCGGTGGCGCCGGTGCTAGAGTTCCTCAGCGCCTGTGTGACCCGCCAGCAACCGCCGGGTCCGTTGTGGATTGCATATAGCCTGGGTTTCGGGATAGCCGCACTGGTCGGCGGCCATATGTTTTTTAAGCGTGTTGAGCCGGCGTTCGCTGAGAGCATCTAAGGAGATTTGAGGAACCATGGCCGACGTCGCACTCCGTATGGAGCATGTGTACAAGAAATTCCGCAAGGGAGAGGTGTTTAACTCCCTGCGAGACTTGGTTCCGGCTTTGACGGGGACGATGTTCCAGCGGCAGGACCTTGCCGGCCACGATGAACGAGAGTTTTGGGCTCTCCGGGATGTGTCCTTTGAGGTAAAGCACGGAGAGGCGTTCGGCATCATCGGCCACAATGGCGCGGGCAAGAGCACGATTCTGAAAATCCTGAGCCGCATCATGAAACCCACAAAGGGAAGCATGGTAGTGAACGGCCGCCTTTCCGCGTTGCTCGAGGTTTCCGCGGGCTTCCATCAGGAACTCACGGGCAGAGAGAACATCTTCCTTAACGGAACGATCCTGGGTATGAATCGGCACGAAATCGAGTCAAAGCTCGACCAGATAATCTCCTTCTCGGAGCTCGAGGAGTTCATTGATACTCCCGTGAAGCGGTATTCCTCCGGCATGTTTGCCAGGCTGGGATTTTCAGTGGCCGCGCACGTCGGTCCCGAGGTTCTAGTCGTTGATGAGGTATTGAGTGTCGGCGACCACATGTTTCAGCAAAGATGCATGGAGCGCATGAGCTCAATCCTCAAGGGAGGCGCGACCGTGCTTTTCGTGTCTCACAACCTGAAAGCCGTAACCGAACTCTGTAGCCGCGCGATGCTGCTGAAGAAAGGCGAAGTTGCCGTCGTTGGTGACACCGATTCCGTGGTCCGCCATTATCTGAAAGATGCGCAAGAGCCGTGTGCCGGCGACGAGAGCAAGCCGGTCTATATTTCTCAGGTCAAGGTCAGGGACGAACTGGGAGAACAGTCCACGTTTGAGTCCGGACAAACGGCTTGGATTGATGTCGAGGTGACTGCGCGGGAAAGAGTCCAGAAATTGGCCGTCTTACTATGGCTCGCCGACGAAACGCAATACAAGGTATTTCAAACCTCGACCGAAGTGTTAGGTCATGGCCGATTTTCTCTCCGTCCTGGAGAAACCTATCGATGCAGATTTGAGTTGAGCCTGAACATGGGTCAGGGCGCCTTTTACCTGGATGTGGGGATTGGCAGGTTCGACATTCAGAAAGTGTACGACCGCAAGGCTCCAGCGGCGACAGTTTTCATCCGATCGACATCGGCTGTTCGCGGTGCGGTGAATTGCTTCCCAAGGCTGGTTGAGGCCGAGGGCGTCTTGGATTCGCAACTGCAAGAAAGACGCGCGAGAGCACTACATGGGCTTTGAAAAATCTCTGCTGACGCACGACCAAGCCGAAGACGTCCTCCGCGGCTACAAATTGGTTTTTCTTGTCGGATCGCCGCGCAGCGGCACCACGTGGCTTCAACTGCTGCTCTCACGGTCCCCTGCGGTCGCGACCGCTATAGAGACCGATTTATTCACCCAGTTCATGCGTCCTCTGGTCGAACAATGGAACCATGATCGAATGACAGGTCGGCTGACAGGATTAACCAAACTCCTGAGCGATGAAGAGTTTCGCGGCCTACTGCGCAGCACCTCGGCGTTTGTCTTTGCCAAGATCGCGCAGAGCAAATCATCCGCAACCGTCATCCTCGAAAAGACTCCCCACCACGTAAACTACGGCCGGGAAATCCTCGACATGTGGCCGGAGGCGCATTTTATCCACATTATTCGTGATCCGCGTTCCGTGGCCGCATCTTTGCGCGTCGCCTCGAAAACCTGGGCCTCGCAATGGGCTTCCGCCAAGATCTCACGGAGCTGCGAGGGATGGATTGCGGACGTTAGCAATGGCCGGCAAATCAGGTCGGCGACGCAGAACTATCACGAGGTTTTCTATCATGAATTGATCTCGGACGGTCCGGATATCGTAATGCGGCTTTTGAACAAGTTAGGCGTTGCGTCCAGCTTAGAAGACTGCCAGCGGTACGTGGATGAATGCAACATCCGGAATCTCAAGGCGGGCAAGCTCGATAACGCCCCATGGGATATCAAAACGAGCAAGGTGAGTTTTGGGTCAGGCACAACAGATAGTTGGCGCGCCGAACTCTCGGCGTGGGAAATTGCTCTCGTCGAGCATTTGGCTGGGCCATTGATGTCGGAATTGGGATTCAAATCCGTGAGCGGTAGCAAGGCTCTGGCGGCCCTTGTTGGCATGGACTACGCGTTCAAGGACGCCGCGAGAGCGGCGAAGCGACGGCTCTGGAATTTCTTGGAGCGGCGTTGGTAAATTAACTGTATCGCGAGAGCCAAGCGCGGGAGTGCAGCCCCTTGGTTATTCGAAAGAGTCCAATAAATCACCTCGGCCCGAGGCCGAACCCGGAAGATCTGCGGTAGTTTCGCTTTCCAGCTTCGTAAGACCCTGTGCTCTTCCACCTTGACTAGTGGCGATTATGACTCCGTAGCAATCAGCCGAAGTATGATCCAACTGAAGTTCAATGGCGGCACAACGCTCCGGGTTCTGTGCCTGGGTGCCCATTCGGATGATATCGAAATCGGTTGCGGCGGAACCATCCTTCGGCTTGCCGAAGAATATCCATGCTGCACATTTCACTGGGTAGTCTTCAGTGCCATCGCGGAACGGGAAACGGAGGCGAAACGGGCGGCGGAGTTGTTTGCCGGATCGGCGCGCCTGAGTGCCGTGTTGTTGAAAAACTTTCCGGACGGCTTCATGCCTTTCGTGGGCGATGAGGTCAAGGCGGAATTTGAAAACCTGAAGCGAACAGTCTCACCGGACGTCATCTTCTGCCCCAGCCGCAAAGACGCGCACCAAGATCATCGACTGATCGGCGATTTAACCTGGAATACCTTCCGCGACCATCTAATCATGGAGTACGAAATTCCTAAATATGACGGCGACCTCGGGCAGCCCTCCGTATTTGTGTCTCTTGCGCCAGAGCAGTATCGAAAGAAAGTCGACTGCCTCATGGAGGCGTTCCCCTCCCAACACGCAAAGCGTTGGTTTGAGCCACAGACGTTCCTTTCGCTGATGCGGCTGCGCGGGATGGAATGCAATGCTCCCAGCGGCTACGCCGAGGCATTCTACTGCCGTAAGCTATCACTGTGATCTCGACGAAGGCCACTTCGCGACATACTATGACCCCGGTCCTGAGAACGAGGACGCGACCATATAGCTAGGCTGTGGCACCGAAACATTTGATGGCTGCTTTAAGAGAGATCCATGTCTGAATGGATGCTGGCCACGATATCGAGATCGAGGGTTCTTCGGAAGTGCCTGGGCGGGCGTTTCCTGTCCCTGAACGAGAGGATTTGGAATCGCTTACCGCTGGCGTCTAGGGGGACTCCGCTGGTCCGCCGCTACGGAGACTTTCTGCATTCACTCGTCCGGTTGCGGTCCACACGGTGGCAGTATCACGCCACCTTTTTTCTCCGCAATCGTCCGGAGCTGCAATTGATCTCTACGCTTTTGCAGCAGAAAGCGGACGGGCGTAGCCCGAAGCTTGCAGTGCTGGCCTGCAGCAACGGCGCCGAAGTCTACTCGATCTTGTGGACTGCCACATCCGCGCGGCCCGATCTAAGAGTCACCACGGAGGCAGTCGACATTTCCGAGGCGATCGTGGAAATTGCAAAACAAGGGAGGTATTCGCTAACACATTCGGAATTGATGGACACGCCGATGTTTGAGCGGCTCACCGAAAAGGAGATACAAGCGATCTTCGACCGGGATGGAGATGAGGTGGTGGTTAAGCCGTGGATCCGGGAAGGGATTCATTGGCGCGTTGCGGACGCCAGCGATCCGGAATTGGTCGAGCGCTTAGGTCCCCAAGATATTGTGGTGGCGAACCGTTTCCTTTGCCACATGGCCCCTCCCGATGCGGAGAGGTGTCTACGGAACGTGGCCCATTTGGTTGCTCCGGGCGGGTATCTTTTTGTTTCGGGAGTCGATTTGGATGTTCGCACCAAGTTGGCACTTGAGCTAGGGTGGACTCCGGTTGGGGATTTACTCGAAGAGATCCACGATGGGGACCCGTCAGTGAGGGCCGGGTGGCCCTGGAAATATTGGGGTTTGGAACCGTTCACCAAGAACAGGCGTGATTGGCGTGTGCGGTACGCGTCGGTTTTTCAACTGGGATCGCCCACGGCGATGAGAAGCCGCCGCGAGCTCGTTGCGAAATAGGGCAGACAATGGCTGATCCCAATGATTGACCTCCATTCACATACGAAAGAGTCGGACGGCACTTTATCACCAGAGGAGTTGATCTGGGAGGCGAGAAGTGCTGGAGTCAATATTCTCGCGATCACCGATCACGACACTTTCGCCGGATATGATCAGGCTCTCGAGCCAGCCCGAAAAGTTAATCTAGAGCTGATTTGTGGCATTGAACTCTCCACCAAACTGGGACATCAATCAGTGCATTTGCTAGGCTACTTTATGTGCTGCGAGCAATTGGCCGAGCTTCGCTCGTGGGTACTTGAGATGCAGGCCTCTCGTCACGAACGCAACATTCGCTTGGCCGCGAGGCTTCAGGAACTCGGGTTCGACATCACGTTAGACGAGGTTTCGGCCCGTGGTCACGGAATGACGGGACGGCCACATTTCGCTCAGATTATGGTTGAGAAGGGTTACGTTAGAAACATTCAGCAAGCCTTCCATGATTACTTGGGCGAGTCTGCGAAAGCCTACGTGCACCGCCTGGAGCCGAGATTTGACGAGACCGTAAGGAGAATACGAGAGGCGGGTGGGATTGCATCATTGGCACATCCAGTTCGCATACAAGGGGATCTCCCTTCCTTGTTGCCTGCGCTTTGCGATGTTGGTTTAAACGCGATAGAGGCCTACCATAGCGACCATGGACCTGAACACACAAAATTGTATCTGTCACTTGCAAAACAGTACGGCTTGCGGGTGACTGGCGGCTCGGACTTCCACGGAGAGACTGTTAAACCCGGTATTAAGTTGGGGACGGGACGAAACAATAACCTCGGGATTCCGGATGATCTGGCCGAGCACCTCTGCCCTGCGGAAAACCACCCAACGGTCGCCTCTTCGTCATCGATCCGATCAAGAACGGAACACTTGGGGGCGGGGATGATCGTGTCGAATCATGTGCCTAATGTTGACGGCGAAACTTTGTCAGGATTGGGAATGACCGTGTGGTTCACAGGACTGAGTTCGGCGGGAAAGTCGACGATTAGCCAGGCTGTTTGTGAAAAACTGCGGGACATGCGGCATCGAGTAGAGTGGCTCGACGGCGACGTCGTTCGCAAGCACCTCAGTCGCGGGCTCGGATTCAGCCGGGAAGATCGTGACGAAAACGTTCGCCGCATCGGTTTCGTCGCGGACTTATTGACTCGGAACGGAGTGATTGTCCTGGTATCGGCGATTTCACCTTACCGCAAGACTCGGGAGGAAATGCGCCAGAGGATCGGCAACTTCATCGAAGTATACGTCAATGCTCCGCTGAGGATCTGTGAACAACGGGATCTAAAAGGCATCTACCGCCGAGCGCGAGCTGGCGAAATGCGCGGCGTCACTGGTGTCGACGATCCTTACGAGCCACCTCTTGCCGCCGAGATCGAGTGTCTTACGGACCGGGAAACACCGTCTGAGAGTGCCGCACGCGTCCTGAGCGCGATTCAGGCGCGACTGGACCAGCGCAAAACATGATCGATCAAACTCGGTCCAGGTGGTTATCGGGTCCGCCCGGGCGCAGGGTCAACGTCAGGGATGTTATCGACATGTGGCTTTGTGGCATCCCTCGAAGCACGGGGTCACGCATTGGCAATGCGATGCGCTTCTACGGTGGCGTTGGCGAAGCACTCGAACCGGTTGAAATTACATGAGTTGAAGGCCAAAGATCCGGCGAATCCCCAATTGACTTCGATGTGAAGGCCGTGTTCAATTGGAAGAGGCTTTCATGAAATTACGGAGGGCTCTCTGCGCATCGGGCCACGTGCCGGCGTCGGCTGAGTCGTAAGGATTGATCATTGAGGACCATGGAATGCCCGAGACCAAAAATAGTTTGAACGAGCCAGAAAGCAATCTGAACGACACTATCGAGCTAGTCCTCGGAATCGTGAGGCGACGGCGATGGTGGATCTTGGGCGCTGGCTGCCTGATCCCGCTTGCGGTCGTTGCAGTCGCCATGAAACTTCCCGATCGTTACGTGTCGCAAGCGACCCTCCTTGTTGTGCAGCAACAGGTTTCTCAACGTTATGTGGAGACGGACTCTGCGCCGTCGATACCGGCTGCCGTTCAGGCGATGGAGTTGGAGGTATTGTCTCGTGGCGGTTTGCTCAGAATCATCCACGACCTCGGTTTATACACAGATTTGAAGGATAGCTCGCCGGAGCAGCTCGTCGGAAGAATGCGCAAGGACATAGACGTCCAACCACTTGAGAGCAGTCCTGGACGAAATGACTTCAACGGCTTCACAATATCTTTCTCTGCGGCGACTCCCCCATTGGCTCAGGAGGTGGCGAGCCGGCTGACTTCTTTGTTTATTGAACAGAACCTGAAGACTCAGGGCGATAGGGCGGCTAGCACTGCTAAATTCTTGAGTGACCAGCTCGATGGCGCCAAGCAGCGGCTGACGGAGCAGGAGCAGCGGCTTGAAGCGTTTAAGGCAAGTAATCTTGGAGAGCTGCCCGAGGACCAAGCGGCGAACCTGTCGGCGTTAACGGACGTCCGCGAGCGGCTTGAAACTGTGGCGGGGAGTTTAGCGCAGGCCCAGCAGCAGCAGGCATCGTTACAATCGCCGCTCGAGGAACGGCTCAGTCGTCTGCAATCGGAAAAAGAAGAACTGCTGAACCGCTACACTCCGCGATACCCCGGGGTGATCAAAAAGGACGGCGAGATTAAAAAGGTTCAGAGCGCACTAGACCGCTTGAGTGGCGCTCCGTCAGCCAAGACGACGCACGATACGGATTCCGTGGATGACGCAGCGCTGGCGGGAATCCTAAGGCAGGCCGACACCATCGCGGCTGCGATTGAGAGTCTTACCGAACAACAAAAGAAACTCCGCACGGAGAGTGAGCAATACCAGAAGCGTCTTAATCTGGCGCCGGTTCGAGAACAGCAGCTCGCGGAAATCCTCCGTGATTATGATCTCTTCAAGCAGGACTATGCGAATCTGCAGAAGGAAAGGCTGCAGGCTCAGTTAACGAACAGCTTGGAGGAGAACCAGGAAGGCCAACAGTTTCGACTCGTTGATCCTCCCACTCTGCCGGTCACACCCTCCAGTCCAAAGCGTTTAAAGATTTGTTTAGGCGGAATGGCTGGAGGTATCGTGCTCGGTCTTGCGCTGGCGTTTTTGATGGATGTGCGCAAAGGTTCCTTTTATAGTGTAAAGGCACTCAGCCGAAGCTTCTCACTGCCGGTTGTTCTCGGCGTACCGTTGGTTCTCACGCGGCATGAACGGCGTCTGCGAGTTTGTAGGCTCGCTTTTGAATGGGTTGCTGGATGTGCAATGACCGTGGCTATGTTGACCGCCGAATTCTACATCTATAGAAACGGATAAGCTTCATGACGTTATCTTTTGAAGGCGGGCAAACGGTTACACCGTGATCAATTTCTCTGAACTGCTTTGGAAGTCGGGGCAAACGATAGATCGGGGCCCGAGGATTGCCTCGTTCACCGAGCCCGAGGAAATTCGAGTCCTCCCCCAGCTCGAACATGCGCCAGTTGAAAGAGTGCAGATCAAACCTGGGAGTAGACTCGCACAGCTAATAGAACCTCATAGCGCGGGCGCGGATCGCTTCCGATTTTTGCGAATGCGGCTTCGTGAGCTCAGAGGATTAGCAAAATTGCGAAGTCTTACCATCACGAGCCCGATGCCTGGGGATGGCAAGTCAACAACCGCTTTGAGTCTTGCGACGGCTCTGGCCGAGGGAGGACAGTATCCCACCTTATTGATAGATGCTGACCTGCATCAGTCGAGCCTTGCAGCGAACTTGGCTCTTCAACCACGGCCTGGACTTGCGGAGTGTATTCAAGATGGCCTGGATCCCATGTCGAAGATCGTGAAGGTAGAACCGTTGGCTTGGCACCTTCTGCCAGCCGGCAAGCCGCGAGGTAATCCCACAGAACTCCTCCAGTCGGCAACTCTCGCGGAAGTGATTCAAAGAGTCTCACAGTACTTCGATTGGATACTGATCGATACACCGCCTCTGCTTCCTCTCACGGATGCTTTGTCTCTATCACGGCAAGTTGACGCTGCTCTGCTCGTGGTTCGGGCCGGTCGGACCTCGCGTGAGGCCATCGAAGAATCCATCAAATTGATCGGCCAAAAGCATGTGATCGGTATCGTTTTAAATGGTGCCGAAAGCGTTAACCGACATTATTCAAGGTACTACGGGCGCTACGGGAAATAAGCCCGTTCGCGGTTTTTTCGCTACTTGCTTTTGACTCAGTATTGTCGGGCGAGCTTGAACGTGATAGTGTAACGTTACCCCTAGCGCTACCCCGTTGTGGGCCGCACAGTGTGGTGGACCCCATTTTTTGGACAAAAAAGTGACCCTTTCTTAGATGGTGTGGCGGCATTGAAAATGAGGAGAAGACAATGCCGCAAACGAGAAAGAATCATCCGCCGAGCCTGTTACTACTACACCCCGCAAGGCGAGAGTGCCGCGAACCTGCGCCTGATGCGGCGCATCGACCAGTTGTACCTGGCGCGGCCGTTCTTCGGCAGCCGCAAAATGGCCGTCGAGCTGGGCGTGAATCG
>Ga0335074_10002056_pt1 | contig 27419 bp, 29 predicted proteins | sample Lox_Sample_23_FD_206715 | JGI IMG/M metagenome (GOLD analysis project Ga0335074, IMG submission 206715) | Soil microbial communities from Loxahatchee National Wildlife Refuge, Florida, United States - Lox_Sample_2.3 | ecosystem: Environmental > Terrestrial > Soil > Wetlands | place: USA...
CCGACCTTGACGATGTCCGCGCCCGCCTCGACCAGGTCGGCCACCCCGGCTGCGGTGACCACGTTCCCGGCTACCACCGGGACCGCCGGCGCCAGGTCGCGCACCGCCTTCAGGGCGCAGATCATCTTCTCCTGGTGCCCGTGCGCGGTGTCGACCACCAGCACGTCGGCCCCCGCGTCAAGCAGCAGCTTGGCCTTGCCCACCACGTCCCCGTTGACGCCGAGCGCGGCGCCGACCCGCAGCCGTCCCGAGGCGTCGACGGCGGGGGAGTACAACGTGGCACGCAGCGCCCCGGTCCTGGTCATGATGCCAAGGCAACGTCCCGAGCCGTCCACCACCGGCGCCATCCGGTGCCGTCCCTCATGCAACAGCGCGAAGGACCGCTCCGGCGGTATCCCGGCAGGCAGCGTGAACGGGTCGGCGGACATTACCTGCCTCAGCTGGGTGAACCTGTCCACGCCCAGGCAGTCGGCCTCGGTGGCCACGCCGACCGGCCGCCCCTCCTCGACCACCACCACAGCGTTGTGCGCCCGCTTGGGCAGCAGGCTCAGCGCATCGCCGGCGGTGTCCGTCGGCCCGAGAGTCAGCGCCGTCTCCACCACAAGGTCCCGCGACTTCACCCAGGCGATCACGTCCGCCACCACGTCCGCGGGGATGTCCTGGGGCAGGATGGCCAGGCCGCCGCGCCGCGCCACGGTCTCCGCCATCCGCCGCCCTGAGACCGCGGTCATGTTGGCGGTCACGACCGGGATGGTTGCGCCGCTGCCGTCGGCGCTGGCCAGGTCCACGTCCAGCCGCGACCCGATTCCGGACCTGCCCGGCACCATGAAGACGTCGTTGTAGGTCAGGTCATACCCGGGAGCAGCCTCGTTGAGAAATCGCACATAGAGATTCTCGCCGAAAGGCCCGGGTGCTATAGCCTCCACCTCGTGGGATACCCCGGCCCGGCCGAACCTCACCGGACCCTCCGGCTGGGCAGCCGGGAGTGGACCCCCGGTTCGTTCGGCATCATGGCCGTGATCAACCGGACGCCCGATTCGTTCTTCGACCGCGGCGCCACCCGCCAGTTCGCCGCCGCGCTCGACGCGGCCAGCCAGGCGGTGGCCGACGGCGCGGACATCGTCGACATCGGCGGGGTGAAGGCAGGCCCGGGCGATGAGGTGAGTCCCGCGGCGGAGATCGAGCGGGTCGCGGGCCTGGTCGCGGCGGTGCGCGAGCGGCACCCTGACGTGGTGATCAGCGTCGACACGTGGCGCGCCGAAGTGGGCGAGGTGGTCGCCCAGGCGGGCGCGGACCTGCTCAACGATGCCTGGGGTGGCGCCGACCCGCGGCTGGCCGAGGTGGCGGCCAGGCATGGCATCGGGCTGGTCTGCTCACACGCCGGCGGCCTGCCGCCCCGCACCCGCCCGCACCGGCCCGCGTACCGCGACGTCATGCGCGAACTGACCGCCTACGTCACGGATTATGCCGAACGAGCCGTGGCATCAGGGGTCAGCAGGTGCAAGATCCTGGTGGATCCAGCCCACGACTTCGGCAAGAACACCTGGCAATCACTAGAGATCACCCGCCGCCTGGGCGAGCTGACCGGCACCGGCTGGCCGGTCCTCGCCGCGGTCGCGGACAAGGACTTCATCGGCGAGACCCTAGCCCCGTCTCTCGAATCGCTGCCCCTGGAGTCGCTGCCCCTGGAGTCGCTGCCCCTGGAGTCGCTGCCCCTCGAATCGCTGCCCCTCGAATCGCTGCCCCTCGAATCGCTGCCGGTGGAGTCGTTGCCGGTGGACCAGCGCGCCGAGGGCACCATCGCCGCCCTGGCCGTCTGCGCCTGGCTCGGCGCCCGCATCTTCCGCGTCCACAACGTCCCAGCCGCCCTCACCGCCCTCACCGCCGTCTCTAACCTCCGCCCCTCCGCACCCGTTCCATGATCATGGGTATTTTTGGGCAATAGTTGCCCGTTTCTGCACATGATCATGGAAACGCTCAGGAGTTGAGGCCGAACGCGGCGAACATGATGTCCGCGATCCGGTCGGCCATCTCCTCCTCCGGCAGGCGGACCTCCGTGCTGATCACGAAGTTCACCCGCTCGAGCATCATCAGGCACGCGAACGCGGTCAGCTCCGCGTGCTCCTGGTGCCGCCCGGCCGCCTGCGCGGCGGCGGTCATGCCCGTGGTCATGGCCTCGGCGATGCCAAACAGCAGCCGTAGCGCGTCGCCGAACATCTCCCCTGGCGCGTTCGCCGAACTAAGGGTGCGGAGCACGGTTCCGTGTGTCGCGTAGGCCTTGAAGAACTTGCGCACCCACTGGCGCAGCACCTTAAGGCCGGTCTCGTCGCTGGTGACGACCGGGAAGTCGCCTGCCACGATCTCCATGTCGTGCAGCGCGTCGCGCATCAGCGCCTTGAACAGGTCTTCCTTGTTCGAGAAGTACAGGTAGAACGTGCCGTGCGAAATGCCGGCCCGGCTCACCACGTCGTCGACCCGAACGCCTTGGAAGCCGCGATCCTCGAACTCGATCATGCCCGCCTCGAGCAGCCTGCGGACGGTCTCCCGGCCCTGTGCCCGCAGCTCACGATCCTGGGCGGGCGTTCCGCCGCCCAGCGACGGTCTGGCCGGCGGTTTCCTCGGCTGCCGCCCGGTCCCGCGCGGCGTGGCGCTGGCAGGGCTGCGGCTTGCCTCCTGGTTCATATCAAGAGGGTAGCCTTCCGCGTCGTAGCTGCCCCACATTCGGCCCATACGGTCCTCCGACGGCGATGCTGCTAACCTACCAGCGGTGAGCGGTCAGATCTTGGGCCGACGGTCGCTTAACCGGGCGCTGCTGGGCAGGCAGCTGCTGCTCGACCGCCATGAGCTGCCCGATGAGGCCGGCCATAGGCGGGCCATGGTGATAAACACCATAGAGCATCTGATCGGTCTTCAAGCCCAGGCGCCGTTCCCGCCCTATTACGGCTTGTGGTCGCGGCTCGGCGGATTCCGGCCCGATGATCTGGCCTCGCTGATCACCGATCGGGGCGTGGTGAGGATCGCGCTGATGCGCGGCACCATCCACCTGGTATCGGCGCGGGACTGCCTGCCGCTGCGCCGGCTGCTCCAGCCGGTGCTCGAGCGCGGCCTGCGCGGGGCGTTCGGCAGGCAGCTGGCCGGCGCGGACAGCGCGGCCGTGGGCGCGGCCGGGCGGGAGCTCGTGGAAGCAGCGCCGATGACGTTCAGCCAGCTCGGTGCGGCGCTCGCCGAGCGCTGGCCGGACCATCCGCCGGCCGCTCTCGCCCAGGCCGTCCGCGCGCACATCCCGCTGGTGCAGGTCCCGCCGCGCGCCGTCTGGGGCCGCGCCGGCCAGTCGCTGCACACCTCGGCCGAGCACTGGCTTGGAGCGGCGGCCCAACCGGACCCAGACAGCCTCCGGTCCGGGCCGGAGCCGTCCGGCCTGGCCGGGCTGGTGACGCGGTACCTAGGGGCGTTCGGCCCTGCCACGACCCGCGACGTGGCCGCTTGGTCTGGGCTGACCGGGCTGCGCCCGGTGATGGAGGAACTGCGGCCCTTCCTCGTCACCTTCCGTGACGAGGAAGGCAACGAGCTGTTCGACCTGCCCTCGGCTCCCCGCCCCGATGGAGACGTGCCCGCACCGGTACGGCTGGCGGCGGAGTTCGATAACCTGCTGCTCGCGCACGCCGACAGGTCTCGCATGGTCAGCCCGGCTGACCTGAGGCGGTTCTACACCATCAACGGAATCTTCCCCGGATCGGTCCTGATCGACGGGTTCGTCGCCGGGATATGGCGGCTGGCCGCCGGCAAGGGGACGGCCACGCTCACCGTCGAGCTGTTCGGGCCCGGCCGGGATCACGACCAGGTGGCCCACGAGGCCGAGCGCATGCTCGCATTTTGCGCGCCGGGCACGGCACACGAAATCCGCTTTGCTCCTATCGGCTGAGCGCGGGGCTCACAGATCAGCCAGCCGCTTGCGGACCTGGTCGGCGATGAGCTGGTAGGCTGCCACCTGCTCGGGCACGGAACCGGTAACCATGACCGGCCTGCCCTGATCGGCGTCCAGTGCGGCCTGGTGACTGAACGGGATGGTGGCCAGCTTCGGGACCAGGCCCCAGATGCTGTCGGCCTCCGGTGCCGCCGGGAACAGTGGCGTGAGCCTGCCGCATTCCGGGCAGACCTGCCCGCTCATGTTCTCCACCCCGGCGACCTCGGTCCTGGCCGCGGCGGCGCTGCGGCGCGGCTGCAGGTGCGCGATGAGCCTGCGCGCATCCTGATGCGCCATGACCTGCGGCGTAACTACCAGCAGCGCATACAGCGCACGCCCGGACAGGGCGAAGACGAACTGCTGGATGTCCGCCGTTCCTGGCGGGAGATCTATCACCAGGTAGTCGAGGCCGTCCCATTGCGTGTCGGCCAGCAGCCGCCGCGCAAGCAGCTGGGCGATGCCGCCGCCGATGCCAAGGCCCTGGTTCTCGCCAAGCAGGAACGCCGCCGAGGCGAGCTGCACTCCGTGCTGGCTGATCATCTGCAGCCGAGAACCCGGCGCGCCCTCACGGGCGAACAGCGTGACATTGCGCGCATCGGCGCGCCGCCGAAGACCCATCATCCGCGGCACGTCAGGGCCGTAAAGATCGGCGTCGACCAGCCCGGTACGCTGCCCTTGCGCGGTCAGGGCCAGGGCGAGGTTGACCGCGACCGTCGTCTTGCCGACGCCGCCCTTCCCGCTGGCGACCGCGATGACCGGCACGTGCTCAGGACTGTCTGGCATGAACTCTCCCCGATGACGGTGATCCTGGTGACCCGTTTGGCAAAGCTGAAGATCTCTATAAGAACTCGCTCCGAGGGTTTCTGTTGCCGCGGGCGGCCTTATATCTTCATATACATTGTGCTGTCGTTTTCACTGCGTCGAACGGCTCTGATGACCGCTGCCACAGCCGCGGTATCGATGAGCATGGCCGGACCGGCGGTTCAGGCGGCTGACGCCGCAGTGGCTTCACCGGACCGCGGCACCCCATCCTCGCACGTCTCGTCGGTCACTCAGCCTTCCGCATCGCCATCGCCCGGTTCGGGATCGACCGGCGCCGCGCCCCGCCAGGAGTTCGTGCCCGACCTCATCGCCGCGGTCCCTGGCGGTATCACCGCCGCGCAGCTGACCAGCATCAAGAAGCTGAGCGGGGTGGCGGCGGTGTTGCCAGTCGACGGCGGCAAGATCAAAATCAACGGCAAGAGCGCCGACGTGCTCGGCGTCTCGCCGCAGGCGTTCAGGCCCTGGACGCCGCTGTCCACGGCGAACTCCGCGGCGGTCTGGTCGGAACTGAGCGGGGGTGAGCTCATCAGCACCAACGCGGCGGCCGGCAAGCTTCACCTGACCGCAGGGAAGTCGTATCCGGTATCTGCCGCGGTCATCGAGAACATCCCGTTCGGCGGGGCGACCGGGCTGAACGTGAACGGCGCGGACGGGGTCGTGAACCTGACCCGATCCGCGCAGCTCGGCCTGGCCAAGAATTTCGCCGTCCTGATCAGCGCGGCCCAGGGGGTCAACCTGAAGACGCTGACGGCCAAGGTCAAGTCGGTCGTGGGAAAGCACAGCCAGGTAGTGAACCTGGTGTCGTACGCGCTGCAGACGGCTGGCACCCAGCCGGTCGTCGAGACGCCCGCCGCGTCGGGGGTGCCGGCTAACTGGCTGGACCTGTTCAAGGAGTCGGCCGCGCAGTACTGCCCTGGCCTGTCCTGGACCGTGCTGGCCGCGATCGCCCAGATCGAAAGCGGTGACGGCTCCAATGACGGCCCGTCAAGCGCCGGGGCGGAAGGCCCCATGCAGTTCCTGCCGTCCACCTGGACCGAGTGGGGCGTCACCGGGTTCGGCCCGCCCGGCCCGCCGGACATCGAGAACCCGCTGGACGCGGTGCCCTCGGCCGCGCGCCTGCTGTGCGCCGCGGGCGGAGCGACCAGCGCCGGGCTGGACGGGGCGATCTTCGCCTACAACCACGCGACCTGGTACGTCGATGAGGTGCTCGCCCTGGCCAGCGAGTACGCCCAGAACGACGCCTAGGACAGCGCTCCCGCGGCAGCGGCGGTCGGTAGCCGCAGGCGGCGCAGGCCGAGCAGGCAGGCTGCCACGCTCGCCGCTCCGCAGGCGGCGGCGAAGGCGTATCCCACCCGAGGCCCGTGCGCGTCGAGGATGAAACCGACCACGGACGCGCCCGCCGCCACCCCGACGCCGATGCCGCTGCTCAGCCACGACATGGCCTCCGTGCGCCGGCCCGGCTTGGCCTGCACTTCGAGCAGGCTGAACCCGGCGATCAGCGTCGGCGCGATGGTCAGCCCGCACAGGTAGATCCCGCAGGTCAGCGTGACCAGGTTCGGCTGGGCCCAGAACGTGCCCACGCCGATCACGGTGAGGGTTAGCGTAACCGCGAATCGGTTCTGGACCGGTGCCCGCCACTGCCGTGACCCGTACCAGAATCCGCCCGTTGCGCTGCCGAGCGCGTACGTGCCGAGGATGAACCCGGCAAGAGGCTTGTGCCCGAAATGCTGTGCGAACGAGACAGTGCTCAGATCGATTGATATGAACATCGCGCCAAGCAGCAGGTACACAGGAACCAGTACCGTAAGCCCGGGCGCGGCAGCGCCCGGCGCCCTTCGAGTCCGCGGATTACGCCGAACGGCCGCCGGAGCGCGCCCGTCGGCCGGCAGAAGCAATGGCTCTGTGCCGCGCTGGGCGGCGAACCACAAGGTCCCGGCCAGGCCAAGCATCGCCGCGACGCCCAGGCCGGCCGCCGGGAACACCTCTGTGGCCAGCACCGTCACGGCGGCGGGACCGACGATGAAGCACAGCTCGTCGGCGACCGACTCGAAGGAGTACGCGGCGTGCAGCCGAGGCGAGCCCGTGAGCAGGGCGCTCCACCGGGACCTGACCATGGCGCCAAGCGACGGCATCGTCGCTCCCGCGATCGTCCCGGGCCCGAACAACACCCAGGTCGGCGCGTGCAGCTCAACGGCCGCGATCAGCCCCGCGATCGCGGTTACGAACACCATGAGTAGAGGCAGCAGCACGCGCCGCTGACCGCGTGAGTCGACTAGCCGTGCGATCCGCGGCACGGAGAAGGCGTTGCCGAGCGAGCCGACCGCCGACACCGTGCCGGCCACGCCGTACCTTCCTGTGGACGCCGAGATCAGCAGGACGGTACCGAGCCCGACCATCGACATCGGCATCCGCCCGATGACGCCCGCGGCCGAGAATCGCCAGGCCCCGGGAATCCGGAAGATATCCGCATACGGCCGAAGCGGGCGGGGCAGCCGCGCCCCGGCATGCCGGACTGTGGCCTCTTCGGCGTCGTCAACACCCGTCATCGGCCACTGTGTCCCACAGTTGTCACGATATCGAACCATCGCAACCGGTTTCCCAGAGCCCGCAGACAGGCCTGTAGCCCGCAGACAGGCCTGTAGCCCGCAGACAGGCCCGTAGCCCGCAGACAGGCCCGTAGCCCGCAGCACAGGGCCCCGAGCCCGCCGGTCCACTGCCTCGCGGGGTCCCTCGGACATATCAACCCGGCCGCCCTGGTTGGATGAAAGCATGCCGGCCTACGACGCGTTCCTGCTTGTCTCGTTCGGCGGCCCCGAAGGCCCGGACGACGTTATGCCGTTCCTGGCCAACGTCACCCGCGGCCGGAACGTCCCGCCGGAACGGCTCGCGCGCGTAGCCGAGCACTATTACGCGTTCGGTGGGGTAAGCCCGATCAACCAGCAGTGCCGGGATCTGCTGGCCGCGGTACGAGCCGACTTCACGGCGACCGGCCTGTCGCTCCCGGTCTACTGGGGCAACCGTAACTGGGAACCGTACCTGGCGGACACGGTGCGGGCGATGGCCGACGTCGGCGTCCAGCGGGCCGTCGCCTTCGTGACCTCCGCCTACAGCTCCTATTCAAGCTGCAGGCAGTACCTGGACGACATGGCGCGGGCCCGCGTCACCGTCGGCCCCGGCGCCCCGCAGATCGACAAGATCAGGCGCTTCTTCAACCACCCCGGCTTCATCGAGCCCTTCGCGGACAACGTGCGCGCGGCGCTGGCCGCGCTCCCGGCCGACGTGCGCGGGGAGGCCCACCTGGTGTTCACCGCACACAGCATCCCGGTCGCGATGGCCGAGGCCAGTGGGCCACCGGGCCAAGGGGGAGGGGGAAGGTACGTAGCGGAGCTGACCGAGGCCGCCGGTCTTATTGCCGAACGGACCGGCGCTCGTGCTCACCCATGGTCGCTTGCCTACCAGAGCCGTAGCGGCCCGCCGTCACAGCCCTGGCTGGAACCTGATGTACGCGACCACCTGGGTGAGCTGGCCAAGTCGGGGACAAGGGCCGTTGTGGTAATCCCCGTCGGATTCGTGTCCGACCACATGGAGGTCGTGCACGACCTGGATGTCGAGGCCGCGGAAACCGCCGATTCCCTCGGCCTCGCGTTCGCCCGGGCCGCCACCCCGTCCGCCAGCCCCCGCTTCGCGTCAATGATCACCGAGCTCGTCATGGAACGCCTTGCGCTTCCGGATACTACGGTCCCGGATACTACGGTTCCGGATACTACGGTTCCGGACATTACGGTTCCGGATACTACGGTTCCGGATACTACGAGCACGGGGGGTATGGAGCTGGCGGCCGCGTTGGGGTGCTTGGGCGTGCCGAGCCAGGCCTGCCCGGCGGACTGCTGCGGCGGGCCGCGGTGACCGATCCCGAGGCGCTGCTGCGGATCGCGGTGGATGCGGCCGGCGAGGCGGGTCGCTTGCTTGCGTCATGGCGTGGCGACGAGCGGCCCGAGGTCGTCGACACCAAGTCGAGCCCGACCGACGTGGTGACGGAGATGGACCGCCGGTCCGAGGCGCTGATCACCGAGCGCATCCGGGCTGTCCGCCCGGGCGACACCGTGCTCGGTGAGGAGGGCGGCCAGACCCTCGGCGGTGCCAGGGACGGCCTGGACGCGGCCGCAGACGGGGATCGGGTGCGCTGGGTGGTGGACCCCCTGGACGGGACCGTCAACTACCTCTACGGTCTGCCGGACTGGGCCGTCTCGATCGCCGCGGAGGTAGACGGCGCGATCCTGGTCGGCGTGGTCGAGGTGCCCTGTTTCGGTGAGACGTTCACCGCGGTCGCGGGCCACGGGGCCTGGCTCCGCCGCCACGGGGGCCGCCACCGGGGCCGCCACCGGGGCGGCGACCACCATCGCGGGACCGCTATTCCGCTGCGCTGCAACTCCGGCGTGGCGCTTGGCCAGGCGCTGGTCGGAACCGGCTTTGGCTACGACCCGCGTCGCCGGCGCGTACAAGGCGAGATCGTGGCCGCATTGCTGCCTCAGGTACGGGACATCCGGCGCGCTGGATCCGCCGCCGTAGACCTGTGCTCGGTAGCCGCGGGCCGAATGGACGCGTTCTTCGAGCGCGGCCTGAACTACTGGGACTACGCGGCCGGCGGCCTGATCGCGCGTGAGGCCGGTGCCGCGGTCGGCGGGTTGTCCGGCCGGGCGGAAAGCACCTCGATGACGATCGCGGCCGGACCCGATTTGTTCCGCCAGCTTGACGTCTTCCTGACCAGGCTGAACCCGGAACGCGACGCGCCGCAGGACCCCGAATCGGTCCTTTGACCAGCGCGTACAAGTACGCTACAAGACTTGCGGCGCGTCGCGTGTGCGCTCGGCGCGAACATGACAGAATTCCCCGCCGGAATCGGGCACAACTACGGGCTCGAAAGCGTTACAACCGCGCAGCGACAGAGCACTACGGATGAAGGGGGATGGAGTACTCAGATGGCAACCGATTACGATAGCCCGCGGAAGACGGACGACGACCTTACTGAAGACAGCCTTCAGGAGCTTCAGGCGCGCCGGATGGACAAGTCGTCGAGCACGATCGACCTTGACCCCGACGACGTCGCGGAGTCCCTGGAACTGCCGGGGGCAGACCTATCGAACGAGGAACTCTCGTTCCGGGTTATACCGCGTCAGGCGGACGAGTTCACATGTTCGCGCTGCTTCCTTGTGCACCACCGCAGCCAGTTGGCCGAGGACCGCAATGGCCAGCTTGTCTGCCGGGAGTGCGCGGCCTAGCCGTCCGCGGCGTTGACGGTCTCGTACTCCGGGCTGCTGTGCGTTCTGCGCGCCGCAGCCCGGGTAGCGAGCAGCTTTGCCACCCCGACGGTGACCCCGGTCAGCATGGACCAGCCCAGCGCCTCGCGCAGTGCCACCTGCGGATCCTCCGGATGTGTGGGAGGTTTCTTGCCGGTTGCCTTGGTCCATGCCATCGTGACCGCTTTGCGCGTGACGAAGGCGGCCGCCATGGCCGCCACCGCACTGATGATCCTGGTGCCGGCGTCCGGTTTCTTATCTGCCATCCAACTGCTCCCTTTTTTCAACCCGCCCTATACCCGCCCACGCCCATTGCCCACCCGAGCCCGCCCGCTTACGCACCGTTGCTCGTCCGCTACCCCGCTCGCGCAAATCATGCCACTGGTTCATGTCCCCCATGCACCCGGCACCTTTCGATGGCCGCTGCAAGCGCCGCGGCATGTCTTGTGCCGATGAGCCAGTAGGGCGCTGCGCCCCCGGGATGCGCCTGGGATCCGACGGCGACGTACACGGATTCCTTGAGGTATGGTCGCAAATAAAGATGCGCTGCCGGATTGGCTCGCGGCCCGCTTAGCCGTCTGGACTGTCTTTCGTCGAGCGGGGCTACCTCGCTGACGGCCGTCAGGGGCAGTACGTCCTTCCCGGCCCGCAGCGTGCCGTCTGCGACCTCGACGCTGCCCCGGCCGGCGGCAATCAGGAACGCCGCGCAGCCCGGCCCGAGGACAGCAAAGACGACGATCGGCCATGGCCAGGGCAGGCCGGCATAAAGCGTGCCGCCGAAAATGAGGACTAGTGGGACGGCGAGCAGCCACCAGGCGAGCGGGACGTAAAGCCGTTCGCGGTAATCACCCATGCACACGAGGGTAGTAGGGTCTCATGGAGTCGTGGCGCGGGGTAGTGGGATGGCTCGCCGCAGCCCGCCGGACGGGCGCGGATTTTGCGAGCCATGCGGCGCGTGGCAACCACGACGACCGGGAAACAGGAAAGCAACGATCCGGCAGACCCGGAGTAATCCGTGCGTCCGAAGGTAGCCGTCCGGTCATGACGGACAACGGGGCCCAGGCTGATAGCGAGCGAACTGAGGAGGAACGGATCGCCCGCGGCACCGGCATGCAGGAGCAGATCGCCCGCGGCGCGGCCGTGCGAGAAGTCGATCGCACCGGCATGCGGCCAGGCGCGGCGGATCGCCGGACGACGGTGCCAGGTCAAAGTCCTGGGGCCCGGGTGCCTGGCTGGCTGCAGACGGCGGCCGCGTGGTCCTGGCGGCTGCTGCTGCTCGCCATCGTCATCTACCTGATCTCGCGGCTGCTCGGCGTCCTGTACATCGTGGTCGTGCCGTGTGTCGCGGCTTTGCTGCTCACCGCGATATTGCAGCCGCTGACGGCCGCGTTGCGCCGTCACGGGCTGCCTGCGCTGGCCGCGACCTGGCTAACCCTGCTCATCGCCGCCGTCGTGCTCGGCGGCATAGTCTGGATGGTCGAAAACCGGGTGACTGCCGACTACCCGACCCTGCTCGCCGAGGCCAAGCACACGACCGCGCAAGTACAGTCGTGGCTGGCCGGACCGCCTTTCCACGTCAAAAACAGCAACGTTCAGAGGCTCCTGAACAACATCCCGGGTTACCTCAGCAAGCACAAGGCGCTGGTGGAGGGGACGGTCGTAAACGGGGGCAAGATCGCCTCCGAATTCTTCGGCGGCCTGGTCCTCATGCTCTTCGTCACCTTCTTCCTGATCAAGGACGGGGACCGGATCTGGAACTGGCTCCTCGGCGCTATGAGGACAGACACGGCGCGCCGGATGGACCGTGCTGGGCATGCGGCCTGGCTCGCGGTGGTGTACTACATGCGCGGCACGGTGGCGGTGGCCGCCATCCATGGTGTGGTGATCGGCCTGGCCCTGTGGATCATGGGCGTCCCGCTGGCCCTGCCGCTCGCCGTGCTGGTGTTCCTGGCCGCTTTCGTACCGCTGGTGGGGCTCCTCGTGGCGGGCGCGGCGGCCATTGTGGTGACGCTGGCCACCAAGGGCTGGGTCGACGCGGTGATCCTGCTCGGGATCTTGATCATCGAGGATCAGCTGGAAGCGCACCTGCTCCAGCCCCAGGTGGTCGGGAGGGTCATCCGGCTGCATCCGCTGGCGGTCATCCTGTCGCTTGCGGTCGGTGCCGTCCTGGCCGGCATCCCCGGTGCCGTGGTGGCAGTGCCGGTCGTGGCCGTGATCACCCGCGCGGTGCCCGAGTTGCGCCGGAGCGATCCAGGCGACCTCGACCCCGACGCATAGTATGGCTAAAGCGCCGCGATGTCGCGCTATCCTCACCCTGCGTACGAGCAGTTTCTGTCCCTCATAGGAGCCCTGGTTGCCGCAGCCCGACGTGCTGATAAAGCGCCTTGATCCCGGCGTCCCGATGCCGGCGTATGTCCATCCCGGGGACGCTGGCGCCGACCTGGCGACCGCCGAGGACGTCGAGCTGGCTCCGGGCGAGCGGGCGCTGGTGCGGACCGGCCTTGCGATCGCGCTGCCCGATGGGTATGCGGCCTTCGTGCACCCCCGCTCCGGCCTGGCGGCCAAGCACGGGGTGACGCTGGTCAACGCGCCAGGCACGATCGACGCGGGCTACCGGGGCGAGATCAAGGTGACGATGCTGAACACCGACCGGGAACGGCCGGTCAGCTTCAGGCGGGGAGACCGGATCGCGCAGCTGGTCATCCAGCGGGTCGAGCGGGCCGCCTTCCACGAGGTGGAAGTGCTTCCGGGGTCGATGCGCGGCGACGGCGGCTTCGGTTCCTCAGGGGTCAGGGGGGAATGGGGGGGCGGAGAGCCCCCCCATGAGCAGGGGGGGTCTGGGGGGGATCGTTCCCCCCGAGGAAACAGAGTAAGGAGCGTGTGAAGTGTTTCGCCGGCGTCGTTCTTCAGACGACGAGTTCGATGACGAGGCTTACGACGAGTGGGCCGAGGACCAGGAGGCCGCGGAACCTCCGCGAGCCGAGGGCGGGCCGTGGGACGCCGGAGAGTCGTTTCCCCGGCGGGAACGGGTTGACCTCGGCAGCCTGCACGTGCCGATCGGACCGGAGCACGAGATCCAGCTCGTCATGGCCGACCAGCGGGGTGCCTGGGTGACGGTCCGGCACGGCGAGAGCGAGATGCAGGTCCAGGCGTTCGCCGCGGCCAGGAGGGGCGAGCTGTGGGATGACGTCCGGACCGAGATCGCAGCCGAGGTGCGCCAGGCCGGCGGCACGAGCCAGGAGACGCACGGCTCGTTCGGCATCGAGCTGCTGGCTCAGGTACCGGCCGAGCCCGGGCAGCCGGCATCCGGGATGCGGCTCGTCCGGTTCGTCGGTGTCGACGGTCCGCGCTGGTTCGTACGCGGCCTGTTCACCGGCCCGGCGGCCGGCGCGGGCGAGCCTGCCGGACTGCTCGAGGACGTGTTCAGGGATGTCGTGGTGGTGCGCGGCGAGCACCCGGTGCCGCCCAGGGAAATCCTCGAACTCCGGCTACCCCCTGAGGCGCAGCAGGCGTTCGAGCAGCAAATGGCCGCGGCGGAGCAGGAGGCCGGAGAGAACCGGTTCAGGAACGACCTGAACCCCTTCGAGCGCGGCCCGGAGTTTACCGAGACTCGTTAGCGCTCAGCAGCCGCGCCAGTTCCTCCTCGACGTCCTCGCTGGTCACGAAGAACAACTCGTCACCGGCCTGAAGCGGGTCATCGGAGTTCGGGACCAGGACCCGGCCCTCGCGCAGGATGGCAACGAGCGAGGTGTCCGCCGGCCATTCGATGCCGCCGACCCGCTGGCCGACCAGCGGCGCTTCGGCCGGCATGGTCAGCTCGACCAGGCTGGCCTCGCTCTGCCCGAACGTCATCAGCCGCACCAGGTCACCGACGCTGACCGCCTCCTCGACCAGGGCGGACAGCAGGCGGGGGGTGGAGACCGCGACGTCGACGCCCCAGGACTCGTTGTACAGCCACTCGTTGGCCGGGTCATTGACCCTGGCCACGACCCGGGGCACCCCGTACTCGGTCTTGGCCAGCAGCGCCACCACCAGGTTCGCCTTGTCGTCGCCGGTCGCTGCGATCACCACATTGCACCGGTAAAGCTGCGCGTCGTCGAGCGAGCTGATCTCGCACGCGTCGGCGAGCAGCCACTCGGCCCGCGGCACGCTCTCTACCGCGATCGCCGCGGGGTCGTGGTCGATGAGCAGCACGTCGTGCCCGTTCTCCAGCAGTTCGCTGGCGATGGAACGGCCGACCGCGCCTGCCCCGGCTATCGCGACCCGCATCAGTGCCCTCCCGTCCTGGCCGCGAAGGCCGCGGCGATCCGGTCCATGTCGTCTTCCCTGGCCACCACGTGGATCACGTCCCCTTCCTGCAAGACGGTCCCGCCGTCGGGCACGAACGCCTGGCCCAGCCGGTCGACGAACGCGACCCGGGTCTGCGTACTGGCCTCGATCAACTTCACCTGCTCGCCGATCCAGTGCGGCGAGAAGGCCACCTCGGCCAGCACGATCTTTCCGGTGGGGTCACGCCAGAGCGATTCGCCGCCTTCGGGAAGCAGTTTGCGCAGCATCTGGTCGGCGGTCCAGCGCACCGTGGCGACGGTGGGGATGCCGAGGCGTTCGTAGACCTCGGCCCGGCGCGGGTCGTAAATCCGGGCCGCGACCCGCTGCACTCCGAACACCTCACGGGCGACCCGGGCCGAGATGATGTTGGAGTTATCTCCGCTGCTCACCGCGGCGAAGGCGTCCGCGCGCTCGGTACCGGCCTGAGTCAGCACGGCCCGGTCAAAGCCGATCCCGGTGATCCGGTCGCCCTTGAACGACGACCTGAGCCTGCGGAATGCCCCAGGGTCCCTGTCGATCACCGCGATGCTGTTGCCGCGGTCCTCGAGGATATGGGCGAGCGTCGACCCTACCCGTCCGCAGCCCATGATCACGATGTGCACCACTGACCGTCCCTCCAGGTAAACCGGCCCCGACCAAGGGCACCTCGCCAAAAGTATGCCCTCACTTGGCATCCTCCCCACCGAGGTGGGGATTCTGAGCAGAAGGTAAGGTCTTCACGCCATGATCCTTATGAGTTACACGCCGGGCCAGGTCGTGGAACTGCAGGTCGGCGACGTTGCCCACGGCGGGTGGTGCGTCGCCCGGCCGGACCAGGGGCCGGTCGTGTTCGTGCGGCACGCGCTGCCGGGCGAGCGGGTCCGGGCCCGTATCACGGAGGTGACCTCCCGGCTCGCGCGCGCCGAGGCGGTGGAGGTCCTGGCCGCGTCGCCCGACCGGGTGGCGCCGCCGTGCCCGCATGCCGGCCCCGGCGGCTGCGGCGGCTGCGACTGGCAGCACGCCGCCCTCCCCGCCCAACGCTCGCTCAAGGCCGCCGTGATCCGCCAGCAGTTGCGGCGGCTGGCCGGGCTCGACCGCGAGGTCACGGTCGAGGCCGTGCCAGGTGATCATGAAGGTCTCGGCTGGCGCACGCGGGTGCAGTTCGCGGTGGGCGACGACGGGGTGGCCGGGCTGCGCGCACACCGATCGCATCGCGTCGTCGAGGTGGGGGAGTGCCTGATCGCCCATCCCGGCATCACCGGCCTGGGCGTCACCGCCCGCCGCTGGCCCGCGATGACCGCGGTCGAGGCCCTGGTGGCCATCGGGCCCACCGGGCCGGGCGACCGGGCGGTGATCGTCTCGCCTGGCGGGGCCGCGAGAACCACGGCACGTTCGGCATCAATCGAAGAGATTACGGCGGATACCGTACTCCGCCGCGCCGGCCACAGCCTGGCCCCGGTGCGAGGGCGCGGCTACCTGACCCAGCGGGCGGCGGGCCGGGACTGGCGGGTCAGCGCCGGAGCGTTCTGGCAGGTGCATCCCGGCGCGGCGGACGCTCTGGCCAGCGCCGTGCTCGAGGCTCTGCAGCCGCGGCCGGGGGACGCGGCGCTCGACCTGTACTGCGGGGCGGGACTGTTCGCGGGGGTGCTGGCGCCGGCGGTCGGCCCGGGCGGGACCATCATCGGTGTCGAGGCCGATGCTGCGGCCGTCCGCGACGCCCGGCACAACCTGCGGGAATGGCCCTGGGCCCGGGTACACAAGGGTGACGTGGCGGCCGTACTGGCCCGGGGCGGGCTCCCGCCCGCCCGGCTCGTGGTGGCCGACCCGCCCCGGTCCGGGCTGGCCCGGCAGGTCATCGAGTACCTCAGCGCGGAGGGGCACGGGGCCGGCCGCCTAGCCTATGTGTCGTGTGACCCGGCCACCCTGGCCCGCGACATCGCGCTGCTCGCAGGCCGCGGCTGGACGCTCGAGGGCCTGCGCGCGTTCGACGCGTTCCCGATGACCCACCACGTCGAGTGCGTCGCCGTCCTCGGCCTCGGTATACCGCGGAGTTAGGAACCCGAGCCGGCGGCCGGCGCTGCCTTGACGTAATAGCCGAGCCCGGGGATACGGGTCAGCAGGCCTTCGTCTACCAGTATCCGCAGCGCCTTGGCGCACGTCTGCCGCGCGTGCCCGTACTCCTGACTCAGGGTGGTGATGGACGGCGTCGGCATACCGGGCGTGAGGGTTCCCTCCGCGATCTGACGGCGCAGCAGCGCGGCCAAGCGCACGTAAGCTCTGGGGTCCGATTCGTCACTTATCGACACTCTTGCACCGTACTCGATTGGCAATATTGCCAATCGCAACGCTTCGACAGTAGTCGAGATTGGACGAGAAAGCAATAGTGCGTTAGCGTTCTGACGGGATACCGCGCCGAGACGCCTTAGGGAGCCACCGATGCCCACCGACCCCGTCGCCGGACAGCCGAGGATCTGCTTCTGCCAGTGCGGGTTCGCGACCGATGATCCCGAGTGGTTCGAGGCGCATCAGCGCCAGCACGATGTCGGGCGCCTTCACGATGTCGGCGCCTATACGGCCGACGAGCTTGAGCAGGTCAGGCGCGGTCTGGCCGCAAGTCTGGCGCTCGTGAGGCCGAACTCGCCCGCCCGAATCCCGATCCTGGCCCAGCTGGCCGCCATTGATGTGCGGCTGGCGCAGCTGGCCACCGATGCTCAGACCGCGTTACCGGCTTGGCGTGCCCGCGGAACCCGGGGGCGGCCGGCGACATTTCAAGGGCGTGAGTAGCTACCCCGGCGCCACGCCGGCGCTGAGCATGTTCGTCCGGGCGTTCCAGACGCCTGACCTGCGCAAGAAACTGCTGTTCACCGGCGCCATGATCGTCTTGTTCCGGTTCGGCTCGAACCTGCCCGCCCCGGGCATCTCCGAACAGAACGTCAGCTACTGCTCCCGCGTATCGCGCTCCAGTGGGGTCTTCGCCGTCTTGAACCTGCTCAGCGGCAATTCGCTGCTGCACCTGACCGTGTTCGCGATCGGCATCCTGCCGTACATCACGGCCAGCATCATCGTGCAGATGCTCACCCAGGTGATCCCGCGGCTAGAGAAGCTGCGCAAGGATGGCCAGGCCGGCCAGGCGAAGATCACCCAGTACACCAGGTATGTCTCGGTGGGGCTTGGCCTGCTCTACGCAATCGCGTACGTGCAGGCGGCCCGGACGGGCGCGGCGTTCCCTGATAGCGGCTGCGGCCCGGCGTTCCACCCGCTGATCCCGAACCCGACGCCGTTCACCATCGGAACCATGGTGATCACGATGGTCTCGGGCACCGCGGTGATCATGTGGATGGGCGAGCTGATCACCGACCGGGGCGTCGGCAACGGCATGTCCGTGCTGATGTTCACCAGCATCATGGCCGTCATTCCCGGCGAGATCGAGCAGATCTACACCGTCAAGCGGTTCTTCTACGCGGCCGCGGCGGTCGGCGTGATCATCGTGGTGACAACGCTCATCGTCTTCATCGAGCAGGGGCAGCGCCGCATCCCGGTCCAGTACGCGAAGCGGATCACCGGCCGGAAGGTGTACGGCGGGGCGTCCACGTTCATCCCGGTGAAGGTGAACCAGGCGGGCGTGGTCCCGGTCATCTTCGCCTCCTCGCTGCTTGAGATGCCGCAGCTAGCCGCGTCGATGTTCGGCCACAGCCCGCCGGGCTGGGTGAGCTGGATCGACCGCAACCTCGATCCCGCCACGCTCGTCGCGCCGTACGTCTACTTCCTGGCGTTCTTCGGCCTGATCCTCGGGTTCACGTTCTTCTACGTGTCGATTACGTTCAACCCGGACGAAGTCGCAGACAACATCAGGAAGTATGGCGGCTTCGTCTACGGCATCAGGCCGGGCAAGTCCACCTCCGCCCACCTCCGGTACGTGCTCAACCGGCTCACCGCGCCTGGCGCGACCTACCTGGCCCTGGTTTCAATGTTCCCGCTGGTGGCCCTGGACAAGATCGGGCTCGGCCAGGACGTGCAGCTCAGTGGCGTCAGCCTGCTGATCATGGTCAGCGTCGGGCTGGACACCGTCAAGCAGATCCAGGGCCAGCTGGAGCAGCACTCCTACCAGGGTTTCCTGCGCAAGCCGAAATTCGCTGGAACCCGGCACCGCGCCGCGGCATTAAACAAGCCGTGAGACGGATTCTCGCCATCGCGTCCGGCGCGCGAGCCAGCCGAGACGCGGAGTTCACCGAGTTCGTCCAGGACGCGTCCCCCTCGTTGCTGCGCGCGGCCCTGGTGCTGCTGAACTCACGGGAGGACGCCGAAGACGCGCTGCAGGTCACGATGCTGCGCACCTACCGGCGGTGGGAGCAGGCCAAGGAAGCGCCCCAGGCCTACGCCAGGGCCGTGCTGGTGAACGCTTGCCGCGAACGCTGGCGGCACCGCCGCCGGCACCCGGAGGTCAGCCAGGACGTGGACGAGCTCGCCAACGTTGTCTCGTTCGCCGAGGCGGTGGACCGCCGTCACGTGCTGGTCCGCGTGCTGCGCCAGCTGCCCGACATCCAGCGCGAGGTGCTCGTCTGCCGCTACCTGCTCGATGCCACGGTGGCCGAGACCGCCACCGCGCTGGATATCGCCGAAGGCACCGTCAAGTCGGCGGCGAGCAGAGGGCTCGGTCAGCTGCGGCAGCTACTGTACGACGAAGAGAAAAGAGGTCGCCGTGTCCATCCACGCTGATGACGAGTACAGCCTGAGGGTCGCGCTGGAAAGCGAGCTGGACGACGTGCTGCCCACCGAGGGCCTGGCCGGCCTGGTGATCGCGCGCCACCATAAGATCCGGCGGCGCCGCATCGCCGGAGCTGTCAGCCTTGTCGTCGTGTGCGCCGGGATCGGCGTACCGCTTGGTCTGTCCGGGCCGAGCAGCAAGCCACCGCAGCACAATCCCGGCCAGCGGCCCGGCCAGCACACCGGCTCGGTCACGGTGACCCCGCACGCCCGCGCCGGAGCCGCGCTGGTCATCGAGCACCCCGGGCCAGTCCTCGTCGCCGTGGCGGCCTAGGTCCGGAGCGCGTCGGGATGAAGTCCTTCCCTGGCAGGATGGGGGGATGAAACTTCGGATCTTCACCGAGCCCCAGCAGGGCGCGGACTACCAGACGCTGCGGAGCGTGGCGTTGGCCGCGGAGGAACTCGGATTCGACGCGTTCTTCAGGTCCGACCACTACCTGAAGATGGGCGACGTCTCCGGGCTGCCCGGGCCGACCGACGCGTGGGCGACGCTGGCGGGTCTGGCCGTCGAGACCAGCCGCATCCGGCTCGGGACGATGATGACAGCGGCGACGTTCCGGCTGCCCGGCCCGCTCGCGATCACGGTGGCGCAAGTCGACCAGATGAGCGCCGGCCGGGTGGAGTTCGGTCTCGGGGCTGGCTGGTACGAGGCCGAGCACGCCGCTTACGGCATCCCGTTCCCGCCCCTGGGCGAGCGTTTCGAAGTACTCGAAGAGCAGCTTGAGATCGTCACCGGGTTGTGGGGAACCCCCGAGGGCGAGACGTTCTCCTTCGACGGCAGGCATTACCAGGTGGCGGACTCGCCCGGGCTGCCGAAGCCCGCTCAGCGGCCCCGCCCGCCGGTGCTCCTCGGCGGCGGGGGTACCCGCCGCACGCCCAGGCTGGCGGCGCGGTTCGCCGACGAGTTCAACGCGGCGTTCGTGTCGGTGCGGGATTCGGCGGAGGGATTCGCGCGCGTCCGGGAGGCGTGCGAGGCCATCGGGCGCTACCCCGCGTCGATGACCTACTCGGTCGCTCAGACGGTGTGCTGCGGAAAGGACGAGGCCGAGTTCCGCCGCCGGGCCGCCGCGATCGGCCGGGAGCCCGCCGACATGAGGGAAAACGGGATCGGCGGCATGCCGAGCGAGGTCGCGGCCAAGATAGCCGAGTTCGCCGAAATCGGGGCGGAGCGCGTCTACCTGCAGGTGCTCGACCTGAGCGACCTGGACCACCTGGAGCTGATCGCGTCGGAAGTGATGCCGCAGGTTTAGCGCCATGCCTCCATCACGAGCTCTCGGGCGCGGATCTGGGGCGGCGGGCCAGGGCGGTGACGGCATCCAGGAGCCCCGGTCGGGGATGCCGGGACTGCTGCCTTGCCGCGCGGCGGGCCCGGCGGGCAGCACGGGCCAGCGCATCGCGGCGGGCTTCGCGGTACAGGTCGTCGAGCCGGGACTGACCCACGGCGGTGACGATGGGGGGAAACATAGCGGCCTCCTGGCGATCTAGCTGAGCTTTGTCTTCAGGTTGCCGCTAAGGCCCGGTGTCGCGAATCGGGTAATCGCCTAGGATCTGCGGGCTCGCAGGTGCTTAGATCGGCCGTCTCGATGCTTAGCCGGGGTAAGGCAGCCTTAGAGTCGACAGGCAGGCAGGCTCAACTGAAGGCCTGGAGGGCGGCCTGACGGCCGACGGCGCTGGTGGCCAGGTAGCCGTAGGTGCCCTGCTCCCGCAGCTCGTTGGCGGCACTGACCAGGGCTCCCAGCGCGGCGAACGCGAACGCACCGCCGACCGAGATCCGGCTCACTCCCGCCTCGGCCAGTTCGGGTACAGTCGGCGCGCCGGCGATGGCCAGCACGTTGACCGGGCGGTCGACCTCGCGGATCAGCTGACGGATGTCATCGATGTCACGCAGGCCTGGAGCGTAAAGGACATCGGCGCCGGCCTCCTGGTAGGCCTGCAGCCGGGCGATCGTATCGAACAGATCCGGCCGTCCGTGCAGGTAATTCTCGGCGCGGGCGGTGAGCACGAAGGGGACAGGGCCCGCGTGAGCGGTCTGCGCGGCGGCGGCGACCCGTTCCGCGGCGAGCCGCGGGTCGTAGATGGGATCGTCTTCGCGGCCGCTGAAGTCCTCAACCGAAGCCCCGGCCAGGCCGACCTCGATGGCCAGCCCTATGGTCTCCGCGACGGCGCTCGGCTCGTGGGCGAAGGCGTTCTCCAGGTCAGCCGACACGGGCAGGTCGGTCGCCGCGACGATAACCGCGGCGTGTACCAGGGCTTCCTGCCTGGTCACCGAGCCGTCGTTGCGGGCAAGCGTGGCGGCGAAGCCGGAACTCGTGGTGGCGAGAGCCTCGAAGCCCAAGGAAGCGAGCATTTTCGCCGAGCCGAGGTCCCACGGGTTCGGCAGCAGGAGCGGCTCACCCGCCCGGTGCAGCGACAGGAACCGGCGCGCTTTGTCCTCCTGAGTAGTCATGGGGATAAGGTACCGTCAGCGGACCTGCCGGTTTGGCTTGCGGCGCGCCAAACCTCGATGCCATCGTTGAGCAGTGCGCTCAGATACCGCCGCCGGGGGTCACCTCGCCAGCTCAGACTTGGCTCTGGGCGGGGTGGGCGTTGCGGTTTGCCTGGTTGCCCTGCTGATTTTTGTCTTTGTCCGGGTCCGGATGTCTTCGGGTTCGGGCCGCCGCAGGTCCGCTGGCCACCGGCACCGGCCAAAAACGTCCCATGCTCGGGACCGCGAGCAGGCCAGGTCCGACGCAGCGCGTCCCGGTCCCGGTCAGACCGGGCGTGGCGGCGGTACGCGCTCGCGCGGGGAGCAGGTGCTGAACCCGACCACCGTCTATTCGCCGCGTGGCCTGATCGACGTTCCGCGCGACGTTCGGCCACCGGACCCCGCGGGACCGGCCGGTCCTCAGGGGCCCCTCCATGCCCCCGGGTCCTACGCCGCTCCGGGATCGCACGCCGCTTCTGGATCGCACGCCGCTGCGGGAGCGCATGGCCCCGCCGGGGCCTATGGTGCCCCGAGGTTCTATGGCCCCCAGGGAGCTCCGGGGCGCCAGGCGCCTTCTCGCGGTCAGCCGGGTGAGGAATGGCCGCCCGCGGGCCGCATGGGGACGGCGCCGCCGCGGTCCGGTCACCAACCTGGAGCACGCCCCGGGCCCGGCCGGCCGCCGCCTGGTCGCCCGGCCGAACAGGCTAGGCCACCCGGTGAGTGGATGCGCCCGGCCGACGCCTTCCCAACGCGCGAAGGACCGCCGCGCGAGGGACCGCCGCGCGAAGGGCCGCCGCGCCCGGGCGCGCCGCCGCGCCGCGGGAATCCCGCGGGCGAACCTGGCGCATCTCGCCAGCCCTGGCAGCAAGGCGCTTCGGTGCCGCCTCCCCATGCCGCGCGCTCTGGGCGCCCGAGCCCGACCGGCCAGGGCTGGGGAAGTCCGTCCGGCTACGGTCCGGGCAGTCCGTCCGGAAGGGGACAGGGGAGCACGGCCGGCCCCGCAGCCGGGCGTTGGCCGCCACCTCCGGCCGGGTCCAGCGGAACCTTCGACGGTGGGTACGCGCAGGTCATCCGGCCCAGCGAGTACCCGGTCCCGCCGGGGGGCCGGGCCCAGCCTAACCCTGCCGCGCCGCCGGACTCCAGCGTGTACGTGTACCGGGATCCCACCGCCCCGCCCGCTGGCACCGGGGCTACGGGGGCGAAGTCAGCGGCACGGCAACCGGCCGAGGACGACGCCTCCTACTGGTATGACCTGCTGGCGGAGAATCCCGTCACGCAGCACGAGGAAGCCCGCGGGCCCTTCGAGCCGCTGCTGTCTTCCGCCGGGACGCCCGACCCGCCAGGACCGGCCGGGACGGATCAGCCGTCTGGCCCGGCCAGCGAGGAGGGCTCCGATGTGCCGGGACAGGCCAGGGCACGCAAGCTGGAGCAGCTCAAGGACCTCTACCTGACCGCGGAAGCGATCGGCGAGCAGAACGTCGACAAGCACTTCGACCACCTCCTGGCCCGGCAGCGAGAGCTGATCAGCGACTACTTCAGCCAGCCCGCCGCGGACGAGCCCACCGGCGCCGGACCGCAGAGGCCGGACACGCGGCAGAGGCCGGACACGCGGCAGAGGCCGGACACGCGGCAGAGGCCGGACACGCGGCAGAGGCCGGACACGCGGCAGGGGACGGACACGCGGCAGAGGGCGGACATGCCGCAGAGACCGGGCACATCCCAGCGGCCGGACGCGCCGCAGAGCGCGGAGCCGCCTCGCGCATGGTAGGACCGAACGACCGGCCGCTGGCCGTCGCCGTGCTTACACGAGCACATTGCGGCCGAACTGTCCACGCTCGACGCGCGCACCCGCGAGCGGATGGTGGACGACACCGTACGCTAAGCCAGCGGAGCGAGCGCGTCGGCCAGCGGCTTCAGGGAATCGGGGTTGGCGTGGAGAGGGAGGTTCAGGATGATCAGGTCGGCGCCGGCGTCACGGTAGGCGGTCGCCTCCGCCGCCACCGGCTCGAGGTCACCGCCCTGCTCTATCCGGACGTTGACCGAGCAGGTGATCTCGCTGAGGTCCCGGCCGACGGCGGCGCAGTGCCCGGCGAGCACCTCCCTCAGCTCGAGCCACTCCTCCGGGCTCTGGGTGATGGCGTTCCACTGCTGGGCCCACTGGGCCACGGTGCGCAGCGTGCGCTTCCGCCCGCGGCCGCCGATCGTGATCGGCGGGTGCGGCTGCTGCACAGGTTTCGGCTCGCACCTGGCCTCGGTGAGCCTGACGTACCGGCCCGCGAACGTGGTGGTGGTCTGGCTCAGCAGCAGCACGATGGCCTCGACGCCCTCGTCGAACCGGTCGAACCGCTCCCGCAGCGGCGGCAGGTCGATGCCGTAGGCGTCGCACTCCATCTGGTTCCACCCGGCGCCAAGGCCGAGTTCCAGCCGCCCGCCTGAGATGATGTCGACGGTCGCGGCCATGTTGGCCAGCACCGCGGGGTGGCGGTAGATCATGCCTGTCACCTGGCAGCCGATCCTGATCCGCCGGGTGGCCTGAGCCATCGCGGCCAGCATCGTCCACCCCTCGAAGTTGGGCCCGGTCAGGTCGCCGGTCAGCGGGTAGAAGTGATCCCAGTTCCACGCCGAATCGAACAGCGGGATCTCGTCCGCTGCGATCCACGCGTCGCGGATCTCCTCCCACGTCTGATGTTCGGGCCGGGTCTTGATCGCGAAGCGCATTCGGGCAGCTTCCTCTCGGCAGGGAGATCCGCGGGTACGGCGCTATCCTATGAGGCAGCAAATCGGTGACAGAGGTGAGTGGCCGTGACCGTCGTGTCCTTCGTGGTCAGCGGGCTGCTGGTCGGGGTGATGGTCGGGATCTCGTGGTACGGGACGCGTACCCTGCCCCCTGATGCGCGCATACCCCTGCACCGCGGACCCGGCGGCTACGGCAATTTCGTATCGCGTAATACGGCCCTGATCGTCTATCCCGTCACCGGGGCCGGAATCTTCGCCCTGCTGGCCGGGGTATCCCAGGGCGTGATCAAGCCGAACCACGGCAGCCCCGGCGTGGCGGTGATCATCCTGCCGGTTGTGCTTGCGGTCATCGCCGCCACCCAGTGGGGCGCGATCTCACGCGCGAGAAGTGATACCACGGTCCGTTCGGATCAATAAAAGAGCCCAGCCGCAAGCGGCGTGGCCCGGACCAGAACGCGAGGCGGCGCGGGTCAGGCTCCTGCGGTCGCGCCGGGCGCGGCCCTGGTAAAGTAGCTTGATATCGAGATACTGTAGGCTGGCCGGGACGAGCGAGGAGGCTCACGAACGATGACCGCGAACAGCTTCGGCAGCCGGGCGGCGCTCGCCGTCGAGGGCAGGCAGTACGAGATCTACCGGCTGGACGCGGTGGAGGGCTCGCAGACGCTCCCGTACAGCCTGAAGATCCTGCTGGAGAACCTGCTGCGCAACGAGGACGGCGCCAACATCACCGCGGACCACATCAACGCACTGGCCCAGTGGGACCCGCAGAAAGAGCCGGACACCGAGATCCAGTTCACCCCGGCCCGGGTGATCATGCAGGACCTCACCGGCGTGCCGGCCGTCGTCGACCTGGCCGCCATGCGCGAGGCCATGCGCGCCCTGGGCGGCGACCCGACAAAGATCAACCCGCTGATCCCGGCCGAGCTGGTTATCGACCATTCGGTGGTGGCCGACGTGTTCGGCCGGCCCGACGCCTTTACCAGGAACGTGGAGATCGAGTTCGGCCGGAACCGGGAGCGGTTCGGTTTCCTGCGCTGGGGTCAGCAGGCGTTCAGCCAGTTCAAAGTCGTCCCGCCGGGCACCGGCATCGTGCACCAGGTGAACATCGAGTACCTGGCCCGGGTCGTGATGACCCGCGACGGGGTTGCCTATCCCGACACGTGCCTGGGCACAGATTCGCACACGACCATGCAGAACGGCCTGGGCGTACTCGGCTGGGGTGTCGGCGGTATCGAGGCCGAGGCGGCGATGCTCGGCCAGCCGGTCTCCATGCTGATCCCGAAGGTGGTCGGCTTCCGGCTCAGCGGCGAGCTGCCCAGCGGCGCGACCGCCACCGACTTGGTGCTCACCATCACCGAACTGCTTCGCCGCCGCGGTGTCGTGGGCAAGTTCGTCGAGTTCCACGGCGACGGCGTGGCCGCGGTCCCCGTAGCCAACCGGGCCACGATCGGCAACATGTCCCCGGAGTTCGGGTCCACCTGCGCGATCTTCCCGATCGACCAGCTCACGCTGGACTACCTGGCCCTGACCGGGCGACCGCGCGAGCAGCTTGACCTGGTCGAGGCGTACGCCAGGGAACAGGGCCTATGGCATGAGCCCGGCCACGAGGCACGGTACTCCGAGGAGCTCAGCCTGGACCTGTCCACCGTCGTCCCGTCGATCGCGGGCCCCAAGCGGCCACAGGACCGGATCTCGCTGGCCGACGCCAAGAACGCCTTCCGTGACGCGCTGCCGAACTACGTGACCGAAGCCAGCCTGGATAACGGCCTGGCCGGCACCTTCCCCGCCTCCGATCCTGTCGCCGCGGGCGACGGGACCAGGGCCTCGAACCCGGTCCAGGTCACGCTGGAAGACGGCACCACGACCAGCGTCGACCACGGATCCGTGGTCATCGCCGCGATCACGTCCTGCACGAACACGTCCAATCCCTCGGTCATGGTGGGCGCCGCCCTGCTGGCCCGCAAGGCGGTGGACCGCGGCCTGAACCGCAAGCCGTGGGTGAAGACCACGCTTGCGCCGGGCTCCAAGGTGGTCATGGATTACTACGAGCGCGCCGGGCTGCTGCCCTACCTGGACAAACTCGGCTTCAACCTGGTTGGCTACGGCTGCACCACCTGCATCGGGAACTCCGGCCCGCTGCCGCCCGCGATCAGCGAGGCGGTCAACGACAGTGACCTGGCCGTGGCCGCCGTGCTGTCGGGGAACAGGAACTTCGAGGGCCGGATCAACCCGGACGTCAAGCTGAACTACCTGGCATCCCCGCCCCTGGTGGTGGCCTACGCGCTGGCCGGGACGATGGACATCGACCTGGCCCGCGAGCCGCTCGGCTCCGACTCCGAGGGCAAGCCGGTCTACCTGGCCGACATCTGGCCGTCGCCGGAGGAGGTCGCCGATGTGGTGCAGCACGCGGTGGCCGAGGAGATGTTCACCCGCGACTACGCCGACGTCTTTCACGGCGACGACAACTGGCGCGGGCTCAAGGTCCCGGCCGGTGACACGTTCGTCTGGGACGAGGACTCCACCTACGTGCGCCGCCCGCCGTACTTCGACGGGATGCCGGTGGAGCCGGGACCGGTCACCGACATCAGCGGAGCGCGTGTCCTGGCGATGCTCGGCGACTCGGTTACCACCGATCACATCTCGCCCGCCGGCGCGATCAAGACCGACAGCCCGGCGGGACAGTACCTGACCGAGCACGGCGTCGAGCGGAAGGACTTCAACTCCTACGGCTCGCGGCGCGGCAACCACGAGGTGATGATCCGCGGCACGTTCGCCAACATCCGGCTGCGCAACCAGCTCGCGCCGGGCACCGAGGGCGGCGTGACCACCAAGGACGGCGAGCAGATGACGATCTACGAGGCCTCCCGCCGGTACGCCGCCGAGGGCACCCCGCTGATCGTCCTGGGCGGGAGGGAGTACGGCTCGGGCTCGTCGCGTGACTGGGCCGCCAAGGGCACGCTGCTGCTCGGCGTGCGCGCGGTCCTCGTAGAGTCGTTCGAGCGCATCCACCGGTCGAACCTCATCGGCATGGGCGTCCTGCCATTGCAGTATCGCCCCGGCGAGT
>Ga0335074_10002057_pt1 | contig 27413 bp, 24 predicted proteins | sample Lox_Sample_23_FD_206715 | JGI IMG/M metagenome (GOLD analysis project Ga0335074, IMG submission 206715) | Soil microbial communities from Loxahatchee National Wildlife Refuge, Florida, United States - Lox_Sample_2.3 | ecosystem: Environmental > Terrestrial > Soil > Wetlands | place: USA...
CGAGCCAGAACCGGATTGTCAGCACCCCGGCGCCCTGGCTGGTGATGTTCGGCTGCTCCATCGCGCCGCGGCCGGACGGCAGCCGCTGCTTCAGCAGCGGCTGCGGCCGACGACGCCGCTCACTAGCCTGCGTGCGCTCGGCAGGCAGGGCGGTAGTGATCCAGGACCGCACGCGATCGGCCGCCCGGCCGATAGCGCCGTGGGGTCGCCTCTGCCAGCGATTCATCCGCGCCATGTACCGACCGTAAGGCGAACGGTCCCGCCGGACTGACCGGCCCCGGCGCAGAGGCCGCCAGTTACCTGCTGAGGCCCGGGCGACTGCGGTCGGTGAAACCGCGACGTAGGGACCGTGTAACCGGGGCCGCCTAGCGTTGCAGCACGTGCCAATCCGGCCGAAGAAGGGAAGCACCGCGATGACGACAGCCAGCGTGTCGGCCACTGGCCTGGTGAAGGCCTTCGGGGAAGTCCGTGCCGTCGACGGCATCGACCTGGAAGTCCAGCAGGGCGAGATATTCGGCGTTCTCGGCCCGAACGGGGCCGGCAAGACAACGATGCTGCGGATGCTCGCGACGCTGCTCCCGATCGATGCGGGGGAGGCTCGCGTGTTCGGGGTGGACGTCGCCCGCGAGCCGCACCGGGTCCGCCAGCTAGTCGGGGTCACCGGGCAGTACGCCTCGGTAGACGAGGACCTGACAGCGACCGAGAACCTGTGGCTGTTCGGTCGGCTCCAGGGCCTGCGCTCGGCTAATGCCCGCGCCACGGCCAGGGACCTGCTGGCGCAGTTCGGCCTGGAGGAGGCCGCGAACAAGCCGCTCTCCCAGTTCTCCGGCGGCATGCGGCGCCGCCTGGACCTAGCGGCAAGCCTGATCACCCGCCCGCCGCTGATCTTCCTGGACGAGCCGACCACCGGGCTCGATCCCCGCACTAGGGGGCAGATGTGGGACACCATCCGGGGCCTAGTCGCCGACGGTTGCACGATCATGCTGACGACGCAGTACCTCGACGAGGCTGATCAGCTCGCCGACCGCATCGCGGTCATCGACCACGGGCGCAAAGTCGCCGAGGGCACGTCGGACGAGCTGAAGACCTCGGTGGGCAGCTCCACCCTGCAGCTCCAGCTCGCCGACGGCGCCGACCAGCATCTGGCGACACAGGTCGTCTGGCGCGTAGTGGGCCGCGAACCGGTCCTAACGCCAGAGTCAGGACGGATGAACGTGCCGCTCGAGACCGCCGACGGTGCCGGTGACGTGCTCATCGGGCTCCGGCAGGCGGGCGTGACGATCACTTCGGTGAGCGTGGCCAAGCCGACGCTCGATGAGGTGTTCCTCGCGCTCACCGGCTATGACGCCGGCGACGCAGGCCAGTCAGACGAATCCAGCCGGAACGAGCCATTGGTGGAGGCCAGATGAGCACCGTAACCGCAAGCCAGACGCCACCGGGCGTCATGGCCAGGACGCACGTCGTAGATCCGGCGACCGCGGTCGCCCGGGCGCGCCCGCATACCACTCTCGGCGAGACCGTCAGCCAGACCTTGTCCATGGCCTGGCGAGCGCTGAAGAAGATGCGGCGCAACCCCGAGCAGTTCTTCGACGTGACGCTGCAGCCGCTGCTCTTCACGGCGATGTTCGCCTACATCTTCGGCGGCGCCATCTCCGGCATTGCGGGCTCGGCCGGCGTCAAGGCGTATCTGCCGCTGCTGATTCCCGGGATCGTTGCCCAGACCGTACTGACCACGTGCATGGCCACGGGAGTGCAACTCCGTGAGGACATGGAGAAAGGCGTCTTCGACCGCTTCAAGGCGCTGCCGATCGCGCGGATCGCACCGCTGGCTGGCCCGATGGTCGCGGATCTCGTCCGCTATCTCATCGCCGCCGGGCTGACCTTCGCCATGGGCCTCATCATCGGGTACCGACCCGGCGGCGGCGCTGCCGGCGTGCTGGGCGCGATCGTACTGGCGATCTTCACCGGGTGGGCCATCGCCTGGATCTTCACGTTTATCGGCACGGTCGCCCGCAACGCTCGCAGCGTGCAGGGCATCTCAATGATGATCCTGTTCCCGCTGACCTTCCTGTCCAACGCGTTCGTGCCGGTCAAGACCCTGCCCGGTGCACTGGCGGCATTCGTCCGGGTCAACCCCGTCTCGCACCTGGTGTCGGCATCCCGCGACCTGGCGAACCACGGCATGATCAGCGGCGAGGTGGGCTGGACGCTGCTGGCCGGCCTCGCCGTGATCGCGATCTTCGCGCCGCTCTCCGTCTACAGCTATAAGCGGCACATCTAGCGCCGCGCAGGCTAGCTCGGAAGCCGCTCGATGACCTGGCAGGCCGCACCGATCAAGCTTGCTGCGCGCCTGTCGGCGTACTCGGCTCGGAACTCGGCGATCCGCCCCGGCGAGGAATCCTCGGCACGCGGAGCGATGCGCTCCCACATCATCGTCGGCACCGAGCGGTTGTAGGCGAACCGGTCGGCAAGGATGAGCAACCGTATCGCGTCATCGGCTGGCGCCGCCCCGCGCAGCAGGCCCCATGCTCCCAACGCGAACAGCACCATCCCGGAGGCCGGATAGTCCAGGTCGGCGGGCACGTCCGTGAGCAGTCGCAGGGCGTCTGCGCGGCAAGCGCTGAACAGGGCGGTCCCGTGTGTCTCGTCGGTCCCCGTCGCGTAGTACGCGTGAGCCGCCAGCGTCATCGACGCACCGAACAGCGCCCAGGGCTCGATGCCCGTCTTGGCGACGCCGGGAAACTCAATCTCCCGCATCCGGGTCAGGCAGTCGCGGTAGAGGGCCAGCCCGTCGGCATAGTCGCCGCGCGCCAGCGTCAGCTCGGCACGGCAGATGCCCTGGAACATTATCCCGGCAAAGGCGGTCCCACCAGCGCCGATCCGCTCCATGCGGTCAACCTCGGCCGCCGCGTCTGCCAGCCGCCCCTCGGCTATCGCGCAGCCCGCGAGCAGCGAGCGCAACTGCAGCTCATCGTCGCCGGCCCCGAGCCGCTGCATCACGGGCAGCGCTGCGCGGGCGTGCTCGACCGCCGCGGCGCGGTCGCCGACATGCATCGCCAGGGCCGCAAGCTCCGCTCGAGGCGCCGCGATCATCCATGGGCCATGGTCTTTGCTGACAAGTTCCAGCGCGCGCTGCGCGTCCCCGATCGCGCCGACCGGGTCCCCGGTGTTCTCCCGCATGTTGCTCAGCCAGATGCGGGCAACAAGCGCCGTGTCGCGGTGACTGTCGTCAGCAAGCTGCTCTAGGCGTCTGAGGAACGCGTCCGGGTCGGCGAGGTCAGCCGCCAGCATGACCGCGGTCATCCCGGACATGGGCTGGTCGCTGACCGCGCCACGATCCAGTCGTCGGAGCACAGCTTGCAGTTCGCCGAACTTCTCGCCGCCACCGATGATGCTGTTGGTGAGCATGACCGCTATTGCTTCGCTGGCCACATCGTTCAACTCCGGCGGCGGCTGCCAGTCACCGATTGCGTCGGCGACGGCGTCGACCAGCGCGAGCAGGCGCATGTGCGCACCGCGAATCGTCCAGAACATCCCCAGCGCTGCCAGCAGCTGGATAAGCGCGTCGCGGTCCCCGTCGGCGATAGCAGCCCGCAACTCGTCGGCTAGATTTGTTTCCTCGGCGGCTAGGGCGTCGATCGCGGCGAACTGGTCGGGCCCGGTCAGGCGGCCGCCGTGCTCACCCGCGTAGCCCACCGCCCAGCGGCGCAGCGCGGTACCTGCCGCCCCGTCTTCGCCAGCGTCGACAAGCTGCATCCGGCCAAACTCGCGCACGGTCTCGAGCATCCGGTAACGGACGTCGAGCGGCGTCTCCACGACGCTCAGCAGTGACTGACTGACCAGACCCTGAACCGCGAGCATGGCGTCCGCGCCAAGTACGGTCTCGGCGGCGCCGAGCGTGAACCCGTCATTGAACAGGGCCAGCCAGCGCAGGGCGCGGCGCTCACCTGCGTGCAGCAGATTCCATGACCAGTCGATCACGGCGACCAGCGTCTGGTGCCGGTCGGGCGCGCTCCGGTCGCCGCCTCGCAGCAGTGCGAACCTGTTCTCCAGCCGGCGGTCGATCTCCTCCACCGCCATGGCACGAACCTGGACCGCGGCGAGCTCGATGGCCAGTGGCAGCCCGTCGAGCCGACTCACGATGCTGGTCACTGCCTCGTCAGGGAGGCGGACGCTCGGCCGTGCGGCAACCGCGCGCTCCCGGAACAGCTCGGCGCCGTCGCTCGTCGCCAGCTCCCCGAGCAGGTAGACGCGCTCAGCCGCGATGCCGAGTGGCGAGCGGCTGGTCGCAAGGACATGCAGGTCGGACGTGACCGATACGAGGAACGCCACCAGACCGGCCACTGCTTCGATCAGGTGCTCGCAGTTGTCCAGCACCAGCAGGCCCGGTGACTGCGCGAGCCGCTGGGCGATGCGCCCCCGAACGTCAGCACGCTGCTCCGCAGTAAGCACCCGGCGGCCCTGGATCGAGTCGCGTACCCCGAGTACCGATCCGACCTCGCCCACCACGTCGTCGGGCGAAGAGACCCCGGCGAGCTCGACGACATGAACGGCTGGCACAGCCGCGTCGCGGGCGATCGCCTGCGCCAGCCGGGTTTTACCCAGCCCGCCCGCCCCGACGATGGATACCACCCGGGAGCTTGCGGTCAGGGCTCGCAGGCGGCTGAGATCAGCGTCACGGCCGACCAGCGCCGTCGAGTCGTACCGAACGCCCTCGCGTACCGGCCGGTCCAGCGCGAGCAGGTCCCGGTGCACCCGCTGGAGCAGCTCGCCTGGGTCGGTGCCGAGACGATCGCGCAGGTGGCGGCGGTACCGCTCGAAGCGCTCCAAGGCGACCGCCGGCCCTCGGACGGCTGCCTCGCTGCGCAGCAGATCAGCGAGCAGCGACTCATCGCGCGGCCGTGCGCCATGCGCGGCCTCCAGCCCTGGCAGCGCACTGGCATGGGCCCCGATCCTGCTGGACGCCCGCGCCAGTGTGATCCGGGCTGACTGGGCGTCCGCGGCAGCCGCCCGGCGCACTTCCATCAGTGGTCCGCCAGCCGAGCTGGTCCCATCGGCTAGGCCATCCGCCAGACCTAGCGCCTCGTGCGCAAGCTTCGCGGCGAGCGCGGCGTCCCGGTCTAGCGCAGCTGCGGCGTCCCGGACCAGTGCTGCCAGCCGCACGCTGTCTACCTCGTCTGGCGCGGTACCCAGCCGGTAGCCGGCGCCTTCGCGGATGATCACATCGCCGCCGCAGGCACTCCGGGTGCGCGACACCAGGACCTGCAGGCTCTTCAGCCCGTTGACCGGCGCGTCGTCCCCCCATACGAGCTCGATCAGCTCTTCGGCGCGCACCGGCCGACCGTCGCGCGCTGCCAGAGCCGCCAGCAGAGCCTGCGGGCGATCGCCTACCACAGCCTGCCCTCGGCAGCGCACCTCTCCCAGCAGGTTCAGCGCGATGCTCACCTGGTCAGTCTAGGGACCGCCGCAGCCGCCGCCGGCAGGTCGATGCTGACCCGCATCCCGCCACCGGGGCGAGCCTGCAGGTCCAGCGTGCCATCATGCGCTTCGGCGATCGCCGCCACGATCGACAGGCCGAGGCCAGAGCCCTTGTCGGAACCGATCCGGTCCGCGCCAATCCGCCTGAAGGGCTGCGTCAGCTCGCTGACCTGCCGCTGATCGAGGATTTCGCCGCCGTTTTCCACGATCAGGCGGGCCCGGCCAGCGGAGCCCTCGGTGATAATGGCGACCCAGCCTCCCTCGCAGTTGTGGCAGACCGCGTTGTCGATCACGTTCTCCACCATCCGGCTGAGCAGCGCCTGACTACCAGTCACCCACACGCCACCAAGGCCGCTGGCATCCTGCACGGTCAGCTTCATGGCATTAATGGCGGCTTTCTGATCCGCCAGGGCCGCGCCCACGATGTACTCGACCGGCAGTACCGCCTGGCCGGGAAGGTCACGATGCTGGGCGCGGGCCAGGAACAGGAATGCCTCGAGCAGGCTGTCGACCCGGTCGAGCTCCCTGCGCAGTCGAGCGGCCAGTGCGATCGTCTGGGGCGGCGCGGGCTCCGGCTTGGCCACCGCGACGTCCAGGCTCGCCCGCATTGTCGTCAGCGGGGTGCGCAGTTCGTGCGAGGCGTTCGCGACGAACCGGCGCTGGGCCGTGAACGCGCTCTCGAGCCGTTCGAGGAGGGCATCGATAGTGTCGCCGAGTTCCTTCAGTTCGTCGGCGGGACCGGTTACGGCCAGCCGCTCGTCGAGGTTGTGTGCCGAGATCCGCTGAGCGGCGGCGGTCATCTCACGCACCGGCCGCAGCGCTCGGCCGGCGACGAACCAGCCCATGAGAACCGACACGACGGTCATAAGCCCGAGCGCGATGATCGAGGCGATGACGAGGTTGCGCGAGAAGGCCTGTAGCTGGTCGTTCCCGCTCTGCGCGGTCGCTAGCTGGTTCTGAAGCTGCTGGATGCGCGCCTGGGCACTGGCCAGGGCGGTCGGCACGCCAGGATTCGAGGTGGCGGGCCCGACGGCTTCCCTGGATGAGCGACCAACGGCGAAGCCGCCGGCGATTGCCAGCAGGATGGCGCCAGAGGAGAAGAACAGTACGCCGTAGAGGGCGGTCAGCCGGAGCCTGACGGTCCGTCTGAGCCCAGGCAGCGCAAACCAGCGGTTCCGGCTCGACCTGGCGCCCTCGTCGCGCTGCACCCGCATCGGCCTCCCACTCGCGCCCAGTTCCCCGCTGCACCTGCCCGTCGTATCTGCCCTGGTCAGGGCGTCAGTCTCCGGACGTCCTGGGTACAGGATGGCCAGCCGGACCTAACAACGAGATAACAGGCAGCGTGCGGCCCATGTTATGCGCGCCCGCGTAGAACCAGGTCACAGCCGATTCAGGCGAGGAGAGGACCAGGACACGTGAGCACCATGATTGAGGTAACGGGGCTGAGGAAACGCTTCGGCTCGACATTGGCCCTTGACGGGATGTCATTCACTGTCAAGCCCGGCCAGGTGACAGGGTTCGTCGGCCCGAACGGGGCCGGCAAAACCACGACCATGCGGGTGATTGTCGGCCTGGACGCGCCCGATTCGGGCACGGCTCTCGTGGGCGGGCAGCCGTATGCCCACATCAGACGGCCGATGACCCAGATTGGCTCGCTGCTGGATGCGGGCGCGCTGCAGCCAAGCCGCAGCGCGCGCAACCACCTGCTCTGGCTGGCCCATTCGCAGGGCCTGTCCGCTAAGCGGGTTGACCAGGTGATCGAGAAGGCAGGACTCGAAGGTGTCGCCCGCAGGCGGGCCGGTGGCTACTCCCTTGGCATGCGGCAGCGGCTGGGGATCGCTGCAGCCATGCTGGCCGATCCGTCGGCGATCATGCTGGACGAGCCGTTCAACGGCATGGACCCAGAGGGCATCGTGTGGATGCGCGGGTTTCTGAAATCGCTCGCGGCGCAGGGCCGAGCGGTCCTGGTGTCCAGCCATCTCATGAATGAGCTGCAGGACATGGCCGACCACCTCGTGGTCGTCGGCCGAGGCAAGGTGATCGCCGACACATCGGTGTCCAGCCTGCTCGCCGCAGCGTCCGGCGATCGGGTCACGCTCCGGACGGCCGCGCGAGGAGAGGCGGCGGCGGTGCTCGAGTACGCGGGGGCCACCGTCGCTGCCTCTGGTCAGGACGTCCTCACAATCTCGGGCATGCCCGCTGAGCGGGTGGTAGCGCTGCTGGCCGCAAAGGCAGTGCCGTTCTTCGAGGTATCCGCCCACCGGGCTTCCCTTGAGCAGGCCTATATGGAGCTGACCAAGGACGCCGTTGAGTTCCGGCCTGCCGATGCGGGAACGGAGGTTGCGCGATGAGCGCGGGAACCATCTCTCCAGCGCCGGCCGCTACCAAACAGGGCGCTGACCGGGCAGGCTTCGGCCATCTCCTGCATGCCGAGTGGACGAAGTTCCGGACCGTGCGCGGCTGGGTGATCGGGATGATCCTTGCGGCGCTGCTGACGGTGCTGCTAGGGCTGCTTACGGTAAGCGGTTCCAACATTGGCTGCCAGAACAGCCCGGGCGGCCCGCAGCTGAGCGGGAAGGCATGCCTGCCCTACATCCCGCACGGGCCGGGCGGCGAGGTCGTGACCGACAGCTTCTACTTCGTGCACCAGCCGCTGACCGGGAACGGCACCATCACCGCTCGGATCACATCGCTGATCGGCTATCACGCGAATCTCGGCAACGGGCCGGCACATGCCGCCGGAGAGGTGCCGGACACGGTGGCCGGCCTGATGCCGTGGTCGAAGGCGGGCATCATTATCAAGCAGAACACGCACCAGGGATCCGCGTACGCCGCGATGCTCGCGACAGCCAGCTACGGCGTGCGGATGCAGTACAACTACGTCCACGACACCGCGGGTCTGCCCGGCAAGGTCACCGCCGCCACTCCGCGCTGGCTGCGGCTGACACGGTCAGGCGACACGATCACCGGATACGACTCCACCGACGGCAGGCACTGGGCCGAAGTCGGCGTCGCGCACCTGACGGGGCTTCCTGCGACCGTGCAGATCGGCATGTTCGCGACGTCACCGAGTTACGTCCAGACCTCCACGTCCTTCGGCGGCCAGAGCAGCCAGGGTGGTCCTAGCCAGGCAACCGGGGTCTTCGACGACGTGACCCTGTCGGGCGGTAGCCATGGCGGCACCTGGGTCGGGACCGCCGTCGGCGGTGGTGGTCCGAGCATTCCCATCGCCGGCGTGAAACCGAACGCCGGGTTCAAGGCAGCTAACGGAACCTTCACCGTGGCCGGGTCCGGTGACATCGCTCCGGCGACCCCCGGCGGGGGCAGCATGCTGCCCACCGCGACGATCGATCAGAGCCTGACGGGGGCGTTCATCGGGCTGATAGCGATAGTCGTGGTCGCGGCAATGTTCTTCACCGTTGAGTTCCGGCGCGGGCTGATCCGCACGACGCTCACCGCCACTCCGCGGCGCGGGCCGGTGCTCGCGGCCAAGGCGCTGGTTATCGGCGGCGTCACCTTCGTCGTCGGGCTGGTCGCCTGCGTGGTCGCAATCGGGATCTGCGTCCCGATCATGCGCAACCACGGTCAGGTGGTACTGCCGGTCTCAGCGCTCACCGAAGTGCGGGTGATCGTCGGTACTGCCGCGATGCTGGGGATCGCGGCAGTCTTCGCCACGGCCATCGGCGCGGTGGTGCGGCGCAGTGCCGCGGCAATCACGATCGTGATCGTGGCCGTCGTGCTGCCATTCCTGCTGAACGCGCTCAACGTGCTCCCGTCCGGAGTGGGGGCATGGGTGTTCCGGCTCACCCCGGCGGCAGGCCTGGCCATCGAGCAGAGCATCCCGCACTATCAGCAAGTCACTACCGCGTACTCGGTAGCTCGCGGGATCTACCCGCTGCCGCCATGGGCCGGCTTGCTGGTGCTGTGCTGCTACGCGGCAGCCGCCCTTGGCCTGGCCCTGGTCGTGCTCAGGCGGCGAGACGCATGACGGGCACAGCACTAGAGCCACCGCGGATCGGCACCCGATCCGAGCAACGGGCGAGCGGAACTGCCCTCACCGACGCGCTGCACGCGGAATGGACCAAGCTGCGCACTGTTTCTGGCCCCAGCTGGCTGCTGCTGGCGACCGTGGTGCTGACTGTGGCCGTCAGCACCGCGGCCGTCGGGGCGACCCGCTGCCCAGCCGGCCTGCAGTGCCCGGTGGACACGACGAAGCTCAGCCTTACCGGAGTCCAGTTCGGGCAGGCAGTTGTCGCTATCCTCGCAGTGCTCGCGATCTGCAACGAGTACAGCACCGGCATGATCCGCGTGACATTCGCGGCCTTGCCGCGACGGTGGACGGTACTGGCAGCGAAGGCGACGATCATCGCGGGCCTGGTGCTGGCAGCCGGCGCCGTCGCGGCCCTGGGGTCAGTGCTGGCCGGGCAGCTCATCCTGCCCGGCCACGGGTTCACCGCGGCACGCGGCTTCCATTCGATATCGCTCGGTTACGGACCGACCTTGCGGGCGGCGGGCGGCTCGGTGCTGTACTTCGCCCTGATAGCGCTGCTCAGCCTCGGCATTGCTGCCATCGTGCGGGATTCAGCCGTCTCGATCGGAGCCGTGCTCGCCGTCCTGTATATATTTCCGCTCGTTCTTGCCTTCGTCACGAACACGCACTGGCAGCACCGGCTGGAGCGGTGGGCGCCGACCACTGCTGGACTCACTATCCAGGACACGACCGGGCTGCACAGCCTGGCCATTAGTCCCTGGGATGGGCTTGGTGTACTCGCCATCTGGGCGGGTGCCGCGTTGCTGGCCGGTGGGCTCGCGCTGCGGCTGCGGGACGCCTAGATTTCAGCCCGCAAAGAGCCGGCACATCGGCGATGTGCCGGCTCTTGCTGTCGTGCGCCTCTAAGGTGACGCTCCCGGCCCTAACGTGACGCTTCCGGCCCCAACGTGACGCTTGAGTGTGGACAAAAGTGGCAAATCAGGGCGTGATTTTGACGTTGAGAGTCACAGTGTGCTGTCGCCTGACTTTAGGGGTCACGTTGCGCTGGCGGTCAGCGGTCGGGGATCGAAGGTGACCCGGATCCAGGAGATCTTGCCGTCGTCAACGTGCCGCCGGTTCACGGCTGGTGGCCAGTATCGCCACGAGCCCGGGGAGGTCACTGTGTGATGTCCCTGCGCACCGTGGTCCGCGCGGCGACCAATGCGAGCGCGACGGCCACCGCGGCCACGAGTGCGGCAGCGCCCGCGAACGGAAGGGGGCCAGCACCACTGGCCACGGTCCGGGCCGCGCCGAATGCTGCTCCGCCGAGCGGCGTGCCAGCCAGCGTGGTCGCCGCGGTGTAGGGCAGGTACGGCCGCACCGAAGTGAACAGGCCGCCGACCAGCGACTCGATCACGATCGACCAGACGAACACGCCAATAACGACTGCGAGCTGCGACCTGATCAGCGCGCCGAGGCCGACGCCAACGGCCGCGAGCAGTGCCCCGGCCAGCAGGTGACCGGCGGCATAACGCGCCATGGTGGCATCCGTGACCGCGACGTGGTACCCGCGGGACGCCACGAAGACGAGCCCGACTCCAGTGGGAATGAGCCAGCCGACAAGGCCGAAGACCGCGCCAGCGCACGCTCCGGCAATCGCCTTCGCTGCCAGCACACGCTCGCGGCGCGGCGACACCAGATAGGTGAAGGTGGCCGTCGAATGCCGGAACTCCCCGCTGGAGGAGATGGCACCGAGCGCCATCGCGAACATAAAGCTCCAGACTCCGCCTGTGATCACGCTGTTGAGCCCTGCGGCGGTGTACAGGGGTGCGACCGGCTTGCCTACCCCGGACCGAGCCGCCTCCAGCGTGCAGAACAGCGCGCTCAGCCCGGCCGCCGCGGCCAGCAGGCCGTAGGTCATCCGTGCCGTGCGCAGCTTGAGTAGTTCTACCCGGATCGAAGTGATCACCGCTGAGCCTCCGTGCCAGTGTCGAGGGATTTGCCGTGCGTGCCGGAAGCCGAAGTGAGGCTGAGGAAGACCTCTTCCAGTGCCGCCCCGGCGGTGAGCTGGGCCATCCGGGACTGAGTGATCAGCCGCCCGTGGTCGAGAATCACGACCTCGTCAGCCGTCTGCGCCACCTCAGCGAGGATGTGGCTTGAGATCAGCACAGTGGCACCCTCGGCCGCCATCCCGCGGAGCAGGTCACGCAACCAGCGCACGCCTTCGGGGTCCAGGCCGTTGGCCGGCTCGTCGAGTATGAGCACTTCTGGGTCGGCCAGCAGCGCGGTCGCCAGGCCGAGTCGCTGCCGCATGCCGAGGGAGAACCCGGCTACCCGCCGGTCAGCCGCGTCGGTCAGGTCAACGAGCGCCAGCACGTCGTCGATCCGTGACGGGTCGCAGCGGCTGGCCATGGCCTGCACCCGCAGGTGGCTGCGGGCAGTTCGCCCTGGGTAGAAGCCCGCCGCGTCGAGTACGGCCCCGACCTGGTGCGCCGGTTCCGGCAGGTCCTGATAGGCCAGTCCGCCAACAGTGGCACTGCCCTCGTCCGGCTTGACCAGGCCGAGCAGCATGCGCAGCGTGGTCGTCTTACCGGCGCCATTCGGGCCGAGGAATGCCACCACACTGCCGCGCTCCACCTCGAAGCTGAGATGGTCCACTGCCAGGACTGAGCCGAACCTCTTGGTGAGGCCGCGGGCCTCGATGATCGCCATGCTTGGAACTTCCTCTCCGGATGCCTTGGCTTCGTGGTCGTCTACCGCGAACAGCAGGCCCGGAGTGGCCGGGTCCCGCCGTTCCTTCATGCTGGCTGCGGGTATCCCGCCGTGTCGTCGGCCGCCTGGACAGGATTGCGTCGTCTTGGGCGGTAGCTGACCGTGACCGCGGGTCGTCGTGGGTAGCAGACATCCGCGGGGTAACTACCACCGCTGGCCGACGCGTTCAATCGCGCCAGTGGCATACCGTCGTGGTGAGTCACGATCGCCAGCGAACCGCCGAGGACCGCCTGAGATGCGCCTGCCTGCACGGATAGACCGCCGCTGGGTGGTCGATGCCGCGATTGCCCTGGCCATTACGGCGGTCCAGCTGGGCCTTGCGCAGGCCACGCTCTCCTGGAACCACCACCATCCGCAGACCTCGGCCGGATGGGGCGCAGACCTGCTGCTGGCGGTCGGCGGCCTAGCCCTGGTCGCGCGACGGCGGTTCCCGGTCGCGGTGCTCGCGGTCGCCCTGGGGACCGCATTGTGGGCCGGTGCCATCAGCCACACCGGCATGATCTGGCTGGTCCCTATCGCGGCATTCTTCAACGCGGTTATCGCGCGCAAGCGCGTGGCCGCGATCGCGTCGCTCGTCATTGGGTACGCGGTCAGCTTCTGGGGTGTGTGGACGTCAGCGCCGCGTCACGCATCCCCGGCAGTAGCACTGGGCGTCGCCGCCTGGCTGATCGTCCTGCTCGCTATTGCAGAGGTCGTCCGGATTCGCAGCCAGCGGGCCGCTGCCATCGCGCGCAGCCGGGAGGACCAGCTGCGACGCCGGGCCAGCGAGGAGCGGATGCGGATCGCGAGGGACCTGCATGACGTACTCGCGCACAACATCTCCGTGATCAACGTGCAGGCCAGCACCGCGCTGCATCTCATGGACCGGCAGCCGGAGCGTGCGAGGGAGGCGCTAACCGCCATTCACGAGGTCAGCAAGCAAGCGCTAACCGAGCTGCGATCGGTGCTCGGAGTGCTCCGCACGGCAGAGGATGATGCGCCACGCACGCCCAGTCCAGGCCTTGCACAGCTGGGCGACCTAGTGCGTTCCGCCCGGTCGGCCGGCCTCGATGCGGGGCTAACGGTGACTGGCGACTGGAGGGAACTGCCTTCCGAGGTCGACGTCGGCGCGTACCGCATCATCCAGGAGGCGCTCACTAACGCGGCCCGGCACAGCGCGAGCCCCAATGCCAGGGTGGAGGTCTGCTATGAGGCGGACGGCGTGCGTATCCAGGTTGACGACGATGGACCCGCCAGGGCGGACGGCAGGGGAGGCAGTGCGAACGGAACGCCGCAAGCTGGCCGGAACGGCGGCCCTGGCCAGGAACTGCCGCGTGGCGGCGGCAACGGTATTACGGGGATGAGCGAGCGGGCGCACGCCCTTGGCGGCACGCTGCATGCCGGGCCCCGGTCAGACGGCGGATTCAGTGTTTCGGCTTTCCTGCCGGCTCCGGGTGGCAGCGGCTCGCGATGCGTGCCGGCCTCCGGTGCCGACTCCGGAGCCTATGAGTCGTCTGCTGCTGGTGGCAGCCGGTGATTAGCGTCGGCCTTGCGGACGACCAGGTCCTGGTGCGGACGGGCTTCGCGGCGCTGCTGGACGCCGAGGACGATATGACCGTGGTTGGCCAGGCCGCTGACGGCAACGAAGCCGTGCAACTGGCGACCAGGCACCGGCCGGACGTGCTGCTGATGGACATCCGGATGCCGGCGCTCGATGGCATCGAGGCCACCAGGCGAATCGCAAGCGAGCCTGGCCTGTCAGGGGTCCATGTCGTGATACTCACCACGTTCGGCCTGGACGAGTACATATTCGACGCTCTGCGGGCTGGAGCGGCTGGCTTCCTGGTGAAGGACACCGACGCCGGCGAGCTGATTCGCGCGGTGCGCGTAGTCGCAGGAGGCGAGGCCCTGTTGTCCCCCGGCGTGACCAGGCGGCTGATTGCGGAGTTCGCCAGCCGGTCTCGCGCGCCGCGTAAGCAGTCAGGACTCGACGAGCTGACGCCGCGCGAGCGAGAGGTCGTGACACTCATCGCGACCGGACTGTCCAATGAGGAAATCGCCGAGCAGCTCTACGTAAGCCAGTCGACGGTCAAGACCCACGCTGCGCGAGCCATGATGAAGGTCGCTGCGCGCGATAGGGCCCAGCTTGTGGTGTTCGCCTTCGAGGCGGGACTCGTCGGGCCCGGCAGATAGCGGCGCAGCCTCGGCCGCCGGCGCGCGGATATGCTGCGGACTGTGTCACCTTCCAACGCCAGTGCCGCCGACGCGCCCCGCCTGAGGCGCGCGGGTCGCACCGGCGAGACTGCAACCGCGCCCCGTGCGGAGCGGCCGGGCCTGGCCGACGCGGTTACCGGATATCAGCGGATCCAGGCGGTAGACCGAGCTGTCGCGCTGCTCAAGGCTGTCGCCGACAGCACGACGCCGCCGAACGTGCTCGAGCTCGCGCAGGCTTGCGGGATCAACCGAAGCACCGCATGGCGGCTGCTGCGGACGCTGGAGTATCACGGTCTGGTCGATCGCGACGCGATCACCCAGCGATACACGGTGGGCTACGGCGCCATCTCTATTGCTGCTGCAGTAGCGGACGACACGCTAGTCCGGCGTCTGCGGCCGCTGATCGAGCAGCTCGTGACCGCGACGGGTGAGTCGGTGACGCTGGCCGTAGCGAAGCGCTTCAACCTTGTCTACGTCGACCAGGTGGACCCGCCTGACGTTGTCATGCCCAGCTGGCTCGGCAAGCCTCTGCCGTTGCACGCGACGTCCGGCGGCAAGGCGTTCCTGGCCTGGCTGCCGGCGGACGAACGGGCGGCGATACTGCCGAAGGAACTGCAGCGCTATACCGATCGGACGATTACGGATCTGGACAAGCTGAACCGAGAGCTGGATACGGTCCGGCAGACCGGATACGCGCTCTGCGTCCGTGAGTACGAGGAGTTCTCTTCCGGTGCGTCCGCAGCCGTACTGAGCTCCCGCCACTATCCGATCGCGGTGATCAACGTGTGGGGACCTGCGCCGCGGAATCCGGCCAGAAAGCTGCACGAAATTGGCCGCGCGGCGGCGCGGACCGCGGAGGCCGTCCGAGAGCTGCTCGACTGACGGTAAGCGCGCGGCTCCTGATGGGTCATTGAGCACCGTGCCATTACCTTGACCGCTCCAGAAAATGGCTGTTAGTCTCCACGATGAGAACACATCGTTCGCATGGTGAACGGGTGAACGCGACGAGGGCGCCAGGAGGACTGCGATGGCGGTCTCCCAGAAGGTCATCATTACCTGCGCCATAACTGGCTCCGGGCACACGCCATCGATGTCGCCTTACCTGCCGTACACGGTGGAGCAGGTGGTCGAGCAGGGCGTCGCTGCCGCCGAAGCCGGGGCGGCCGTTCTGCACCTGCACGCACGGGATCCGGGAGACGGCAGGCCTACCGCTGATCCGGCAGTTTTCGCCCAGTACGCAAGGGGCATCAGCGACCGCTGCGATGTGGTCATCAGCATCTCGACCGGCGGCGGTACCGGAATGACGGTGCAAGAACGGCTTGAAGGCGTGCTGAAACTCAAGCCCGAGTTGTGCACGCTCAATCTCGGCACCATGAATTACGGCAGCTTCCCGATGATCGACAGGTACAAAGGCCAGTTCCGCTACGACTGGGAAGAGCCGTACCTGGAGAGCACCAGAGCCGAGCCGTTCGTGAGTACCTACGCGGACATCGAGCACATGCTCAAGGTCGTCGGGCCGCAGACCGGCACCAGATTCGAAGCCGAGGCTTATGACGTCGCGCACCTCTACACGCTGGCGTACTACCTGGACAAGGGACTGGTCGAGCCGCCGGTCTTTATCCAGACCATCTTCGGCACGATGGGCGGCATCGGTCCCGACGTTGACCACATCGTGCATATGAAGCGGACAGCTGACCGGCTGCTCGGCGACGCGTATGAGTGGTCAACGCTCGGCGCCGGGCGATACCAGATGGGCATCGTCACTGCAGCAGCCATCATGGGCTCACATGTCCGGGTCGGTCTCGAGGACAGCCTTTACCTGGGGAAAGGTCAGCTCGCTGAGTCGAACGCTGACCAAGTCGCCAAGATCCGCCAGATCCTGGCAGCGCTGTCATTGGAGATCGCAACCCCTGCAGAGGCACGGCAGATACTCGGCCTGAAGGGCCTGGGCAACGTCGGATACTGACCCAGCCTTAGCGCCGATGGCTGACAGCGAAAGGCAGCTATGACCCCAGTGCAGCCAGACCAGGTACGCAGGGTGGGCATTGTGGGGGCCGGAGTTATCGGCGGCGGCTGGGCGATGCACTACCTCCGGATGGGCCTGGACGTTGATGTCTACGATCCTGCGCCTACCGCAGCGCGCGATCTTTCGCGCATGCGCGCGGAAATCTGGCCGCTGCTCGTACGCATCGGGCTTAGGGACGGTGCAAGCCCAGATCGGCTGACCGTGCACGCCGACCTAGCTGGTGCCGTTTCAGCTGCGGACATCGTGCAGGAGAACGCTCCGGAGGACGCCGTCGTTAAGCGGCAGGTGCTCAGTGCCATCGACGCGGTGGCGCGGCCGGACGCAGTGATCGCATCCAGTACGTCGGGCTTCGGCATGACAGTGCTGCAGCAAGATTGCCAGCGGCCACAACGGTGCGTGGTCGGCCACCCGTTTAATCCGCCCTACCTCATCCCGCTCGTCGAAGTCGTCGGCGGTGAGCAAACCGACCCGGCCTGCGTGGACTGGCTGGCTGCGTTCTATGCCGCGGTTGGCAAGCGGCCGTTGCAGCTAACCAGGGAACTGCCCGGGTTTGTCGGGAACCGGCTGCAGGAAGCCATGTGGCGCGAGGCACTGCATATGGTGGCGGCCGGCGAGGCGACCGTCGAAGAGATCGACGAGTCGATCGCGTTCGGTCCTGGCCTGCGCTGGGCGCTCATGGGTCCGTGCCTCACGTTCCATCTGGCGGGTGGCGGTGGCGGAATGGCGCACATGCTCGATCACTTCGGTGCCGCCTTGCTCGAGCCGTGGACTCGCCTCGTTGCGCCGCCGCTGACGCCAGAGCTCAGGCAGAGGATGGTCGATGGCTGCGAGCGGGAGGCCGCCGGCTGGTCTGTCGATCAGCTTGAGCAGCGACGCGACGAGTTCCTGGCCGAGCTGCTGATCTTGCTCGAGCGGCACTCTCTCGACCAGGTGGAAGACTCAGGTCCGCGCTTGCCAACCGCGCGGCTCACCGCGGCGGGCCCGATTCAGCCGGACGTGTCAGCACCGGCGGGCTGGGCGGGCTGATGGCGCTGAGGCGTGGTCTATTGACACCCACTGGCCAGCGAATTTACACTCCAGCACAGCACATAATGCACGCTTGGTTCACATCGTGAACCAAGACGAGCGAGGCGATGTGCGAGGACCGCGCTCGGCCTTACCCACAGTCGGGAGGGGAGCATGGATCTTAGCCGCAGAGATTTCGTAAAGACCGCGGCGGCCGGCTCGCTGGCCTTAAGCGCAGGGGGGCTGCTCAGCGCCTGCGGCCTGAACGTGAAAACTGTTGCGGACGTAGTTCACCACGTCCCCGGCACACGCAAGCGCGGCGGCACGCTAAGAGCGGCGATCACGGGCGGCTCGAGCGCAGACACCCTTGATCCGCTCGCGGCCGTCGCCAACACAGACTTCTCCCGCGTCAACAATCTTTTCGAGCCACTGCTCGCACTCACGCCGGACGCACAGCCGATGTTCGTCCTAGCCGACGAGCTCACGCCAAACGCCACGGCGACGGAGTGGGTGCTCAGGCTGAAGCCCGGCATCACTTTCCACAACGGGAAAGACCTCACGGCTGACGACGTCATCTATACGTTCCAGACCGTGCTCAACCCAAAGGCACCGGCAGCAGCGGCAGCCGGCCTGGCCTCCATAGACGCGACCGCGATGACGAAGCTGGACCCGCTCACAGTGCGGATCCCGTGCAAGACCCCGTTCGCCACGTTGCAACAGGCGCTGGCGATCCCGACCTACTCAGACGTCATCCCCGTCGGCTTTAATCCGGCCGACGGCATCGGCACTGGCCCGTTTAAGCTGCAGAGCTTCACCCCTGGCACCCAGAGCACCTTCGTCCGCTACAACGACTACTGGCAAAGCGGCCTGCCGTATCTCGATGAGGTTGTCATCACCGACTACAGCGACGCCACCAGTCAGGTCAACGCCCTGCTGGCTGGCGAGGTAGACGTGGTTAACCTGCTGTCAGCCGACGTCATCGGCATCGTGGAGAGCCAGGGCAAGAACATCCTGATCTCGAACGGCGGCGGCTGGAACCCGTTCACCATGCGGGTAGACGTCGCGCCATTCAAGGACGTGCGGGTGCGGCAGGCGATGAGACTCATCGTCGACCGGCCGCAAATGCTAGAAGTCTTGTTCGGCGGCCACGGCACTCTCGGCAATGACGTATTCGGGATCTGGTCCTCCGACTACGACCACAGCCTGCCGCAGCGGCACCAGGACATAGATCAGGCCAAGTTCCTGCTGAAGGCGGCAGGCGAGGACGGGCTCGCCGCGCAGCTCGTCAGCTCGGAGATTGGCCAGGCCACTGTCGAGGCCGCTGAGGTGCTGGCGCAGCAAGCGAGCGCAGCCGCCATGAGGATCAACGTGAATCAGATAACCGTCACCGACTTCTTCGGCACCGGTTACCTGAAGTGGGTCTTCTCCCAGGATTACTGGTACTACAACTTCTACCTGCCGCAGGTCTCGCTAGCGACCCTGCCAACGTCCCCGTTTAACGAGTGCCACTTCGACAACCCGCGCTATAACTCGCTGTACCAGCAGGCGATCGCCACCATCGACGATGCTAAGCGGCAAGAACTCGCCTACGAGATGCAGCGGATCGACTACACCGAGGGTGGCTATATCATCCCGTTCTTCCCGCCCGTGATTGACGGCTACGGCGCCAATGTCAACGGCTTGATCCCGTCAAAGGGAGGACTGTCGCTCAACGCCTACGACTTCAAGCAGGTCTGGCTGTCATGAGGACGCGCGCGCTTCGAATCAGGTCGCGCTGCCTGACCGGCCCGGCTGCCGCTAACGGAAGGATCTCCCGTCATGGCCAATGTGACGGCGCCTGCTGAGCCTGTTCCTGCGACGCGCGCTCCCAAGGCGCACCCATTTCGCGATGTCCTGGTGAGACGGCTTGGGTTCGGCGTACTCACGCTGTTCATCGTGTCGATCCTGGTGTTCGCCGCGACGCAGGTGCTGCCAGGCAACGCGGCCTCGGCGGCGCTGCAGAACACCGCCACACCCGCCCGGCTGCACGCGCTCGAAGTGCAGATGCACCTGAACCGGCCAGCGGTCGCGCAGTACTGGAGCTGGCTGACTGGCGTGCTGCACGGCGATCTCGGCACGTCGATCGTAAGCGGCGCATCAGTCAGCTCGCTGATCGGGAGCCGCATCCTCAACACGGCAGTGCTGATGCTGCTGGCGGGTGCCATCGGGACCATCGTCGGCGTGGCGCTTGGCATGCTGGCCGCAGCTCGCCGCGACAGCTGGCTCGATCACGCGCTCTCAGTCGGCGCCCTGGCTATCACCGCGCTACCGGAGTTCGTCGTCGCTATGGCGCTGGTGGTCTTCCTCGCCGCACTCGTCTGGCACGTTCTGCCGGCGGTTTCGGTGTTCCCGCCCGGGGCCTCACCGTGGTCCGTCCCTTCCCTGCTGGTCCTGCCGGTCCTCACGCTCGTCATCGTGATCGTGCCGTACACATTCCGGATGATGCGGGCTGCAATGGTCGACGCGCTCGAAAGCGACTACGTCGAGATGGCCAAGCTCAAGGGCATGTCGAGGTGGCGCGTCCTGGCCGTGCACGCGCTGCCAAACGCTATCGCGCCGACCATCCAGGTGATCGGCCTCAACTTCCTCTACCTGGCCGGCGGCGTCGTGGTCGTCGAGTACGTGTTCAACTACCCGGGCCTCGGCCAGGCGCTCGTCAATGCGGTCTCGGACCGGGATATCCCGGTCATTCAGTTCATCGTGCTGTTGCTGGCGGCTTTCTATGTCGTCGTGAACATCGCGACCGACCTGATCTCGCTCGCGGCAACCCCACGCCGGCGGCTGCCCAGATCCTGACCGAGGTGATGCAATGGCATCAAATGCGGCTCTTGCCGTACTTCAGACCGCCGGCCAGCGCCGTGCCCGCCGGCGCGAGTGGGCCGCTGTCCTCGGCCGGGCGGTGCGCACGCCACGCGGAGCAACCGGGCTCGCGATCGTCGGTGTGGTCGTCCTTATCGCAGCTATCGGCCCGGCAGTAACGCCGTACTCGAGCACCGAGTTCGTAACGGCACCGTTCGCCAATCCGTCCGCGAGGTTCCCGCTCGGCGCCGACGTGCTCGGCCGCGACGTGCTGAGCCGCACACTCGACGGCGGCTGGGAACTGCTTCTGATGGCCGCGATCGCAACCATCCTTGGAGTAGTCGGCGGCGCCATCTGCGGAGTATGTGCGGCGTACTTCGGCGGCTGGTGGGACACCCTCATCATGCGCGTCATCGACATCGTGCTTGCCTTCCCGCAGCTGGTGTTCGCGTTGCTGCTGGTCAGCGTGCTCGGCCCGAAGATCTGGCTGATCGTGCTGGCCGTCGGGATCTCGCACGCGCCGCAGGTCGCCAGGGTGACCAGGGCCGCCGCCCTGGATGTCTGCGAGCGCGACTACGTCCGAGCGGCGCAGATCCTCGGCATGCCGGCCCGCCGCGTGCTTCGCCGTGAGGTACTGCCCAACCTGACCTCCGTGCTGATGGTGGAGCTTGGCCTCCGGCTCACGTACTCGATCCTGGTGATCGCCGGCCTCAGCTTCCTCGGCTTCGGACTGCAGCCGCCTACCGCGAGCTGGGGCCTGATGATCAACGAGAACCGCATCGGGCTGGTCGCGAATCCGTGGGGGGTGCTGGCCCCCACGTTGCTCATCGCGGCGCTGACCATTGGCATGAACACACTGACCGATGCCGTCGCCCGAGCTTCGCTTGGCGTCGGCCGGCAAGCAGATGACGCCTTGCTGTCCGGAATATCTGCGGCGGGAGCAGTGCAATGACGGCGAGCGACGAGGTCACCCCGGCTGCTGGCGGCGAGACCAGCGGGAACGGCCAGCTTCGGCTAGACGTCAGCGACCTGCAGGTGCTGCGAATACCCATCAAGGGCCGGACTGGCGTGGACGTACTCGACGAGATTTCGTTCCACGTGCAGCCAGGCCAGGTCCTGGGGCTAGTGGGGGAGTCAGGCTCGGGCAAGACGACGATGGCGCTGGCATTGCTGGGCCATGTCCGCCGCGGCCTGGTCATCGGCGGCGGCAAGATCGCAGTAAACGGGGAGGACATCCTGCACCTGACGGGACGAGACCTGCAGCGACTGCGCGGCCGACAGGTTGCCTACGTGCCGCAGGATCCCTCCAGTGCCCTGAATCCGACGCTGAAGATCGGCACCCAGCTCCGGGAGGTGCTGGCATCGTATCCAGGCGACCAGAAGAAACGCGCTGACCGGCTCACCGAAATGCTCGCCGAAGTCGGGCTGTCGTCAGTGCCTGGCATCCTCACTAAATACCCGCACCAGCTGTCCGGAGGCCAGCAGCAGCGGGTCGGACTGGCGATGGCGTTCGCGTGCCGACCGCAGCTGATCGTGCTCGACGAGCCGACGACTGGGCTCGACGTCACCACGCAGCGCACGGTGCTGGAGACAATTCGCCAGCTCTGCCGTTCCTACCAGGTAGCAGCCGTCTACATCAGCCACGACCTGGCCGTTGTTGCCGAGATCGCCGACCACGTGGCAGTCATGTATGCGGGGCGGCTGGCAGAGGTCGGCCCGGCTCGTGAGGTGTTCGATACGCCCGCCCATCCGTACAGCCGTGGGCTGCTGCGCGCTGTGCCGTCGCTGGACCGCTCGCACGTGCTCACTGGGCTTCCCGGACACCCGCCGCGGCCAGGTAACCGCCCGCCTGGCTGTTTCTTCCAGCCGCGGTGCGAGTTCGCGGTGCCCGATTGCGAGCTTGGCCAGCCGCCGCTGATTCAGGTGGCGCCGTCCGGGCACAGCGCCCGGTGCATCCGAGCGCAAGAGGTCGTCGGGCTGGCCCGTCCGGCAGGCGCGCCCGCCGCCCAGCCCGCAGGTGCGAAAGCCGATGCCGTGCTGCTTGATGTGCGCGGCCTGTCGGCTACATACGGGTCGGCGACGGTGCTGCACGGGCTGACGTTGTCCGTGCCGAGCCAGCAATGCGTCGCGGTCGTGGGCATGTCGGGGTCGGGCAAGACCACGCTCGCACGCTGCCTCGTCGGGCTGCACCCGGCATGGACAGGCGAGGTCACGTTCGGTGGAGAGCCGCTGGCGAAGGGTTTCGGGCGCCGGTCTGATAAACAGCTCCGCCGGATCCAGTACATCTCCCAGAACCCGTACCAGTCGCTGAACCCGCGCCGGACGGTGGGAGAGATCATCGAGCAGCCCCTCACGCAGTTCGAGAAGCTGCCGGCCAGAGACCGGCGCAGCCGCGTCGTGGCCGCGCTGAATGCGGCCGCGCTCCGGGAATCCTTCGTGGACCTGTATCCCGACCAGCTGTCCGGTGGCGAGCGGCAGCGAGTGGCGATCGCTCGCGCCCTCATACTCGAGCCTGACCTGCTGGTATGTGACGAGATCACGTCCGCGCTCGACGTCTCGGTGCAGGCCGCAATCATCGAGCTCCTGCGCGGCCTGCGAGCGGATCGGGGATTGTCGCTGATCTTCATCACGCACAACCTTCCACTCGTCCGCAGCATCGCCGACCAGGTTGTGGTGATGAACGGCGGGCGAATCTGCGAGAGCGGCACGGTCGCTCAGGTGCTCCAGGACCCGAAGGACGCTTACACCACGCAGTTGCTGGCGGACGTACCGAAAATGACGACGCTGGTCAGCGAAGCCTGATGACGGGAGTCACCGGGTCCGGCGTCGGCATGCTGAGCAGCTGCTGGCCTGAGGACGGTCAGCCGATCGCCGCGCCGCTCGAGCTGTACCGGACGAGCGTCCGAGAAGAGTGGGTCGACTACAACGGCCACCTGAGCGAGTGGGCCTATCTGCAGGTGTTCGGCGACAACTCGGACGCGTTCTTCCGGTTCGTTGGCGTCAACGATGCGTACCGGGAAGGCGGGCGGTCCCTCTATACGGCCGAGACACATCTGCGCCACCTGCGCGAGGCGAAGCTCGGCCAGGGGCTGAACCTGACACTCCAGGTACTCGGGTTCGACTCCAAACGACTGCATCTGCTGCATCGGATGTACCGCGGCGCCGAATGCGCGGCGACTGCCGAGCAGCTGTTGCTGCACGTGGACACGCGCGCAGGCCGAGTTATTGCCTTCTCCGACCAGCTTGCGGACAGGCTGGAGCAGATCGCGTCGGCACACGCCCAGCTCGGAATTCCGGCGTTCGTCGGCCGGACGATACAGGCCCCGGTTGGAGACGCTAAGCGTGGATCTTGACCTAACGGCCGAGCAGTGCCTCATTGTCGACACCGTCAGGGACTTCGTGCAGCGCGAGCTGTACCCGCATGAGCAGGAAGTAGAAAGACTCGACGAAGTCCCTGTCGAGGTGGCTCGGTCGATCAGGGCCAAGGCAATCGCCGCGGGCTTGTATGCGGCCAACATGCCTGCGGAGCTTGGCGGCGGTGGCCTCGATGCGGTGTCGCTCACCTTGGTCGAACGCGAGCTTGGCCGCGCCAGTTACGCCTTGCAAATGCTGGTCGAACGGCCGAGCAACATCCTGCAGGCCTGCGTCGGCGAGCAACGCGAGCGGTACCTGCTGCCCGCCATCCGGGGTGAGCGCCATGACTGCGTCGCGATGACCGAACCAGAGGCCGGATCTGACGTGCGGTCGATGTCCACGGCGGCGACGCGCGACGGACGTGACTACGTCATCAACGGCACCAAGCACTTCATTAGTCACGCGGACGTGGCCGACTTCATTATCTTGTTCGCCGCCACCGGCACCGAGCTGACACGACGCGGTCCGCGCAAGCTCATCACGACGCTGCTGGTCGACTCCGATATGCCCGGGCTTACCATCCGGCGCGGACCGCGCTGCGTTTCCAACCGCGGCTACCACCAGTGTGAGCTCAGCTTCACCGACTGCCGGGTGCCCGACTCTGCCCGGCTCGGCGAGGAGGGACGGGGCTTCGATCTGCTGGGGCAGTGGCTCGGCGCCAGCCGGCTGACGGTGGCGGCTACCAGCGTGGGGCGAGCGCGACGGGTACTTGAGGCTGCAACCCAGTGGGCGGCGGAACGGCACCAGTTCGGTCAGCCGATCGGCAGCTTCCAGGGCATCGGGTTCCAGCTCGCAGACATGGCGACCGCGCTGGAAGCTGCGGAATTGCTCACCCTGCGGGCCGCGGCACGGCTGGACAATGGCGTGATGACCGGTGCCGACGCAGCGATGGCAAAGGTGTTCGCGTCAGAGATGCTGGGCCGGGTGACCGACGCGGCCGTGCAGATTTTCGGGGGAATGGGCCTGATGAGCGACCTTCCGCTAGAACGCTGGTGGCGGGACGCGCGGGTGGAGCGGATCTGGGACGGCACCAGCGAGATCCAGCGGCACATCATCGCCCGGTCGCTGCTGCAGCCGAGCGGTGCGTGACGTGACTGGGCCTGACGTGACTGGCCGATTCGACCACTCCGACCGTCGTGGCCCGGTACGGACCGAGGTAATCGGGCAGACGATCGTGATCACAATTGACCGGCCACCAGCAAATGCCGTCGATGTCATGACAAGCAGGGCCCTCTATACCGCGTTCGACCGCCTGCGTGCCGACCCTGATCTGCGAGTCGGCATCGTGACAGGCGCTGGCGACCGGTTCTTCTGCGCCGGATGGGACCTGAAGGCCGCGGCCGCGGGAGAGGCCATCGACGCTGATCATGGCCCGGGCGGGTTCGCCGGCCTGACGGAATACTTCGACCTCGGCAAGCCCGTTATCGCCGCCGTCAACGGGCTGGCGTACGGCGGCGGCCTCGAACTGATGCTGGCAGCCGACCTGGTCGTCGCGGCAGAGCACGCGCAGTTCGCCCTTACTGAGGTAACGCTCGGACTGGTAGCTGACGCCGGCGGGGTGCTCCGGCTGCCCGCAAGGCTGCCGCGCGCCATCGCACTTGAGTACCTGCTCACCGGTCGCGCGTTCACGGCGGCCGAGGCGTCCCGGTTCGGCCTGGTCAATCGCGTAGTAGCAGGCGACGGGCTGAGGCCGGCCGCTCTCGAACTAGCCACCGCCATCTGCGCAGCGGCGCCGCTCGCAGTGGCGGCCGTGCTGGAGATCGTGCGCGCTACCGCAGGCGCCGACGCTCGGAGCGGGTTTGAGATCCTTCGGACAGGCGATCTTCCGGCGTACCGGGCGATGCTCCGCTCAGCCGACGCTCGTGAGGGGGCGCGCGCCTTTACCGAGCGCCGTCGGCCAGTCTGGCGGGGCCAGTGACAGCCGGGCCCGCTTCGGGCAGCCCGCTGGAGACGGGCGGGCGAGCGGTGCCAGCCGACTGGATCGACTACAACGGTCACATGATGGACGCGTACTACTTTGTTGCGTTCACCGAAGCGACCGAGGCCCTGCTGGACTACCTAGGCCTCGGTGCGGCGTACCGCGCGCGCGCCAACTGCGGCATGTACACGGTTGAGAGTCACTTGTGCTTTCGCGCGAGCGTCCGGGCAGGCGAGAACCTGCGGTACTCCTCTCAGCTCGTTGCCGCCGATACCAAGCGGCTGCACGTCTTTCATCGCATGGTTGTGGCTGAGTCCGGTGCCGAAGCCGCGACGAACGAGCTCATGTTCCTGCATGTTGATCTCGGAGCCGAGCGTGTCACTCCGTTCCCGCCCGACCGGCATCAGGCGGTGCAGACGCTCGCCAGCCAGCACGCCGCCGTCGCCGTACCGGAGGTCGTCGGCCGCGGCATCGCAATGCCTGCCAGGGTGCCGGGTGCTGGTATTGCATCCAGCTGACTGGGTCGGTCATCGTCGGCAGCGGTTACGGCAGGAGGTGCCCGGCGAGCTCGTCGGGGTTACTGCTCCAGTCGCGGCGCGCGATGGTGTACTCAATCTCGCCGTCAACGTCGCTGACCGCCAGCACGCCTCGCGATGTCAACCCGAAGAGCTCCTTTTCGACTTCGCTGTCGTCCATGCCGCTGGCCGCCGCGATGCTGGTCCGGTCAGCACGATGACCGGAGAACCCGAGAGTGGCCACCGCCTCGTAAATGTAGGTATCGGTGTCGCTGAGGGTCTGAGCGTCCACCCAGGGTGCCGCGTGCGATGAAGTCCGTCGTTCCCCCGGATATTCGGTCATGTCATCTCACCTCTTCGCCCGCAAAAGGGTCCGGCGCCAATCGAGTACCTTCCGACCAGTCTGCTAAACGTCGCCGGCCAGTCAGCAGGTGGTCTCGGCTGCGGCACAGCCGGCAGGCAACAGTTCGGCAGCGCGAGTTCACAAGCCGGCGCCTGACGAGGAAGATCGATCCCATGGATGTCGTCTCCGTCATCATTCTGGCCGCCTGGATCGTCTTCTGGATCTACTGGCTTGCCTCGTCGGTGAACGTCAAGACCGGCCGTACGAGGTGGGGTCAGTTCGCTGGCATCCGGGTCGCGGCGATACTGATCGTGCTTCTGCTGGTGCGGACAAGGGTCCTGAAGGGGCATGCCGTTACGACCAACGATTGGCTGGAGGGCATCGGGCTCGCCATCTTCGTGGCGGGGCTGGCTCTCGCCGTCTGGGCGCGGCTCTACCTTGGCCGGAACTGGGGCATGCCGATGTCGCAGAAGGACGAACCGGAGCTCGTCACCACCGGCCCGTACCGGAAGGTGCGGCACCCCATCTACTCCGGCATCATCCTGGCGATGGTGGGGACGGCGGTAGCAGTCAGCGTGTACTGGCTGATTGCCGTCGCCCTGCTCGGGACGTACTTCATCTACAGCGCCTTCATGGAAGAGCGCCACATGGCAGGCGAGTTCCCCGCCTCATATCCCGACTACAAGCGGTCAACCAAGATGCTCATCCCGTTTGTCCTCTGACCGAGAGATGGACTGGCCTGAGGGTTTCATGTGGGGAACGGGCGCTTCGGCGACGCAGTGTGAGGGCGCGTCGCGCGCGTCGGACTGGTGGGACTGGGAGCGGGCAGGCCACGCGCCGCTGTCGGGCGAGGGGAACGGGTTCGCAGCGCGATTCGCTGAGGACTTCCGGCTGCTCGCCAGCCTGGGGCTGCGCCATCACCGGCTGACGATCGACTGGGC
>Ga0335074_10002058_pt1 | contig 27410 bp, 24 predicted proteins | sample Lox_Sample_23_FD_206715 | JGI IMG/M metagenome (GOLD analysis project Ga0335074, IMG submission 206715) | Soil microbial communities from Loxahatchee National Wildlife Refuge, Florida, United States - Lox_Sample_2.3 | ecosystem: Environmental > Terrestrial > Soil > Wetlands | place: USA...
CAAGGCGATCAACGTGGGACTATACTCGCAGCCGGATCGCTCTTGCGCCTGCGTCCAAGCTGGCCGTGCGTGCGCAGGAAGAAGGTATGCGCGATGCGCGGCGTTGTTCCCACCTTGATCACAGGCGGGAGGGTTGAATTCCGCCGAGAAAACGGTTCATGACGGACCGCGGGGCGTCCTGCGAAATGCGAGGGCGCAGCGAAGGCAATCGATCAACTCCGCCCCCTCCAGAGGCTTGCGAAGGTAGCACACGACCCCTAGCCTGAGCGCACGCTCCTGCACTTTGTCGTCCGGATAGGCGGTCACGAGGATCGTTGGGATCGTACGTGCTGTGCTGACCAGGTGCTCGTAGAGTTCGATTCCCGTCATTCTGGGCATTTGCACATCGGCAACCAGGCAAGCGGTCGTCGCACGTTCTGGGGATACCAGAAATTCGGATGCGGAACGGAACACCGCAACGGTGCAGCCAAGCGACTTGAACAGTCTTCGCATGGAATCACGAAAGGACTGATCGTCATCGACGACTGAAATCAATGATCGCCCAGACAATACGTCCTTCGAAGCGTAACCCTCTGCCACCACACGCCCCAGGGCCGAGTCCGATACCACTGTGACAGCAAGAATGGCGCTGTAACCCCGGCGTCACTCTAAACCTTGGTTTAGGCCACCCGGGCACTCTAAAGCCCGCTCCAGCCTGCCAATGTGGGTATGGGTGCGCCTATGCTGGACTGGAGGGCGGCGCGACCATTCGCAAGCCGAGAGAGAGGCGCTTTCGGTGGACCTACCACCGAGCAGCAATCGAATCTGCGCAATGCGCTGCCCACTTCCCGCTCTAAGCCAAAGTCCTATGGCCGTTGCGGCAGTCCTCCACTAGCTTCATCCCGTCGGCCTTTCCGGAGAGATAGGCGAATCGCCCCGGCGATGAGGTTCGGCATGGTCCCGAGCACGCAGCACTGTTATCGAGCGCATTACAGAGGGGCGATATCATGAAGTCAGTGCAGAACGTTAACGTCGTGGTAGTTCACGGCGCATGGGCCGATGGTTCCAGCTGGAGCGCTGTTATCAGCTCCCTGCAGTCCCGCGGTCTCGCGATCATTGCAGCCCCGATTCCCTTAACGTCGTTGGACGATGACATCGCGGCATTGCATGGCGCGCTCGAGCGCACTGAGGGACCGCTGGTACTGGCGGCGCACGCCTACGCCGGTGCCGTGATATCCGGAGCAAAAAATTCCCGCGTGAAGGCTCTGTGCTTCATCGCCGCCCTAACGCCCCAGGAAGGTGAGACCGTGGCTGACGTCTTCTATCGCGAACCTGCCCATCCGCAGGCACCAAAGCTCGCCCCCGATTCCCGGGGCTTTGTCTGGCTGCCGGATGACTCATTTGCCGCTGCCTTCGCGCAGAACGCTTCGCGCGAACAAGCGGGATTGCTCGCCGCCACACAACGGCCAATCGCGATCCCGTGCATTCAGCAGCGCATCTCCCATGCGGCCTGGAAAACGACCCCCTCGTGGTACCTGATCGCGGAAGAGGATCGGATGATCAATCCCGCGACCCAGCGATTCCTGGCCGAGCGAATGCGCGCCAAGGTGCGATCGGAGAGAGTCGATCACACCCCGATCGTAACGGCACCCGGCCTTGTGAGCCAAGTGATCCTCGACGCGGTGACATCTGCTGCTGAGACCGCCCATGACCGAGCGATATGAGTATCTCATTCTGGGCAGCGGCAATGGCGGCGGATTCCTGGCATGGCACATGGCCCGATCAGACTCGTAACATGTGTGAGACGATCATCCAATCTCACAAGGGTGGAGTCTGCTAGCGTCAATACCCTGAACGCATGCCCGAGGTGACGCAGAAAGATGGACACACTGAGTAGCATCAAGGCGTTTCGGCAGGTCGTCGAATCGGGTAGCTTCGTCGCCGCCGCGGAGCGGCTTGAAATATCCCGCGCGATGGTCACCAGACATGTAAAGCATGTTGAGTCGCGGCTCGGGGTGCGGCTCCTCAACCGCAACAGTCGAAAACTGAGTCTCACGGACCCGGGCCGGGTCTATTTCGAACGCTGCGGGAGCATTCTGGAGGAATTGCAGGCTACCGAGCAGGAGCTCGGCTCATTGAGTCGCGCTGCGCGCGGAACGTTACGGCTCACTTCGCCCGGCTTCGCCGCCGGTGGCCGGACTGCCAATCTGCTTGCCGAATACCGCCGGCGCTACCCGGATGTACTGATCGACGCATCCTTCGAGGACCGATTGGCAGATCTCGTATCGGAAGGCCATGACGTCGCGCTGCGAATCGTCTCTAGCCCGGACTCCCTGCCCATTGGCCTCACGGCTCGTCCGATCCGACGCGCGGCGTTCTATCTGGCCGCCTCGCGCGAGTATCTCAAGCAACGCGGCACGCCCCAATCGCCGGCAGATCTAGCCGCACATGACTTCGTTGCGCTCGGAAGCATCAATTCGCTCCTTCCGGCAAGTCTCAAGGGCAAGCTCGGGACTCCGCCTCGAATCGCGCTGCGTTATCGTTCAACGGGTGACGTGGTAAATGCCATCACCGCCGGAATTGGTGTAGGTCCGGTTCCCGAAGTCATCTTCGAGGACCCGTTGTTCAGAGAGATATTGGTCCCGATATTTCCTGAGTGCCCAATTCAGGAAGCCACGCTCTATATCATCTTCACCGGCCGTAGGTTCATGCCTCAGACGATTCGCACGTTCGTCGATTTTATCCTGGAGTCACTCTCTTTTGTTCCCGATGCGGGCATCGCTCCGTTCACCCACCAGAGCCGTGGGAATCCGGTCCGCTCCGCGACCTAGCGCAGGCACGGGGCTTCTCTGTACGCGGGCTTGAGCAGTGGTGGTTGGAATGAAGCTGCGAGGCTACATGCGCGTGCTGGGCGGCGATCGCCTACTGGTTAACCCAATCGACACGGCAAGAGATCACGTGCGTGGCGGAGCGCCGGAAGGCCGCCATGCGATCTTCCTGGTATATGGCGATTTTCTCTGCCCGTACTGTCGACGGCTGGGTCAAGTTCTCGACCGGGTGCACCGTGCGTTGGGTGGCCGAATGGCCTACATATTCCGCCATTTCCCGAACGAGCGTGCGCATCCGGGCGCCGTGCTGATATCGCTCGGTTCGGAGGCTGCCGGTCGACAGAACCGATTCTGGGACATGCACGACGCGCTCTACGCGCATGCGCTGCCGATTGATGAGGAAGTACTGCTCGAGATCGCGGCATCACTCGACCTCGACATGCAGCGCTTCCACACGGATCTCGACGATCCTGAGATCCGGCAGCGCATTGAGGGAGACCTTGCGGATGGTCGCCGGAACGGGGTGACTGCGACCCCGACCATCTTTATCGACGGCGTGCGGTACGATGGGGCCTGGGATTTCTACTCGATGCTCGAGGCGCTCCAGCCGCCCCTTGGCGCGCAGGTAAAGCGAACCGCGAGGGCGTTCGCGAACCTCCCGGCGTCAGCTGGAATCGCGCTGATGATCGCAGCCACCGTGGCGCTGATCTGCGCCAATGGACCCCTTGCACCCGACTACCGGCAACTTGTGAGCGCGCCGTTGGGTATTGGCCCCGTCATGGGCTTGCTCTCGCTGAGCGTCGGGGAATGGTGCTCAGAGGGTTTGCTGACCATCTTCTTCCTCATCCTCGGGCTGGAGATCCGCCGGGAGATGGCCGGAGAGTCGCTCGCCAGCTGGAAGTCTGTATCGGCACCCATGCTCGGCGCAATCGGAGGCATCCTCGCACCGGCGCTCCTCTATCTGGCATTCAACCGGGGACCCACGGCGGCGGGCTGGTCCGTGCCCGCCGACACCAGTGTCGCTTTCACGCTCGGTATTCTTGCGCTCTTTGGCACCCGAGCGTCCAGTGGCCTGAAGGTGTTCGTCGCCACCTACGCGGTAACTGACGACGTCCTTTCCGTTCTGATTCTCGCAATCTTTTATCCTCACACAGCTCATATCGCATGGCTCCTCGCGGGAGGCGTCGCCATCGCGGCACTCGCAATTTTGAATCGCTCGCGCGTATACGCTGTGTGGCCTTACCTCCTTGCCACGGTCGGCTTGTGGGTCGGACTGCACATGGCCGGCGTGAGCGGCGCGCTCAGCGGCATCGCGCTCGCCGCGTTCTTGCCCCGCCGCCCGGCCCCTATGGCGGCTCCGCTGCTGGCCCAAGCTGCGACGGCGCTCGCCGCTCTCGAACACGCCGAGAATGAGCTCATGCATGCCGAAGGCGAACACAACCGGCTGCAACAAGCACCCGTCTGGGCCTGGGCGAGCCGGAATCTCTCCGCGGCAGCCGAACGGCTCCTGTCGCCCGCGGAGCGAGCAGAACGTGCCGTGGAACCCTGGTCGACCTATGTCGTGCTTCCCATCTTCGCATTCACTGCTACCGGTATCCCACTGATCGCGAACTTCAGTCCACCGCATGCGCTAGCGGTATTTGCCGGAGTTACGCTGGGATTCGCACTCGCCAAGCCAATCGGCATTGCCCTGGCGAGCTGGGGAGCCGCGAAGGTAGGATTCGCCCAGTTGCCGGCCGATGCGGCCCCTCTTGCGCTGCTGGGGGCGAGCTTCCTTTGTGGAATTGGAGATCCGCTGTCGTTACTCATCGCCGATCGGGCGTTTGAGAATGACTCGTATGCCCTGATAGCGAAGATCGGTGTGCTGGCAGGGTCGGCGATCGCGGTCCTTCTGGGGGCGACACTGCTTTCCCTTAGCCGAGCTCCCCGTGCCGATGCAACGCGACTAAACTAAGGTTTAGGGACGAAGCAGCTCCGATGCATTTGCGTTCACTCGCGAGCACGGGAAAGCAGAAAACGAGCTGATCACGTCTCTCTCTTGCGCGACAGCTCGCCGGCTGTGCAACGGGCATTCGGGGAACCTGCCGCCCATCGAGCCCATCGGCACAGGAACGCCCCTCACCTCCTTCGAACAACCCTCAGAATGGAGATGACGATACCTATGCGAAACTCGAGCCGATTCATCACCCGATGCAGCGCTGGTATTCTGGCCCCCACGCTGGCCCAGCTAGACCGTCTGCAGTAGAGGCGCCCGACGGTGTTTTGTCCCTTGCTCGTAGGCGAAGGCATACCCCAGCAGATCCCCTTCACTCCACATGCGACCGACGATGATCAAGCAGAATGGCGCGCCGGACTTGTAGTAGCCGGCAGGCACCACTACGCCCGGCAACCCCGCAATGTTGATCTCGCTTACCGTAGTCTCTTGTATTACTCGCTCGTCCCGCAACGCGGGAATCTCCTCGCGCATTTGCGGAAAAATGAGTGCATCCAGTCGATGTCGCTCGAAAACCTCGCTAAACGCACTGAGGTATGCTTCTCTAAGCGCGAAAAAGGCGGATAGGTCGGGCGAGCGAACCGGGTCGGACAGGCACGCCGCAAATCCCGGTAGGTTGTGCGCAGACTGGAGGCGCCCGTTCGGTCCGAAAACATTGTCAGCCGCCGTGGCTTTGGCAAACTCGGCAAAGCTTCTGAGTGCAGCGCTTGGGCCTAGTCGAGTGAGGTAAGCGTGGATATCGTGTGGCAGCGATTCCAGTCCACGCGCATCCATAAACGAGCCAGGTGTAATTTTTGCGAGCTTCGCAAAACCTGATCCCGCGAAGGGGTCGGTCAGCAAGGTAGCCTTCTGTGCTTTGATCTCGGACTGCGCTCTCTGATAAAGCTCACTGGTCTCGGCCGACAACGGTTGTTCGCGCCAACCGATGCCGTAAAGCCCAATGCGCTTACCAGCAAGTGCATCCGCTCTCAACTGCGCCGTGTATCCTCCCCTCGGCCTCCGACCGACCCCTGCAATGGTCTTGGGGTCCTCAGAGGAATAGCCCGCCAGAACATCGAGACACAATGCGGCGTCGCGAACGCATCGGCTAATCGGACCCACAACATCGCGACTGCCCGACAACGGAACGACCCCGACGTTCGGCACCAGGCCGAAGGTTGGCTTGATGCCGACAAGCCCCTGAGCTGAAGCCGGATTCTGAATTGAGCCGGCAGTTTCCTCTGCCAATCCTACCACCGCCATGCTCGCCGCAACGGCAGTGGCAGTGCCAGCGCTACTCGCGCCAGGGGCGCGATCTGTCAACACAGCATTCAGCGTTGGTCCTGCCCAGCTATTGTTCGCGTTTGTAGTGTGATAGCTCAGCACGGGAGCATTGGTCTTACCGAGCATAATGGCTCCCGCGGCGCGCATGCGCGCAACGACGGGAGCGTCGGCCTCCGGCATCAAGTCCACTCCGCCTTTCTTGCTGTAAAGTAGCGACCAGCCCGCAGTCGTCGGGAACCCTTGCATATCCATCGGATCTTTGATGACGACAGGCACGCCCGCGAGCGGCCCGAGTGCCTGACCCGACGAGCGCCGTTGGTCAATGGCTCGCGCGTCCGCAAGAACATCAGGATTCAGGAAAATAATCGCGTTATACCGCCCATTGTAGGTCGTGATCCTGTCCAAGCAGGCCTCTGCCAGCATCTCGGCCGTGAAGGCACCACTCGCGAAACCCGCCTGAATCTGCTCCACACTGATTTCCGCAATGTCGGGTCGTGCGCCACTCGGCATCGCTGTTGTTCGGGCCGTCACGTCGTGCTCCCCATTCCAGTAGATTTTTCCACGAAACAGCTCTCGTGCTCGTAATCCACACTCAGCTGCATGTCAGCCGGCCGACGCGTATCGTCGCATGCGATTGCGGCGTCCAGCGATCGCTACTCACCCTACCGCATCCCCATCATCGCCACAGTCGAATGATCTGTTCGGCAACGCCAGGTAGGTCAGGCGCGGAAACCTGAGGTTGGGGAAGCCCCGCAAGCGGCAAGAGGGCGTTTCCGGGCCGTGCGACGAGGGCTCCGGAGCACCCCACGCTCTGCGCGCCTATCGTGTCCCAGACGTGCGCGGCCACCATGCAAATGTCCGCTGGCGCAACGCCTAACTCTTCCGCAGCCATGTGATACACCTGAGGCGCAGGCTTGAATCGACGGACGCGATCAACGCTGAACGATCGCTCAAACCAGCCGTCTATTCCAGCGTGCTTCAAGGGGCTTGTCTGAGGATCCGGCGGCGAGTTCGTCAGCGTGACCAAACGAAAGCCCGCATCCTTCAGTCGCTTCAATCCCGCGGGAACGTCAGAGTGGGCGGGCATAGTCAGCAGGCGCGTCTTAAGCTCCGCGATGTCTTGCTCCTCAACGCGCGCAGCATGAACTGCTCCCAGCATCCTCAGCACAGCCTGTCCCAAGGAAAAGAACGTCGTATACGGACCGGATAGGGTGATCGCGGCCGAGTAGAGAATCAATTGGGCGAACCATTCCCTCAATACCTGCTTGTCGCCGAATACACGTTGAAACAAGGGCGCCAGGAACTCGATATCGAGCAGCGTTTCGTTGACATCGAATAAGCAAACCATCGGTTTCAAAGCAGCACTCCCGATCATTGGCAGCGCACTCAGTGCGTATCATACGAGCTGCGGCATCCGTCAGACGATCGAGAACGGCTGCTCTCAGCAGCGCCGGCCAAGTTCGGCGGCCGGCGCCCCCGTGACAGGGCTATTCAATCATCTAGCGGCGCACCCATCTCTTTTGGTACTTGGCATCAGAGGATGCCGTCATGGGTCGCACATTTATTGTACCTCGCGACTGATTTTGTGATGGCGGTGATGGCGCGCCGCTGTCTTCTGAGAACCCCGATGCTTGGGTGTGGTAAGCGGTCTGCCCGGTGGATGCGTTCGTGCCGAGCATTCGATGCGCGACTTGAGCTCGCATCTTGCGGAACTAGCCATCGTGTTTCAGCGTTTCGGAGTTGGCCGATACTAGCCAAGAAATGCTACCGCTATTCAATACTGGCCGTATCCTTGGACTGCAGAATAATGTTACGAAGAGGTACTTACGCATCCTTGCGCGTATTGAGACGAGGCACTGATCCGTCAACCGTCACTGAGTGACGCCTTTTCGTCTAGTGATGTCAAAAGTTCTGCCGGGCCGTTTCGTTTGGATCCCCAGTACGGTGTCGTGGTCAATCGAGCCGCGAAGTGCGTCGCGAGCTTTGAGGCTGCATCTTCCTATACTTCTTGCATCGGGAGAAAAAAAATGCCTGAAAGAGCAGTAACAATGGCCTCGCCGGCAAACCCTACGGCGGTGGGCCTTGTGGCGTTTGGCCTCACGACGGTGCTGCTGAGCCTTATTAACATCGGAATCCTGCCGCCAGGAGGTGAAGCGGTGGTGATACCCCTTGGGTTCGCGTTCGGTGGACTAACGCAGATCCTCGCGGGAGCATTTGAGTTTTTGCTCAAGAACACCTTCGGCATGACCGCATTTCTAAGTTATGGCGCCTTCTGGTGGTGGTTCGCGTTTCTGCTGCTGCTGGCCAATAACCACCTACTGGATATCTCGGCCGCCGGTGCGACTCTCGGTGTGACCCTGCTCCTTTGGGGATTGTTCACCCTATATATGTGGGTCAGCACATTTCGGCAGCCCAGGATCATCTTCCTGATCTTTCTCACGCTCTGGATAAGCTTGGGCCTGCTCGGTCTCGGCGCCATTGAGCACAATGCAAGCCTCAATCATGCGGGCGGATGGCTTGGATTGGGCTGCGGCTTCATGGCCCTTTACGGCAGTTTCGGCATCGTGACCAATGAGACCTTCGGGCGCACGATCGTGCCGCTAGGAGAGATACCCCTCCTGTCTTAGGTCGAATCCGGTGATTTGGGGTTGCCCGCTCGCCGCTTGCGCGCTTGCATGGGGCGTTCCGCTCACACATTCGTGCGTTAATTCTTCCATCTTGGGTAATTCGACCTCGACGTCGCCCCCAGTGAGGAAGTTGCTGAGCTATAAGGAATATACCCTCCCCTACTATGCCAATGCTGTCCAACCGCTGAACACCGGGGGGCTCAGTGGTCCGCTCCGCCCTGACTGGGTGCCGCCCCTAATGACACTTTCGCCGTTGCTGACCGAGCTCGTACGCTGGGACGCCTACTATCAGCAATCCGGCAACGGCGCCCGCGTGCTGAACCTGGGGGCCGGAAAAGGTCTTTTCCTGGTGCCGACGAGTTCAAACGAAGTCGACATAGGGTTGCCGTCGTACGAGGAGCGCCGCGACGTAGCACCCCGCTTCCGGCTTGACAGACTTTCAGTACCTGCTCATCAAGCGACTCTGCAATATCGCGTTCTGCGGGCAATCTGGCCGGAGCTTGAGGTGAACTGGACGCACTGGCTGGACGGGACACAGCGCGGCGGGGTGAACCAGGTGTTCCTCACCTCGGGGGTCATCGTGAGCTCGATCCCTGTAACAAGCAGCCTGCGCACTACTGTGGGGATAGGTTATCAGTTCGCAGTCGCGCCTGCCCAGACGCTCAAGCCCGTGCAAACGCCCACATATAAGAACAACGTCGTCCTCACCGCAAGGCTGCTCTTCTGATCCGTCCTCACGACCGCCGCACAGATCGAAAGACCTTCGCTGGCGGAGCGCGCTGCCGCGCAATCACCCTCAATTCTGGTCGCCCGAGTTGATTGTGAAGTGCAACTGATCGAGGTTCAGCCGTTTACGCAGGTCGGCGACTTCGCTCGCGGATACCGACGACGCGTCATTGCCCCAACTGTGACGGATATAAGTAGCCACATCTGCAATTTCAGCGTCAGTCAGTTTCCAGGCAAAGCTCGGCATCGTCAAGGGCGTCGGCCGCTCGGGGCTGGTCCCGATCCGGTCGCCAGCAAGGATCATGTGCTGCAACGAAGTCGAGTCCGCCTGCTGCACGACGGCATTGTGTCCCAGCGGCGGGAAGTAGCCCGGCTGGCCGACGCCGTTCTCTAAGTGACAGGACGCACAGACGTCCGAATAAATGGCGGCTCCACGCTTCATTGCCAGAGCATCCGCCTGCCCCGCTGTCTCGCTAGGACTCGGCGCGAGGCTCTTGAGGTACACCGCGATCGCCCGCCGATCCGCTTCGGTCATAAGCGAAGTGGAATAGGTAACGACATCGCCCATGGCTCCACCGGCTGCAGCACGGCTGTTGCGGCCGTCCCGCAGATACGCCGCGATATCCTCGATGCTCCACGCTCCGAGACCAGTGCGGTCGTTGCCAGTGAGATCGGGCGCAACCCAATTGTCCAGCGTACCGCCTTCTAACAGACGGCTCGAGCTATCGGCGCCGAATTCGTTCTTGGGCGTGTGGCAGCCCCCGCAATGTCCAAGCCCGGTGACAAGGTACGCGCCACGGTTCCATTCCGCGGATTGACCTGGATCATCCCGAAAGTCCTTTGTGTTCAGGTAGAGAAGATTCCAGAACTTGACCGTCGCACGGACACTCATTGGCCAGCGCAGCCCGTTTTCAGGCGGCGTGTAGTGCACCGCCGGTGTGGTCTTCAGAAATGCAAGAATCGCGTCGTCGTCCTCGCGGCTGGCAAGATGAAACCACGGATAAGGGAATGCGGGATACAGGCTCTCACCGCGCACGCCTTTGCCGTCGTGCATCGCCCGATAGAATTGGTCACTGGTCCAGTTGCCGATGCCGGTCTGCCGATCTGAGGTGATATTTGATGAATAGATCACACCGAACGGCGTCTGCAGACCCAAGCCACCAGCCAGCGGCTCGCCCCCGGGGCGAAGATGGCAGGACATGCAATCACCCACGGCCACGAGGTACTCCCCCCGGTGAATCCTCGCCGCATCGGGCGTAGATGGATCGATCGCTCGAGTCAGCACGTTTCCGGGAAGAATTCCTTCTTCGGCAGAAGTGGGAGCGGCTCCCGTTTGAGCGAGCGCACCAAGCGACGCGATCAACAGCAGCGCGAGCGCTAAGCTTCGAGCCCGCCGCGAGCCCCCGGCCTTCATGCCTGCACCAATGGACCGGGTTGCTTCAGATATCGAGTGAGCATCTCATGCGCCGAGTGATAGGCCAGCGCAGCCACAGTGGCTGTGGGGTTGTAACCCGCATTCTGGGGGAAGGCTCCCGCACCCATGGAAAAGACGTTCGGAACATCCCAGACCTGGAGATACTTGTTAATTACGCTGTCTTTAGGACTCCCCCCCATGATCGCGCCACCCGTGTTGTGGGTTGTCTGGTAGGGGACCACGCTCCATGGCCGGCTGCGCCTGTTTGCTTTGATCTCCCGGGGATTCATTGCGCGAGCCACCTCGGACGCTCGGTCCGTGAGATAGTCCGACATCTTCAAGTCGTTCTCGCTGAAATCGAAGGTCATCCGCAGCATCGGGTTGCCGTGGCCATCCCGGTAGGTCGGATCCAGCGAAAGGTAGTTACTGCGCGTACTCATACTAGAGCCATGAATGCTCAGATTGAACGAGCGCAGATAGTTCTTGGCCGCAGCGCGCTTCCATTGGAGTCCCCAGTCTGGTGTGCCCTGAGGGGTGTAGATCATTTCGATCGGTCTACCGCCGGTGATCATGCCCGCGATATACGCACCGCCGATGAAGCCGAGTCCGCCGTGATCGAAATTGTCGCCATTGAAATCGTCGATAACGGTGGCGTGGGCCCCCGCTCCTATGAAGGGGTTAATGATTTTATCGTCGAAGAACACGTTCACCGACGACATGGTCTGGTAGGCGTAGTTCTTTCCAACCACTCCGTCCCCTGTGTGAGGGTCGTAAGGCACGCCGATGCCGGAGAGGAGGAGAAGCCTCACGTTGTGCAACACGTACGCCGAGAGAATGACGATTTCCGCCGGTTGAAAGAATTCTTCTCCCGCGCTGTTCACATAGGTCACGCCGGTCGCCCGCTTTTTGTCTGGCGTGAGCTCGACCTTGAGCACCTCACATTCGGTCTTCAGCGTGAAATTCTGCTTGCGCAGCAGGTAGGGCAGCACCGTGGTCTGGGGACTGGCCTTCGAGTAGTTCCCGCACCCGAACTTCTCGCAAAAACCGCAATACGTACAGGCGCCAAGCTGAGCGCCGAGTGGATTCGTGTAGGCCTGAGACAGATTACCGGTCGGATGGGGAAACGGGTGTCTGCCCAATTCCCCCGCGGCCTTCCCGAACAGAGTCGGCCCGTAAGTCTGTTTCAGCGGCGGCGTCGGATATTCCATGGAGCGCGGCCCTTCAAACGGATTGCCGCCCGGCTGGATGGTGCCCTTCAGGTTGCCCGCCTTGCCGCTTGTCCCGCAGAGCAGGTCGAACTGGTTGTAGTACGGCTCCAATTCCTCGTAGGTGATACCCCAATCCTGGACGGTGAGGTTACCCTCCGTGACCGCCCTTTTGCCGTAGCGCTTCTGGTTGTGGCTCTTGGTCATAAAGTCGGTGGGCAGAAAACGCCAGATCTGGGCATTCCAGTGAACTCCGCCGCTTCCGACACCCGTACCCAACAGGAACGAGCCGAGCCGCCGCATCGGCAGCGCCTCCTCGCTCACCTTGTTACGGATGGTGAGCGTATCGTACGTGAGGTTTTGGAAGAGATGATGCCGCCACATGTAGCGCAGCTCATCCTGCGCGAATCCGGTGGCGAAGTCCGTCGGCGTATCGCGCCAAGGGCCCCGCTCCAACGCGAGCACTTCAAGGCCCGCGTCGCAAAGCTGCTGGCCCATGATCGCACCGCTCCATCCGAAACCGACCAATACCACGTCGACTGGTTTGAGTGTCTTCGTCATCGCTTAGACCTTGCGCCAGCCCGGGCGTCCCTTGAGGCTCACGGGTGGATAAGGGACGCGCTCGCCGTATCGTTCAACCCATTCCAGATAGTCATAGTGAGCGCCCGGAAAGCCGATCATCTTCCAGCCCCCCATGTCCCTGTTGCCGCCGTAGATCGGATCGGAGAAATATCCTTCCTTGGTGTTCTGTAAGAGCATGGCGAAGAACATCTTGGCGTCCACGCCGCCGTCGAGGGCGATGCTGCCGCTCTCGAGACCCCTGAGGACCGTGTCCTGCTCCTCGGGCCGGAGTTTGGCGAAACTGGTGCCGCTAAACTCGGATGCGACGTATTTATCGATGGCTTCGATGGCAGCGCGGTAGAGCTGCGCCGGAGTGAATCGGCTCTGGTAACCCTGTTGCGGTGTACCCTTGGGCCAAGGTCCGCCGAGATAGAAGTGGTCACCGCGACCATAGGGTCCATCGAGCTGGCGGTCGATGAAGAAAGGCACTCCCGCTTGCACCGCTCCCGGTCCGACCTCATCGTCGGGAATCAGCCGAGCCACGGCAGCCTCAATGAAAGCCAGCTCCGCGGCTCTGAAATATCTGTAATCCGATCCGGAAGCACCGGGCGGGGAATCTGCGCTGCCGGCGGCCCATGGCATGTCGCCATGGATCGTCTGCGGTGGCTTACCAAGCGCGCCATCGTGGACAGCCATGGCAGCGCCCGCAGTGCCGGCGATTCCGGCGGCTCCCGCCAGCAGGAAGCGTCTGCGATGAAGGTCAACAGGCGCAGACGCAGGCGCGTCGGGACTCTCTTCGTCACCCGTCATGGCAGTCGCTCCATCCTCGAGTCTTTTTGCGATAGGGTAGCCGTCACGTAGCGCCTCCTCATGAGTAGTTGCCCATCCACCCCGCCAATGGCGCCGCCCGCGAAAGCCGGCACTCCACGGGGTCGATGACTTTGTCGGCCCGATTCAATTCGCGGCGGCCGCCCCGATCCGTTCACCCTCGGACCGTGACACCCGCTCGGCATCCTGCCGCATCAAATAGATCGATACCGCAAGCAGTACAAAGTCCTTCATTAAGAAGCCACTACTCAGTGTCACTGCTGGAAACCCAACGGACGGTTCCCACGCGCCCGGCAGGAAGGGAATGATCGTCACCGTGCAGACGAAGGTGGCGGTCGAGCCAATGGCTCCGAGCAGCCCGAGCTTCCTGTTCCAGAACCCAAGCAGTAAGAGCGTGCCTATGGTCCATTCTGAGACTCCAAGGAACCAAACTGCTCCCTGTGCGCCGAAGGCGGGAATAAGCCAGAAGATGAGCGGGCCTGTCTTGATCAGCGGCGTCAGCAACGGGACGTCATAGGCATGAAACTTGGCATAACCGAAGATGTAGAAGGTGAGAATCATCGACGCCCGCAACAGCCCGTAGTCGAGTGAGGCAGCGAAGAGCCCGAGTTTCGCGAGCATTTTAATCAATGCGTTCATCTGTATTCGCCTCCTTGGTGCATTCTGATAGTTGGGGTGCGCGAACTCTTGGACCGCATCAGCATTTATTTGCTAGTTGCTTCGTGCTTCGCCAATTGCGTCCCACGGTTCCGACCCTTTCGATGCTCCCGACGGACCAAAATGCGCACACTCAGCCAAGATATCGAGAGCCGAACGAATCACTATCCGTATTGGACGCACCATCGGAGAGTGGCTGTGACGTATTTCCTTTGGGGGTCATCCCGGGGCTCAGGTCTCCATCTCGCTCCAACACGAAGGCTGCCCGTGAAACTGATATGCGCAACGATAGTGCTCACAATAGTGATAGGAGCGGCGATTGCGCGCCAGGCTCAGCGGGGCCAGCCCGAGGCGGTGCGCTCGATCCTCGAACGCCACGATCAGTCTGACGTACCGGGCAAGGAGATCGTAATCGGTACGGCGGCTCTACCTGAGGGGGCGATCATCGGATTCCACACGCATCCTGGGGATGAGATCGGCTACGTCATTCGCGGCACGTTGGTCTTGAAGACGCGCGGACGGCCCGACCGAATCCTTCACGCTGGCCAGAGCTTCTTCAACCCACGAGGTGCGATCCACAGTCTGCAGGCACCCGACTCGGCCGGTCTGGAGGTGTCAACTTGGATCATCGATAAGGGCGCGCCGCTGGCAACGCCCGTCCGCTAGCGGAGCTCTGCGCAGCCGATGTACAGCCCCCGCAACACAGCAAAGATCTGCTCGCTCACTTCTCGAGCGCAGGATCCTCAGCACCTCTCGCGCCAGCCTGAATCCGTCCTGGCGCCTCAGCAGAGCATGCCTATTAAGCCCAATCAGGCTATACGGCACCGCGCCTACCGCCTCGGCTCGATGCAGCGCGTACTCCGACTTGTACCGACATGGCTCTCTCAAACGACGTAGTATCTGACGGCCTGTCCATCCTTCCGCTTGCGGATCAGTCCTCGCTTGACCAGTGCAGCCCGGAGCCCATCCGACTCGTCTCTCTTCAAGAGTCGGTTCAATTCGGAGGGCCGAATTCCTGGATGCTCTCTAATCAGCGCAAGCACCCTCTCTAGCTGACTACCCGAGCGCACCGATTCAAGTGACCTGGCCCGGCGACCGCCTTGAGCGGGCGGCTTCGACTTGCGCGGCGTTTTGGTTCTCGCGCTAGATTTATACGGTCTCGATATCACGGCGTTCACCCTCCTCTGACGCCAGATGCGTCGACGCCTAGAGCAGGCGTAGTCCGCTCAACCAAATACGGTATCGCTCTGCCGTCAATCGCCGCTGTCGGGAGCGCATGACGTTGATGCAGGAGAAAGTGTTGGCGCCTTTGCGACGGGTGAAGCGGGGATCGACCCCAGCCCGTCTCGGTCGTCCAGAGGGCCTATCCTGAAGCGCCAGCTTTCGCACACGCTGTATCCGTGCTTGTGCGTCGCCACAATCCGGGGCTCATGCCCACAGCGCGGCGGAACACGCGGTTGAGATGTGACTGATCAGCAAAGCCACAAGAGAGCGCAATCTCTATCAGCTGATCGCGCGTGCCCGTCAGCATCAGCTTTGCCCGTTCCACGCGCCGCCTGAATACATAGCTCATCAGCGGCACGCCGAAGGTTCGCTTGAATGCCCGCGAGAAATGGCTCTTGCTGAAGGAAAGCATGTCCGCGAGCTCACGAGCCTTGATCTTGGACCCGAGGTGCTCCTCGATATGCTCGACCGTGAGCTTCGCCTGCCAGCGCGCGAGACCGCCTGACTGAAAGCGCGGCACCTCCGGTGTCTCCCCTGTTGTGCGCCGCGACTCTACCCCGAGAAGGATCGACGCATCCTGCAGGCATCGCGAGGCAGCCTGTATATCGCTCTCCATCAGTTCAATCGCGCGGCGGAGCAAGTACGCAAGGCGTTCGGCGCCGCACCCCCTAAGGCAAAGCGAATTACCGGCATCCCGCATCGCCCTCACGCTGTGTATTCTTTGCTCTGGAAGGCGAAGCACTTCGGAAGATGTCGATCGCATCGCGCTTACCTCTGCCATTGAACCTCCCCTGGCGAAGCCCTCGATTTATGAGTAATTACACCAGGGAAGCCGAACCCACTCCATTCGACAATGGTTTAAGCATCACTGCCGGCCATGACCCGGCGGACATCCATCTCTAAAGTCCAAGAACACAAGAGTTCCCGGTAGTCTGACATCGAGCACGAGACAGGTCGGCCCCGGCGCTGGTGGTCCTTCTTGGCAGCGACACCGCTTTACTTTAGCCCGGCTTGCCGTGCTGATGCAACACGACCCAACTAAAGTTTAGGGACGAACCGACCCCGATGCATTTGCGTCCACTCACAAGCACGGGAATACAAGAAAGCGAGCCGATCGCATCTCTATCTTGCGCGACAGCTCGCTGGCTGTGCCGCGAGCATTCGGGGAAGCTTCCGCCCATCGGCACGGGAAGGCCCCTGACTTCCCTCAGAACGGAGATGGCGATGCCTATGCGAAACTCGAGCCGCTTCATCACTCGACGCGGCGCTGGTATTCTGGCATTCACACTGCTTGCAACCTCGCTGGCGGCTGCAGGCGGGAAGGGCGGCGCAGGGGGCAACACCGGGATTCTGCAGATGCGCGGTGATGTTGGCGCCGTCGCCGACTTCGGATCGAACACGGTGAGCGAGTTCGTCAGGGACGGCGTCTATGTCGCGGGCCCAATTACCCTTGCGCCCGGCTGGATCCGAAGTCGCTTCGGGCGAGAGATCGCCATAGGCGTCGATCGCGAACACCGACACGTAGCCGCTATCGTTCGCAGTATAGATCACAGCGAGCCATCTGCCGTCTTCGGATACCGTGATGTCCGTGGGAGCGCCCGGCAGAGAGACGGATTTGTGCGGTCGGCGTCACCGCCTTCAACGGTGTCGCGATCAGGCAATAGACCCACGACCTACAAACGGAGAATCTTCGTTGAGACAAAGTTTTATTGAGACATGATGCCACAAGTCAATTGAGGTGTACCGTGAGCGACCGTAAACCCTGGCAGCCCCGAATCAGAGAACAGCCACTTTTCAACCCGTTTGAGCCTCCGACCGACCAGACGCGCGACCTCGGCGCCAACGATCGAATCGAGATCCCGGATGAGGAACCCGAGCCTGACGAGGCTCCGCCGGATGTCAAGCAAGAGAGCTCAGAGTGAGGATACGGGCAGAAGCTTGGAATATCAGTCTTCGCTTTCATCCTTGTCAGCAAGCTCGAAGCGCAAAGGGCCGGGAGACCGGCCCAATGCGCGCTGGCCCCTCCAGGAAGCCTTACCCAATGGAAAGCGGCGCGGCGACTCCCGCGCTCAGTGCTTCATCAGCGTATCAATGAGGAAGCTCATCTGCATCGCCATGTCGGCGGTCTGGGTATACTCGTCCGGATAATCGTGTCCCCCTTCCGATCCCTCGAGCAGCATCGCCGGCACGCCGACCGACTGCATCTTGGCGACATAGCGCCGCGAGTGACTCGGCCCGACCTGGTTATCATTGGTAGCGACGACCACGAGCACCGGCGGATAGCTCACGCCCGGCCTAATGTTGAAGTACGGATCCCATGTCTCCATAACCCGCCGCTGTGCGGGGTCGCTCCAATCGCCGAACTCGGCATTCAGGCCTACACCGATGCCTCCATCGCCATGTCCTACGATGGCGAAGTCGGTCACCGGAGCGCCGATCACGGCAGCCCCGAAGAGATGTGGCCACAGAACGATGGCGCCCGATGTCAATATTCCGCCATTCGAATGCCCGGTAATCCCGAGATGAGCCGGGTCGGTGAAGGCAGAGCGCTCCAAGGCCTTTGCAACGGTGGCAAAGTCATCGAACATCGTCTTCTTGTTCATTCCGGCACCCGCCAAGTGCCATGCGCCGCCTCGCTCGCCGCCACCGCGCACAGCGGCGATCGCGAAGGCACCGCCCCGATCGAACCATGACTTCCAGCCCGCCCCGAAGCGACAGCAGAAATAGCTCGGGTCATCACTCACTCCGAAGCCGCCATACCCTTGCAAGATCGTCGGCGTCGGACCGCGATGCGGGCCCCTCTTGTGCATGAGGTAGTAGTCGATGCGCACCCCATCGGAGCCACGGGCCGATCTGATATCCACAGTATAGTCGTGCAAGTCCGCCTCGGCTGTTGCGCGGTCGATCAGGACCGGGGCGCCGCGAGCGAGCCACCGAACGCGCGGGGGCGTCATCATTCCCTCCTCGTGCAGGAGAAGGCCGTCGCTGGCGTCGTCGGACGACACTGAGAGCGTCAGTCCGGCCGGCTCGACGAGTCGTCGCTTGACGGTCCAGCGGTGGTCATTCGGCGTAATAACGTAAAGCATGCGCCGAAGCTTGCGGACGCCGACGACAGCGAGGCCATCTTTGAACCCCGAGACGCCGCCGGAGAGATAAACCCCCGGCGGGGGCGTCATAACGACGCTGACTTTTCCGCTCGCAAAATCATAGGCAACGATGGTGTCGGCGGGATATGTCTTGCCGTTGATCGTGTGTGGGGCTGCGAGCTGAACCGCCAGCTTTCCTGGCGCGAATACAGGCATACCGAAATCATCGAGCTGATCCGGCAGCGGAAGGTTGCTCACACGACCGTCGAGCGTCAGCTCCCTGATTCGGAAGCTTAGATATGTCTTCGCTTCGCTTATAATCACTCTCCGGTGCCCAGGCCCGCCGACCACATTGAAGTTCAAGAACGACTCAGTTGGCTTCAGCTCGAATATTTTGGGCGCGCGCGAGAGCGGCGTTCCACGCTTCCAAATATGTAATTCTGCCGGAAACTGGTTTGGCAGGGCGCGTGCCCCCTCGGTCGTATGAGCGACCAGCAGAGTATTGCGGTCGACCCACGCGACGAAGTTGCGCCCGGGCTCAATATGGAAGCCGTCCTTCGCTACCCGCCCGGTTGTAAGGTCGAGCTCGATATACGCATTGTCTTGATCGCCTTCATACCAGAGGGGAATCATGCACCGGTCGATCGCCGGGCGGAGACACTCCTTCTCCGGCTGCAACCACTTGATCGTGTACGGGTGCGGTACAGTTCTGTTGTAGGCGTCGAGATCGAAAACCGTCCGCCATGCTCCCGGCCGGCCATGAGAGCCCACGTCGGCGACCGCGATGGCGCCATAGGGATGCGACTTGTCGTGCTCGAAGCGGACGTAGCGACGTCCGCCGACGATCCAATACATCGGCAGCGGCCTCGTCGAGGCATGCTCCGCTTCCATGTCAGCGAGGACTGCCCTGAACGTCGGCGAGGCCTCGAGCTTGGACCGCGTGGCGTCGGTCTGCTTCTTCGACCACGCTAGAGCTTTGGTACCGTACTGTGGGGTCAGGTAGGCGAACGGGTCCACGGCTCGGCCGCGGGGCTGCGCCTGAGCCGGCGGAGCGGCCATGAGGACTGCGGCCGCAAAACCCATCAGCGCCACCAGTCCAACGATGGAGACGGAACGCATGTTTGGACCCTCGAGCATGCCTGCCCCTTTAGACGCCATAATCGTTCACCTCCAGACGGATTGGTGGATCAGAAGCTGCCCGCAAGCGTCACACCAACTGTGGTCGGGGTGGCGACCGCCGCCGATAGCACGCCAGGCACGGCCTCTGTCTGTATCGAACTGATTGCCCGGACATCGAGCGCGTTTTTGACGTAAGCGGTGAGCGTGTAGCTCTTGAATGTCACACCTGCGCGCAGGCTCAGCATAGAATATGCAGGTAGGGTCTGGCGCGGTAGCGTGAACTCGAATTCGGACATTCGATCGCCCTCGTAATGCCAGTCAACTCCTCCGAAGCCCGACACGTTGGACCAGAGCGGCAGCCGGTATTCGGCACTGACCGTGGTCGAGACGTAAGGCGACAAGGGCAGCTCGTCTCCCGCCACGCCGCCGAAACTTGCTGGCGTATCCTGAGTCAGGCGCGCGTCTGTGTAGGCAGCGGACAGCCCGACCCTGAGACCGGCTGTCGGGATATAACTCACATCACCTTCCAGACCTCGACTGCGGGCCGCGCCGCCGTTGACGAGGCCGTACGCATTGTTGATCGCTGCGAGCAGCTGAATGTCATCCCATTCGACATCGAAGATGTCGACGTCATAGCTGGCGCGGCCACGCCCCGCGTTGCCCTTTATCCCGAGCTCGTAGTTGGTCGTACTGGACGAGTGGAACGTCTTCGGCAGTGGCAATCCCGGCAATGCGTCATTCGGACCGCCTGGGACGAATCCGGAGGCGATGCGCGCGTAGAGCATCGTGCGCGGGTCGAATTTGTATTTGGCGTCCACAGAGTAGGTGAACACGCTCTGATTGCTGTCGGTGACGAAGTTGTTCGTGCCGACGAACAGGCCTGAGTTTACCTGATGATATGTCTGATCATTGGTGCTGTAGCGCCCCCCCGCGCCGAGCTCGAAGGCCGAGTTGAAATGATAGGTAACATCGCCGAATCCGGCGTATTCGCGATAAGTCGAGGTGATGTGATAGGCAGCGAGATTCGGCGTGAAGTCGTAGAGTGGTTGGCCAGTCTCGAGCTCGACGGGATAGATGTATTCGTCGTCGACTGCCGACTCGCTGTCGTAATAGGCCCCAAGGAGCCACTCCACCCTCTGGTCCGTTGGCGATGCAAGGCGCAATTCCTGGGTGACGGAATGCACGGGAGTTTGCGACTGGACCACGGCACCCAGATTGCCGCCGAAGAGGCCATCGAGGGTCGCAGCGAAGCTCGCCGTGTCGTCTATCTGAATGGACGGACTGAGCCGGCTCTCACTGGTAGAGGAGACCAGGCTCGCGAAACCCAGGTTCCAGTTGATCGTGCCGTTGTAGATCTCATTGGTCTCCTGCTGTGGCTGGGCGACGGCTCGCTCCTGGGTAAGGTCGCCGTAGACCGGAGCCAGCGCCGCCGTCAGGTCCTCGGTGCTGTAATCGCCGGCGGTCAGGCTTTGGTAGTGTGCGGTGAGGCGAACGCTCACATCCTGCGACGGCTCCCACAGAAAGGAGGCCCGGTCGGCGTCGCGCCTGACGTCGTTGATATTTGTCTTGCCGCGAGACGGCTCGTCGATGAATCCGGGGAAATAGGCGGAGTTTGCCACAATGCGCAAAGCGGTCGTATCCCCGAAAGGCACGTTCACCATCGCGTGGGCTTCCCAGCCGTCGCCTCCGTCCTGCACTGAGCTGCCGCCGACGAGAAAGCTTGCGCTGTAGCGCGACGGGTCGGGCGCATTGGTGACATATTTGAGCAATCCGCCGAGCGCATTGGCGCCGTAGAGCGTGCCCTGCGGCCCTCTGAGCACCTCGACCCGCGCCAGGTCGTAGGTATCGAGATCCGGAGCGATGCTTGCACTGTAGGCAAATGGGCCTTCGGACGTGTAAGGGACCTCATCGACATAGGTGGCGACGGAGGAGTTGATGCCAGCCCCAATGGATATGCCGCGGATTACGAGCTCGTTCCCGATTGGTGAACTGCTGATGAGCTGCAGGCCTGGCACGTTGTCGACGACGTCCTGCAATGTCGTGGCCTGCGTCGCCGTCAGTTGGTCCCCACTGACCACGACCACCGACATCGGAACGTCCTGAAGCCGCTCTACGCGCTTCTCCGCAGTCACTACGACCTCCTGCAGCTCGAGCGCCTGGGACTCCTGTTGCTGGCCACGGGCCACTGGGACGTCGGACGCCTGAGGCGATGCCTGATCTGCCCGAGCCGTCCGAAATCCCTCGGAAGAGCTTGTCTTCCCCTTCTTTTTTTCCCCTCCGTGTTTGGCTGGCGCAGCGCTGGATGGCGTGCTCGAACGCATTGGCCTGATGGTGGCGGCATTATCCGAGATGAACACCGCCTCGAGTCCGGTGTTCTGCAGGAGCTTCGAGAGGGCTGCGCGCCTTTCGAGAACCCCTGTGACCGAGTTTCCTTTGATGTCATGCACGACGCCATACTCGTACAGCAACTGCATGTGCGCCTGCTGCGCAAAGGCCTTCAAAGCGGCCGGCATTGGCTCAGCCTTGATCTCGAATCGAGCGGAATCCGCCATCGCAAGTGCTGGCAAGGCGAGCGCAACGCCCAAGCAGCACGCCAAGGTCTGCCACAGCTTCGTGAGCCGACATGATCCCCGCATCTCGCCTTCCCCCCGTGTAGGTTTGGAGTCGAATGAGATGTACGACTCTGGGGAAGCGAAAAACCCCCAAAAGACGGCGCTGCGTCCGATCAGGGAGCAGTCCCGGTAGCGGGCTCGATCACGACCTCGTCCGCCTTACGATGTACATTGAGGCCCAATCCCTGATCCAGCATAGCGAGAAATGCCTCGACTCCTTTAGGATTCGCTTCGAACGTACCGGCGACCGGGAGTTTCCGAAGTCTCTCGCCGACGATGACGAGATGCAGTGGCGTGTAGCGACTCAGCTCTTCCACGACCTCGGACAGGGGTTGATCCTCAAAATACAGTGTGCCTGCGCGCCAGGAGACGGCTCGGGCGAGTTGCGCGGAGGTGAGCGGGCGTATGTCGACCGCATTTCCATCGACGTCCGCCTCGTGTCCGGCTGTCAGCACTGAGATCGCCGGCGCATCGGTGAGCAGCGCCTCGTCAAAGGGAATGTGCTCAAGCAGCGGAGCCACCCTTCCCAGCTTCACGGTCCCTTCGCTCACAGTCACCCGCATGCCGGTAGGGCCCAGATTCACGTCGAAGGCTGTTCCCACGGCCCGCACCCACGAGCCGCCGCCCACGACCCAGAAAGGCCGCTGCACATCATGGGTGACTTCAAAGAAGGCTTCACCGTGCTCGAGATGCACGACCCGGTACGTTTTTGAGAAATCCACCGTCGCCCGGCTCTCGCTATCCAGCTCGAGGGTCGAGCCGTCGGGCAGCGAAACCGTCGCATGCTCCCCAATCGCCGTAACGTATGTGCCCACCGGAATCGGATGGATATAGGCGAGCCAGCTCAGCACGCTCAGTACGCCGATCGCCACCGCCGCCCACGTTGCGCGCCGCCAGCGACTTTGCGCGAGGGCCCTTTCAGCCACAACCCGCGAGGTCGTGTCGTTCATCGACTGGCCGAACGCCACCGCACGAACCAGAGATCGCCCCCTCGCAAATCGGTTCCAAGTCCCCATCAGGTCATCGAATGCCCGTCCATGCAGGGGATGCGAGCTTCGCCACACCTCGAAGCTCGCTCGGTCCTCCGCCGTTACGTCGTCCGCGCCGAGGCGGGCAATCCACTCCGATGCCTCTTGAAGGACTTGCCGCTCGTCGGGCAGGCGGTGAACATCAGCCATGACAGTTCGCCTCGCTTACCTGATACGCCTTCGCAGATACTCGTGCGTCTCGCGCACGGCCCGGGCGACGTGATTCTCCACTGTCTTCGGCGCGATCCCCAACCGCTCGGCAATCTCCTTGTACGAGCACGCGTGAAAGACTCTGAGAGAAAACACGGCGCCACACTGGGGCGGAAGGCGCGCGACTGCCTGCTGCAGCAGGCGCAGCTCCTCGTCCGCCGCCGCCCGCTCTTCCGGGCATTTCTCACTGGATTCGACTCCCAGCAGCTCCAAATCCCCCAATGCATCTGTTCTGCGCGAGTGACGGCTGCGGCGCACGCTCGCCGCCAGATTGCGTGCCGTTGCAAAGAGGAAGGCACGCGGTGTGTCCACGCGCTCGGCGTTCTGGTAGGTCCGCAAGAAGGCCTCTTGCACAACCTCGTCTGCTGCATCACGAGAGGCGACCAAGCGGCGCACGTACCGGCGCAGCGCTCGGTGGCTGTGAGCATAAAGCTGGCCTATAACGTCCCGCTGCGACCCCATGGCAGCGGAGCCTATTAAGGAGGCTCAGCGATGGCAAATCCGATACATGAGTTGGGGGATTTAGCTGCGCCAAGCGTCACTGAACCGCTCGCGTGGCCGACCAGGGCCGTGAGCAGCGACGCCAGCACGGGGGATGGTGGCTACGTTTGCGCCGCCGCGCCGAATGCGGCCGCGTCGGCTGCTGCAATGGTTCGCCGAGCCAGCACGCGTCTAGACCTGCCGCCGTCACCGGGCACCAAGTGGCTTAGAGCTTCGAACCTTCAAACCAGAAAGGGACGCTTTGCGCCGCGCCGCTGCCGGCCATCGCTCTATGGGAAGAAAGCAATTGCCTGTCCGTTAAGCCGCGGGAGGCGTACCACTGCTCCCAGGCACCGCCCGCTAGCGTAGTCGAAGACAACGACCTCTTCCTCCGCTACGCAGTAAAGATTGCCGTCCGGACCGAAACGCAGCCCGCGTGGCTTGCGCAGTGAAACCCCATTATCTGCCGAGAGGACGCGGAGCAGACGCCCGTCGAGCGGATCGTACTCGCGAATGTCGGTCATTGCTTTGGGTGAGCCGAACGGGAACTCGCTCGAGACAATGATGCTGCCGCTCGGTCCAATCGCGAGGTCGAGAGGACTGAGCTCGGGATCCGATACCCGCCAGGAAAGGCGTATCGTTCCATCCTGTGTGAACGCAATGATCGTGTTGTCTCCCTCGCCATCCGGACCTATACCGGAAGCCAGAAACACCCTGCCGTCGCTGCCGAAGCCGAAACCCCGCGGATACGGCACGACGTGACGCGGAAGAACCAGCTCCCCGGCGGATTCGAGTCCGGGGGCAAGGGCCAGGAGCGTCCGAGCGCTGCGAAGTCCGACGTAGTACCGCCCGTCTGGCCCGACAACGCCTCCCCCGGGATTCAGAGCGTCTATCGGACCTGTGTCACGGACCACTTTCCCCTGCCGATCGAGCGCCACCACCCGATTGCTGCCGCTGTTGAGGTAGAGGAGACGCTTCTCCCGATCGACCGCGAGGCCGCGCGGGTCGGCGATGCGATCGTCAGCACTGAAAGGGCCAAGTGGCGCTCCGCTCAAATCGAAGGCCAGCAATTTCCCGTAACCGTTACCGTTCGCACCTTGCGCACTCGTCACTACAACTCGTCCGGCACCTTCATAGCGGTTATCCGGCATCGGAGTCCCTCACTTTCCGATAGTTGGCCACCGTCGCGCTTCATGATGTCCGGTTTGATCGCACAGCCGTGATTCGTCCTGGCCTCGGACGACATCATGCCACGCGACCATTATGCCCGTCGTCCGCTTAACCGGCCCGAACGCCAGTTCTGGGTCCTGCACCATAAGAGTGGTTCGTAAGGCGCTCATAAAAGTGCCGGGCCTTGACGCTGCAGACGCATTCGTGCACTCAATTCGACCATGACATACGTGCCCGACATCTCATTACACAAGGGAGCAATCCTCGCATTGACCCAATCCGCCCTCCCAGACCCATCCTGGCGAGCGATGCGGAGGATGCAGTCGACCGCCGATCCGCCCCCTACCGCGCGCCGTACGGCGCAGGCAAAGCGCTGGGTTTGGGGCCGAAACTGCACAAACGGCTGACCCCGCATGCCTGGCAGATGAAGAGCGAGCAAGTCCTGCGCGATGACATTCGCGTAGATCGCGCAAAGCTGTCGATCGAGCACGATGATCCCGCATGACAGTGCATCGAGCACATGCCAGGTGTCAAAATCGGCGAGTACTGAAGGTTCGGCGCTCTCGCTTATGATAGTAGGTGGCACCCGAGCCGTTCCTCAAAATAGGCCGCTAACTCGTGCCGATATTGAACGCCCCTTCCCCCGCACGCTTGAACGGGGCTGCTGTTCCCTGCTCGCGCGACCGCTGCGCGCGTTCTTCGCTGCGCTGACGTCGCGTCCGTTGCATGGGCCACACCACAGCAACCCACCGCAATTTGACGCACTTTGCGGTAAGCACCGCCGCCTGACAGGGGCATATCGTGCTTCTTAGCGGGCTGGCTACCGCACCGACACTAGCGAAGCGCTTTCACATTCGCCCGGCTTTGGCAGGTCAGATATGGCGCCACCCGGTAGGTTTGCACACGCTTTCGACAATATCGCGGCCATCATTGACCACTTTACGGAAACTATCGGGAGTCGCAAATTGACGGCTGGTACTGACCAACGCGATCAGCTGATCGCGCGCGCAAAAGAGTAGCACCTCCCGTTGGCAACATACTCCGCCTCACTCGCGTGCGGGCATCGTGAATCGGAAAACCGCGCCGCGGGGCTGATGCTCCTCCACCCACAACCGGCCCCGGTGAACCTCCATTATGGAGCGGCATATCGAGAGCCCTATTCCCAGTCCGCCGGCCTTGGTGGTATAAAATGATTCAAAAATTCGCTCGCGATATGCGGGGTCGACGCCTGGTCCCGAATCGCCGACCGCGACCAATACGCCCACCCCCGGCTGCGATGCGGTGCTGATCAGCAATTCCCGCGTCTCGGCCTCGACGTTCACCATCGCCTCGATCGCGTTCAGGATCAGATTCAGAATGACCTGCTGCAATTGCACCCGATCCGCGGTAACCAATGGGAGCTCCGCTGCGAGTTCCCTCCGGAGAGATACGCGATGCTTGGAAAGCTCGCCGCGCACGAGTGCGATCACATCCTCGATCGCGCCGTTGAGATCGACGCCCTCTCGGCGGGGCGCAGCTTTCTTGATTTGATCTCGGATTCGGCCGATGATGTCGCCCGCCTGATAGGTCTCTTTCACGACACACTCGAGCGCCTCCGCGACTTCGCCCAGCTCGGGTGGCTTTGCGGCGAGGAAGCGCAACGCCGCCCGCGCATTGTTGTGTGCCGCACCAATCGGCTGATTTACTTCATGCGCAACGGATGCGGCCAGCTGTCCCATCGTAGCCAGACGGTTCGCGTGAGCGAGCTCCGTGTGCAGTTCCCGTAGCGCGTCTGCCGCGCGCTTGCGCTCGGTCAGGTCGAGCACAAACGCGACTCCTTCATTCCCGCCTACCTCGAAGCTCGCCACGCCGATCAGCACCGAGACGCGAAGGCCGTCTTTGCGGAAAAGCTCTTTCTCGAACGGCTGTAGCCTGCCAGTCTCCATCAGTCGGGGCACCAATTCCTCTTGATCCCGCCGGAGCCACTCCGGCGGCGTGAGGTCAGTCCACCGGAGCGCTCTGGAAGCGAGATCCTCTCGGTCGTATCCGACCATCGCGAGAAAAGCGTCATTGGCCTCCAGAATCCTCCCTTGAAAGTCGCAAATGAAGATTCCGATGATATTCGCTTCCACCAGGCGCCGAATCTTCGCTTCACGTTCCGCAAGATCGCGATACAGTTGGGCGCTTTCCAGCGCTATCGCGGCCTGCGAGGCGAGAAACTTCACAGCAGCGATGCGGCCCGGCGCGAACGCGCGCGAGGCCAGGTTATTCTCGAGGTAGAGCACGCCACCGAGCTTCGCGTGAGACATCAGCGGCAGGCACAGAACAGAGCGCGCTCGCCGCTGCTGGATATAGGGGTCCGCGGCAAAAAGGCTCTGGGACGCCGCATCATCGAGCATAACGGTCTCGCGCGTACGTAGT